>Ga0272441_10000863_pt1 | contig 66488 bp, 66 predicted proteins | sample SSMProp6N_FD_193582 | JGI IMG/M metagenome (GOLD analysis project Ga0272441, IMG submission 193582) | Marine sediment archaeal communities from Little Sippewissett salt marsh, Falmouth, MA, United States - SSM-Prop-6N | ecosystem: Environmental > Aquatic > Marine > Wetlands > Sediment ... | reverse complement strand
CAGCTGCACCCTCGCCTCGCAGAGCGCCTCGGTCTGCGCGACGCTCACTCCCACGAACCTGATCCGGCGGTCCTCGTCGGCGAGGTAGCCGCCCCGCCGCGGCGCTGCCCCGGGCTCCTCCACCGTCTCCGCGGGAGGCCCAGACGAAGCCCCTTCCGGGGCCTCGGCGTCCGTCTGGGCCACACTGATCGTGCGGTGGTCGATGGGAAGCCCGAGCTTCGCCACGATCATCGACTCGACGTCCCGGGCGATCTGCTTCGCGTTCCGCCCGGTCGAGGCGACCACGTGCACCTCGAGGATCCTGCCACCTTCGTCGCTGATTATCCGCGCACCGCGGACATCGCGCAAGGCCTTAACCGCGTCCTCGACGATGGCGACGGGGACAACCTGGTCCCTTCCCTTGAGAAGAATGGCGATCGCCTCCTCTCTCGATGCAGCGCATTGGTGACCCAGGATGCACCCCGTGCACTATACTATCACACGACGTTCGTGGCTACAAGTATGTCAAGAATCCTCAGGGAAACTGACAGCCCGTTCACATCCGTTCCGGCGCAGCGACGCCGAGGAGTCGGAGCCCGTTCGCGAGCACCGTCTTCGTCGCGAGCGACAGGACGAGCCTCGCGCGCGTCGCCGCCTCGTCGTCGGTCACGATCCGGTTGTCGTGGTAGTACGAGTGGAACCGCGACGAGACCTCCCGGAGATACGTCGTGATGCGGTGCGGCTCGCGCGCGGCAGTCGCCCCGTCGAGGAGCCTCGGGAAATCCGAGAGGAGAAGCACGAGCGGCCGCGCGTCGCCGGTCGTGACGTCCGCGAGGTCCACGCCGTCCGCCTCCGGCGTCGCGTAGCCCCTCTCCTCCGCGAACCGGATGAGGCTCGCCACGCGCGCGTGCGCGTACTGCACATAGAAGACGGGGTTCTCCTCGCTCTGCTGCCGCGCGAGGTCGAGGTCGAAGTCGAGGTGGCTCGCCTGCTTCCGCATGAGGAAGAAGAACTTCGCCACGTCGACGCCGACGTCGTCGCAGAGTTCGCCCAGGGTCACGATGCTCCCCGCGCGCTTCGACATCTTCACGCGCTCGCCGCCCTCGGTGAAGTTCACCTGCTGGACGATCTGGACCTCCAGGCGCTCCTTCGGGTACCCGAGGATCTCGAGGGCCGCGTGCATCTCCGCGACGTGCGCGTGATGGTCGGGCCCCCAGAGGTCGATCGCCGGATCGAACCCGCGGTCGTACTTGTGAAGGTGGTACGCGACGTCCGGCAGAAGGTAGGTCGGCACGCCGTCCTGCTTCACGATCACCTTGTCGTCGTTCGTGCCGTGCGGCGTCGTCCTGAGCCAGACCGCGCCGTCCTTCTCGTAGGTCTCGCCACTCGCCTCGAGCCGCTCGCGGGCGAAGACGACCCAGTCCTTCCCCTCGCTCCCGTCCCCGAGCGACGACTCCCGGAACCAGCGGTCGAAGACGACCCCGTAGTCCAGAAGCTCGGCGCGCTGGCGCTCGACCATCCGCTCGACGGCGAGGTCCCGGAGCCGCGCGACGGCTTCTTCTTCCGGGAGATCCCGGACCTCCGGCTCCCGCTCGGCGATCTCCGCCGCGATCTCCTTCAGGTACTCGCCGTGGTATCCGCCCTCGGGGATCTCCCAGTCCTCCCCCGCCAGCTCCTTCAGCCTCTCGAGGACCGAGAGCGCGAGCTTCCGCACCTGCTGCCCGGCGTCGTTCACGTAGAACTCGCGCTCGACGTCGGCCCCGGCGAACGCGAGCAGGTTCGCGATGGCGTTCCCCACCGCCGCGGCGCGCGCGCTCACGACGTTCAGGGGGCCGGTGGGGTTCGCGCTCACGAACTCCACCTGGATCCGCGTGCCCGCGAGCGTCCCGCTCCGTCCGTAGTCGTCGCGCGCGGAGACGATCTCCCGGAGCACGCCCTCGTACCACGCGGGACCGTACCGGAAGTTCAGAAAGCCCGGGCCGGCGACCTCGACCGACTCGATCTGCGAGGCGGCGAGATCGAGAGCGTCGGCGATCTCCTGCGCGACCTCCCTCGGGTTCCGGCCTGCCTGCTTGGCGAGCGGAAGCGCGACGTTCGTCGAGGCGTCCCCGTGCGAGGGATCGCGCGGCGGCGAGACGTCGAGCCTCTCCGCGGGGAGCCCGAGCGTCGCGAGCGCCTTCGCGAGCGCATCGGTCAGTCGGTCGTTCGTCACGCGTCCTCCCCGGACGGGAGCTCACGGAAGAGGTACCAGCCGCCCTTGCGCCGCGCCGTGTCCTTCGGCGCGCGGTCGTAGTAGATCTCGAAGGTGCGCCCCGACCCGGTCCGGACGCGGAAGTACTGGCGGCCGACGCCCCACGAGCCTCTCTTCGCGGCGGTCTCGAGGTGCGACGGCCGCATGTTGTGGGCCGCCTTGCCGCGCCTCGCGTGGTCCTGCCACTCGCTCAGGAGCCTGGTGATCGTGTGCGTCTCGCCGCGCCAGACGAAGCTCACAGGACACGCCGGCCGCTTCTCGAACCCCCGGCGCTCCCCGAAACTGACCTCGATCGGCTCACTGACGAACGTCATCGCCTCGACCGCCCGGACCGGAGGCCGAGCGGTTCTCTCCGTACATCAGAATCCAGAAGAGCCCGAGCAGCAGGAACATGATCGCCCGGGCCAGTCTCGCCCAGTCGGCGCCGGGCGCGCGTCCCGTCCCCACGTAGATCCCCGCAGCGATCAGGGAGCCTACGCCCAAGACGAAGAAGAGCCAGCGAAGCGCTTTCGGAATCGGTCGGTCCGCCACGAGTCCCCTCCTCTCAGGAGCACTGCCGCGGGCCGGCTCGGGGTGCGGCCCCTCCGTTGCATGCACACCAACACTAGCTGTCTTCGGGAATCGACCCCTTCGAGAGCGCCGCCGGGAGCGCGCTCGCCCACGCCCGGATCGCGTCCCAGTCGCGGAAGTCGCCGGCGGCCGACTTCATGGCGCGGACGATCATCCGCTGCGCGAACGGGAGACGCTTGAGCCTTTCGGTGTTCGTCGAGATGACCCCGCCGAAAAGCCCGACGGAGACCGGGCCGACGCCCGGGAAGTCCCGCCGGATCCTCGAGAGAAAGGCCTCGGCCTTCCCCCGGTTCTCCTCGGTGTCCTCCTTCATCGTCAGGCAGACGACGAAGTAGGCCACCGGCAGGCCGCGCAGGAACTCGGCGTGCCGGTCGAGGAAGGCGCGCATGTGCTTGTGGACGTGGCCGGCGTGGATGGCGGTGCCGAGCACGACCGCGCCGTAGCCGCTCACGTCGTGGACGTCTCCCGCCTCGGCGACGTCCGCCTCGACCCCGTTTGCGGCGAGGACCTTGCCGATCTCCTCGGCGACCTCAGCCGTCGAGCCGGCCCACGACCCGTACGCGATGAGGACCTTCTTCTCCATCCTGCCTCCACTGCCTGCTGAAGAGCGCCCGGATCAGGGGTCGGGACACCGGCCGCCGCGTCCCCTCCGCTCAGCCGGTCCGGCGGCTCGGCCACTCCGAGAAGGCGAGGACGTAGACCATGACCAGGTTCACGACGGGGATGAGCATGAAGAAGCTCATCGCCGGAGGAAAGCCGGCCTTCTCGAAGATCTTCCAGAACGGGACGACGATGATGGCTCCGACGAGCAGGACCATGAGAAACGGACTAGCGAAGAACATGGTTCACCTCGCTTTCGCGCCGCGCTCCTCCGAGCGGCGCGCCACTATCCTACCTCACGGCGCGGAAGATTCGAACAAGAAGAATGATCGTCGTGACGATGAACGCCGCGACGACGAGGAAGGCGATACGCACGACGGTCCACTCGAGGGAGAGGTCGGGCTCACCGTGTCCGATGTCCGACAGAGCGAGGAAGGCCAGAGCGACCATCACGATGGCGGCGATGCCGAGGATCCCGGCGGCGAGACCCAGACGGCGGATTCGGGCTCTCTCGAGCATGCGCTGCACCTCCCGGGAGCCCCGGCCTCGCCCCGGCTTCTAGGTCACGTGCGTGACGATCGCCGCGGCGGCGAACCCGAGCGCAAAGAGCCCGCCGATGGTGTACGCGAGGAAGAGCGGCGGGTCCTCCCCGGTCTCCTCGACCATCAGATTGCGGTACTGATGCGCGTACTTGATGATGAGCACGCGGATGAGCCACCACTGAATGCGCTCCCCGCGCTCCTGGAGCTTGCCGGCCATCGCGATCCCCGAGGCGATGTGAACCGCGAGCGCCGCGAGAGCGAGTGAGCCGTAGAGCAGAACCACACGTCCTCCGGAGGTTGTGACCCGCGCGTCGGTCTTGTCAAGCGGCCCGCACGAGGACGGCGATCTCGCTACCTGAGCGCGACGCCGAGATAGTACGGCCAGATCAGGAGCGCGAAGACCGCCTTCCAGAAGGAGAGATCGACGAAGCCGATCGTGAAGAGCCAGAAGACGAACCAGCCGGTCCCGGAGAAGATCGCGAAGGAACCGCCACGACTGTCATTGTGGCCCATGGCCACCTCCCTTCTGTTGTTCCGCTCGGGCGCCTCGAGTGGCTCCGGCTAGACGGTCCAGCTCCGCTGCCGCCGCGATGCGACGCCGATCACGAGGATCGCCGTGGCGCCCGCGAAGATGCCCGCCTCAGGCGGGATCACGTTCGATGCCCACAGCACGGCCGCCGCCACGGCGACCGCCAGGGCGACCCACTTGACCACCCTGGCCGCCCTCGGATGCCTGCCGCGCTTCGCCCGCATCACGCGTGGGGAAAGCATGGTCCGTACCCCCTCACTACGGCACGCTCTCGGCTGGCAGGGTGCGCCAGTATACCGCGGCTTCTTCTCCCGTCAAGTCGCTCGTCGCCGGGAGCAATGACGGTGGGCGGCAGCGCGACCCGCGCGTGCTGAGAGCGCTCTCGTCCAGCGGTGCGTCATCCGACCCGTGGGGCGGAAGCCGATCGACCGGTAGAACCTGAGCCCGGACTCCATGATGACCTTCTCGATCCCGAGCGCCGCCGCCCGGCGCACGGCTTCCATCACGACCTCGCGCCCGTATCCCAGCCGGATCGAGCCGACGGGCTCGAGCATGCCGATCCGGTTCACCTCGTCGTGCCAGAGGATGCAGCACGAGACGTACGTCCCGTCCGGCGCCTCGACGACGAGATCCAGCTCCGGCCGGTAGTCCGGGGCGCGCTGAAGCTCGCGGTACGAGAACGCGGTCGGCCAGTCGAGCGGGTCGGGGTGGCGGAAGGAGAGGCCGAAGATCTTGCGGCGTTCCTCGATGTCGTCGCTCTCCGCCATCGAGACGAACCGGTATCCGGACGGCATGCGCGCCTCCGGGAGCGCTCCGTCCGTCCGGTACTCGAGATCCGGCTCGAAGACGGCGTCGTCCCGGACGTAGCCGCGGGCCAGCGCGGCGGCTACGAGCGGCTCGTCGTCCTCGTAGATGAACGTGGAGGCGGCGTTCGTCTTCTCGACGCGGTAGACGCGCTCGGCGTAGGCGAGCATGTCGTCGAGAAGCTCGTCGTGTCCGGGGCGTCTCTGAAGGTACGCCGTGGCGGGCCAGGGATACTCGTTCGTCACGACGCCGGCGACCCGTCCCTCGGCGTCCTCCCAGACGCCGATCCTTGACTCCCACATCCGGATCGCCAGCAGGCTCTCCTCTTCCGTCGGTGAGCGCGTCTCCGGCGTGGGTCCGATCATCGGCGCGCAGAAGTGCCTGGCGTAGTTCCAGCGCTCGAGCCGCCAGTTGACGGGGTCCGGGAATCCGCCGTAGGCCTCGACGAGCAGGTCGCGCACCGGGATGAAGTCCCGGTCGGAGTCGTACGGCCTGAGTCGCGCCGTCATCGTGCCTCCCCGCTCAGTCCTGGGGTCGCGTGTCCGCCTCCCGCCCGGCTCTGACGCGTTCGACGAGGTCCCGGACGCGGCGTTCGATCTCGTCACGCACCGCGCGATACTCCTCGGGAGCAAGCTCTGCCGGGTCCGGCAGATCCCAGTTCTCGAAGCGGCGTGTGGGGATCACCGGGCAGCTGTCCACGCAGCCCATCGTGACCACGTAGTCCCATCGCTTGTCGCCGATCTCGTCGAGCGCCTTCGGTCGTCGGCCGGAGAGATCGTACCCGATCTCGCGCATCGCCTCGACGGCGCGCGGGTTCACGGCGGGCGCGGGCTCGGCGCCGGCGCTCGCCGCATCGAGGACGCCCGACCCAAGGGCGCGGGCGAACGCCTCGGCCATCTGGCTGCGGTTCGCGTTCTCAGTGCAGACGAAGAGCACCCTGTCCATGCGGCCTCCCGCGTCGGCAGACGTCCCGCGCCGCCCGGCGAGCGGACCGCGGAGGAAGTGCGTCAGTCCTCCCGCCGCTCGAGCGCGGTGCGGATGGCCCGGAGCTCCTGGAGGACATCCCGGAGCGTCGCGTCCCCGGCGCCCGCAACCTGCGCGGCGGTCGCCGGCTCTCCGGGGACGCTGGCTCCGGACCTGTTGTACGACTCGAGCCTGCTTCGAAGCTCCTCGTGCAGGTCGCCCCAGTTCAGAAGACCCGTCATGCGGCCCTCGTAGCCGCTGGCGTTCGCGTTCTGGCCGGCGGTCTGCACGTCGATCGAGCCGATGCCGAGGAACCGATCGTAGAGCGACCGGTGAAGGCGGAAGTCGGTGATCATGCGGAACGGGATGCTCTGCTGGATCTTGGTAAGGATGCCCTTGTAGATGACGATCTTGTCGTCCTCGATGACGTAGCTGAGGTTCCGGATCCAGGCCAGCGAGACCGGGACGGAGATGATCCACATGAGCGCGAGGAGGCCGCCGAGGAGACTCCAGAGCAACATGCCGACCTCGGCCGTCTCCGCGGGATCGTTGTTCGCCGCGACGATCGCCATGAGGCCCCAGAGCCCGAGCACCGTGAAGACGGTGATCGTGACGTGGACCATGATGTACTTCGTGAAGAGTCTGCGGTCGGGTGTGATCTTCATGTCCTCCCCCGCGGTTCGAGGCCCTACTCGTCCTCGATGACGACGGCCGTGCCGTAGGCCAGAAGCTCGGCGGCGCCCTGCATCATGCTCGCAGTCGTGAGACGGAGCCCTACGATCGCGTTCGCACCGTTCGCCTCCGCCTCCTCGACCATGCGGTCGAGCGCCTGCTCGCGCGCCTCGGCGATCATCTTCGTGTACTCCGAAATCTCACCCCCGACGATCCCCTTGAGGCCGGCCACGAGGTCCCTGCCGATATGCCTGGCGCGAATCGTGTTGCCCCGGACGAGTCCGATCGCCCGCACGACGCGCTTCCCAGGTATCGTCTGCGTTGTCGCTATGATCATCGTTCGATCTCCCCGTACCGCTCGGTCTTGCTCACGTGATAGCGCTCGCGGATCACGCTCACGAGCAGGAGCACAACGCCGATCACCGGAAGCGCGATGAGGACCTTCGTGAGCGCCTCCATTCCCGGCGACGTCAGGAACGCGTAGACGCCGTAGCAGACCCAGATGACGACGCCCGCGACCAGGAGCCACCACCCGGCGCCCCGCTCGATCCTCGCGTAGATGCTCGGCCAGTACATCGTCATCTCCTCCTCCGACGGCCTCGGCAGCTCGATCTCGCCCACCAGGTCCGTAATCCTCTCCATCTCCTCGAACTCCTGCCGGCACGCTTCGCAGCCGGCGAGGTGCTCCTCAAGCTCGCGGAGATCCTCCGGCGTGATCTCGCCGTCGAGCCGCGCCATCATGAGCTCTCGGAACCGGTCGCACCTCATCGCCGCGCCACCTCCCCCCGGTCGTCATCGCTCGCTCCCGCGCTCCGCGGCCCCGGCGCCGTCCGTGCCGCCGCCCGCGCCGCCTCGAAGTAGGGCGCCATCCGCGCCCGAAGCGCGCGCCGCGCGGCGTAGAGCCGCGACATCACCGTCCCGATGGGGCACCCGAGCACTTCGGCGATCTCGCGGTACGTGAGGTCCTCGAAGTGCCGGAGCAGCAGGATCTCCTTGTGGACGGGATCGAGGCGATCCATCTCGAGGCGGACGAGTGCGCGCGTCTCCCCGCGCTCGGCCGCCTCGGCGGGATCGGCTCCCGGATCCGGAACGTCGAAACCCCTCTCGCGCGCCGCGTCGAGCGACGTCTCGCGTCGCGTCTTCCGGCGCCTCAGGTGGTTGAAGCACGTGTTCCGGAGAATCGCGTAGAACCACGGGTAGAACTCCTGCCCTTCCTTGAACGTCCCCAGTTTCCGGAAGGCCCTGACGAACGCCTCCTGCGAGAGGTCCATCGCGTCCTCGGGGCTCCTCACGAATCCGAGGGCGATCATGTACGCCCTCTCCTTGTACCGCTCGACGAGTGCTCCGAAGGACCGAGTGTCCCCGCGCCGCGCTTTCGTGACGAGTTCGGCGTCACCTTTCATCGGGGTCTCTCCGGGACGTTGCCGTCCACTCCCATCTACACGCGGGGGCCACACGCTATTCGCGGGAATCCGTCGGGGCCCCGGCGCCAAGGCTCTCTCGCCGCTCGCCGGGGCCCGTCCTCCACGTTCCCAATGACTGCCCGCGCCGCTAGAAGAGCTCCGCGAGCGTCAGCGCGATCGTCTCCGCCGACCCGTCCCGCTCGACGCCGAAGGTGTGCGTCGTACCCGGGGGATCCCTGAGGATCTCGCGCAGGTCGCGGAGGTTGCCGAACTCGCCGACGTCGACCCCGTTCACCGTGCGCAGGACGTCCCCCTCGCGGAAGCCCGCGCTCTCCGCCGGCGTGCCGGGCGACACGAAGAGGACCTCGATCTCCTCTTCGGGACGCCAGAACTGGACGCCGCCGCCGTCGCGTGGGAAGACGGTCCCGAAGTCGTCACCCTCTTCGAAGATCACGCGCTGCTCGTCGTAGTCGAGGTAGAGAACGAAGTGCCGGAAGAGCGTGCTCCCGAGGTTGCCCAACTCGTCGGTGGCGCCGAACGCCCCGGCGACGGGCGCCATCGGGAAGCCGATCACCGGGTCCGGAACGACGTACCCGCCGACTTCGATCGTCTCGAACTCCGCTCCCTTGCCTTCAAGCCGCCCGCCCGCGCCGAAGCCGACGTGCTCCACGCCGTCGAGATCGACGATCCCGTGCTCCTTCGCGTACGGGTAGTGGAACGAGATGCCGCTCGCGCCGACATCGAGGACCCACATGCCGGAGTGCTCGCCGTCGACCGAGGCCGGGACCGTGAAAATGTGATGCCTGAGCGGCGCGTCGAGCGAGACGCCGTCGCCTTCGTACGCGAAGACGTCGGGAAGGTAGAACGAGAGCGTCTCGTTGGCGTAGTCGATACGCGTCACGAACCTCGAGAGGAAGTCGTAGCCGAGGATGCCGACGACGTCGATATCGGTCGTCCGCCGGAAGAGCTCGCTCACGTCGATCACCGCGACCATCTGCGACTCGAACCGTATGCCGGGTACCTCGAACGGGGGAAGCGCGGCGAACGAGACGTCGACGGCGTTCCCGGCGCCGGCACCCTTCATGTCTCCCTCGGGCTCGAGACCAAGCTCCTCGGCGAAGCCGGTGTCGACCACCGACATGCTCGCGCCAGTGTCAAGGACCCAGAGGCGGGGCTCGCCGCCGATCGCGACCTCGAGGTAGACGTGACCTTCGATGAAGCGCATCGGGATCCCCTCGGCGCTCTCGCCCTCGACGAACGCGAAGTCCCTCGCGTCGTCCTCCGGGGGATCGAAGAGCGACGGATCGATCGCTTCGTTCGAACGGAAGAGCTTCATCGTCACCGTGTGCTTCTGTCCGATCGGGGCGATCGTGACGTCGTGACGGTGCGCCCGCACGAGTCCGCCGGCCTCGCGGAAGTCGGAGAGCAGCACAATCTCCTCCGTCTGGCCAACGCTCGCGACGCGCTTCAGGTGCTCGAAGGTCTTGGTGTCGAAGTAGTCCATCGTCACATCGTCGTTCAGGCCGTTGATGATGCGGACCACGTAGGCCTTCCGGTCGCCGACGGGCGCGAGACCGTCGAGTTCCAGCGTGAAGACCTCAGAGTCCCGATCGAGGTGTTCGAGGCGCTGCATCCGGCGCTCGAGCTCCGCCCTCGTGAGCGAAGCGTCGTCGCGCGCGAACTGCAGCTTCCCGTTCGGATCGACGCTCCAGAGCACCTCTCCGTCCGAACCCTGAACCTGCTGGAAGATGCCGAGATCGACCTCGACGCGGTTCCGGCCTCCGGGCGCGGCCCAGTGCTTGATCGAACCCTTCGTCCCCGAGACGTCGATCTCCGCCTCGAAGTAGAGCGTCGTCTCGGCCCGGACTGCCTCGATGCCTCCGACGCTCTCCATGTGCCTCTCATAGATGTCGTAGGGATCGACGAGCGCGGCACCCGCCGCACCCGCGATGCCCCACACAAGCGCGGCCGCGGCCGCGATCAGCAGCATCCGTCTCACGTTCACCTCCGTGCGCCTCTCGTCCGGGGTGTCCGGAACGGCGGCCTCGGGACCGCCGTCGGGCGCCTGCTCGTCTACTCGAGCGTCTCCAGGTGTGCCATGCGTTTGAGGTTCTTCTCGTCCTTCGGCAGATCGTCGTCGAAGCCGGAGAGGGCGTCGTCCCACTGCCCGTAGATGGAGTTGGGGAGCGTGATCCAGCCGCGGCCCCACATGTCCCGGTGTTTCGACGCAAGTTCAACGCGCTCCGCGGGCGGCACGGCTCCCCCCGACACGAAGTCGTTCAGGTTGTCGCCGAGAAGCAGGAGCACCCGGTGGCCCTCGGCCACGTACCCGCGCCGGGTCGTCTTGTCCCTCCCCCAGTCCTCCCTGCCGTTCCTGCAGAGTACGTGCTCCGGGTCCCCGGATGGCAGGCCGACGGCGGCGATGTTCCTCGCCGTCGCCTCCCGGCTCACTTCCTTCCGGTTCGTCACGTAGAAGATCTCGACGCCCCTTGATGCGGCGTACTCGAGGAACTCCGCTGCGCCCTCGAGCGCCGGAGCGCGCTCCTCGGCGACCCACGTCTTCCAGAGACCGCTGTCGTAGTCCAGCCCAGCCCGGATGAGGCGTGCGTCGAAGGCGGCGTTGTCGAGAACGGTCTCGTCCACGTCGAGGATGATCGCCGGCGGCAGGTCCTCGTACGCGCCGGACTGCTCGAGCGCCGCCGTCCAGGACGGATCGGCGAGCGCCTCGTCGAGCATGAGGCGCGCGAGGGCGTAGCTCTGTCCGCACACCATCGCGTACTCCGCCGCCGTCTGCGCCCAGAGGACGCTGTTCAGCCTCTCGTCGCCGCAGGCTCCCGTGCACCCGTCGTGCCCGTCGATCTCCATGCTGCACGCCGAGACCATGAGCGCCACGGCGAGGACAGCCGCGATCGCTGTCGAGCGTCTTCGGACCATCGGTCCCTCCCTCCTACCAGGCGTCGCGGTGGACGCGCTCGGCGTCGAACTGCGTCCTCGGCTCCTTCTTCTCCGCGGGGTGGCCGACCGAGAGAAGCGCGATCGGCACGACCGGCTCTGGCACCCCCAGTGTGTCGCGGACGACCTCGAGGCGGTCGGGGTTCGGATGGCAGCCGAGCCAGACCGCGCCCAGGCCCATCATTGAGGCCGCAAGGAGGATGTTCTCGAGCGCCGCGACCGCGTCCTGGTCCCAGTACTTCTCCGAGATGCGCGGGTCGCCGCAGACGGCGATCGCCAGAGGCGCCTCCGCGAGCATCCCCCACGACTTCTTCGCGTCGCCAAGCCGGTCGAGCTTCGCGCGGTCGGTCACCACGACGAAGTGCCACGGCTTCAGGTTCCGGCCGCTCGGCGCCGCCATCCCCGCCTCGAGCATCGCCCGGATCGCGTCCTCGCTGACCGGCTCGCCCGTGTACTTCCTGATGCTCCGTCTTGCAAGAATCGGCTCGATCATGACAGCTCCCCCGCGCCGTCCCGGCGCGTCCTCATTCGTCCCCGTACTTCTCGATCCCGGCGTCGCCCCAGAGCCGCTCGAGCTGGTAGTAGTCGCGCGTCTCCGTGTCAAAGACGTGGACGACGACGTTCACGAAATCCAGGAGCACCCACCGCCCGACCTCGAACCCCTCGACGTGCCAGACCTTCTCGCCGACCTCTTCCATTCCTTCACGGATCGCGTTCGCGATCGCCTTCACCTGCACGTCGCTGCCGCCCTCGCAGATCACGAAGAAGTCGCACGTCGTCGTGAGCTTGCGAAGGTCCATCGAGATGACGTTCTCGGCCTTCTTCGAGAGCGCGAGCTTCGCCACCCTGTTCACGAATCGCTTCGAACTCTTGTACAAGCGCTACCCTCCGAGCTTCGCAGGTGTCACGTGCTTCTTCCGCTGCTCGACCTCATCCTCGCTCAGGATCCTCACCGCGACGGCCTCGTTCCTCTCGGTGCGCCGCAGCCGCCTGTCGTAGAGCCAGACGCCGAAGAAGGAGCCGACGACAAAGATGACGGCCATCACGATCGGGAGGTTCGCGTTCTCGTCTCCGCGGGAGAGCGCGCTCCCGATCATGAAGCCCACGATGCTCATGAGCACCGGGACCATATACACGATGAAGGCCGCGGCGATGACGCGCCCGGCTGAGATCTCGATCTCCACGGTGTCACCCTCGCCCGCACCCACCGAGTTCTTCACCATGAGGAGCGCCTCGCGGCCGTCGCCGCCGAGCGAGCACGCGCCGCACCGCTCGCAGTCGCCGGACATCGGCATGCTGACGACGGCGATGCCACCCTTGACGGAGATGACACAACCGATCTCTCTCACGCGAGCCCCCCTTCGGCAGCGCGCCCCGCGGGCGCGAAGAGACGGATTCGATCGATCGCGACGCTCGCGACGACCCCGGTGCCAAGACCGGCCGCGGCCGAGACGAGGATCGCCGCCGGGACGAGCCGCGTCGCCGCGGCCACGCCCGTGTAGAGCGCGGCGACAACGGCGAGCTGCGCCAGGTTGTGGCAGAGCGCCCCGACGAGGCTCACGCCGACGACGCCGAGCGGCGGGCGCGCGAGCCGCGCCGCGAGCGCCATCCCGATCGCGGCCGCGGCTCCGCCCGGGAGCCCGAGCGCGAACGACGGCCCAAGGAAAGCGCCGAGGAGCGCCGACCCGATCGTGACTCTGAGGACCGTCAGGACGAGCGCGTCGGCCAGCCCGGACGTGAGGACGACGAAGACGGTGACGATGTTCGCGAGTCCGATCCTCATGAACGGAAACGGCGACGGGACGAGTCGCTCGAGGGCCTGCAGCACAAGGGCCGCAGCCAGGAGAACGGCCAGCCTCGCCATGCGTCCCGTCAAGGATCTCGTCGCCATCGCCTACCTCGTAATCGCGTCGACCCGTCCGTGGCCTTCGCCCGCGAGCTCGACGACGACGCCGTTCGGCACGCAGACGATGACCTCACCGGCCCGTCTCGCCGGCCCCATCCGCACGCAGATCTGCTGCGGACACGGCGAGGAGATGACTCGCGCGGCGCCGTCTCGCACGGCCACGACCGTCGTTCCGAGCGGGCCGGGGACCTCGACCGTCCGATCCTCGCCGAGGTCGAACGTCTCGCTGAACCCGTCGGTGCCCGTCACTCGTACGGTCGCCGCCCCCCCACCCTGTTGCATGAGAAGGAGCGCGGCGCCGAGCGCGACCATCGCCGCGAGGAGGACCCAGTCGGCCCTCGTGAGGACGCCCCGGCGGTTCACGCGTCGCACCAGAGGAAGTCCGCGCGCCGACCGCACTCGCTGCAGTTGCCGTCGCGGACACCGACGACGTCGACCGAGTATCCCACGCGGCGCACGAGCGTGTTCCCGCACTTCGGACAGCTCGTGTCCTCACCGACGAGACCGACGTTGCCGACGTACACGTAGTGGAGCCGCTCCCGGGCGATCTCCGCGGCGCGTGTGAGCGTCGCGACCGGCGTCGGATCGACGCGCATCTTGTACGCCGGGAAGTAGCGCGAGAAGTGGACCGGTATCGCCGGATCGATCTCTGCGACGAATTCGACAAGTCCTCGCAGGTCCTCGTCGGAGTCGTTCAGCCCCGGAATCACAAGGTTCGTAACCTCTACGTGGCAGGTCTCCGAGGCCAACCGGATCGTCCGCCGCACGGCCTCCGCGCCGTCCACGTGGCAGTATCGCGTATAGAACTCCCTGCGCATCGACTTGAGATCGACGTTCATCGCGTCGACGAACGGCAGCAGTTCGCGCATCGGCTCCTCGTTCAGGACGCCGTTCGTCACGAGGATGTTCAGGAGGCCGTTCTCGTGGGCCAGGGCTCCCGCCTCGAGGAGGTACTCGAACCAGACAAGTGGCTCCGTGTAGGTGTAGGCGATACCGAAGGAGCCGCTCTCCCGCGCCATCGCAACGAGCTGCTCGGGCGGGATCTCGGTCGTGCGGGCCGTCTCCTGAGAGATCGACCAGTTCTGACACCAGTCGCACTCGAGATTGCAGCAGTTGCAGGCCACCGAGAGAACCGACCTGCCCGGGCAGACGTGGTGGAGCGGCTTCTTCTCGATGGGATCCATGGCCACCGAGACGCACCGGCCGAAGTTGTCCGCGTAGAGGACGCCCTCCCGGTTCGTCCGACCGCGGCAGGCGCCGGACCCCGCCTCCGGGATCCTGCAGGCCCGGGGGCAGAGCTCGCAGAGCACGCGCCCGTCATCGAGCCTCCGCCAGTGCTTCGCTTCGACCATGCGCCTCCCCGGCCCCTCCTCGCCCGCGGTCACTCGACGAGCTCGATCCTCTCCCGGAGCCCCGAGGAGACGAGCACCTCCTCGACGGACTCCTCGCCTGCCACGATGACGGCCTCGACCCCCTCCGTCGCCTCAACGAAACTCATCCCCCGCACGGGCCCCATCACGAAAACCGCCGTCGCGAGCGCGTCCGCGTTCAGAGCCCGCTCCGTGACGACGGTCGCGCTCAGGGTTCCGCGGGCAGGATAGCCGGTCTCCGGGTCGATGATGTGATGGTACCGGACGCCGTCGATCACGGCGTATCGCTGGTAGTCGCCTGAGGTCGCCACGCTTCCGCCCTCGAGGTCGAGGATCGCGATGAGACCGTCGAGCCGGGGGTGCTTGATCCCCACGCGCCACGCCGGTCCGTGGGGCGCCGGGCCAAGGAGTCCAACGTCGCCGCCGGCATCGACGATGCCCGACTCGATGCCGGCGCGCCGAAGCTCCCTCGCGGCCCGCGTCACCGCGAAGCCCTTCGCGACGCCGGCGAGATCGATCGCCATGTCGACCGGGAGCGTCAGCGCCCGTCCGTGAGTCGCCACGCGCGCCTTGGAGTAGCTGACCCTCGTCAGCGCCTCTCGGATCAGCTCGGGATCCGGAAGCTCCATGTCCTCGTCGAGATGCCAGAGATCGACGACGGGCGCGATCGTGACGTCGAAGGCCCCGCCGGTCATCTCGGAGAGCGCCATCGACTGCCCCACGATCTGCGCCACGACGCGGTCGATCTCGACGCGCTCCTCCCCGTTCGCCCTCCTGTTCAGGCGTGAGACCTCGCTGTCCTCACGGTACCGGGAGGTGACCGACTCGATGCGCTCGATCTCCTCGAAGGCGGCCTCCATCGCCTCCGACGCCTCGGCCTCGCTCTCAGCGTAGACCGTCACGCTCACGATCGTGCCCATGAGAAGACGGTGATCGCTGAACCGTTCGGGTCCCGATCGCGTACGGACGCCGTAGACGACGGCGAGGGCCAGGATGAGGACCACCGCCACTACCGAAGCCACGGTTCTGCGCCAGTCGGCGCCCATTTCGCCTCCTCGGGAAGCCTGTCGGGGACCCCACCGGGCCCCGTGAAGTGAGACGAAGCTAGCACGGCCCCCGGTTGAAGTCAATTCGGCGAGGCCCGGTCCTCCGGCCTCTGCCGGGCCGCCGATCCGGCCTCGCGCCGGTCCCCGTCCCGCCCGGAGTCGCCCTTTCGGGTTGACCCGAACGGCCCGCCGTGATAGCCTTTCTGGATCGTCGAAGAACCACACCCCTGAAAGCGAAAGAGCGATAACGACCGGTCATCTTCGGGGCGGCGGCCCGCGGCAGGCGTGCCCTCCGCGCGAGCGCCTCGACCGTGATCCCGAAAGGAGGGCGTCAGGGAAGCGTACGACATTGTTCTCTGGTGCGGAGCCGCGAGGCTCGCGTCCGGGCGCAGGCGAGGCCCCGGGCGCATCGTTCGCAGAAAGAGGAGCGGAGGGAGTTTCGAATGGCACACACGTGTGAGGAGTTCGTCGACGCCGTGAAGGCGAAGAACCCCGCGGAGACCGAGTTCCATCAGGCCGTCTGCGAGGTCGCCGAGTCGCTCTGGCCCGTCCTCGACAAGCGCCCGGAGTACCGCAAGGCCAAGGTCATCGAGCGGATCGTCGAGCCCGAGCGGGTCATCATGTTCCGCGTCCCCTGGGTCGACGACAGCGGCGACGTCCAGGTCAACCGCGGCTTCCGGATCGAGATGAACAGCGCGATCGGTCCCTACAAGGGCGGACTCAGGTTCCACCCGAGCGTCAACCTCGGCATTCTGAAGTTCCTCGCGTTCGAGCAGGTCTTCAAGAACAGCCTGACGACGCTCCCGATGGGCGGCGGCAAGGGCGGGTCGGACTTCGATCCCAAGGGCAAGAGCGACAACGAGGTCATGAGCTTCTGCCAGAGCTTCATGAGCGAGCTCTACCGCCACATCGGCCCGAACACCGACGTGCCGGCCGGCGATATCGGCGTCGGCGCGCGGGAGATCGGCTACCTCTTCGGCCAGTACAAGAAGCTCGTGAACGAGTTCACAGGCGTCCTGACGGGCAAGAACCTCAAGTGGGGCGGCAGCCTCATCCGCCCGGAGGCGACGGGGTACGGCGCTGTCTACTTCGCGGCCGAGATGCTCGGAACGAGGAACGAGACACTCGAGGGCAAGACCTGCATCGTCTCGGGCAGCGGCAACGTCGCGCAGTACACGACCGAGAAGCTCCTCGATCTGGGAGCGAAGCCGATCACCTTCTCCGACTCGAGCGGCTGCATCTATGACGAGGAGGGCGTCGATCGCGACAAGCTCCATTACGTCATGGAGCTCAAGAACGTCAAGCGCGGCAGGATCAAGGAGTACGCCGACAAGTACCCCAACGCGATCTACACGCCGGTCGACCCCAACCTCGACCACAACCCGCTCTGGGACCACAAGGCTCACTGCGCCTTCCCGAGCGCGACCCAGAACGAGATCAACGTCAAGGACGCCGAGAACCTCATCAAGAACGGCGTCTACGTGGTCTCGGAGGGCGCGAACATGCCGACGGTCCCTGAGGGCGTCGAGATCTTCCTCGACAACGGCATCCTCTACGGGCCCGGCAAGGCCGCGAACGCCGGCGGCGTGTCGGTCTCCGGTCTCGAGATGAGCCAGAACAGCCTGAGGCTCTCCTGGACGCGCGAGGAAGTCGACCAGCGGCTCCAGGGCATCATGAAGGCGATCCACGCGAACTGCTACCAGACCGCCGAGGAGTTCGGCGTTCCGGGCAACTACGTGGACGGCGCGAACATCGCCGGCTTCCTCAAGGTCGCCGACTCGATGATCGAGCAGGGAGTCGTGTAGAAGCTCCGCGGGCCGCGCGAGCGGCCCGATCGGAACGGAAGAGAGAGAGGGGGCGGCAGAGCGCCGCCCCCTCTTCGTTGCAGGCCGAACGCGTCGGCGGTCACGCCTCCGGCACGACGTGGATCCCCGGCTTCATGATCGCTCCGATCCCGCTCTTGCTGTTGATGACGATCTCGAGCGGCTCCTCGAAGCGCACGTGCCGGACGTGTTCGGTCTCGAAGGCGACGTCCTGCGACTCGAGCCACGCCTCGTCGAGGTGGGACCTCGGATCGCTCGACCGGATCGTGAAGTACCCGATGCCGAACGATGTGATGTTCTGAAAGAAGTGCGTGCCCTGCGAGGGCTCGATGTCGATCCCCTCCATCTCCGACTCGACGATGCAGCGCGCCCCCGAGATCTGCGACCAGCGCACCGGGATCCCCAGCCACTCGTCGGCGCTCCCCCAGCGGCCGGGCCCCACGAGGAGGTACGGCCTGTCTTCCTCACGGAGCCGGCCGTTCATGGTGCCGACCTCCGTCGCGATTGCCGCGGTCTTCGAGCGGCTGAAGGTCGACGGTCGGACGAAGACAACGTCCCGAACGCCCTCGATGAGGCCGTGTCCGAGCGCGTTGCCCGAAACCGCGATCGCGCCGGTCGTCTCGATCTCGCCCATCTCGACGGCCTCGGCCTCCACGCCGAAGACGAGTGGCCGTATCTGCAGGAACGCCAGCTCGTGCCGCCCGTCGTCCTTCCGGTCAAGGAGGTTCACCGCGAACTCGATCTCGACGTGGCACGTGAACCCCGACTTCCCGACCTCAAGCAGGAAGCGCAGCGCATCGGGCAGAGGGAACCAGTCACCGGAGAGCGCCCCGGCCATCGTGACGAGCCGGACCCCGGGACGGCCGATGCCGTCGTAGATCCTCTCGCTCCCGGCGTCGTAGACCGATCCGACGGCGTCGAGCGTTCCGTGCTCCTCGGCCACATCGATCCCGAGGAGCGCGAGGTTCGTCTCCGAGACATCCCTCTCCGTCCGACCGGGCGGCGGCGAGGCGAGATCGAGCGCGTAGAACTCGTTCTGCGAGTTCTTGAGGTAGTCCGTGACCGTCGAGAACTGGAAGAGCCTCCGAGGCTTCGCCGGAGCGAAGCGAACGCAGCGGCCGCCCTCGACGACCGTCCTGCCCAGTCCGAGCGCGACCGAAGCGACTCCGTCATCGGACTCCATACCCTTCACCGGGTAGAAGTCGTACGACCGCGCCACGCCGGAGAAGTTCGGGTACAGGTAGTCGCCGTGACGCCGTCCCGCGACCTGCTGGATGACGACGGCCATCTTCTCTTCCTCGAGACGGTTCGGCGTCGACTCGATGTAGCTCTTCGAATCGGCCGAGTACGTCGAGGCGTAGACCAGGCGGATCGCACGACAGAGCTGGTCGAGCCGGACCTCGAGGTCCTCGTCGGCGTTCGGCAGCATGTAGGTCTCGTAGATTCCCGCGAACGGCTGGAACGACGAGTCCTCGAAGAGGCTCGAGGAGCGGACCGCGATCGGGTACCGCACGCGCTTCAGGAACTCCCTGAGTTCGCCGCGCGTCGCGGCCGGCAGGGCGGCCGCGAGGAAGGCCGCGCGGATCTCGCGGTCGTCGGTCCCGTGCAGCGCGAGGTCCACCAGGTTCGACTGATCCATGAACGTGTCGAAGACGTCGGTCGCCACGACGGCCGTCGGCGGCACAAGGATGTGCACGCCTTCGATCCGGTCCTCGATCTCGTAGGCGTTCAGGAGCGAGTTCGCGAAGGCGAGCCCCCTCCCCTTGCCACCGAGCGACCCGCTGCCGATCCTCGTGAACGCCGTCTCCGGCTCGAAGGTGTTCTCGGAGAATGTCTCGACGAGCCCGGCGCGCGACTGGCTGCGGTACTCGCGCACCGATTCCAGGAGGTAGTCGCGCAGCTCCGCCGGCGACGTGAAGTCCGAGACGGCCCGCGGGCGGAGCGCCTTCGCGAGATCGAACTCCGTCCTCGCCATGAGCCACGTCGAGAAGTCGTTCCGCGCCGCGTGGTACATGAGCGACTCTTCCGAAACCTCCTTGATCGCGTCCAGGAGGCCCCGAAGGCCCCCCGCGCGCATCACCTCGTCGCCGTCTGTCGTCCTGAAGACGAAGTCGCCGAAACCGAGGTGCTCCCGCATGAACCCGCGCACGTCGGAGAGGAGCATCGGTGAGTTCTTCTCGATGAAAGCCGCGCCGATCGCTTCGGCGACGCCGGCGGTCGAGGGATCGGTCGACTGGATGAGGACCGGTGTGCCCGGTGCGGCCTTCTGGATCGCGCGCGCGAAGTCGATGCCGGCGGTCGCGTCGGGAGCGCCGTCCTTCCGAAACCGCGCGTCGGCAATCACGCCGAGCAGGTGCTCGCGGCAGTCCTCGAGGAGTTTGACGCCCTCCTCGTAGGTCGACGCAAGAAGCACCTTCGGGCGCGCCCGCATGCGCATGAGCTGCTGCATGCGGTTGACGCCCTCCACCATGAGCGCCTGCGTCTGCTCCACGATCTCCCCGTAGAGCATCGGCAGATAGGCCGAGTAGAACCGCACGGAGTCCTCGACGAGGACGATCGACTTCACACCGGCCAGTTCGGCGTCGTGCGCGTGGTTCGTACGGTCCTCGATCGACTTGATGATGGCGAGGAAGACCCGCGCGTCTCCGAGCCAGACGAACATCCGGTCGATCGACGTCCCGTCATCGCGCTCCTTGAGGAGCGGCAGCTCTCGAGTGTCGTATGCGAGAAGGACGACCGGCAGGCCCGGGATGATCTCCTTCACCCGCCTGCCGAACTCGAAGACGTCGATGTCACCGACGCGGGGCATCGTGATGACGATGTCCGGGTTGGTCTCGGCGACCGTCTCGATGGCCTCGCCCGCTGTCGAGACCCGGATGATCGTCGGGGCCGAGCTGAGGTTCAGCTCCTGGTACTCGGTGAAGAGCATCTCGCCCAGATTCCCGTCCTCCTGGAACGTGAACGAGTCGTAGAGACTCGAGACCAGGAGGATCCTGCGGACCCGCCACGGCATGAGATCGGAGAAAGGCACCCTCTTCCGTTCGATGCGTCCGGCGATGTCCTCGAGCGGGCGATACTCCACCGCGTTCCCCCTTCGTGTAGTCTCGGGCGTGCCGGCCGCCCGGCCGGCGCGAACATGATCGGCAACCATTATGGGGACTCGCGGGCGAGCAGGCAACAGCCAACCGGCGGAATCGAATTCACACTCGAGCAGCGCGGGGGTGGGCGACGGGTCCGGAACGCGGGAACGCCCCGACGCTCGCCTGGCGAGTGGCGATGCGCGGGGCGCTCCTCGGAGGGAGCCGCGGCGCGTACGATGACCGCGACCCCGTTGGACCTCGTGCGCCTACGGGTAGATGCCTCGCTCCTTGTAGACCTTCTCGAGATGCGCGAGCGCGACGATGTAGGCGGCCGTCCGCCAGTCGGTCTGGTAGAGGCTCGCGGCCTCCCGGACCTTGGCGTAGGCCTTCGTGATCTTCCGGTAGAGCTTCGAGTCGACCTCCTCGAGTTCCCAGAACTCGCTGCGCTTGTTCTGGAGCCACTCGAAGTAGCTCACGATCACGCCGCCGGAGTTGCAGAGGATGTCGGGTATCACGTCGATCTTCCGTTCCTCCAGCACCGCGTCGCCCTCGGGAGTCGTAGGACCGTTCGCGCCCTCGGCGATCACCCTGCAGCGAAGCGTCTTCGCCGTCTCGGCCGTGATCTGGTTCTCCAGGGCCGCCGGAATGAAGATGTCCGCGTCGGTCCTCATGAACGTCTCGTGATCGATCGGATCGGCGTCGGGGAACCCGTCCACACCCCCCTTGTCGCGCACGTAGTCCGCGAGCTTGCCCGCGTCGATGCCTCCGGCCTTCGCGATCGCGCCGGTGACGTCCTCGACCGCCACGAGCCTCGAGCCCATGGGCTCGAGCAGACGCGACGCCCACGAACCGACGTTCCCGAAGCCCTGAACGGCGTGCGTCGAGCCGTCGAGCTTGAAGTCGTGGTCCTTGGCCCACTCCTGGATCGTGAAGACGACGCCCTGACCGGTGGCCTTGTCGCGCCCGACGCTCCCGCCGGAGAGGATCGGCTTGCCGGTCACCACGTGGATGTTCCGGCCCCGATCCTGAGGCGGAACCGTTGAGAGGTACGTGTCGAGGATCCAGGCCATGATCTGCGAGTTCGTGTTCACATCGGGCGCCGGGATGTCGAACTCCGGACCGATCGTGCTCCCGAGTGCGTATGTGAACCGCCTCGTGATCCGCTCCAGCTCGCCGGTCGAGTACTTGCCCGGATCGATCTGGATTCCGCCCTTCCCGCCTCCGAAGGGGATGTACGCGATCGCCGACTTCCAGGTCATCCACGACGCGAGCGCGCGCACCTCGTCGATGTTCACGTCCGGGTGATACCGAAGCCCTCCCTTGTACGGTCCCAACGTGTTGTTGTGCTGCACGCGGTACCCCGTGAACACCTCGATCCGACCGTCGTCCATCACGGCCGGGAAGTGCACGATGACCTCGTTCTGCGTCGCCCCGAGGATCCTGCGGATGTCCGGATCCAGACCCATCAGGTCGGCCGCCTTCTTGAACTGCCGCTGCACACTCTCGTACAGGCTCTCCGTGGCAGCCGGCTCGGTCTTGGCGCTGCTTGTCACAGCAGCCGGCACCCTCTCTGCCATTTCGTCCCTCCGATTCCCATCTCGCCGCCGCTCGTCAGCGGGCGAGCCTCCCCGATCGAAGCCTCCGACGTCACTGGCGCTTCCTCCGCCTTCCGGAACGTCTCTTCGATCATCAGCCATGGCTACGCGTACTCCTCACAGTGCCACACGCCGCCCTCCGGCTTCGGAAGCCGGCAGGTCTTGCGATGCGCGCAGTTCATACAGAGACCCTTGAGACTCCCGGTCGTCTCGGCCTCGGCAGCCTCAGGCGCCCTCTTCCTCGACGGACGCGAGGGCGTCTCCTCGATCTCAAACTCCTCACAGAAGATGACCGGCCGCGCGTTCGGCTTGCGATACTGGCAGTCGAGCCGGTGCCGGCAGTTCACACACAGGTCCGCCTGCTTCGCCACCTCGGTCTCCTCGACGACCTCGCGCTCCTCGCGAGCCGGAGGCGCCTCCACCTTCGTCGCCGTCCTCTTCGCCTCGGGACTCGGATGCTCGTTCGTGATCATTGATTCACCCTCCTCGACTCCATGGCCTCGTCTTCCCCGGGTCTTCCAACTCACCACTTCCCCTGTAAGGCAAGTGCCATGCCAATTGACTGAGCCATCATTCTTAGTAGTTCCGCGAGCCCCTCGCGGAGGTCTGGTGCTCTGTAATTGGTTGTCGCATAAGCTATTACAAAGGCGGGCAGAACACGCGAATGGCTGCCCACATACATGAGCAGCCATTCAAATCGTCGAGATGTTCTGGGGAAGAAGGTACCGGTGGGGAGATTCTCCCCACTCGTCAGGAGGCCTGTTCCTCCCCCTCGGCGCGCCTGAGCTTCTCCCGGAGCGTCTTCCGGTCGATGCCGAGGATCTCCGCCGCCCGGCTCTTGTTGCCCCCGACGCTGTCGAGCACGTTCTGGATGTACTCCTGCTCGACCTCCGCGAGCGTCCGGTCGAAGCCCTGCCTGCGAAGCGCCGAGAAGCGCATGAGCGACGGTAGGTCCGGCACCTCGATCACGTCGGTGTCCGACATGACGACGATCCGCTGCACGACGTTCTCGAGTTCCCTTACGTTCCCGGGCCATCCGTAGTTCATGAGGACCTGGAGCGCGTCCTCACTGAACTCCGGCGTCGTCCGGTCCGCCTCGCGCGCGAACTTCGTGGCGAAGTGATTCGCGAGAAGAACGATGTCCCGGTGCCGTTTCCGGAGCGGCGGCACGATGATCGTGAGGACGTTCAGCCGATAGAAGAGGTCGTCCCGAAACTCGCCCTTCTGCACCTGGCTCCAGAGGTCCTTGTTGGTCGCGGCCACGATGCGCACGTCGACCGAGCGCGGCCTGGACGAACCGACCATGCAGACCTCCTTGTCCTCGAGGACGCGGAGCAGTTTCACCTGCATGTTGAGGCTCATGTCGCCGATCTCGTCGAGGAAGATCGTCCCGCCGTCGGCGGTCTGGAAGAACCCGGCCCGCGCCTGCGACGCGCCCGTGAAGGCGCCCTTGACGTGCCCGAAGAGTTCGCTCTCGAGAAGCGTCTCCGGGATCCCCCCGCAGTTCACGGGAACGAAGGGCGCCGCGGCCCGCATGCTGTTGTAGTGGATCGCGCGCGACACCAGCTCCTTTCCCGTACCGCTCTCGCCGGTGATGAGGACGGTCGCGCTGGTCGAGGCGGCCTTGTCGATCGCGACGTAGACCTCCTTCATCCCGGGCGAGTCACCGATGATCCCGTAGTGCTCGGGGGACTTCGGCTCGGACGTGTGGTGGCCGGCTCTTCGAAGGAGCAGCTTCTCGAGAGCCGCCGAGACGGCATCGTACAGCTCCTCGTCGGTGAAGGGCTTCGCGAGGTAGTCGTCGGCGCCGCTCTTCACCGCCTCGACAGCCCCCGAGATCGATGCGTACCCCGTGATCATGATGACGGCTGTCTGGCGGTAGTTCTCGCGCACGTGCCGCACGAGGTCGAGGCCGCTCACCTCCGGCATCTTGAGATCGGTGACCACGAGGTCGATCGGTGTCGACTCGAGGATGCCGATCGCCGGACGTACTCCGGGCGCCGTGAAGACGCGGTAGTCCTTCGCGACGAGGTTCCGTTTCAGAAGCTCGAGCGTGTCGGCCGCGTCGTCGACCACCAGGATGCTTACGCGCTTCTCTTTCCGGCTCATGACTCGGCGCTCCTGTCTCGATCGATTCTCGCCGCCGGGAAGCTGACGAGGAACCTCGATCCCTCCCCGACGGCGCTCTCCACACGGATCTCACCGCCGTGGGACGTGACGATCCCGTGAACCACGGCCAGGCCAAGGCCTGTGCCCTCCCCCACGTCCTTTGTCGTGAAGAACGGCAGGAAGATCTTCCCGACGACGTCCCTCTCGATCCCGACGCCGGTGTCGCTCACCGAGAGGTAGACCCACCCGGCGCGGGCGTTCGTGCGGACCGTGAGCGTGCCGCCCTCCGGCATGGCCTGGATCGCGTTCACGAGGAGGTTGACGAGAACCTGGTGGAGCTGGGCGCGGTCGCCGTGAATCTTCGGAAGATCCACCGCCAGTTGCTTCTCGAGAGCCACGCCGCTCTTGGCGCAGCGCGCCTCGAGGAAGTAGAGACCGTCCTTCACGACCTTGTTGAGGTCGACCTCCATCTTCCGCGTCGGCCTCTGCCGAGCGAAGAGCATGAGGTTCTCGATGACCTCCCTCGCGTGGAGCGCGGCGTTCACGATCTTCTCGACGTCGCCGCGGGTCTGATCCGAGATCGCTTCATCCTTCGCAATGAGCTGCGCGAACCCCAGCACACTTCCAAGCGGCTCGTTCAGCTCGTGTGCCACGCCGGCCGCAAGCTGGCCGATCGTCGCAAGCCGATCGGCGTGACGCAGCTGCTCCTCGAGCTGCTTCTTCTCGTTCTCGGCGATCCGTCTCTCGATGATGAACGCCAGCTCTCGAGCGATCGTGTCGATCAGGTTTCTCTCTTCCTTCAGGAAGACGGCCTCGTGCCCCTCGCACGCGCGCTCCCGATAGACGACCTCGACGGTTCCGCGCTCCACGTCGTGGATCACGATCTTCGACGAGAGCTTCCACGGAGTCTCGCGGTAACGGGGCGTTCTGTACTCCACGCCATCGACTACGAGACGCGCCGAGGCCACGCTCGGATGCTTCCAGGCCGACGGCAGGAGGCTCGCGATCTCGTGCAGCAGATCGGAGAGCGACATCTCGCGGTTCACGGCCAGCTTCGCGATGGCGGTCAGGCACGTCAGCTCCTTCACACGCTCGGTGAGCTCCTCACGAACGCTGCGGTGCGCGAGGGCGACGCCAAAGTTCTGCGCGACGAGCCGGTAGAGATCGATGTCCTGCTGCCGGAGCACCCGCGGCTCCAGGTACTTGAGGCAGAGCGCGCCGACGCAGGACTTCCCCACGCTCAGCGGAACGATGCCTATCGTGTCGAACTCGTTCGGAGTCCCCAGGTCGATCCGACGCTCATCACCGCCGGGCGGCGTGTAGACGAATACGCGCGACCTGACGCCGGACGCCCAGAACGCTCCGTGCGTCGTGAAGAACTTCTCCGACGGGTCGAACCTGCAGTGCGCGACGTCACGGATGAGGAGGTCGAGCGGACCGCCGACGGCGCCGTTCGGTGGACACGCGATCCTGTCGCCGGTGCACGGAATCGTCCTGCAGCAGAAGGTGACCTCCGCGCCGAGCGACGCATCGCAGCGAATGCACTCCTCTTCCTGAACGGCTCGCAGCTCAACGGCGTCACACCCGGCGAACCGGGCGAGCATCTCGGTGATGATGTGGAGGAAGTCGTCCCAGCTGCCCTCGTGATCCGTCGCGTTGAGGATGTCGCGGGAGAGAGCCCAGTAGTCGTCTCGGGAGGGGAGTCCGTTCGTGTCCTCCGCCGCGAGAGGATCGCGCGGCGGGTCGTCCTTCGCCGGCATCCGAGAACGCTCCTTTCGGATGTACCGTTCCCCAGGCTAGTTGCCCATCGCCGCGAGCGCCGACAGCGCCATGATGAGCCCGAACGCCAGATGCAGTCTCAACGCGCTGTGCTGGGCCTCGACGAGTCTCGACGGCTCGTCGTAGTGGTTCCAGGCGTCGGCGACGACGGTCCTCGCCAGGCCGAACGCGAGGACTGCGACGAGCGCGAGAGGAATCACGGACCCCGTGAAGGCCCCGGCGAAGAGCGACAGGAAGACAAGCGTCACGAGCACGGGCAGGACGACCCTCGCCGAGACCCTCGGGCCGAGGAGCACGACGAGGGTTCTCTTGCCCGCGTCCCTGTCGGGCGCGACGTCCGGGATCTGGTTGATCCAGAGCACGGTGACGATCGCGAACGTCAAGGGCAGCGACGCCAGGACGACGCGCCAGCCGATCTCGTGAGCCTGCACGTAGTAGGCCCCGAGGATCGGCAGGACGCCGAAGCAGAACCCGAGCACGATCTCACCGAGCCCGCGATAGCAGAGCCGGAGCGGCGGCGCCGAGTAGAAGTAGCCGCCGAGCACCCCGAGCACCCCGAGGAGGAGGATCGTGTTTCCGGGCGTCACGGAGTTCAGGTGCAGCCCGATCGCCGCCCCGAGGGCGAAGCAGATGATGAAGCACGTGCGGATGAACCTCGCCTCGATCGCGCCGTCGGGCAGGGCGCCCGACCCTCCGCTCAGGTCTCCCCTGTTCGGGTTCCGGACGTCCGCGCCGAAGTCGTAGTACTCGTTCGCCAGATCGGCGCCCGCGTGGATGAGGACGATGCCTACGAGGGCTTCGATCGAGTGGAGCAGACCGAACCGGAAGCCGTCGGGACGGAGCCAGAACGGAAGCGTCGAGCCGACCGCCACGGCCAGCGCGGACGCGCTCCAGAACGGCGCGCCGGCGGCCCGCAGGAAGAGCCGGAGGCGACCCCTCGGGGCGTCCGCCCCGGTCCGGCGATCGCGGCCCGCGGTCTGCGCGCGGGGCCGCGCAGCCCCCCCGCCGCTCCGGGCGCCGGAGGACCGGCCCCGTGAGGCGCGGCGCTTCGAGCGCTTCGCCATGTCACACCTTCGCTTTCTGGTGTCCGAGAGCGCCGACGATGCGGATCGACTTCGTGGGACAGACCTCGATGCAGAGCCCGCATCCGATGCACTTCCCGCGGTCGACCTCGTGGCGCTCGCCGGGCTCGCCGGAGATCGCCTTCACGGGGCAGACCTCCTTGCACTTCCCGGAACCCACGCAGTCGGAGCCGATCGAGGCCTTCGGCCGGGCCTTCACATCATCGACGATTGCGCCCGTCGGGCAGACCGCGGCGCAAACGCCGCAGTTCTGGCACTTCGCGTAGTCGATGACGGCGAGGTCGTCTTCCATGTGGATGGCGTCGTGAGGACACTTCTTCGCGCAGAGCTGGCAGCCGATGCAGGCGACCTTGCAGACTTCCTTCGCCCGCTTGCCCTTGTCGTGCGAGGAGCACTTCACGTGCACCCTCATGTCCATGGGCACGAGTTCGATGATGTTCACGGGGCAGGCCTCCACGCACTTCCCGCACCCCGTGCACTTCTCGCGATCGATGTGGACGACTCGATCGTCGTCGAGCGTCACGGCGTCGAACGGACAGACCGCGCTGCATGTCCCGAGCCCCAGACAGCCGAAGATACAGGCCTTCGGGCTCCCGCCGACGAGGATCGCGGCGCGGCAGTCCTCGATCCCATCGTACTCGAGCCTCTCGACGGCGTTCGACCGGCCGCCGTTGCAGTGGACCACGGCGACCATCGGAACCACCTCGCCGGCGGCCACTCCGAGGATCTCCGCGACCTTCGCCATGACGTCGGGCCCGCCCGGAGGACAGTAGGCGCCCTCGCCCACCTCACCCTTGACGAGCGCCTCGGCGAATCCCTGACAGCCCGGGTAGCCGCACGCGCCGCAGTTGGCGCCGGGCAAGATCTCGGCGATCTTCTCGACCCTCGGGTCGCGATGCACGGCGAAGATCCGGGACGCGAAGGCCAGGATCGCGCCGAAGATGGCGGCCATCCCGGAGAGGGCGAGCATCGATCTGGCAACGACAGACTGCATCCAGACCCCCGACTGCCGCTATCCGATCTTGAGACCGGAGAAACCCTGAAAGGCCATCGCCATGAGACCCGCCGTGATGAACGTGATCGCGATGCCCCGCATCGACTTCGGAACGGCGCCCAGTTCCAGTCGCTCCCTGATGGCGGCCATGAGCACGAGCGCGAGCGTGAACCCGAGGCCGGCGGAGAAGCCGTGGAGGACCGTGTAGATGAAGCTGGCGTTGCGCGGCAGGCCCGTCACCATGAACGTCTCGACGTTGACGACCGCCACGCCGAGGACCGCGCAGTTCGTCGTGATGAGCGGCAGGTAGATGCCGAGCGACTTGTGGAGCGCCGGCGATGTCTTCTCGATGACCATCTCGACGAACTGCACGAGCGTCGCGATGACCAGGATGAAAGCGATGGTCCGCAGGTACGTGATCTCGAGCGGAACGAGGATGTAGTTGTAGACGAACCATGTGACGAGCGAGGCCATCGTCATGACGAAGATGACGGCCATCCCCATCCCGAGCGCCGAGTCGGAGTCCTTCGAGACACCGACGAACGGGCAGAGCCCGAGGAACCTCATGAGCACGAAGTTCGAGACGAAGACCGCGCCGATGACGATCGCGAGAAGCTGACCCAGATCCATCAGCTCGCCCCTCCCTTCATCGCCTCGGCCTTCCTCTTCATGCGCTCGTCGAGCGTGCTGAACCAGCCCATCAAGAGTCCGATCGTGATAAAGGCGCCCGGCGAGAGAATCATGAGGAGCATCGGCTTGAAGTTCGGACCGAAGACCATGTACCCCATGAGCTTGCCGTCGCCGAGGATCTCACGAATCGACGCGATGAGCACGAGGGCGAACGTGAAGCCGATGCCCATGCCGATCGCGTCGAGAACGGAGAGCCAGATGCCGTGCTTGGAAGCGAACGCCTCCGCGCGGCCGAGGATGATGCAGTTCACGACGATGAGCGGGATGAAGATGCCGAGCGACTTCGCGAGTTCCGGCAGGTACGCGCCCATGACCAGCTCGACGATCGTGACGAAGCTCGCGATGACGACGATGAAGCACGGAATCCGGACCTTGGCCGGGATCGCCTTCCTGAGAAGCGAGATGACGATGTTCGAGCCGAGAAGGACGAACGTCGCCGCGCCGCCCATGCCGATCGCGTTCTCGACCGACGTCGAGACCGCGAGCGCGGGGCAGAGCCCCAGCGCCAGCCGGAAGACGGGGTTCTCACGGTAGACACCCTTCAGGAGTTCCGGGAGCGAGCTCATGGCGCATCCCCCCCACCGCTCGTGCCGTCCTGCTCCGGCCCGGCCGCGCTCTCGCCCGGCGCCTCCTCGACACCGGCGATCGCGAGGAGCATCTCGAGGCCGCGCCTCACGGACCCGGTGACCGCCTCCGAGCTGATCGTGGCTCCGGTGATCGCGAGAATGCCATTCTCTCCCGGGGTCTTCACGACGACGAGATCGTCGAGGCCTCTCTCGCGGAACTGCACCTGGAACCACGGTCGGACGTCCGACTCGTCCTTGGCGTTCCCGCCGATGACCGCCCAGAGCGTGTTTTCCGACGCAACCTCGTTCACCTTCGCGCCGAGGCCGGGCGTCTCCTGCTGGTAGGTGATCTTGATGCCCGTGATCGTCCCGAGGGGATCGACGCCGACGATCGTCTCGATGGTGCTCGAGTAGCCCTTCCCGTAGGCCGTGAACGTCCTTCCGACGATCTCTCCGTCGCCGTCTCCGGCATAGGCCGTGTAGTAGACGAACGCTTCACCGTCGACGATCGAGTCGGTCTCCGCCACGACGAAGCGCGCGTCCTCGGCGCCGGGCAGAACCTCGCGGCGTGCGTTCTCCTTCTCCTCGAGAGCGTACTGCTCCGTGATCTCGTGCGTGGCGTTGTAGACCGCCGAGAGCCCGAAGCTCGCAACGGCGGCGATCAGGGTGAGCGTTGCGACAAGCCGTACGAAGTTACCCACCTTTCCTCACCTCCCCAAACTTCTTCGGCCTCGTGTGTCGATCGATGAGCGGCGTCGCGACGTTCATGAGGAGAATGGAGTAGCTCACACCCTCGGGGTATCCGCCGATGAGCCTGATCACGACCGTCAGGATGCCGCAGCCGACGCCGAAGATCAGCATCCCCTTCGGCGCGACGGGCGACGTGACCATGTCGGTCGCCATGTAGAACGCGCCGAGGACGAGACCTCCCGCCAGAACGTGGAAGAGAGCGTTGCCGGTGAAGAACCCGGACGGTCCGCCGAAGATCCACGCCAGCAGACCGACGGTGCCGATGTAGGTCGCCGGGATCCTCCACCCGATGTAGTGCTTGAACATGAGGTAGGCGGCGCCGACGAGCAGGAGGACGACCGACGTCTCCCCTATGCAGCCGCCGATCCTGCCGACGAAAAGGTTCGCGATCGTGTCCGCCGATCCCAGCTCGGTCAGGACCTCCCTGGCCTGAACGATCTGGTGCGTCGTCGACGTCGGGTCGGCCAGGATGCCGTTCACCTCCTTGAGGAGGGCGAGCGGCGTCGCCTGCGAAACGACATCGATACCGCGGATCGCCGCGCCGGAGAGCGTGCCGCCCCTCGCCGGCATCCACGTCGTCGTCATCGCGACGGGCCAGGACGCCAGAAGGAACGTCCTCCCGAGGAGCGCCGGATTCAGGGGGTTGTACCCGAGCCCTCCGAAGACCTGCTTGCCGATGGCGATCGCGAAGACCGATCCGACCACCGGCATCCACCACGGCACACCCGGAGGGAGGTTGAAGGCGAGCAGAATCCCGGTGAGCAACGCGCTGCCGTCGCGGATCGTGACCGGCACGCCGCGAAGCCGCTGGATCGCGCCCTCCGTGACGATGGCGGCGGCGGCCGCGAGCAGCGTGATGAAGAGCGCGCGCGGACCGTAGAAGTAGATCGAACCGATGAGGGCCGGCACGAGCGCGATCACGACGCCGTACATGACCCTCTCGACGTTCACGTCCTCACGGATGTGAGGCGAAGCGGTGACCAGCAGTGAACGCTGCATGCGCTCTCCCTACGACCCGGGGTCGGCGGTCGCGCCTCCCGGGTCCGTCCCGGTGGTCTCCTCGGCGGCCGGCCCCGCATCCGGCGCGTCCGTCTCCTCGCTCTTCTCCTTCTGTCCCTTCTCGACGGCGACCTTCCTTCGGCGCGCCGCCTCGTACTTCCCGTACTTGAAGTAGTGAACGAGCCTGCGCTTCGACGGGCAGACGTACGAGCAGCTGCCGCACTCCATACAGTCGAGCAGCCCGACCTCGACCGCATCGTCGACCCTGTCGGCCGCGACGAGCTTCTCGATGTAGGTCGGAACGAGGTTCATCGGACAGACGTCGACGCAGTGCCCGCACCTGAGACAGGGGTCCGGGGGCCTTGCGTCGACCTCTCCGGGCGCAAGGAAGAGGACACCGGAGGTGCCCTTCACGACAGGAACGTCGGCCGTGAACTGGGTGATGCCCATCATGGGACCGCCGACGACGATCTTCCCGACGTCCTCGGTCACGCCTCCGCTCTCCTCCAGGAGCGCGGAGACGAGCGTTCCCACGCGCGCGAGGTAGTTCGCCGGCCGCGCGACCGGCGTCCCCGTGATCGTCGTCACCCTCGCGATGAGCGGGCGACCGAGGGAACAGGCCTCGTGGACCGCGAGCGCGGTACCGACGTTCTGGACGACGACCCCGACGTCCATCGGAAGCCCGCCCGAAGGAACCCGCCTTCCGGTGAGCGCGTCGATGAGCTGCTTCTCGGCTCCCTGGGGATACTTCACCTGAAGGGTGCCCACATCGATCGGCGCACCCTCGGGCACGGCGGCCCGCATCGCCTCGATGGCATCGGGCTTGTTGGACTCGATGCCGACGAAGCCGCGGCCGCAGTCGAGCGCCCTCATGAAAAGGACCAGGCCCGACATGATCTCGGGAGCCCGCTCCACCATGAGTCTGTGGTCGGCGGTCAGCCAGGGCTCGCACTCGGCGCCGTTCAGGATCACGGTGTCGATCGGTTTCGAGTCCGGGGGGGAGAGCTTGACGTGGGTCGGAAAGGTCGCACCCCCGAGGCCAACGATGCCGGCCTCGCGGACGATCTCGCGGATGGCGTCGCCGTCGAGGCTCGACGCGTCGGCGCGCGGCAGAACCGAAGGATGCAACTCGTCGGCGCCGTCGCCCTCGATGACGATGGCCGCGCCCTCCCCGCCGGTCGGATGCGGGAACCGCGCGATCGCCGTCACCTTGCCCGAGATCGAGGCGTGGACCGGGACGGAGACGAACCCGCCCGCCTCGCCGATCTTCTGGCCGGTCTTCACGCCCTCCCCGACCTTGACGATCGGCGTCGCGGGCGCCCCGAGCGACTGCCCGAGCGGAATCACCACGCGCTCCGGCAGCTTCGCCTCGACGACCGCCTCGCCTCGTGTCAGTCCCTTGGCCTGGGGAGGATGCACGCCCCCCGGAAACGTCTTCTTCTTCAGAACTCGCTCCCGGCTCTCATCGAGCGGCGGCACGGGCGCACGAGCGCCCGCGCCGCCGCATCTGTCTCGACTCGCTACTCCATGAGCTCCATTGAGAGACGGGACTTGATGCCCATCTCGATGACACCCGTGGCCGCTGCGGAGGCGACCGAAGATCCCTCGCCGTGCAGATCGAGCGTAACCTCGGTCGTTCCGTAGACAACGTAGCCGTCCTCGATCGAGATCAGGGCCTCTCCGGTGATCGATCCGGAGCCTGACATCAGCCAGACCTCGCCGGCCTGCTCGGCGCGCCCCTCGAACTCGAACTCGGTCACACGGTCAATGTCGATGCAGGGGATCTGGTACTTCTCCTTGAACCCCTTGACCGTGTAGGTCGTCTCTCCGATGAAGTCGCGGTCGACCGCGCTCGTGATGTCGGGCACGTCGTAGTCCTGCTTCCACGTCGTTCCCAGCGTCACGGGCCCGTCGGGAAGGGGTGGAAAGACCTCGTAGAGCAGCATGGCCATCTGTCCGGCGCCGGCCTCCAGATAGGCCTCGCCCGAGAGACCGGTCCACGACTCGACCTCGCCGTTGGGATCGAGAGCGAAGAAGAGCTCCTTGCCTCTGAGCCCGGAGACCGTCTCGTCCGGCCTCACCCGGTCGCCGACGGTGATGCTGCCGACCGCGTAGTCGAAGCGCATCGTCATGTCGACCTTGTCCTCGCCGACCTCCGTGAAGGTGTTCGTCGTTCTGATCTCGGTCTGCGAGTAGACCGTCTGCTCGTAGGCGGTTCGCTTGACACCGGACTGGTTGTCGGCCTTCAGCCTGTACTTGAGGACGTCGCCCTTCTCGAAGACCCTCTCGACACCGACGGGTTCGTCCATCGTGATGTCGCGTCCCCCGCCAGCGCCGCCGCACCCGGCGCCCAGAAGCCAGACGGCCCCGAGAACCAGGAGCGCCGTCGCGGCAAACCTCCGCACTTCCATTCCGTCGCCTCCTTCCGGCGCAATCCGCCGCTCGGCACTGAGCCTCGGCGGTTCGAATTCATCCGGGGATTATACCATGCTGGTTGACCGGGCCGCACCAAGTTTCGTGCGGTCCGGTCGTTCGTGGCGGCCGTGGGGCCCGGCCGGCCTACGCTTCGAGGCTCGATCTCAGATCGTCGGACTTGGGAGCCTTCTTCGTCCATCTGGCCAGCTCGTCGCCGTCCCTCTCGAGCACGATCGTGGGAATATCCGACACGCCGCGGAGAGCCGCCTCGATGAGACCGTCCTCCGTCCCGACGTCGTAGGAGACGCGGTCCATCTTGGACCGTCCCCACTTCTCGATGAAGAACTCGACCTTTTCCCTGGCGTTCTTGCAGGCCTCGCAGTCCTGCCTCACGAAGTACAAGACTTTCACGACATCTTGCTCCGGAACCTGTCGTTCAACTCGCCCTTCTTGCCCTTGTTCCAGCCTGAGACCTTCGAGAAGTACCCGGTCACTCTGGTGATCCCGTCGACATCGACCGAGCTGCAGTGCGGGCACTCGCTCACGAGACCGCGGGTGACGCGGAGGCACGTGTTGCACGTCGTGAACTCCGGAGAGAAGGCGATCTGCGCGTTCCTTGTGTGCGTGAACGTCCTCTTCACGAAGTTGGCCACCGCCCCGCTCGTGGGCCTGCTGTCAGCGATCCAGACGTGCGAGATCGCGCCCGCCTCGATCATGTCGTGGAACATGCCCTCCTTCTTCACGCGCTCGATAGGACTCAGCTTCTCGGAGACGTTCAGGAACGTCGAGTTCGTGTAATAGACCTCTCCGAGATCGGCGCTCCCCTTGACCACCCGCTCCGCCTCTTCGGGATAGCGCTCGAGGTCGAGCCTCGCGAGGCGGTACGCGCACGACTCCGCCGGCGTCTGCTCGAGCACGAAACGCATGCCGGTCTCCTTCGACGCTCGCTCGCACGCGAGCTTGAGGCGCGCGATCACGCGAAGCCCGAGACGGAAGGCCGCGTCGGACTCGTGGAGCTCCTCGCCGGTGTGCGCCTGCACCAGCTCGTTCAGACCGAGGAGTCCTATGAGATAGGTAACACGATGCATCCTCAGGTACTGCTGGCCGTCGGGGTTCATCGTCAGAAGCGCCAGCGGTCCCTTGTCGCCCATCGCGAGAAGCCTCAGAATGAGCTCCCGCTTCTCCTGGTGCGCCCTCACGGCGAGATCGAAGAACTTGTCCAGACTCTCGAAGAGCTTGTTGTCGTCGCCCTTCGCGTCGTAGGCGGCCCGCGGCATGTTCAGCGTGACGTTCTGGAGCGCCGAGTAGCGCATCTTCCACGGCTGCTTCGCGTCGTCGAGGTCGGACTGCTCCAGTTTGAAGGAGAGCCTGCAGCACTCGGAGATCTTCGCCGTCTCGTCGCGGTCGAAGACGAAGTACGTGTTCCCCTTGTCCGCCGCCACGTCAGAGATGTGCTCCAGGAACTCCTCGTGGCCGGGGGTCCTGAAGAACTCGTCGGTGATGTGCACGAGCGGCTTGGGGAAGAAGAACGGCCGCCCGGTCCCGTCTCCCTCCTTGTAGATGTCGAACATCGCGTTGGCGAAGCGCTGCGCCTCCTTCTGGTACTCCCGGTAGGTCCGCCCCGTGGGCTTGCCGCCGGGGCCGATCGCCGGAACGTCGGCAAAGTGCTTCGGCGTCTCCCAGTAGACGTTGAGATCGCTGAAGATCGCCTGTCCCCCGCGAGCGACGCTCTGCTGCGAGTACTCGAAGATGAGCATCTCGGCCAGCTGGTGGATGTCCCGGTCCGAGAGACCGACCAGAAACGGAGAGAAGAAGACGTTCACCGCGTCCCATCCGATGGCGCCCGCGAAGTGACCCTGCAGCGCCGCGGAGAACTTCACCATGTGCGCGAGCAGGATGTCCGGGTGCTTCGCCGGCTTCGCGATCGAGAGCGCGTTCGGCAGCGACAGTCCGAATCTCTTCACGTACTCGAGCGACTGGCCGGAGCAGTACGGCCGATCGAAGAACCCGAGATCGTGCAGGTGGATGTCCCCCCGCGCGTGCGCGTCGGAGATGTCCTGGCTGAAGACGGACAGCAGCGCGTACTGCTTCTTCACCGACTCCGCCAGTGTCATGTTCGTCGCTTCCGGGTTGTGCGGGATGTTTGCGTTCTCTTTGTTCGGCTCGAGGATGATCCTCTCCGCGTCGTAGAGCGGCACGCCGAGACGCGTGTGTTTCCGCCGTGCGGACTCGAGTCCGTGCTCGATGAGCTTCGTGTCGACGAGCTCACGAACGAGCGGCGCGGTGATGACCTTCGTGTCGGAGAGGACGATCTGGTCTTCGACCTCGCGACTGATCTTCTCCGCGGTTGCGACAGGAACGTCGGCCTCGCGAACGAGCGTGTCGATAATCCTCTCGCGGTCCCAGGCGATCATGTCGTCCGCGGACGTTCGCACGAAGAGCGCGAGGTCGGTCGCGTCCGCGAGACCCATCGTTCGCTTCTTCTCGAGGCCCGCGAGATCCGGCTTGATGTCGCGTCGCCTGACCTTCGATCGACGGTCGCGGTAGAGGATGAAGGCCTTCGCCGTTCTGGCGTGACCCCGCTCGATCAGGACTCTCTCGATCGCATCCTGTATCTCCTCTACCTGTGGCAACTTATCACCCTTTTCGGAGTAGAGGCAGAGCAACACCTCGTCGGTCAGGCGCTCGGCCGTCTCGCGGTCACGGCCGCCGACCTCCTGGGCCGCCCTGAAGATCGCCTCGGTGATCTTCGTGCGCTCGAAGCGGACGACCTTCCCGCTTCGCTTCCGGACCAGCCGGAAGAGTTTGCTGGCGAGGCGACGATGCAGTCCAAGCACCTCGTCCTCGTCGAGAAAGAAACGGAGTCGCTCGGGTGTCTCCCCCTGCGGCTCCGTGACTTCCGTGTCGCCCGTCGCCTTCGTCTCGACCGTCTCCGCTTCAATCGCGGCTTCATCGATCGCGACGTCGTCGATCGCGCTCGGCACCTCTCTCACTTCGGACATACGTGCGCCACCGATCCTCTCTCGATCAGAGCCATGCGTTCGCCTTGCATCGGCGACAGGTCCGCACCGACGCGGCTGTTCGTTCTTGCGCTTTAGAATGAAACAAGGTTGGAACTCGTTCCACGGAGGGACTGCCACCCCACCCCACCCATGCAACGTCACCGTCCGCGAGCTGACATCCGCTAATAGCGAGGGGATGTTAGCAACGGGTGAGAAGACGTGTCAAGGCAGAAGAATCGTGAACGCGACTTTTTTGCGGACGGGAACGCGGTCGCGAACGGTCACGGTCGGGAGCCGTGCGTGACTGGCGCTTCAGAATCTACGCGGAGGGTGACGACCTCGATACCGGCATCACCGAGGAGCTCCGACGACAGCTCGTCCGGATACGCGTCGACCGTGACGACGCGGGTGATCCCGGCGTTGATGATCATCTTCGCGCAGACCGAGCACGGATGATGCGTCGTGTAGATCGCGGCGCCGCTGATGCCTGTCCCGTAGTTGGCCGATTGAATGATCGCGTTCTGCTCCGCGTGAATCCCGCGGCAGAGCTCGTGGCGCTCCCCCGGAGGAACCCCGAGCTCGTCCCTCACGCAGCCGGTCTCGTCGCAGTGCGGGAGGCCCGCCGGGGCACCGTTGTAGCCGGTGGCCAGGATCCTGCGGTCCTTGACGATCACCGCGCCGACGTGCCGGCGAAGACAGGTCGAGCGGCCCGCCACAAGGCGAGCAATACTCATGAAATACTCGTCCCAGGAAGGTCTGGTGTCCACGGCGCTTCCCCCTCCTCGACCGCAGGTGCCAAGGCTCCCATCGGAGCCGGATCGGTCAGCTAGACGGGCCTCTCCTCGCCGCGCACGAGCGGGAAGGCCGAGCACAGATCGACGACCTCGGCCTTGACAGCCTGAAGGACCTGCTCATTCTCGATGTCCGAGAGCGCGCGGTCGACGAGCCCGACCACGCGGTCGATCTCGTCGGCCCCCATCCCCCTCGTCGTCAGCGCCGGCGTGCCGACACGGATGCCGCTCGCGATGAACGGCTTCTCCGGATCGAACGGAATCGTGTTCTTGTTCACGGTGATCCCGGCCTTCTCGAGTCCCTTCTCGGCCGCCTTCCCCGTGACGCCCTTGTTCCTGATGTCGACGAGCAGCAGATGGTTGTCGGTACCGCCGGAGACGAGACGAAGACCGCGCTTCCGGAACGCCTCTGCCATGTGCTGCGCGTTCTCGACGATCTTCTTCTGGTACGACTTGAACGAAGGCTGCATGGCCTCCTTGAGGCAGACGGCCTTGCCGGCGATGACGTGCATGAGCGGCCCGCCCTGGATCCCCGGAAAGACCATCTTGTCGATCGCAGTCGCGACCTTGTCCGTGCAGAGGATCATGCCGCCGCGCGGCCCGCGAAGTGTCTTGTGGGTCGTTGTCGTCACAACGTCTGAGTGCGGCACGGGACTCGGGTGAACGCCCGCCGCGACGAGGCCCGCGATGTGCGCCATGTCGACGACGAGGTACGCGCCGACGGCATCAGCGATCTCGCGGAGCGCCGGGAAGTCGATGACCCTCGGGTAGGCGCTCGCGCCGGCCATGATGAGCTTCGGCCTGTGCTCCTCGGCCAGCTTCCTGAGCGCCGCGTAGTCGATCAGCTCGGTCTCGCGGTCCACGCCGTAGTGAACCACGTTGAAGTACTTCCCCGAGAAGCTGATCGGGTGTCCGTGCGTCAGATGCCCGCCGTGCGAGAGCTCCATCCCGAAGTACGTGTCGCCGATGTCGAGGAGCGCGAAGTAGACGGCCATGTTCGCCTGGCTTCCGGAGTGCGGCTGCAGGTTCGCGTGCTCGGCTCCGAAGACCTCCATGGCGCGCTCGATGCCCAGCGTCTCGGCGCGGTCGACGAACTCGCAGCCCCCGTAGTACCGCCCGTTCCGTCCCCAGTTGATCGAGCCGTCCTTTCGCCGGAAGTAGGGATATCCCTCGGCGTACTTGTTCGTCATCACGGAGCCGACGGCCTCGCGGACGGCCTCGCTCGTGAAGTTCTCCGAGGCTATGAGCTCGAGTTTGTTCGTCTGTCGATCGATCTCGGACTTGATCGCCTCGTGGACCTCGGGATCCACGTCTCTCAGGCTGGGCATCCTACTCCTCCTTCTCACACTCCATCATCTTACGGACTCGTCGCGCATGCCTCCCGCCCTCGAAGTCGGTCGCGAGCCATGCGTCGACGATTCCGAGCGCCTGCCGCGCCTCGAGGAACCGCCCGGGCAGGCAGAGGATGTTCGCATCGTTGTGCAGCCTCGACAGACGGGCGATCTCCTCGCTCCACGCCAGCGCCGCGCGGATCCCGCGGATCCGGTTCGCGACCATCGTCATCCCCTGCCCCGAGCCGCATACGAGAAACCCGCGATCCGCGTCGGACGACGAGACGGCGCGAGCGACGGCCGCTCCGTGGTCGGGGTAGTCGACCGACCCGGTTCCGTCTGTCCCGAAGTCGACGATGTCGTGGCCGAGACCGAGGAGGTGCTCCCTGATCGCCTCCTTGATCTCGTAGCCGGCGTGGTCGGCGCCGATCGCGATCCTCATGATCCCCTCCCCGCCATCGCCATGATTCTCGGGAGCGCCGCCCGGATGTAACGCTCGGTCATCTCGAAGACCTGTTCGTATTCCTCGCGCGGGCCGCCGATCGGATCCGGAACATCGACATCGCTTCCGTCCGCGAACTCGGAGAGAAGAAAGATGCGACCGCGGCACAGCGGGGCCGCCTCTTCGATGCGATCGACGTGGTCGCGTGTCATGCCGAGGATCAGGTCCCAGCCGGTCGCGAGCCTCTCGGTGAGCCCGCGCGAGCGGTGCCCCGAAAGATCGACGCCGTGTGTCGCCGAGACCTCGCGCGCGAGCGGCGAGGCGGGCATCCCGTCGATCCCGGACGTTCCCGCGGAGCGGACGACGATGCCGCGCTCGTCGGCGACGAGGGAGCGGAGGATGCCCTCCGCCATGGGGCTTCTGCACGAGTTCCCCGTGCAGACAAAGAGCACGCGCAATGCCATGATAACGCCAATGGACTCGACTGTGGACGGACTTCGAGTCTAAGGCTGGAGTTCCCTCGCAGTCAAGATGTCATCCCGCCAGCACTGCCCGGATCTCGTCCTCCTGGACCGTTCCGACCCGCAGGAGCTCTACATCGGGACCGGTGACGTCCACGATCGTCGTGGGGCTCTGGCTGGTCGAGGGCCACCACCGGACGGCGGCGTCGACCCAGTCGCGAAGCGACGCGAGGGCTTCGTCCACGTTCTTCGACGGCGGGCCGCCGCCCGTGTTCGCGCTCGTGCCGGTGATCGGGATCCCCGCGATGCCCAGAAGCTCCTGGACGACCTCGTTTCGTTCGATCCTCACGCCCACCCTTCCGGTTCCGGCGGTCAGGGCGTCCGGCACGCGCGCGGCCGCCCGCAGGACGTACGTGAGCCCCTTCTTGCCGAGCCTCCACTCGAGGTCCCTGACCACGAGCGGGATACGCTGCACGAGAGGCTTGATCATCTCGAACGAGTCAACGAGAACCAGCAGCGGCTTGTCGGGGTCGCGCTGTTTGGCCGCGAAGACGCGCTTCACGACGTCGGGATTCAGAGCGTCCCCCGAGAGCGCGTAGTACGTCATCGTCGGAACGATGACGAGGCCTCCGCCCCGGAGCGCAAGCGCCACGGGGGTCAGCCGCTCCTTGAGCGACTCGTGACTCCTAGCAGTGAGATCGATCTCTTTCATGTCGCGTCCCCTGTACCCGCGGCGAGGGGGTCACCCCGGGCGTATCGGCCCTATTTCACCGATGAGCCCTCGATCCGGACGAGTGCCCTACGGCCGATGTCACTCCGGTAGAATGCTCCTTCGAAGTCGATGTTCCGGATGCCCTGATACGCCGTCTCGATCGCCTCGGGGAGGTCCTTGCCCGTGCCGGTCACGCCGAGCACGCGACCACCCGACGTCACGAAGCCGTCACGCTCCCGGGCGGTTCCCGCGTGGAAGACGGTCACCCGGTCGAGCGCGCTCGCGTCGGCGAGACCCCGGATCGGCTTCCCCTTCTCGTACGGACCGGGATATCCGCCGGAGGCCACGACGACACACGCGCTGGCCCCCTCACGAACGCGGACGCAGGAGGGATCCAGTTCCCCGGCGGCCGTCGAGGCCATGATCTCGACGAGATCCGCGTCGAGAAGTGGAAGCACCGCCTGGGTCTCGGGATCGCCGAAGCGGCAGTTGAACTCGAGGACCTTCGGCCCGTCGCCTGTGATCATGAGCCCCGCGTACAGGACCCCGCGATAGACGGTGCCGTCGAGCTCGCAGAGTCCGCGCACGGCCGCATCGATGACGTTCTCCTTGACGAACCGCAGGAGTGCCTCGGTCATCACGGGCGCGGGGGCGTACGCACCCATGCCTCCGGTGTTCGGTCCACGGTCTCCGTCGTACGCCCTCTTGTGGTCCTGGGAGGAGACGAGGAGAGCGCTCCTCGGACCGTCGACGATCGCCATCACCGACGCCTCTTCGCCCTCGAGGTACTCCTCGATGAGCACCCTGCGACCCGACGCGCCGAACCGCCCCCGAACCAGCGCTTCTTCGATCGCCGTGGCCGCGGCCTCGCGACTACCGGCGACCGTCACGCCCTTCCCTGCGGCGAGCCCGTCGGCCTTCACGACCACGGGGTATCCGAAGTCGTCGGCGGATGCAAGCGCCTCGTCTCTCGAGGTCGCCAGCATCGCCGAAGCTGTCGGAATGCCGGCGCGCAACATGAGTTCCTTGGCAAACCACTTGCTGCCCTCAAGCCGCGCGGCCGACTGCGTGGGGCCGAAGACCGGGATGCTCGCCGCCTCCATTCGGTCGGCGAGACCCTGCGTGAGAGGCAGCTCCGGCCCGACGACAACCAGGCCGACATCCCGCTCCATCGCCAGCCGCACGAGGCCCTCCGTGTCGTCTGCGCGGACCGGCACGACCGCGGCCGTGCCGCCGATGCCGGCGTTCCCGGGCGCCGCGACGATCTCGTCGACGAGCGGGCTTCGCGCGATCTTCCAGACGAGGGCGTGCTCCCTGCCCCCGCCGCCGACGACGAGGACCTTCATCCCGTCACCTCCGCTCCGTCGCGTTTCAAGAAATCGGCCGCTCCCGAGAGGAGCGGCCTCATGAGAGGACAGCCGGACGGCCTACTCGCCGGCCCGCGGCTCGCCAGGCAGGCGCTCCGTCTCGGGCATACGATAGGCTTCCCGCTCGAATGTTGCAAGCCTCATCCGCGCCTCGCCGCCGAACGGATCGAAGGTCTCCGGCCGCAGCGTGTCGGCCGCCGGCGTGAAGGATGGCTCGATCGCGCCGCTATCGACGAGGTACTTGCTCCTGGCGGAGACGACAGGCAGGACGGCCGTCGGGGACGCCGCCAGTGGCGTGCCCCGGCCCATCCCGGTGACTCTGAGCGGCGCGGCCGGGTACCCCGCGGGCTCCGGACCCGGTCGCAGGCCGAGCCACATGCCGATTCCGAAGCAGACGACCGCGGCCATGACCGGTGCGAGCCTCGGGGCCAGCGCGCCCCAGCGGCCGGCGCCGAAAGCCGACGCCTCACGCCTGCGGGCCCGAATCCGCGCGTTGAAGCGCGTCCAGAAGAACGGCGATGGCTCCGCGTACCCGTCGTCACGGAGGAGCATGTAGGTTCGCCGGAGCGCCGCGCACTCCGCTGCGCAATTCTCGCACTCGTCGAGATGCTCCTCGACCGCGCGCGCATCACCGGAAGAGAGTTCACCCTCGATGTACTCAATCAGGAGATCCTTGATCCCGTCACACCGCGTCTTCACCTCAGATCCTCCAGTTGTTTCCTCATCTTCCTGATGGCGTGGAAGTAGTTCGCCTTCGACGTTCCTTCGGAGCAACCAAGAACCTCGGCGATCTCTGCGTGGCTCAGCTCCTCGTAGAACTTGAGAACGAAGACCGCTCTCTGCTTCTCGGGAAGCGTCTGGACGGCTGCGTCGATTCTCTCGGCGACCTCCGAGCTGATCGCCAGCCGCGCCGGGTTCGAGGAGGCCCGCCGATCCCGGTGAACAATGTCACCAAGAGGTACCATGCGGCGGAACCGGTCGCGCTTCAATTTGTTCAGGGCGATGTTGACGGTGATGCGGTAGATCCAGGTGTAGATGCTCGATCGCCCCTCGAACCGGTCGATGTGCCGGAAGACGCGGATGAACGCTTCCTGGGCCGCGTCCTCCGCGGCATCGTCGTCCCTGAGTACCCGCCACGCGACCCGGTAGACCCGTTCCCGGTACTCGGTCACGAGTTCCTCATAGGCCCGCTCGTCGCCGGCCTTGAGCCGCTTGACGAGCCCCTCGGGGTCGCGCCCAGCGCGCGTCCCGGTCTCCCCTCTCACATCTTGAGACACGTTCCGACCTGGCTCCGTTTATGCGCGAAATTCGGCCACAGCAGGGGATATCCGGGCATGAACCGTGCGCGTTGCCGGACTGCCCAAACTATGACACAGGCGGCCGCGCTGTCAACAGCGCGTTCCCCCGATTCGGCGCCACGACCGGGAAGAGAACAGAGAGGCCGGGCGACGCCCCTGGGGGCTCGCCCGGCCTCGCGGTGGGGAATCCTGACCGGCCGCTGCCGGTCAGGACACTTCCTTCGCTACTTCTTCTTCGTGCCGAAGAGCGACTTGATCGCGCCCCAGGACCTCTCGACCTCGTGCTCCACCGGGACGTCGGCGATCACATCGCACCAATCCCAGAGATCGAGGACGATCATCGGGCCGTCGCGCAGCGTCACGCAGCCGTTCACGTCGTCCAGCTCGAGCGCGCGGTCCGGATAGGTGTCGCACTCGTAGACGCCGTCGATCGCGTACTTGTATGCGAGGTAACGGTACGTTCCCGAGGGGAACGTGATCGTCGCGGTGTAGAGCGAGTCCGCCGGCGTCACGTCACCGTTCGTGCCGTCGTCCACAAGGTACGCTTCGACCGCCACGGGCGGGAAGACCCACTCGAGCGGCAGCAGCGAGCCGTTGACCGTGAGCGTGTCGCCTGCCGTCGGATCGAAGTCGCCCTGCAGGATCGCGGCCTTCATGGAGACCTGGAACTTCACGCCGACGTCACAGCCGATGTAGTCGACCGGCGCGTTGTCCTCCCACCAGACGCTCATGGTCTGGCTGGCCGCGTTCGGGTCGAGCGTCACGAAGTGCCCGAAGTCGTATGGCTCCTCCCACGTCGTGCAGTCGACGACGTACTTGTACTTGACCTCGGTCGACTCGGCGCTCGCGCCGCAGGTGTAGCCCATCGAGAAGTACTCGGTGACCGTGTAGGTCGTGTCGCCGGCCGCCGCGTCGTCGCCGAGGCCGTCGTCCTTGGCCTCGCAGCCCGCGCACTGGTCCCAGGTGAGCGGATAGGTCGCACCCTGGATATGGAGCGTCGTGGGCACACCGTAGAGGCTCATGTTGACCTCAAAGACGACCTCGTGGACGTAGAAGCACGCCGTGTTGTTCGAGGGATCCACCGGACGTCCGTCGAGATCCGTCACGCCGGTGACCGTGACCTGGATGTCCTCCCCGGCAGTCACCGCGGGCGTGACCTCGAGCACCACGATGTCGTTGTCGGAGTCGTCACGCGTCGCAGCGACGACCGTGTGGCCCGTCGCAACAGCGTAGTTCGTGACCGTCTCGGCCGTCGTCTCCTCGACGTCCTTCGAGAACCGCACTTCGATCTTCGTGAGGTCCTGAGGACACGCAGCAGGGATCCTCGCGGAGAGCACCGTCGGCGGCGCCGCCGTGAAGACCTGTGTGGTGTTGTTCGACATGTCGTAGGTGAAGAGGACCGAGTTGATGCCGTCCGAGCCGAACGGGATGTTCGCCGGAGATGTGGTCTGGTCCCAGTTGTTGTTGAGGACGATCTTGAAGTTGTAGCTCCCGGCCGGGATGACCGAAGAGAACTCCCAGACGTCATCGCCGTCGCCGTCGGACATGACGGTCGTCGAGGTGTCGGTCTGGTCCCAGTCGGATCCACCCAGCTCACTCATGAAGTCACCGCAGACGATCGGCGGGTTCAGGCTGTGGAAGACGTACTCGTCGCCTTCCTTCGAAGCGACGGTGGCACCAAGATTCACGTAGAACGTCACGTCCTGGGTCGTCGACGGTGTGAAGGTCTGGTTCGCGCCCGGGAAGGCGTCGGACCACGTGTCGCCGTCGATCGCCTTGTACTCGTGCGTCGAGTCGCCGACGGCCGAGATTGTGAGCTCGTAGACGCCGTTCGCGTTCTCGGTCAGCTCGGACGCGGGATCCGCGGGGTTCCAGCCCTGGAAGTTCCCCGCGATGCTCGGTGCGGCCATCGCGGCCGCCGGCAGCACGAGCACGATCGCTACGAGCGCCGCTGCCAGTCTTCTCATTCTGTCCTCCCTTCGCGCGCCGAGTGGATCGTGAACCCTGTTCACTCCAGAGTATGATCTCCGATCCCCTCGTGCGCAAGTGCCGACCCGATGCAACTCGGGCCCCGACGCTTGAGCGCCGGGGCCCGATGGAGCGTACTCTCAAGACTGAAACCGCCTCAAGGCCCCGGCTACTGATAGAGAGCCTTGATGGTACCCCAGCTCGACTTCTCGACCGCCGTCGGGCACTCGGGGCAGTCGGGCGTGTTGAACTCCCAGCCGTCCAGCACGAGATACTGCGTCGGCGAGCTGTCGTCGATCGTGAAGCTGTGGTTGCCTCCGTTCTCCCACGTCTGGCAGTCGTCCTTCTTGTACTTGTACTCGACGAAGGGGGTGCTGCCGGCCGGGAAGAGCACGTCGACCTCGTAGAGCTTCGGGCTGTCCTCGGGGCAGTTCTGGCTCATGAGGACGCCGTCGCCCCAGGTGGTGAGCTCGGGCGCGCTCCCGGTGACGCAGACGTCGAAGAAGCTGTCGATGCCCTCGGTGAGGCAGAGGTTGAAGGTCACCATGACATCCTGCATCGTCACGACCTCGGTGGAGATCGTCGTCACGTTGTTCGACATGTCGTACGTGAACGTGACGGGGTTGACTCCGTCCGAGGAGAACGTGTAGTTGCCGGTGGGGGCCGTGTTCTGTTCCCAGCTGTTGTTCAGGACCACCTTGCACTGGTAGTCGCCGGCGGGCACGATGACCGCGGAGAACTCCCAGACGTCGTCACCGTCGGTGTCGTTCATGACGGTGTTGACCGTGTCGGTCGGATCCCAGTCGGAGCCACCCAGCTCGCTCTGCATGTCGCCGGCCACGATCGGCGGGTTCATGCTGTGGAAGAGGTACTCGTCGCCCTCCTTCACTCCGACGTTGGCGCCGAAGTTGACGTACCAGGTGACATCCTGGGCGGCGGCCAGCGTGAAGGGCTGGTTCGACGGGAAGTCGTTCCCGTCCCAGGCGTCCGTCTCGGTCGCCTTGTACTCGTACGAGCCGGCCGCGAGGTTCTTCGTGAGCACGTGCACGCCGTTCGCGTTCAGCGACGTGTTGTACGCCGGATCGGCGGGATCCCAGCCCTGCATGCTCCCGACGATGCTCGGGCCGGCCAAGGCCAGCGCCGGCACGAGAAGAGCCGCGGTGATCACTGCGATGAGCCTCATGATGCTCTCCCTCTCCTTCTCCGGGCCGCGCCGGCAATCCCGGGACGACCACGGATGCCCAGAACCGTTTTCGGCAGCTCGCAGTCACGGTGCACCGCTGCCTCTCCTGACACACCATCTCACAACGGGGTCTTCTGCCACCACCTCCTGTCTCGAGACTGCTAGGGGGCCATTCGCGGTAGACGATTCCTCTATGACCGAGATGGACTCCGCTCGCCAACACTATAACACAGTTGTTGCCACATGTCAATCCTGATTTGCGGCCGAGCACTGCTTGGACAATCCGCCCGCTCAACTGTATAGATGCGCCGATCCGCCCCGGGTCGCACCCCGGGAAGGAACACGCGGCGCGGCCTCGCCAGGAGGCCGCGCCGCACGTCGGGGGTTCTGGAGCTGGTGAGCGGACTCGAACCGCTGACCTACGCATTACGAGTGCGTTGCTCTACCAGCTGAGCTACACCAGCTCACGTGTCTTACGTCGATGGTGCCGCCCCGCAGAATCGAACTGCGGACACACGGATTTTCAGTCCGTTGCTCTACCAACTGAGCTAGGGCGGCACGTGACGGCAAGGGGGAGTCTAACAACGCTCGTGGCGCAAGTCAAGCCGCAAGGGCCGTGGCGGGCGTCCGGAGGTCGCCGGACACCGAGCGGCCACGGCGCCTCCCGCGCCCGCGAGACGCGTCGGCCTCAGTCGGGGTAGCCGTCCGGGAAGCGCTCGGCCCATCGCCAGGCGGCTCCGACCATGTCGGCCAGCTCGGCGTGGCGCGGCCGCCATCCCAGCTCGCTCTTCGCGAGCGACGAACTGGCGACGAGGCGCGCCGGGTCCCCCTTCCGGCGGAGACCGACCCTCACCGGTACCTCGCGGCCGGTGACCTCACGGACCGCATCGAGCACGTTGAGAACGCTCCACCCCTCCCCGTTGCCGAGGTTGTAGACGCCGGTCCTGCCCTCGCCCAACGCGTTCAACGCGGCGATGTGCGCGTCCGCCAGGTCGCGCACGTCGATGTAGTCGCGGATACAGGTGCCGTCGGGCGTGTCGTAGTCGTCGCCGAAGATGGTGAGCGGACGATCTCCCCGAGCCACGGCCCGAATCGCAAGCGGAATGAGATGGGTCTCCGGCCGATGATCCTCCCCGTACTTCTCGCTCGCCCCCGCCGCGTTGAAGTAGCGGAGCGAGATGTACGACAGGCCGGTCCGTTCCTCCTGCCAGGCGAGAATGCGCTCGAAGGCGAGCTTCGTCGCCCCGTAGACGTTGACCGGATCGGTTCGGTGCAGCTCGTCGATCGGCACGGACTCCGGCTCCCCGTACACGCCCGCGGAGGACGAGAAGACGATCCGGCCGACCCCCGAGGCGGCCATCGCCTCGAGAAGCCGCGCGGAGGCAACGACGTTCGACCTGTAGTACGCGGCGGGCTTCTCCATCGACTCGCCGACAAGACTCTGCGCCGCGAAGTGAATCACCGCATCGACCGCGTGCTCCTCGAGGACGTTCCGAACGGCGGTAACGTCCTCGACATCGGCCTCCACGAACGGGACGCCGGAGTCGACCGCGGCCCGGTGCCCCTTCGACAGGTCGTCGAGCACGACGACGTCGAGGCCCGCCTCAACGAGTCTCTCCACGGTGACGCTTCCGATGTATCCCGCGCCGCCTGTGACGAGAACGGTCATGATGGACTCCGGGCTTCGAGGAACTCAGGATCCCCCGCGGCGCCCGCCGCCTGCCGTCGCGCGGCGCCGCGCGACCCTCGCGAGGACCCTCCGGATCTCTTCGATCCCCAGGAGGGCACCGACCGCGATGTAGGCGACGCCCCCCGCGGCGGACCCGGCCGCGATCCGGGCGAGTCGCCCGACGAAGAGATTACCAGCAAGATGCGGGCCGGTCCAGAGATCGGCCGCCCAGACGGCCGCGGCGAGCGCCCCGGCCGCCACGATGCAGCGCAGGAACGGGCCGGCGATCTCCGCGGTACCGATCGGAACACCGTCGCAGGCGAGCCTGCGGTTCATGATCCCGTAGAGCACGGCCGCGTGGATCGTGAACGCGAGCGAACTCGCGAGTGCAAGGCCCGCGTGCCGGAGCGGCGTCCGGACGAGCACGAGATTCAGGACGACGTTCGCCACGAAGGCGAGAAGCGATATCCTCACGGGCGTCCTCGTGTCGAGCCGGGCGGCGAAGCCCCTGACGAGCACGAAGACGAACCCCATCGACACGAGCCCGACGGCGTAGAGCGCGAACGCGGACGACGTCATCGCGAGATCGGTCGCGTCGAAGGCGCCGCGTTCGTAGACCAGCCCCACGACCGGACGCGCGTACCAGACCGAGAGCACGACGACCGGCACCAGCGACACGACGTTCATGCGCAGCCCCTCCAGGAGGCTCCGCCTGAATCCGTCGCTCTCCCCCAGCGCGTACCGCTCGGCCATGTCCGGGGCCACCGCCCTGCCGGCCGCGAGCGCGAGAATCGCGTACGGAAGGTGCACGAGACGGAAAGCGTAGTAGAGCGACGAGATGCTGCCGGGCGCCAGGAACGACGCGATCGTCCGGTCGACGATGACGCCGACGCGCTGGATCGCGGAGGCGACGACGACCGGTCCGGCCAGGCGTCCGACCTGGCGCACGTCCTCGTCGCGCAGCGACGGCCTCCGAGCGAAGAGGCCCGACCCGTCCGCCCGGGCGAGCCGCGCCGCGAACGGCACCTGCACGAGGAACTGCAGGAGCCCTCCGAGGAGCACGCCGACCGCGAGACTCACGACATCGAGCCGTCGCGACAACCCGACGACGGCCCCGATGATACCGACGTTCAGGAGGACGGGCGCAAGGCTGTAGACGCGGTACCGTCTGAACGCGAGGAGGATCGAACCCATGAGCGCGGCCAGGCCGATCAGGAGCCCGAACGGGAACATGAGGCGCGTCATCCTGACGGTCGACGCCGCCACATCACCCGTGAAGCCGTGTGCCACGATCTCGACGAGGAGCGGCGCCGCCGCGATTCCGACGACGACGATGGCGATGAGCACGAGGACGAGCGCGAACGCCGTGTTCCCCGCGAGCCTCCAGGCGCGCCCGGCGGCGCCTCGCGCGTGGATCCCCTTGAAGAACGGCATGAAGGCGGACTCGAGCGCCGTCTCGCCGAGGATCCTGCAGAGGAGATTCGGGATCGTGAAGGCGGCGACGAAGACGTCCATCGCCGTCCCCGCTCCGAAGAAAGCGGCGGTCGTCACCTCGCGGGCGAAGCCCGAGAGGCGTGACACGAGGGTCCCCGCTCCGATGTGCGCGAAACCCCGAAGGGCGTCCCTGCGCCCCGTCTCAGCTTGCGGCTCTTTCGCCACCGCTTCCTCCGTCTCCCTCGACGCATGAGGACCGCGGGTCCCGGGTCGCTCGCGGTCGGCCCGCTCCCATCGTCGACCGACGCACCGGCGGCCTCCGCGGTTCGCCGGCTGCGAGAGACTAGCAGTCGCGCTCGACGGGTGTCAACGAGGCCGCCCGCGCCGCGTCCGGTGGATCGCGGTCTTGCGGCGTAATGGCACGGGCCATGCAAAGAAGTCCCTTGAGTTGGGCGAGTCCTGCTCAGCGGTGGTCGAGGCACGAAGCCACAACCCGCAGCAAACACGGAAGTTAGCATGAGGAGGCCCCTCACATGCTGAAGACGGCGAGACACGCGCTTCTCGCGCTCCTCGCGCTCGGCGTTGCGACGAGCGGCGTATCCAGGGCCGACGACTCGGCGGTCCTCGAGTTCCTCGACGGCGGCGCGCTCTCGACCGAGTTCTCCGTCTCGCTCGGCTTCCTCTACGGCGCGGGCAGCCGCGCCGACGGCCTCGGGACGCCGGTCTCGACGCTCAGGTCCGGCGTCGGCGGTGTCTCCGGGAACCCGGCGGGCCTCGCCTTCCTCGAGTCGGGCGGAATCGTCCTCGACGTCCTGCCGCCGCTCGGCGTCTCGCCGTCGAGCTTCATCGACGTCGACGCCCGGACGGCCGAGGGCATCGACGACGCGATCGAGGACATCGCGGCCGACGGCCTCGTCCCCGAGTACCCGAGCATCGACGCCGTCGTCGGCCAGAGATCCGGGGTCGTCTCGGGCGCCTTCGCCATCAGGCTCGGCCCGATCGTGGCCGGAGCGGCCGTCGACGAACCCGCGTCGATCCACCTGGACTTCGTCGAGACCGGCATCGAGGCGTTCGCACAGACCGTGAAGGAGGAGGGCGGAGACGATGTCGACATCGCGGTCCGCTGTCTCCTTGACGCGACGGCCAACATCCGCCTGGAGATCGACCGCGTGACGCTGGCCGCGGGAACGCGCGTCGGCGACGCGTTCGGGCTCGGAGCGAGTGTCAGCCGCTACCGCGCGGCGGGCTCGGTGTCGGGCGTCGTGAGGGCCGACGGGATCATCGACTACGGCGGCCAGGAGTACGCGTTCAACGACCCCTCCGATCCGTGGCCGAACCGGCTCGACCAGTCCATCGAAGGGAGCTACGAGGGTGACGCGATCGGCTGGACCGCGGGAGCGACGTGGCGCGCCACGGACTTTCTGACGCTCGACGTCGCCTACGCGAGCGGTCCCGAGATCCGGCTCGACGGTAGCCTGACAGCCATCGAGAACACCCTCCCGGGACTCGAAGACGGCGAGTTCGACGCGGACGCGATCTCGGCCTCGCAGCCGACGCTGACCGAGACCGAGGAGACCGTCGAGGAACTGCCACTGACGATCGCCTTCCCGTCGTACCTCGGCGCCGCGGTGAGCCTGCGGGCCGGCCCCGTTCTCACGTCGATCGAGTACCGGCGCTACGACGGGGCGTTCTCGTACGACTACGACGGACGGACAGAAGGAATCGAGGTCAGCGACGGGCTGGGTCTCGCGGTCGACTTCGGCGCCGTCTGGCTCGGCGGCGGCGTCCTCCGCGGCGAGATCGTAGGCGACGATGTCGAGAAGGACGGGACCGGAGAAATCCTCGCTCCCGTCGCGAGTTGCGGTTTCGGCATCGGACTCGCGGAGAACGTCACTCTCGAGTCGCTCGTTCTGGCGCTGCCGCTCCAGGTGATGAGGGTCTCGATCGGATACAGCTTCTAGTCTCTGCGCATGGAGAGCGGGCCGGCGGCCCGCCGGGAAGGAACCGATGGAAGTGAGCGGCACGGCAACCAGGAGAGCACGAGGCGCCCGGGACACCGGTCGCCCAGTCCGGATCACGCTCCGCAGGGCCGCGGCCGTCGTGGCCATCGCCGTCGTCATCGTGGCACTCTCCGCGGGTACGGCGAGGGCCTCGGCGATCACGCTCGTCGACTACCCCGTCGACCTCGTCTGGCCGACCGACGCGGTTCGGGTCTCCTGGGCGGAGCCGTACGACTGCTCGATACTCCACGGACGCGCGCCCGGCGCCTATGTCGCGGAGACCGCGACACACGGCTGGGGCTCGGCCGAGTTCGTGCCCATCGCGGAAGGCATGATGCCCGGCGTGAACTACTGCGTTGTGCGCCGCAAGGGCTCGAGCGAGACGTCCGACGAGTTCACGATCATCGTCGAGTCCCCGCTCTTCCCCTCTCCGCGTACGCCGGCCAACGGCTCCGTCCTCTCCGAGCCGTCGACGCTTCTCGAATGGGATCCCGTCGACGGAACGCCGTACTACCACGTCGCCGTCTCCGATCAGGAGATCCGGGTCGAGCAGGAGGACGGCGAGATCACGCTCACCGGGGCGAACCTCATCTGGCAGGCCATCACAAGCGGCACATCGATCCAGTACGGATCGCTGGACCCGTCCGGCCACTTCGCCGACATCAACGGCACGAGTCCCCCGCTCATGACGGGCTTCGACTACAACTGGCTCGTACTGAACAACTACGGCAGCGACCCCGCGCTCTCCTCGGTCGCCGGCGCCGGACTCGCGGGCTTCACGGTCGACGTGCCGGTCGTGATGGACCCGCCGGCCGTCGTGGCCCCACCGGACTCGGCGCTCCTTACGGAGGAGCTCGTGGAGTTCCGATGGAGCGATGTCGCCGGAGCCGCCGGCTACCACCTCTACATCTACGAGACGCGCGAGTGGGCCGGCGGGGAGGCGAGCTATCCGGTCTGGGACGGCGCGGCGACCGGAACGTCGATCGACGTTCAGCTCGGCGGTCTCCTCGTGAGCGGCGTCTATGTCTGGAAGGTCATCGCTCTCGACGCCAACGGCCGCGGCGTGCCATCGGAGACGCGGCGCTTCGAATACTCGACGTGCACCGGGACGGCGCACATCAGAACGCGGGACGACCAGGGCCGCGAGCTCCCGAGGGTTCTCGTTGAGATCACACTCGACTCCGGCGGAGGTACTCTCCTGCCGGTCGTGACGAACGAGTCCGGCATCTTCAACCGGGATCTGGTGCCCGGCGAGTACTCCTTCCGCGCCACGAAGGACGATTACGTCGACACGACCGCCCACGCCTCGATCGAGGCCGACCAGACAGCGAACGTTCACCTGTCACTCCGCAGAGCACCGGCCCGCATGCGCGGAAGCGTCGAGGATGAGCTGGGGCGTCCGGTCTTCGGGGCCACGGTGAGCGCTCGAGCGGATGCGGAGAGCGCGGTGGCGACCGCCGATCCGAGCGGCAACTTCGTCATCCAGGCGACGGCGGCAGACTGGATCGTCCAAGCCGAGCGAGCGGGCTATGTGGAGTCGCGTGCCGAGACGGTCCACCTGAACTCGGGCGACTACCATGTCTTCGCCGAGCCGTTTGTGCTCCGCGGGACTCCGGCGACCGTCGTCGGAAGCGTGCTGAACTTCGAGGGAAATCCGATTGCAGGGGCAACCGTGCGAGCCGACAGCGGTGACGACGAGGAGTTCACGACGACGACGGCGAGCGGGTGGTTCTCGCTCGAACTGGCGTCGGGCGAGTGGTCTCTCTCGGCGCAGAAGAGCGGTTTCCGACCAAGCGAGCACAGGCCGGTCACGCTCGCGTCCGGGGAGACGCGCACGATCGATCCGCCGTTCGTCCTCAGCCAGGCGGCGGCGAGCATCGTCGGCCGGGTTACCGACGGCGACGTCGGCGTCGCCGGCTCCTCGGTACGGGCGATCCCGCGATCAGGCTCCGTCGTCTCGACGACGACCAACGCCCGCGGCGAGTTCACGTTGCTCCCTCCCGCCGGGACCTACGCCCTCACCGCGGAGTGCGAGGGGTTCCAGCAGACGCGGCAGCATCAGATCACCGTCGACGGTGACGCCTCATTCGGCGGCGTCGAACTGCGCGTCGCGCCGGACGAGTGCGTGGTCGCGGGAACGGTTCTGCACGGCGAGACGCCGGTCGAGGGCGCGGTCGTCACCGACGGCACCCGCTCGACTGTCACGCTCGCCGACGGTGTCTTCAGTATGCCCGGCAGACGCGGCCGCCGTGCGCTCCGGGTCTCGAAGGAAGGCTACGTCTCGGGCCCGCCCGTGATGGTGGATGTCGCACCCGGTCAGGAACTCCGGGGAGTCGTCCTGGGCGTCGCCCCAGGAGCCTCGACCATCAGCGGGACGGTACGGCACGCCGGCGCGGCAGTGCCGTTCGCCGACGTCACCGGCACCCGGGGCGGGACCGCGGCCACGACCCGCGCGGACGCCGGCGGCGAGTACGCGCTCCGTGTCGACGCGGGTGAATGGACGCTCGGAGCGGCGAAGGACGGCTTCGCTGCGGGATCGCCGCGGACCGTCACGATCGCCGAGGATCAGTCGCTGCCCGGCGTGGCGCTCGATCTTGCGGACGACTCGGCCCGGATCGAGGGCACCCTCAGAGACGCCGACGGACCGCTCAGGAGGGGCCTGATCGCCGTCTTCCCGCCCGGTCGAACCGCACCATCGCATCGCACGTCCACGAGCGCGACAGGCAGTTTCTCGGTCGTGGTCGCCGCCGGCGAGAGCTACACGATCGAGCTTTCAGCCGACGAGCACGGCCACGCGACGCTCCAGACCGACCAGCTCGCGGCCGGCGAGACGGCGTCGCTCCACGTCCTCCTTCCACGACGCGGTGGTCGCATCTCCGGCGAGGTAACGGACGACACGCGAGGCCCGGTCGAGGGCGCCCGCGTCGTCGCGTCGTGGGGAGACAGCGTCTCCGTTCGGACGGATCATCTCGGCCGGTACTCGCTCTGGCTCGACGAGGGCATCTACGATCTCCGCGTCGAGCGCCCCGGCTACCGTACGCTCTTCGAGACGGGCATCGAGGTCGTGGCCGGAGTACCGACCGGTCTCGATCCCCGTCTCGAGGACATCTCCTCGTCGCTCGAGGGCGCCGTGACGGAGTCGCTCTCGGGCCTGCCGGTCGAAGGGGCGCTCGTGCGGGCGTCCTGGGAGGGCGGCGGCGCCGCTGCGATAGCGGGCTCCGGGGGCGGCTACGCACTCGCCCCGATCGTGCCCGGTCCCGTCGAGATCACGGTGGATCGCGCGGGATACCGACAGCGCCGCGAGGAGATCACGCTCGCGGAGTCCGAGGCCGCGAGCCTCGACATCTGCGTTCTCGAGCTCGCCGGCACGATCGGTGGACGCGTCACGAGCGACGGCGCTCCGGTCGGCATCGAAGGCGTCTCGATCCGCGCGACCCTGAGTGGTGATGTCGCCGCATCGACGACGACCGACGCCGATGGGCGCTACCTGCTCGTCTCGCTCGACTCTGAGGAGAGCTACGAAGTCGCGGCCTCGCATGTCGGGTACACGTCGCTCTCCGCGAACCCGATCGAGTCCGTGCCGACGGGAACGCTCGACGCCGACTTCGTGTTCGTCGAGACAGACGGAACAATCGCCGGCTCGGTGCGTGACGTTTCGAACTCCGCCCCCCTCGTCGGCGCGAGCGTCGTCGCCGACGACGGCGAGGGGCACTTCGGCGAGGCGCGAACCTCGACCGACGGTTCGTTCTCGATCGGCGGCCTCATCCCCGCGTCGGCCTACGAGGTAACGACCACCTGCTACGGCTACGTCGACGACACGTCGACGGGCGTGGCGGTCGGAACGGCGAATCTCACCATCGGTCTCGTGAGGAACTTCTCGACGCTCTCGGGACGCATCGTCGGCGCAACACCGGACGTCGAAATGGACGATCTCTCGATCGTTGCGACAAACACGTCATTCGGTGGCAGCCCGGCCATGGCCGCGCCGGCCATCGACGGTGTCTACCAGATGACCGAGCTTCCGCCTGGCCGCTACGCCGTGAGGGTCGCCGGCATCGGCTATCTCTCTACGCCCGCTCAGCTCACGGTCGAGATCGGCGAGGGCGACGCGTTCGAGGACGTCGACTTCCTCGTCGAGCGCGCGACCGTCGTCCGCGTGGAGATCTCCGGGCCCACGACGATGGCGGCGGGAGACGTCGCGGTCTGTTCGGCGGACGCCTTCGCCGAGGACGATCGCACGGTCGAGGCCGACCTGGCGTGGTGGGTCGCGCCGGCCTCCGCCGGGACGATCGACGCCGGGGGCGGCACCTTCACGGCCGGCGAGCACTACATCGGCGAGTTCGCCGTGGGGGCGCGGGAAGCGTCGTCGGGCGCCCTGGGAACGCTCCGGGGTTCGATCTACGCCGCGGTCTCGCCGACGACGGACGCCACCTTCGCCGACTCCTGCGGCGCGACGCTGACGATCGGCCCTGGCGCGGTCGGCGAATCGAAGAGCATCTACCTTGAGCACGCTCCCATCCCCGACGCGCGGCGATACGGTCGCGACTTCGTCACGGCCGAGTCCGGATACACGCTGAAGCCGGCCGCTCTCTCCTTCGCCGAAGGCTGCCGGCCGTCGCTGGTCGTCCCGTGCGGAGCCGGCGAGACCGGGCTCGTCGTCTGGAATCGCGACGATCTTCGCTGGGAATCGGCCGAGAGCGACGTAACCGTCGGCGGGCGCGAGGTCGAGATTGCGACGCTCGGGGAGTACGCGACGTACACGTCGTCGCGCTCTCTCGGCGTCTCGGGGATCCGGGCGACTCCGAATCCTTTCTCACCGGAGACGGGGCCGGTCGAGATATCCTACGAACTCTCTTCGAACGATGCGCGGATGCCCTTCGTCACGGTGAAGGTCTACAGCATGGTGGGGCATCTCGTCCGAGTCGTGGCGCGCGACGCTCCCATCGGAAAGGGCCGGGTCACGCACGAGTGGGATGGCCGAACCGACTCGCTGGAGATGGCGAGAAACGGGCGCTACGTAGTCGAAATCGAGGCCAGGGACTCCACGGGCACCTCCGTCGGGGTGTCGACACTCGTGCTCGTCAAGTAGGAGCGGATCATGACGTTGAAGCGAAGGAACGCGGAGGCGCGTGGCGGCCGCACGGTCCGAAGACGAACGGCCGGGATCCTCCTGACCGCCGGGATCCTCGTCCTTGCGGCGTGCCCCGCGGGGGCCGATGAGCTCTCGAATGTGGCGGGCGCCTTCGCGGACATCGGCATCGGGGCCCGCGCGATGGGTATGGGCGGCGCAGGCGTGGCGTCTCCGCGTGGACCGGAGTCGATCTTCTGGAACCCGGCCGGCCTCGACGCCGACGGGCCTTCACGCGGTCTCTCGCTTGCGCACTGCGAGCAGATGGGACTCGTCCCCTACACCGCGGCGGCGGGGTTCTTGAGGCTCGGCGGGACGTACACCCTCGGCGCGGCGATCATCACCGCGGGCGATGACGTGCTTCGCGAAACGACGGGGCTCCTCTCGGTCGCAAGGCCCCTGCCGGTCCCGTGGTCGTGCGGCCCTTCCGGCGCGTCGATCGGAGCGACGGTGCGGACGCGGTGGGCATCGTACGGGAACGGCGGAGAGGAACCTGACCAGGTGACGGGAAGCGCGCTCGGCTTCGGGCTCGATGTCGGCGTGCTCGTGCCGATCTCCAGCCGGGCGACGATCGGCCTCTTCGGCCGCGACGTCGCCGGCACGCTCGAGTGGGACAGCTCGACCTCGGGATCGTACGATGAGGCGGTTCCGCCCGCGCTGGTAGCGGGCGTGGCGGTCAGGCCTCGAGACGGCGTCGTCGTCGAGATCGATCTGGACAAGGCGCTCCACGAGGACTGCAACGACGTCTTCCTCGCGGGGATCGAGACACGCCTCTTCGGCATGGCCGATCTGAGAGGTGGCTATCGTCGCTCGCTCGCGGACAACGAGTTCGAGGAGTACGCGATCGGCGCAGGCGTCGAGATCGAGGCGGGGACGGCGCTCGTGGGAATCGATCTTGCCTACCTCTTCGGCCGGATCGAAAACACCGTGAGGTTCTCGCTGGGGCTCGGTCGGCCGTAGGAGGCGAGGACGAGACGCGGGGCATGCGTCCCATCCCGCTTCCGCGGCATCCTACCACCTGATGGCGCCCGGACTCACCTTGGCCCAGATGGCCTTGTTGCGACCTCTGCCGGTGAACCGGGCAGTGTGCTCCTCGGCAGCAGTGAAGTGCAGACAGTCGCCCTGACTCAGGCGGAACGTCTCCCCGCCGACGGTTACCTCCGCCTCGCCCGAGATCATGACGATCGCTTCCTCGCCGTCGTGCGCGTGACGCTCGACCGTCGCTCCCTCGCTGTCGTCGATCATCACGACGTCGACGCGTCCCGCCGGAATCCCGCGCGTCAGCGCCTTCGCCTTCACGAATGCCTCGTTCTCGGCCGGGAGCAGAATCTCGACCCGGTCCTCCTTCTTCACTACTGAGATCTTCGGGAGCGGCTCGTCCTCGACGAAGTAGGCAGTCTCCTTTCTGAGCGCGCCGGCGATCTTCCGCAGCGCACCGACCGTCGGAGAGGTCTTGCCCCGCTCGATCTCGGAGATGTGCGTGGGCGACATGCCGGACGCCGTGGCAACCTGCTTGAGCGTCATCCCGAGTTCCCGGCGCGCCTGCTTGACGCGGCGCCCGACTTCGTCGGCCGTGGGCATGCGAAGCTCCTTTCAGTCCCGCGGGTTCTCGGCGTCGCGGCGCGCTCTCGCGCACCACGTCGTCGGACGGACGGCAGGAGAGAGAATCTCCACCAAATCTTAGCCCGACGGCCCCTCCGAGTCAACAGGAAACGGCTGCGATTCACCTTTGCCGCACGGACGGGCGGCGGAACCCGGCCGTGCTGACGATGCCGCGTGTGTTGACAGCCCCGGGGCGCGGTGCTAGCATCTCGGCGCTGGAACCGCCGAAACGGTGGAACGTGGGCGCGGGATGCTCGTTCCGCGTGCCCGAAGACCCCCCGGAACGCGAAGGAGGCTTCCATGAAGACCCGTGGCGCGATCGTGCTTGTGCTTGCTCTCCTCCTGGTGCTGCCCCTCACCGCCGCGGCGGCCGACTACGGCCAGGGCTTCGGGGTCGGCGGCACGCTCCTTCCCAGCGGCCTCAACACGCTCGTCGCGAAGATGAGGCTCGGGGACGCGCTCGGCGTAGAGGCCGGGGTCGCGCTCAGCTCGTTCAGCAACGACGGCGACTCATCGACGGACTTCGAGATCGGACTCGGGGTCCTCATCCATTCGAGGACGGCGTCCCAGCTTCAGCCCTTCTGGGGCGGACGCTTCACGATCTGCCACTCGTCGAGCGACTTCGACGCAGACGGAGGCCGGGACCAGTTCGTGATGCCGGGCGGTGACGACACGACGTTCGGCGTCATCGGGGTGATTGGCGCGGAGTACTTCGTGGCCAAGCAGCTCAGTCTCGAGGGCGAGGTCGGCCTCGGCATGCACTTCGGCTCGTTCTCGGTCGGAACGCACACGAGGCTCGCGGGTCTCCTCTACTTCTAGCAGACCACGCGATCGAGTGAACAGGCCGCCGGCCTCTCGGGGCCGGCGGTTCCACGAACAGGGAGGCCCGTGGGAACCGATGCCGCCACACGGATCGCGATCCTCTTCGTCGCGCTCGGGCTCGCATCGTGCGCGGGCCCACCGGAGTCCGCGCCCGAGCCGGGTCCGGTTCACTTCTTCGCGGAGGACGTCCGCGTCACCGTGCTCCCCGGACGCCTGCTGGTTCGCGGCCTCTACGCCTTCAGAAACGAGAGCGGCGAGACGGTCGCGATGGGCATTCGATATCCCTTTCCCGTCGACGAAGCACACGCGTTCCCCGACACGATCCACGTGAGCAACGCCTCGCTCGATCCGACCGTGCCGCTCAGCTTCACCTCGTCTGAGTCCTCGATCCTCTGGCCGATGGAGTTCGCCCCGGATGAGGAGCAGTACGTGGTCGTGGAGTACTCCCAGGCCCTCTCCGACCGGCGCGCGACCTACATCGTCACGACGACCGCGGCCTGGGCAAGACCGATCGACGTGGCCGAGTTCCGCTTCAGGGTCCCGAAGAACCTGGGGCAAGTCGCGCTCTCCTTCACGCCCGACGCCGTCGAGGATCGTGGGGACACGCTGGTCTATCGGCTCTCCGAGGAGCGCTACCTTCCCGAGACCGATCTCCAGATCGTCTGGTGAACTCCGCGGGTACTAGAGAGGGGCCGGCGTCGATCGACACCGGCCCCTCCTGCGTCACTCGAAGATCGCGTCAGATCTGACCCGGAGTGCGCTTCTGCTTCTTCTCCCGCTTCTTCTGGCGCTTCTCCTTCTTCGAGAGCGCCGGCTTCTTCTTCGTCTCGTGTCCCGGCTTCTCCTTCCTGTACATGCTTCCCTCCTCACGACTACAGGGACAGGACTCGTTTCGGTTCGGCCTCTCCGGTCGACTCGCCGGTGATCGCCAGGTCGTAGCCGAGGTCGACGAGGAGCCCGCCCTCTTCGTCGTAGACGATGATCCTCAGTTCGTCGAAGTGGCCTCCGTCACCGACGCGGTAGGGTATGACGGCGCTGACGGTCTCGTCTCCTCGGAAGCTCACGTGCTCCCCCTTCGCGGGATCGGTCGGCATCTGTCCCTCGAAGTGCGCCTCCTGCGGATACGTCCCCCGCGACGTCGCGCCCCGTTCACTCGAGACGGCGGCGACGACCACGTAGCCGCGCGCCCTCCCACGAACGTCGTTCGTGTTCCCAAGCTTCATCGTGACGCGCAGTTCGGGCTCCGGTGAGGCGCTCCAGGCGTACGAGAGGTCCTTCACGACGATGCTGGGCGCATTGCCTGCCCGCGTCTCGTCGACCGGCACTCCCCGCGCGGCCGCCGCGCGGGAGACCGGCTGTTCGCCGCCACTCTGCGCGCGAGACCCAGCGTCGACCTCGGCCGACGCCTCCGCGCGTGACTCCTCCGTCTCGGGCTCGCCCCGAGAACACCCGCCGACGAGTGCCGCCAGCGCGATCACCAGGCACGCGGCCAGCAGTGTCGATCGTCTCATCGCGCTCCTCCGCTTCTCAGTGGGCCGCCGCGGGATCGCTGCCCCGGAGCGGCTCGGTCTCGACGTCGACAATCTCGATCCCGATCCTGCTCATCACCTTGAGTATGCCGACGGACAGGTCGCCCGCCTGGCCACCGGAGAGCGAGCTCTCGCTGAGCTTGATGTGTGTGGCGTCGACGCTCCCCTCGCCCGCGGTAGCGTCGAGCGCGTACCATCCGTCACCGGTCCAGACCTCGAACCACATGTGGTAGGCGAAGCTGTCGCCGGAAAGCACAAGCCCCGAGACCACCTTCGACGGGATACCGACGGCGCGCGCGGCGGCGGCGGCCAGCACGGCGTGCTCACTGCAGTCGCCCTCTCCCGACTCGAGCGTCTCGAGGGCGCTGGCAAAGGCCGTCCCAAGACCCTTCTCCCGCACGGCGCCGCAGGTCGACCGCTCGATCCTCCTCGCGGCAGCCCACGCGTCGTCCTCGCTTCCCGCCACGGCCTCTCGCGCCCACTCCCGCAAGACGGGGTTCGTGCACTGCATGAGCGCGTTCGAGGCCGTATGTTCGCTCGAACCCGGCTCCTCGACCGGCAGCGGCGCGCCGCGTTCCGGTGTCACCCGGCGCACCCGGAGGAGCACTCCACGCCCGGTCCTCTCCAGGAACGACTGCCTGCCGTCCTCGGGGAGGACCGCCGCGATGTCGCCGTCCTCGAGCCACACTTCGTACGTCGCCGCGTCGACCCGCCCCGGATCCGAGGGCGCGTCGGCGACGCCGATCATCGTCGACGAGATGATGTCGAGCGGGTGTTCCGCGGCCAGCGCCTGCCCCTGCGTCGTCCGTTCCCTCCGGAGACCGAGGTCCGGCATCTCCTCTGCCCACAGCCGGCCGTCTCCGTCACGCCACTCGTGCCAGACGGCGCCGGCGTAGAGGTCGGAGGAGACCTCCGACTTCGTGAGAGCCCTGGTCTCACCCAGAACGACCACCGTGTCGGGACCGAGTGTGGTCACCGCGTGTCGCGCCACGCGCTCGAAGTCGGCGTCGAAGGTGTAGTAGGAGAACGTCCCGCCGGGCGTGTCCGATCTCGACCGGTGGAGCGCGGCGACGCCGCGCGGGAAGAGGATGCGCCCGGGGAGCGGCCGACGATCGGTCGAGGTCTCGCCCGGCCCGCTCTTGGACAGGACGAGGTCGCCGCCGTCGAAGGAGAGATGGAGTTCGGTGACCGACGCGCCCAGATTGCGCACGAGGACATACTCGACGGGCTCACCGTCCATCCGCTCCACCCATCGTTCGCTCGAAGAGATCTCGACCCGCACGCCGAGCCGCTCGAGCAGCATGGATGTGTCGAGCGTCGTGACGAGTGCGCCGTCCGACGCAACCGAGATCGTCTCGTTGCCGTACCCGACCTTCGTCCCGCCCATCCGGATCTCGTACCACGACTCCGAGGCCTCGCCGCCACCGCAGGCGGCACCGGCGAAGAGGGCGGCGGCCACGATGAGCGCGAGCGTGGCCGGGATACGGTGCAGGCCGGAGCTACTCGGGCTCGGGCTCCGCCTCGAGCTCACGGAGCTGCTCCTGGAGACTGGCCTTCCTGGCCCGGAGCTCGTAGAGCTCCATCTCGTACTGGCGGATCTGGTTTCGAAGCTCCTGGCTGTCATTGATCTGAAGCTCTGCCTTGCTGCCCTTGAGGTATTCCTCAGTGTTCGCGATCTCGTGGTCGATGTCCTCGATCCGGTGACGAATCAGCAGGGGATCGCTCGCGTTCTCCCCATGGGCCGTCCGGGTGCCCGCACAGCCGGGCAGTATCAGAACGGCAAGCATCGCCACCAGCAGGCATGTTGCCACCGTACGTCGGTTCATTCGGACCTCCACTGTCCGTGGGTTCCACGAGGCGTCCACCGGTGCGGGAGTATCCCCGGCCGTGGCATGCCGCGCTTCGGTGGGCGAGAGCCCCGGATCGGGCATGGAACTTGTAACGCTGATTCTATGGAGGTCCACGAAGCCCTGTCAACACTCTTCGGCCCGTCGCCGGCCAGGAAGCCGCATTCATGCCGCGGTCGGCTTGACAGCCCCGGACCTGCGTGACAGAATCTTAAGAAGAGGACGCTACCGTCGATGGACGGTCGAAGGTCACGAAGCGGAAGCGAACCATGGACACCTGGCACGAACTCGAGCCCGAAATCAGCCGAATCGCGTCAAGACTGACGCCGGACGAGATGCTCCAGCAGGATCTGGCGCAGGAGATGCGAATCCATATCTGGCGTGCGCCCTCGGGGAAGAGCAAGGGGTGGTATCTCTCCAGCGCGCGGTGGCGCGCGATCAAGTTCATGACCAGGACCGCGATCGACTGCCCCGACGGCGACCTCGACCGTCAGGTCATGCTGTACGGCGTCCTCGGAGACGTCGATCCCGAGGTCCTTCGCTACATCCCCGCCGAATGGCACGAGGTTCTCCTGACCTCCCCGATCGACGCTGCGACGGAGGCCCTCGCGCTCTCCGTGGAGATGAACGAAACCCTCGAGGAACTCACCGAGCGGCAGCGGCAGATCGCCTACGCGCTCGCGCAGGGGTTCACGCAGGGCGAGACCGCGGCCGCGCTCGGGGTCTCGCGGCGCACCGTGGCCACCGAACTCGCGAGGATCCGGGCGGCCTTCAGAGACCTCCGCACGACCTAGCGGCCCGGAGAGGACAGCTCGCCCGTCCCCGCACCGGAGCCGCCGTCGCGGGGCGCCCGATCGAAGCCGGAAATCGACCGCCCATCCGAAAAAAGGGCTGCGCAATTCGGGGCGGATCCCGGTGTTAACATTATGAAGGGGCCATGAGGCCCCGTTTTCTATGCCCGAGGCCCCTGCGGCACGCCGCCGGGGCCTCGTCATATCCCTTGGCCTCACAAGGTGTTACCGAACCGCCTCCCGCCCAGGCGGTCGGGCGTGAGCTAGCGCCCCTCGCCCGCGCCGACCCCATCACCCCAGATCCGGTCAAGCTCCGCCCGCTCATCGTCACCGATGTCAACGGGGAGCCGGGCGCCGGTGGCAGGTTCGACCGCCGCGGACTGACGCTCCCTCACGAATAGCGAGACGACCGCGTTCAGTGCCCGCTCGAGCGACACGCGGTCGGAGACCACGACCGGATTGGCGACCGGGTCGCCCGGTGAGACCGTGAAGCTCCCCGGCGAGACCGTCACGCCGGCCAGCACCGTGTCGCCCAGCGTGAAGACCAGCCCGCCGTCCCGCCGGTCCTCCGAGATCCTCCCGTCGAGCCCGTCGACGCCGGACCGAAAGAGGGCGAAGAGCGTCCTCACCGACTCGATCTCGATCCGCCTCTCGACATCTCCTGTCCCTCCCCCGTTCAGCTCTTCGCTCCGCCGCGCGACGCCCGGACTCGGGCCCGCCGCCCCCGGCGTGCTCACCTCTTCGAGGAGGAGTTCCCCTGAACCGTCCACGAGGAAGTGCTCGGCGCGGTAGAGCCGGACCTCTGCGCCGCGGATGCCCGACACCGCGCGGACAACGCCCTTCGGCCAGCTTCCGGCGACGAAGACGAAGAGCGGCGACTCCGCGTTCACGACGCCGTCTCCCGAGTACGCCCTCAGAAAGAGCCTCCTGTTCCTCTCGAGCCACTCGAGGTGCTCGAAGATCCGGCCGGGCACGAGCCGAGGGTCGTCGTTGACGATATCGAGAACGATGGGGCGACCCGCCTCGTTCGTGAACACGAGATCGATCCCGGTGGGACCCTGGCAGTCCGCGTCGACGAGCCGCGCGTCCTCCCCGAGCACGTCGGCCCGCGCACCGAGCATGCGTCGGAGCGCGGGAACATCCGGAAGCCGCGATCGTTCAATCCGTGGTCTCACGACTGGTCTCCATTTCCGCTGTCCGGACCGGCACGATCGTAGGTCGTTCTTCCTCACGTCCGAAGCCCATCGCGTTCCACGCCGACTCCCTGAGCGCCAGCGCGCTGGCGGCGTCGGATCGAGAACGCACGATCGCACCCGTCTCTCTCTGCAGTGATCCGAGCCCCTCCTCGAAGACGACGCCGCCCATGAAGTGCGCCTCCATCGACAACAGACGTCTCGCCGCCTCGCGTATCTTCGCGTGGAATTCGATCGCGTACCGGTAGTCCGGGACCTTGTTGACGAGGACCCCGGCCGAATCGAGGCCGCAGCGACGGGAGAGAATGGAGAGCACAGCGAACGTCTGATCGAAGCTCCCGCGGCCCGGCTGCGCTACGACAACGAAGAGACCGGTGTCGCCGGCGACGGGAGCAACCCAGTCCGCCCGCTCGACGGGAAGATCGACGACGGCGTAGTCGAGCTCCTGTCTCCCCTCGCCGGCCACATCGACCCTGACGATCTCGCCCGCATCGAAGAGGCCGGAGGCGGCCTGCGGGCCGGTGGCGCAGTCGATGACGATGACACCGGAGTCTTCGACAGAGGCTGCGGCGGCCTCGCCGCCGACAGCCTCCGTCAGATATCCGTCCGACGGGAGGCCGAGATAGAACCTGGCGTTCGGCGCGGCGGCGCCCGCGTCGAAGAGACCCACCCTCCCTCGCGCGGCGAACGCCTGCGCGAAGTTCACGGCCACCGTCGAGGCGCCCGGCCCGTCGTTCCCGCCCGTAATGACGAAGACGCGCGTCCGCCTCCACGGCTCGCGGTCACGAGCACCCGAACGCCCGGCAGACTGAGCCGGGTCCGCGGGGCGACGCCCCGCGGCGCGGGCGGGACCCTCGTCACCCGCCTCCTTCGTTCTCTCGTCGGCGGCCGAAAAGAAGAGGTGGGACACATCTGCGAGTGTCTTCGGAGCCTTGCTGCCTTCGCTCATGATGTCCTATCCGAAGATCTCAGGCGTTCGCGGCCAGTCGATCCGTACTCCCGCGCGGCGGATCTCAGTCCTTCCGGTAGACCTCCACGACGCAGTCCTCGTTCGGAGCCAGGCGGTTGTCGTTCGCGGGATCTGGCGTCCAGACACCGTCGATGACGTACTTGTAAAGGTGCTTTCCGGGCGACAGATCGAGCGTCGTGTGCCAGACGCCGTTGCCGTTCCTCGTGAGTCCGATGCCATGACCCCGATCCCACCCGTTGAAGCTCCCGACCAGCTCGACGCCGTTGGCCTCCGGCGCGACGACCGAGAAGAGGACACCGCCCTTCACGAAGTGCGGCCCCGGCTGCGAGAGGATCCACTCGTCCATCCCGGGCTCGAGCACCGAAGAGGCGGACTGCAGCACGGCCCGATACTCCTCGAGATCCGTGCTCTCCTCGTCGGCGACGACCTCCATCGCGAGGTCCTTGTAGTCGCGCGAACCTCCGCAGCTTTTGGAGTAGTGCGAGATCGCGACACCCCAGTTCGCCGACTCGCGGAAGCGCACGGTCCTCCGGACTACCGTCCCGTACATCTCGCGTCCGAACCTCACCTGCGCCTCTTTCAGGAAGTCCCTCGAGAACCGGGTCCGGCGGTCGAACATTGTAAGAAGCGCGCGCACCCTCTTCGGCATTCCGAGCTGCTCTCGGACGAGGCCGATCGTCTCGAGGACCTTGTGCGCTCCGTGCAGTGAGAAGAAGGAGGGTTCCATGACGATCATGGCCTCGCCGCAGGCGACGATCGCGTTGAACGTGAGAAGACCGACGCTCGGCGGACAGTCGACGATCGCGTAGTCGTAGGCGTCACCGACTGCGTCGAGCTTCCACCGGAGCTTGTTCTCGCGGTCCGGCTGGCCGGAGAGCTGCTGCTCGACCGCGGTCAGGATGACGTTGGCCGGCACGACGTCGAGGCGCTCCATCACAGGATGCGTCACGTCTCCGATCCCGACGGCCGGATCCATGAGAAGGTCGTAGGTCGAGCGCCCGATGTCATCGGTGTCGATGCCGAGGCCGATCGACGCGTGCGACTGGGGATCGCAGTCGATGAGGAGGACCCGCTTCCCGAAGTCGGCGAGGTAGGAAGCGAGGTTGATAGCAGTCGTGGTCTTGCCGCAGCCACCCTTCTGGTTGACGACAGCAATCGAACGCATGGCTCCCCCCGGGAATGAAGATGCGCGAAACCACACTTCCCGATCGCGGCCATCGCAGCTCTTGCTCGATGGGTCGGACAGGCACCCGTTCGGCGCCGCGCGCCGAACGGAACGCTCTCAAGGATACGGTTTGGCAAGATGCTATCGGAAGCCTCGAGACGCGTCAAGCTCGGATTTCCTGGGAGTCCCGAGGCACTCGGGCTTTCGTGGGAGTGAAACGAACGTCACTGTCGACGCGGTGAGCGGCGTCGGGACTCAGTCGTGGTACGAACCGGAGGAAGGAAGACGGAGACACGGTGCAGCACTTCGTGCCG
>Ga0272441_10000862_pt1 | contig 66602 bp, 55 predicted proteins | sample SSMProp6N_FD_193582 | JGI IMG/M metagenome (GOLD analysis project Ga0272441, IMG submission 193582) | Marine sediment archaeal communities from Little Sippewissett salt marsh, Falmouth, MA, United States - SSM-Prop-6N | ecosystem: Environmental > Aquatic > Marine > Wetlands > Sediment ... | reverse complement strand
TTGTTACAAGCTACCGTAGGGACTACGGAAAGTTACGCCGGTGGAGTTCATGTAAGACCTCTCTCGTTTGCTGAGGCTGGGACGCTGAAGCCGGATGCCCCGCTGCTTGCAGCGGGGTAGTTCACTCATCCAGAACGATCGGGCGCAGTTGTTCGCGGTATTGCTGCAGTGCTGTGCGTCCTTCCTTTGTAATCTGCAGTGTGGTCCTTGACTTTCGCTGGACAATGCTCTTCTCGATTTTGATATAACCGGCTTCTTCCAGCTTCCTGAGGTGTACGGACAGGTTTCCCCAGGTAAGTTCGGTCAGGTTCATCAGGTAGATGAAATCCATTTCCTCCACTACTTCCAGGTAGGATAGTACGATCAGGCGTGCCGGTGAATGGATGATCCGGTCGATATCATCGATGGCGGGAAGGTTGGCCTTTCGATCCTCAGGAGACTGCATGATGGTTCTCCTGGAAAGGATCGTTGATGTCCTGGACAGGATATCTGCGAAGGAAACGAATAAACAGGATGATGGCAACAGACAGTGTCATTATGCCTGAGGCAAGGTACATCGTTCCGCCAAGCTGCAGGCTGACAAACTCGTTTAATCCAACGGCGCAGCCGATCAGAAGGGCGTACAGGTACAGTCGTTTGAAATCGATATACCAGGCCACAAGCAGAAGGGTGGCAGTGATCCCGGCGGTAAGGAGCGGTGCAATCAAGGCACGTGAGGGGCGATGTCCAGTAAGAACCGAAATAAACAGCGCCAGCACCAGTACTGAAACGATGATGGTTATTGCCCGTATCGTGCGCAGTTTGCGTTTTCGATCCGTGCTGAAGCGGACATAACCGAGGCGCGGGGTGGTGATATATCGTTTTCCCAGGATCATGAGCAGGGGGCCAAGCAGAATGACCAGTGCAAAGAGTGATTGGTCTGTAAGCAGGCCGAGGCCGTGCCCGATCATCATGCAGGCGAAAGCCAGATCCCAAAGTCCGTCCCGGTAAGCCAGTGTGAACGTTTTCCGTTCGGTTTTTTCTAAATCAGATTGGTTATTCACCTTGTTCTCCTGTTTTGTAAAGCACTTTGAATAATAAAGTGCTTTGATAATATAATATATTAGCAATCCTGTCAATTACTTTTCAGGGAGGATTCCGGGAAATGAATTCCGGAAATCAATAGGCATGAAGCCCCTCGCAAAGAAAGGAGGTATTTACATCCTGACCTGCGCACTTTTCTACAGGGCAGGGCGCTTCTCCAGATTTTCCAGGTGAACTATACTCAGATAAATACTGGTTCTTATTGAGGTGTGTATGCCTGAAATACTGCCGCCGGAAAAACTGCAAAAAATGCACTGGAAGGAAAGATGGGAGTATGAGGCTGCCCACGAACGCGCTCGTTTCAGGTCACTTTCCGAAGCCGAATTACTGGAGAAAGTACAGAAAAACCAGGTGGGTTCATACTACATGTTCTGGTATGTATTGGCAGAGAAAGGAACAGTAACTAAGGCAGCCCCGGTCCTCTGGGAATATCTTCAGAAGCATCCCGGTAAATCTCACGACCTGGACCGCTATCATTGTACGGCAGCTCTATTCCAGATCCTGGGTATGCCGGATCCGTATTGCAAGAATGAACTGCGAAAGCAGGTGCAGTGGGATCACAAGGGTGAAGGTGCACGGCAGCTTGCTCTTCAAGGTTTGAAAAAAATCATTGATATGCAAATTAGAACCGCATAATCAGTTTGAGAACATGCCCCAGAGATATCCCCACCATGCATTCTATTGTCAGGTGGACAGGTAGCCAGCGGGGAGCCATGTTCCATATAATAAATTTTAAAGGAGCGAGCATGACAAACTATGTTAATAAAGCTCGGGAGCTATTCGATAAAGGCTTCAACTGCTCACAATCGGTTCTGGGCGCATTCGCCGAAGATTTTGGTATACCGCTGGAGACTTCCCTGTGCATTGCATCAGGTTTTGGTGGTGGAATCAGCCGGAAAGGCGAAGTATGCGGAGCTGTATCCGGCGCAGTGATGGCGATCGGGCTGGCATCAGGCAGCAGTGACCCGCAGGATAAAGAAGCAAAAGAGCATACCTATATCCTTGTGCAGCAATTTACCGGGGCATTCCGGGATAAGCATACTCACGTCCGCTGCCCGGATTTGTTGGGTATGGACATCGGAAATCCTGAGGCTCTGCAGCAAGTACGTCAACAGAACCTTTTTGAAACGATTTGCCCCGGGTTGGTGGAAGATGCAGCAAGGATTGTTGCAGCTGTAATAGCTGAAGATGAAATCTCCGGAGAATGGTAAAAATCAGGCTGGTGTATGGCTCCTGGTGTTGAGAATTTCTTTTTTTCACATACGGACGTGATATGATTTAAATTGGCAGGTTGAACAGGTTGTTTTACGCTTGCCACAGCTTTGAATGAAGGTAATTTGTACAGTGCGAAAGGAATCCATCAATGAAAAAAATCCTCATCAAAGACGGTACGCTCGTTACAGCAAGCGAAACAGTAAAGAATGATTTGTTGATCGAGGGAGAAAAAATTTCAGCTATCGGGAAGTTGAATGTGCCGGATGCCGAGGTTATTGAGGCAAACGGCTTGTTGATCATGCCCGGGGGATTGGACCCGCATGTACACCTGGACCTTCCGATGTTTGATACAGTATCCTCTGATGATCATTACACAGGCGGCAAGGCGGCTGCTTTTGGTGGAACAACGACGGTTATCGATTTTATCCCCCAGCCTGATGAAGGCTCCTTCCAGATCACCTTGGATGAGTGGAAGCAAAAAGCCGAAAAAGCTTCCATTGATTACGGATTCCATATGAACGTAACACGTATGGACAAGGATGTTTTAAAGGAAATACCTTCACTGGCAATCGAGGGCATAACAACGCTGAAGATGTTCACTGCGTATAACGGCCGCTTGCGTCTGGACGATGAGAATATGTTTCGTGTAATGCGTGTGGCAGCGGAACATGGCATGCTGCCGCTCGTACACTGCGAGAATGGCGATGTGATAGAGGTTCTGGTTGAGGAAGCGCTGCAGGCAGGGCACACAGAACCGGTATGGCACGCTCGAACCCGGCCATCCTGGGGAGCTGCTGACTCAATACTGCGAACCGCAATGCTGGCCAAACAGGCTGAAGCGCCAGTGTATATTGTACATCTCAATACGCGGGTAGGGCTCGACCAGGTGCGGTATGCCAGGGCGAACGGTGTGAAGTTAATGGCTGAAACGTGCCCGCCGTACCTTTTCTTCACCGAAGAACACCTGGCCAGGCCAGATGGTGCAAAATGGATTTGTTCTCCACCGATGCGTTCGGAAGAAGATAACCGCGCATTATGGACAGGACTCGAGGACGGCAGCATTCAAACCATGGGTACAGATCATTGCCCGTTCTTCTACGATGGCACCACCCCGATCGAATATGAAGGTGAAAAAGTTGCGATTCCGGGCAAGGAATTAGGCAAGGACGATTTTACGAAAATCCCGAACGGCACACCTGGTGTTGGTGACCGAATGCCAGTTCTCTGGACCAGCGGTGTGGTATCAGGGCGGATTTCTCCGAACGAGTTTGTTGCTCTGACGTCGACGAATGCAGCCCGGATCTTTGGGCTTTATCCCCGCAAGGGCAGTTTAATGCCTGGCGCTGATGCAGATATCGTGGTCTGGAACCCGTGCAAGAAGGTGGAGTACGGCGCTGCGATTGCGCAGCATCGAACGGATTACAACCTGTATGAGGGTATGGAATTGCAGGGTTTCCCGGATATGGTGTTCCTGCGAGGAAACCTGATTGTGGAGAAGCAGCAGTGGCTTGGCAAGCGCGGTATGGGACAATTTCTGAAACGTTCTCCTGGCGCGGAAGTGCTGTAGCAGGCTGATTGAAGAATTTTTGTGCTGGTTCGGGTTTGAAACCCCTGTTTGTACGCATTTGTCAGACAGGAATATGACAAAGATCAGTAAAAGATGGAGATTTATAAATTGTAAGACGTCTTATGTGATGCTAGAATACACGTACTTCGGATAGGGCGTCGGCACGAGGGGGGAGGGATGCCGGCGACGGAAATCCTCTTCCGTCGAAAAGTACACCCATCCCATGACCTCGGGATAGCATATGAGCCATTGGAACCATTATCTTCAACCCTCAACACTCCAGGAAGCGTTATTGATGCTGGATAACGCTGATGGTCCGGCACGTGTAATCGGTGGAGGGACCGATCTTCTGCTTGAAATGCAGCAGGGACGTGCGCAATCTGTAGATACGCTGGTAGATGTAACTGCAATAGAAGAAATGAAAGAAATCCGATTCGAGGATGGGAACATTTTTCTTGGAGCGGGAGTTATCCATCGCAGGATTGTTGAGCATTCTCAACTGCAGAAGTCAGCGCAGTGCCTGACTGAAGCATGCGGATTGATAGGAGGTCCGCAGGTCCGCAATGTTGCCACGATTGGAGGCAATGTTGCACATGCACTGCCTGCCGGTGATGGGACGATTGCACTCGTTACCCTGGATGCCCAGGCTCTGCTGGCTTCGGGTGAAGATCGAACATGGAAGCCTATCCGGGACCTTTATGCAGGTCCGGGGAAGCCCAGTTTTGATCCTTCCAACACCATTGTTGCAGCGTTCAAATTCAAGGCAAACCAGCCTGGTGAGGGTAGTGCATTTCGCAGGATCATGCGGCCTCAAGGTGTGGCGATTGCTATATTGAATATGGGTGTCTGGGTACGTGTTGGCAAGGAAAGCAGGATCGAAAACATTCGTATTGGTATCGGCCCTGGCGGTCCCAGACCCTTCCGTGCGGAAAAAACGGAATCGATTCTTGCCGGTCGTATATGGAATGACGAAGCGCTGAAAGATGCCCATGCATCCCTGCTGGAAGAAGCGTCACTTCGGACAAGCAGACACAGGGCTACAAAAGAGTACCGCAGCCATCTTGTGGGTGTATTACTGAAACGAACGGTATCGGAAGCTGTTCGTCGCGCCGAATTATTCAGCAAGTCTGAACTGGTTGATTGACACAGTCAACCAGTGGTTTTTTTTAAAGGAAAAAAATGATGAATTTCTGGGTAAATGGTATAGAGGTATCGGTAGAAATTGAACCGGGGGAGATGCTTGCCAATGTACTGCGCGAGCGGTTGGGACTGACAGGAACAAAAATCGCGTGTGGCGAGGCGGAGTGTGGAGCATGTACGGTATTACTTGACGGGGAACCTGTGCTTTCATGCAGCTACCCTGCTGCGAAAGCCGAGGGCAAACATGTCATCACGATAGAAGGCCTGGCTGGCGATGGCGAGCTGCATCCGCTGCAGGAAGCATTCATAAAATTTGGTGCTGTGCAGTGCGGTTTCTGCATTCCTGGCCAGATCATGACAGCTGCAGCGCTGCTGGAGAAAAATCCGGAACCGAGCAGCGAAGAGATCCGGTATGCATTGAAAGACACGCTTTGCCGCTGCGCAGGATATCCCGCAATTGAGCGGGCGATTCAGGCTGCAGCAGAAAACATGCGGACAGATGAACCGATCGCTGACCCGGTGCCTCTGATTGTTTCAGGCAACACCAACGTGATAGGCAAGATGGTTACACGCCCGGATTCTGAAGGTAAAGTCACCGGCGAAGCGATCTTCACCGATGATTTGCAATTTCCTGGAATGCTTCACGGCCGCGTCAGGCGTTCTGGTGTCCCCAGTGCAATCCTGAAGCGGCTGGATATCTCTGCTGCAAAGGCACTTCCGGGTGTACATGCAGTACTGACGGCTGAAGATGTACCTGGCGAACGCAATCACGGCGTTGTGAAGAAGGATTGGCCAGTTCTTGTCGGCATCGATGAGCAGGTACGCACGGTCGGTGATGCAGTGGCTATTGTGGCTGCAGATACCAGGGAGATCGCCAGTGCCGCAATCGAACTGATTGAAATGGAGTTCGAGGAGCTTCCGATTGTGACTGACCCGCGTGAGGGTATCAAACCTGGGAGCCGTCAGCTGCATAAAGGCGGCAACCTGCTCAAACACATCAAGGTTCGCAAGGGCGATCTGGAGAATGGACTGGATGAAGCACCAGTCCTGCTTGAAGACAATTTCTATGTGGCTGCAACGGATCATGCATTTATGGAGACGGAATGTTCGGTTGCACAGCTTACCGAAGACGGCAAGATGGAAGTATATGTCGGCTCGCAGATCCCTTACGGGGATCGTGACGATCTGGCGAGGTGCCTTGGCCTTCCGATCGAGAAGGTACGTGTAATTGGCCAACTCATCGGAGGAGGTTTCGGAGGGAAGGAAGATATTGCCGGCCAGATTCACGCTGCAATGCTGGCAATGGCAACCGGACGGCCAGTGAAGATCCTGTATGATCGCCATGAAAGCTTGATTGCGCATCCAAAGAGGCATACCACGTACCTCAATGTAAGGCTGGCTGCTGAAAAGGACGGAACACTCACAGCCGCGAAAACCGAACTTTACGGCGATACCGGGGCATACGCATCGCTTGGTGAAAAAGTGATGGGGCGGGCGACGACCCATTCCACAGGCCCCTATGTCATTCCAAATGTCCGGGCGGACTGCTTTGCGGTTTACACGAACAACCCGCCCGCCGGCGCATTCCGCGGTTTTGGTGTGTACCAGTCGATGTTTGCCATTGAATCGATGATGGATATGCTGGCAGAGAAGCTTGATATGGATCCCATAGCGCTGCGCCGCAAGAACGCGCTGCGAGTTGGTACCGCAACAAGCACCGGGCAGGAGCTGAACGAAAGTGTCGGGCTTGTAGCCTGTATTGATGCGGTCGAAACCAAGTTGAAAGAACTGACCCAAGGAAAAGACCCCTGGCAGCCGGTAGAGGTGGCGGGATCTCCCCATCTGCGCCGTGTCTGGGGTTTTGCAGTCGCTTTCAAAAACACAGGCCTCGGTGAAGGGGCTCCGGACAAAGCTGGAGCAGAAGTTGAACTGTACCCGGATGGTACAGTAGAAGCGCGTACATCCTCTGCTGAACTGGGGCAGGGCCTGGTCACAGTTCTGCAAATGACGGCGGCTGAAGAGTTGGGAATGCCGCTGGACAAGGTGCGTGTTCTGCTTTCGGATACAGATCTCACTCCGGACGGAGGTCCTACAACGGCCTCACGCCAGAGTTTTATCTCCGGCAACGCAGTGCGCAAGGCATCTCAATCACTGCGTGACGCAATGAAAAGTTCCCTTGCCGAGCATTATGACTGTTCACCCGCTGATATTGAATTTGTGGAAGGCCTTGCCCAGGTTTGTGACCGGAAAGTGCCGATGGGTGAGGTTGTAGAAATCATGAAGTCTGAAGGCCGTGAGCCGAAGGCTGAAGTGGAATACTGGGCGCCTAAAACAGTACCCCTGGGAGAAATCGGCGACCAGCATTTTGCATACTCTTTCGCTGCACAGGCTGTTGAGATCGAACTCGATATGGATACAGGTGAAGTACGTGTACCGCGTGTGATCACTGCCACGGATGTTGGCAAGGCGCTGAATCCGCTCGGACTTGAAGGCCAGATCGAAGGCGGCGTTATGATGGGTATCGGCCATACCCTTACAGAGGAGTTTATCGTAGAGGAAGGCCAGGTGTTTACTGATGTGATGGCTCGCTATCGTATTCCTTCCATCACCTGGACACCGGAAATATTCCCGATTGTGATCGAGCATCCTGTTGCCGAAGGGCCATATGGCGGCAAGGGTGTCGGAGAGATTGTGATCATCCCGACACCACCGGCGGTCGCCAACGCCGTATACAGAGCATGTGGTGTCCGCCCCAAACGTATTCCGCTTGATCAGGATTGGCTGGCACGCAAGATCCAGGAGCAGAAAGTTACCGTATGAATCCTCCGCGCTGGTTGAAATGGGCTCGTGAAATACAGGCTGTTGCACAAACAGCATCCCATTATGCCGATGATATGTACGAGCGGGCGCGTGCAGAGCAGCTGCTGGAGCTGGCAGCAGAGATGATTTCCACATCCGCTGACGAACCCCCGGCTGTAATCCGTGCCGCTCTTGTGGAACAGGGCGGGTATGTCACGCCAAAAGTCGATGTGCGGGCAGCTGTATTCAACGGAGACTGCTTGCTTATGGCCAAGGAAAAGGCAGACGGAGGCTGGACGCTTCCCGGGGGCTGGGCTGATGTCGGTGAAACACCGCGCCAGGCTGTCGAACGGGAAACGTATGAGGAGACCGGTTTTACGGTCAAAGCCCGCCGCCTGATCGGGGTCTACGATGCGAACAGGATCGAAGGCCAGCTGCCGCTCTTCCATGCCTATAAACTGGTCTTTCTATGCGAAATAACCGGTGGAGAGGCCAGGGTCAGTGAGGAAACAAGTGCTGTGGAGTTTTTCAGCCTGGACAAACTGCCTCTGCCGCTATCAGCCAACCGAACACTTCCGCGTCATATTGATGATGCAGTAAAGGCTTATCAGAATCCGGAACGATTGGCCGTTTTTGATTGAGGAGGAATGAAGATGTTAATTAAACATGGTAATCTGGTTACCTGGGAGCAGCCCAACCAAATCCTTGAAGATTATGCTCTTCGGATAGACGGAGATCGTATTGTTGAAATTGGCCCTTCAGCTGAATTAAAATCTGAATCTGGTGAAGAGGTCCTGGATGCTGGCGGCCAGCTGGTTATGCCGGGCAATATTTGTGGGCACACTCATTATTACGGCGCATTTGCCCGCGGCATGGGCATACCGGGAGATCCCCCTGATGCTTTTCCGCAGATACTGGAAAAATTGTGGTGGCCGCTAGATAAATCCCTCACCGAGGATGATGTGAAGTACTCAGCGCTTGTGTGTCTGGTGGATGCCATCAAACATGGTACGACAACGCTGATTGACCACCATGCGTCTCCAAATGCCATTGATGGGTCATTGGATGTTATTGCTGAAGCGCTTGGTGAATCCGGCCTTCGCGGCGTGCTTTGCTATGAGGTCACGGACCGTGATGGTAAAGAGAAAGCCAGTGCAGGAATAAAGGAAAATGCACGTTTCTTCAAACGCTGCCAGGAAGAGAAGGTGGCGGGTGGGCGTGCCCGGGCAACTTTCGGGATGCACGCGTCTCTGACGATTTCCAATGAAACACTTGAGCAGATTGTCAGCGAGGCACCCGAGGGAGCCGGGTTCCATATCCATGTGGCGGAACATGAGGTCGATGAGTACGACAGTGTTCAGAAGTACGGCAAACGTGTTATTGACCGGCTGAACGAGTACGGTGCACTGGGAGACCACTCAATCGTCGTTCATGGTGTGCACATCGACGCGCGTGAAATGGAACAACTGGCGGAAACAAATACCTGGGTTACACACCAGCCGCGTTCCAATATGAACAACGGTGTAGGTGTCTCCGAGGTGGAAGACATGCTGCGTATGGGGATCAAGGTTGGCTTGGGGAATGATGGTTTTTCCAATGCGATGTGGGAAGAATGGAAAGCTGCCTATCTGGTTCATAAGGTCTGGCGTAGAGATCCCAGGCGCATGTCCGGCACAACAGTCGCCGACATGGCTGTGTATAATAACCGTGAACTGGTGAAAGCTTTCTTTCCGGAAGCGTACACCGGCTTGATAGCCCCAGGTGCATTTGCCGACCTGATACTTGTGGATTACCACCCGACAACCCCGTTATCGGCAGGCAGCCTGCCTTGGCATATTATCTTCGGTTTTAATGAATCAATGATAACGACAACCATAGCGTCCGGGAAAATACTCATGAAAGACCGCGAGCTTCTGGTTCTGGATGAAGCAGCAATTACCGCAAAATCACGCGAGCTTGCAGAGAGTGCCTGGAAGCGCTATGAGAAATTCGCAAGTTGAAACCAGGAAAACACCGACAGGTGCAGGAGGAAGCATGAATGACAAGTTGATACTCACCATCGCAGTTCTTGGTGGGACAGGGAAGGAAGGAAGCGGGCTGGCGTATCGCTGGGCCCAGGCTGGCTACAATCTCATCATTGGATCAAGAACCCCGCCAAAAGCTGAACGGGTTGCTGGTGAAGTCAATGCTGAGCTTGGAGAAGAATTGATTCGCGGGCTTGGAAATGAGGAAGCAGCGAAAGCATGTGATATCGCTGTTCTCACAGTTCCATTCAAGGCACACAAGGCGACGCTTGAAGGTCTGAAGCCGCATCTGCAGGGAAAAATCCTGGTGGACGTGACTGTGCCGCTGGTTCCACCGTCTGTGGACAAAGTCCAGATTCCTGAGGGCGGCAGTGCCGCAAAAGCAGCACAGGACCTGCTTGGGGAGGATGTCAGAGTTGTTTCGGCTTTCCAGAATATCTCTCATGAGCATCTTCGCGGCGACCATCCTATTCCTTGTGATGTTCTTGTGTGCGGCAATGATCCGGAAGCCTGTGAACAGGTTCTGCAGCTGGTGGAAGCAGCCGGCTTGCAGGGATGGGACGCGGGGCCGATCGAGAACTCGATTGTTGCGGAGGGATTGACTTCGGTATTGATCGGGATCAACAAGCAGAACAAGGTGAAAGGTTCCGGAATCAGGATCACGGGGGTTCCCCGAAACAAGGATGTTGACTGACACCCCCATGGCAAGGCAGATGGTTCTGACGGCATTGAACGGCGTTCCACTAATAAAGCCGGGAGATAATCTTGCAGATATTATCCTGCAGGCTGCAGAGAGATCCGGTCTTGGGTTTAAAAAAGGAGATCTGCTCGTGCTTGCCCAGAAGATCGTCTCCAAGGCAGAAGACCGGTTTGTAAATCTTGTGACGATTCACCCGTCAGAGGAAGCGCTGGAGCTTGCGGACCAGACCGGCAAGGATTCCCGCCTGCTCGAAGTGATTCTGGGGGAATCGGAGCGTGTACTGCGTGCCGGCCGAGGTGTGATTATTGTTAAACACAGGCTGGGTTTTGTTTGTGCAAATGCCGGTGTGGATCATTCAAACATCCAAAAGGATGAGCCCGGAGAATGGGTGCTCCTTCTGCCTGAGAATCCGGACAGCTCCGCTTTAAAAATCAGAGAGCAGATACGGGAGCGAACCGGTGTGGATGTGGGTATCCTGATAATCGATTCGCACGGCCGGGCCTGGCGCTATGGCACGGTTGGAATAAGCATTGGTATATCGGGTGTTACCGGACTGCTGGACCTTCGGGGTACTCCGGACCTTTTCGGCGAAACGTTGAAAATCACGCGCGTGGGTCTTGCCGATGAACTGGCAGCAGCAGCCTCGGCTTTGATGGGGCAGGCTGATGAAGCAGCCCCCATTGTTCATATTCAAGGTGCTCCGTATCACATGGTTGAGGGATCGCTGTCGGAATTAATTCGGCGTGAGGACAAGGATCTGTTCCTGTAGGTCCTTTTCGGGTGAACGATTGAGGTTAAAAACGAAGGATTGGCTGATTATGTGTAAGGAAGAACATTTCTACACACTTGTGGATAAGCGCCGATCAATTCGAAGGTTTCATCCGGAAAGTGTGCCAGAGGAAATGCTGGAGCGGCTGCTTCGTGCAGCATCGCTGGCACCTTCTGCACATAACAACCAGCCATGGCGTTTTGTTGTCCTGACGAAGGAACCTGCAAAAACGCGGGTAAGAAATGCGATGCTGGAGAAGTTCAGGGAAACTCTGGAAGCCGAGAAGTACACCCGAGAGGAAGTGGAGAAGCAGCTGGAGCATGCAGAAGAAGTCTTCGACAGGGCGCCTGCCGGTGTGATTATTTGTATGAGCGTATCCGATATGCAGCATCACACTGATCCGAATCGTTCGGAAGGCGAATATTTGATGACTGTGCAGAGCGCGGCGTTGGCTGGCGGGCAGCTGCTTCTGGCAGCTCAGGCGGAGGGCCTTGGCGCATGCTGGGTTTGCAGCCCGCTTTTTACTCAAAAAGCTGTCAGGCAAGCTCTGGATCTGCCTGAAGAATGGGAGCCCCAGGCTTTGATCCAGCTTGGTTTCCCGGATGAGATGCCCGGCCCGCGCAGTCTGATGTCTCTTGAGGAGCTTGTACTGTGGCAGTAGGACGCGTTGTGGTGTTTTCAGGCGGCGTGGGCGGTGCCAAACTCGCAGACGGGTTGGCGCAGGTGCTGCCTGGAGAAAACCTCACCGTGATCGTTAACACGGGCGATGATTTCGACCACCTCGGCCTGCGAATCTGTCCGGATCTGGACACCGTTGTATATACACTCGCCGGGATTGCTGATCCTGAGAACGGCTGGGGCAGGGCCGGTGAACAATGGACTGTGCTGGAAGCACTGCGAGAACTGGGAGGGCCGGACTGGTTCAACCTGGGCGACCGTGATCTTGCACTTCATCTCCTGCGTACTGACATGCTCGGGAAGGAGATTTCTCTTACTGAGGTTACTTCCCGGCTCTGTAAACGGCTTGGTGTGGTGTGTAGTGTGCTGCCGATGACCGATGATCCTGTCGCAACAAGGGTTCTTACGGAAAATGGTGACCTCGCGTTTCAGGAATATTTTGTCGAGAGGCATTGTGAGCCTGTTGTGAGATCATTCCGTTTTTCAGGGATAGAAAATGCCCGGCCGACTCCAGGTGTTATGGATGCGATTGAGAAGGCTGATGTTATTCTATTCGGCCCTTCGAATCCCTGGGTCAGCCTTGATCCAATTCTGGCTGTTCAGGGCATTAGGGAAGCGCTGGGAAAGAAAAAAGTCGTCGCTGTATCACCGCTCGTAGGTGGAAAAGCGTTGAAAGGCCCGGCGGCAAAAATGTACCGGGAACTGGGTATCGAGCCTGGTGCCGGTGCGGTGGCAGCTCATTTTAAGGATCTGCTGAGTGGCTTTGTTTTTGATACCATAGATATGGAACAGATCGAAGAAATCAAAGCGCTGAATGTTCAAACGCTGGTGACGGATACGATCATGAAGGATCGTACTTCCCGAAAAAGACTGGCGAAGGAAATACTGGGTTTTTCAGGCAGTTTGTAAAGAAAGGAGGCTTTATTGTGGTGTTATGGGCGATTGTGCCTATAAAGCCGTTAGAACAATCAAAATCCAGATTGCGAGATATTCTATCCCGTAAAAGCAGAGTTGAGCTCAGCAAGGATCTGCTCACGCAAACATTGCAGGTACTGGACAGCTCACCCTGTATTGAAAAGACCCTCGTGGTAAGCCGGGATACAGCGGTGCTGGCATTGGCCCGATCGCTTGGCGCACATACTGTAGCCGAAAAGGGAAACCCCGGGCTGAATACTGCTCTCGAGAGAGCAACAGCAGTTGCCAGAGGGTATGGCGTGTCCGGAATATTGATTCTCCCCGCAGATCTGCCGCTGCTGAATGTCGAGGACATTCAGAGCATGGCAGACCTGCTCGACGGTAAACCGGCGGTTGTAATTGCTCCGGACCGACACAGGATAGGTACAAATGCACTGCTTGTTTCACCTCCGGGCATTCTTGCTTATTCGTTCGGAGAGGAAAGTTTCAAGCGGCATATGGAATTGGCAGAACGGGCAGATGTACAGGTACACGTCTATCAGGATGAGGACATTGGCCTGGACATCGATGTCCCGGAAGATTTACAGTTGCTGAATGACGAGCGTCGGAAGACGCAAAATTCGATTCTACATGGAGTGAACGATGGCTTTTAAACGTATTGGACTTTATCTGCAGGACGCACATGATTTACGCACGGAAGGTCTCGATATTGCCAGATATGCTGAGGAGAAAGGCTTCGAAGCGATCTGGCAGGCTGAATCAAGGCTGGTTCGGGATGCGATTGTCCCTATGGCGGCATATGCTGCGGTGACAGAACGCATCCATGTCGGTTCCGGTGTGATCAACAACTGGACCCGCAACATCGGCCTACTTGCGGCGACTTTCCTCACACTCGATGACCTGGCACCCGACCGGGTGATCTGCGGCATCGGAGCATGGTGGGACCCCCTGGCGAAGAATGTAGGTATAGAACGCCGGAAGCCGCTTCTTGCCATGAAGGAAACTGTGGAGGTTCTTCGACGGCTGCTGGCTATGGAGCGCGTTACATTCCACGGCGAATTCCACCACGTGGATGGGATCGAGCTGGACGTTGTGCACGGCCGCCGCGAACCACGCAATGTTCCGATCATGATCGGTGCGACAGGACCGAAAATGCACGAACTGGCCGGAGAGATTTCGGACGGGGTGTGTATGAATTACTGTGTGCCGCCGGAATACAACGACCCCATGCTCGAGAGGATCGAGAAAGGCGCCAAACGAGTTGGAAAGACGCTGGATGACCTCGATCGCCCGCAGCTGGTCGTCTGTTCCGTAGATCACGACCGGGCGAAGGCGATGGATGTCAGCCGTAAACTTCTGACCCAGTACCTTGCCCAGCAGCCGCATATCGCCAAGGCCAGCGGTGTTTCCCCTGATGTTGTCGCAGAAATCCAGTCCATCCTGGGCTGGCCTGCCACAGCGGAACAGGTCGAATCCGCCAAGCACCTTGTGACGGATGAGCTGTTGAACAGGATTACAGCCAGCGGAACACCGGATGAAGCGAAAGCTAAAGTGCAGGAGTACATCGAACACGGCGCAACCTGCCCGATTCTCTATACAGCCGGCGGTGACGTGAAACTGCTGATCGATACGTTCAGCCCTCTGGCTGACTGACGGCGGTACGCTGCAGCAGCATAGAATGCTGCTGGAAAGGAAAAGAGCCCTGGTTCCCCTTCCGGCAGCAGACTACCTGCAGGAATTCTGCAGTTTTGCAGCCGGTTATGCTTAAAAAAAATAACCGAAAGGGTATCCGGAAAAAAAATACAGGAAATCGTTGTTGTCGATTAAAATTTTAAAGTATCTATCCGATCGAAACGGCAAAAAAAACTATGCCGGATATCCGGAACAAAGGTCTGAACGAGGTATCTTGTCGGGGTTTTTAAAATGGAGGATGAAAGAATGACAGAGATCAGGTATTTCCGCCCTACCACAGTACCGGAGGCTGTGAAGCTTCTAAAAGATGCTGTACCGCTGGCAGGCGGGACGGAACTGCTGCGCGCTGCCAGGAAACCGAAAGCATATGTCGATTTACAGGCGCTGGGCCTTGATGAATTCAAAGTTACCAATAAGGAAATTTTCATCGGCGCAATGGTTCGCCTGCAAACGCTCGTGGAGGAGGGAGAAAAGATATCTCCGGCTCTGGTCCAGGCCTGTATTGATGAGCGCGGCTGGAACCTGCGCAACATGCGCACAGCAGGCGGCAGCCTGGTCTCAACCGATGGGCGGTCACCGGCGATGACCGTATTGCTGGCAATGAAACCGGAAGTAATTATGGCGCCTGGTGAGGAGACGATGGATATGGATACGCTGCTGGATAAACGCCCGGCAGCGCTCGAAGGTAAACTTATTCTGAAGTTAAAAATGGCGAAACCGGCGGCAGCAGCCTATGCCCAGGTTGCTCGTACTCCAAAAGATCTGCCGGTTGTATGTGCTGCAGTGGTCCGTTTTTCTGATTCGAAACCCTCTTTCGGTGTTGCACTCGGCGGTTTTGGTGACAGGCCGGTAAGGGTTCCCGCAGCAGAAAAGGCACTTGCAGAAAGCGCTGACTCTGAGAAGGTCCATGCTTCAGTCATGGAAGCGTACAAGCTTGCTGATGACCGATGGGCAAGCGGCGAGTACCGTTCTGAGGCTGCGGCTGTATTGGTAAGCAGACTGGTTGAGGAGGTGCTGGCATGACCCAGGTTGAATTTACTCTTAATGGTAAACCTGTCCAGATAGAGGTGGATCAGGGTGAAATCCTGATGAATACCCTTCGATACCGGATGGGGTTGTATGGCGTGAAATTTGGTGATGAGGATGGTGAATCCGGTGCATCAACCGTGCTGCTGGACGGCAAACCTGTCAATTCGGCCCTGATGCTGACAGCCCAGGCAGGCGGACATGCTGTGGAAACGATTGAAGTCCTGGGTAAAAATCCCGACATGGGCTGGAAAAGCACAAGCGGGCTGCATCCCATTCAACAGGCTTTTGTCGATACAGGTGCGATACAGTCCGGGTACAGCACTCCCGGCATGATCCTGGCTGCAAAAGCGCTGCTCGACAAGACACTGCATCCGACAGAGGAGCAGATCCGGGATGCGTTTTCCGGCATACTCGACCGTGAAACAGCGTATGTGAAACCTATCCAGGCTGTTTTCAGGGCAGCTGCGATCCTGCGCGGCGAGAGTGTCGAACCTATCGAACGGCCCATCCCGATCGATCCGGATGCATTCAAGGATAAAGGTCCCGAACAGTCTGGCCAGCCCGAGGAATTGGCCGGCAGGCCAGGCGGGCCGTCGGTGCAAACCATGGTCAACGTGATGCCGAAGATCCAGGTCGCCCAGGATGTACATCCAGGGCACGCAGTCGGCAAACCGGAACCGAAAGTCGACGGCAGCAAACTGGCTCAGGGAAAACCAGCCTTTACAGCCGATTTCGAAATCCGCGGTATGCTGATCGGGAAGGTACTGCACAGCCCGGTGGCACATGCCAATATCAGGAAGATCGATGCCTCAAAAGCCCGGGCGCTGCCCGGCGTGGCTGCTGTATTGACATGGAAGGATATCCCGCGGGTTCCCTTCTGCTCGGCCGGGCAGACCGTGCCGATACCGGGCCCGAAGGATTCCTTCAGCCTGGATAACAAAGTCCGCCATGTGGGTGACCGGGTGGCGTTTGTCGCTGCTGAGACGGAGGAAATCGCACTGCAGGCCCTGGAGCTGATTGAGGTTGAATATGAAGAGCTTCCTGTAATCATCGATCCGGAAGAGGCCATGAAACCGGGCGCCGTTGTAATCCATGATGAGCCCGACTATGTGAACTTTGCAGATTCGGATCCGCAGCGTAACCTCGCAGCGGAGATCCGGATCGATATTGGAGATGTTGAAAAAGGCTTCGAAGAAGCCGACGAGATCATTGAAGGTGTGTACAGCGTTCCCAAAGTACACCAGGCATATATCGAACCGCACGTTGTTATCACCTACTGGGATGAGGATGACCGCCTGGTAATCCGTTCAGCCACACAGGTGCCTTTCCATGTGCGGCGAATGGTTGCTCCGCTGGTAGGCCTTTCTGTCAAACGTATCCGTGTGATCAAGCCGCGAGTTGGCGGTGCCTTCGGCGGCAAGCAGGATATGGCACTGGAAGATGCGGCTGCACACCTGACCATCGCGACCGGGCGTCCGGTCAAGATCGAATTTACACGTGAAGAAGAATTTATCAACGCACGATCACGCCACCCCATGAAAATGTGGATGAAAACAGGCGTACGCAAAGATGGCACCATGACTGCCAATGAGATGAAGCTGCTCAGCGATACCGGTGCCTATGGCGCTCATGCATTGACAGTTGCCGGCAACCTCGGTGCAAAAGCCATGGCTGTCTATGTCGGTGATGGTAAATATCGCCAGGAACCCAACATCCGCTTCAATGCAGACATCGTGTATACGAATACGCCGCAGTCCGGCGCGTATCGCGGTTACGGAGCTCCGCAGGGATTCTTTGCTGTAGAAGAGCACATGGACAAGGTTGCAGCGGCGATCGGGTGGGACCCGGTGCAGTACCGTCTGAAGAATACACTGCGGGCGGGTGAGATCCATCCATTCACAACTGTCTGGAATGAAGGCGGCGTGGCATTTCCTGAAAGAGTGGAAAGTGTCGGGCTGCAGGACTGCATTCGAGAGGTGGCTGCTGTTCTGGAATGGGAGAAGAAATTCAAGAATACAGCATGGCAGGAAATTCCCGGCAAGCCGCACCTGCGCCGGGGTATCGGCCTGGCAATCGGTATGCAGGGATCGGCGCTGTCCCACATTGATATGGGAAGCGCTACGCTGAAGATCAATGACGACGGTTCTTTCAATTTGCTGCTGGGTGCAACAGACCTGGGTACAGGGTCCGATACCGTTATGGCCCAGATAGCAGCCGAAATGCTGGGAATCCAGACGAGTGACATGATCGTGTACTCGTCGGACACGGATGTGACTCCGTTCGACAAAGGAGCCTATGCTTCCAGCACGACCTATCTTTCCGGAGGAGCAGTAGCTCGTGCAGCCGAGATGGCTGCAGAAAGCATCCGCGAGAGAGCTGCAAGGATGTTCAACGAACGTGATGAGGGCGCTGCAGTGACGGGCGGCGATATTCGGCTTGCAGACAGAATGGCATGGACACCTGACGGGCGAACCCTGACGATCGAAGAGATCGCAATCAATGCCATCCATAACCAGGATCAGGAACAGATCATGGGGTATGCCTCCTATAATACGAAAGTATCACCACCTCCATTCGCTGCAACTGGCGCTGAAGTGACTGTCGATACTGAGACAGGCCAGATTGTGGTGGAACGGCTGGTCATGGCGGCAGATGCCGGTGTTGTTGTGAACCCGCTTACTGCAGCCGGACAGGTCGAGGGCGGCATCCTGCAGTCACTTGGATACGCACTCTGCGAGGAAATGGCCTATGATGAGAACGGGCAGCCGAGGGAGACTGATTTTATCGGCTATCACCTGATGCGTTCGGATGAAATGCCTGAGATCCAGTCGATCTTTGTGGAAACATTCGAGCCGTCACATCCCTTCGGCGTCAAATCCGTCGGGGAAGTTGTGCTCAATCCCACCGCTCCCGCCATCGGGAACGCGGTTGCCAATGCGGCTGGTGTCCATGTTGACCATCTGCCGCTCACGCCGGAGAAACTCTGGCGGGCAATGAAGGCTTAGGATTCAATCAGAAATCGTACTGGCTGAGGGGGGGCGGATTTTTTAGTTGTCCGGCTCTCCCACAGGCAGTTTTTTCCAGAAGCGGTCTTTGTGCTGTTTGATCGAGGTATAGGGAGGGTTTGGTGTATTATCAACGGATTGCGGAGGTGGAGAAAGACGGTATACCGGCAGCAGTAGCTGTCATCGTCAGCACTTCCGGCTCTGTTCCCCGGCGCGAAGGCACAAAGATGGTTATTTATGAAGACGGCACATTCGAAGGCACCATCGGCGGCGGGGAAGTAGAACACCAGGTTATCAAGGAAGCAGTCGAAGCTATCAAGGAGCAGAAGACCAGACTGGCCCACTACCGCTTCGTTGATGTCAGGCAAGGCGATGTAGGAGTCTGCGGTGGGGAGATGGATGTGTATATTGAACCGATCCGTTCGGAGCTGACACTGGTTGTTGTGGGTGCCGGGCATGTTGGGAAAGAAGTTGCCCGACTTGGCAAATACCTGGGATTCCATGTGGTTGTGGTGGATGACCGGCCGGAGTTTGCCACGGAGGAAAAAGTACCGGATGCAGACCAGCATCTTACCTGCGAGATTTCAGAGATTCCCGGCAGGATAAAGATATCCGACCAGACATATATTGTGTTCACCACACGAGGTGTGGAACTTGATGTGGACGGGCTCCCGGGTCTGATCGATTCACCGGCGGCGTATATTGGTGTGATCGGGTCACGGCGCCGCTGGGAAGTGTGTGCAAAGCAGTTGTTCGAAAAGGGTGTCAGCAAGGAGAAACTGGTGCAGATCCACTCTCCCGTCGGCCTCGATCTTAACGCAGAAACCCCGGAGGAAATTGCGGTAAGTATCCTTGCAGAGATGATCATGGTCCGGCGCAGCGGTACAGGAAATTCCAAAAAACACACACCAGGCCTGAAAGTGAAACAAAAATAGAAAAAAATACCTGTTGTGAGAAGGACCAGGTTGGTGTAAAGTGCTTGTGAAGCACTATTCGGCTGAAGAAGAAAGTTGACAGTCAAACTCATTATTTAAGGATCATACCGGCTGGAAACAATTACCGGTTGGAATATGGAGAGAACGATGGGAAGAGGCCAATTCTGGAATTTTCAAGAGCAAGAAAAGCTGGCTAAGAAACGGGGAGGGCTTAATCCTGTCTGGCGCGGAATCGGCTGCCTGCTGCTTTCGGGATTGACGATTGGCGGCTATTTTTTTGCTGAATGGCTGCTTCTGGAGAACGAACAGCAGAAATGGATTGAGCTTCCCAACAGCTACTATTCACCCTCCTTTGCACCATGGCTTCCGGAAGGAATGATTATCAAGCTGGCAGTCGCATTTTTGTTTTTGATTTTCAGCTTTGGACTGCTCAATCTTTTATACGCAATTGTCATCCCGCGGGATGAAGATCATATCGCTCCACCGCCGTTGAAGCGAACTGTCAAAAAGCGAAGATAGTAGGTGTAATGGACCGTAGAGTACCCAGTACAGGTTCAGAAGAAATCGATCTTTATATCCGGACGTATTATTCATTGCTGCGATCGAGTATGGAGGTCCGTATCAGGACACTGGAGGAGGTTCACGCCTCCATGGGGTCTGCGCTGCATCCCAAAGCAAGATCGACCGAGGTGGACCTGTCTGCATTTGTCTACAGCGGCCTGCGCCTGCCGGGATGCATCACCGAAGTAGACCGTATTGTGCTGGGGCAGGGGCGGGACCTGTTCCGAACCGGCCAGTACAGGATCGGTACCTGGGATAAAGTATCTGCCAAAGCACGCCGCCGAATGTCCTATTACAATGGCTCCGATACACTGGCATTCTTTATCGGCAGCCGGTCCGACATCGACGATATCATTCCCATGCTCACAGCTTTCCAGATTGAATGGAACAAACTGCATGAGCTGCTCCGCGGCGAGCAGGTCCGTGCGTTCCTGGATGATCCGGAGGACAATGAGGAAGGGATGGCTGCCCTTGCTCTTGGCATCGGGCTTCCTGTCGAAACACTTGCCAGGCTCAAACAGGTCTGGGAAGAAAGATTTTGGGACCTGCTGAGAACGATATCCAACACCAGAAAGAATTTCAAGGTCAATCTGCTGGCGGGATCCTACAAGGAATACCGCCGGGCGACACAGAGCTGGTGGCTGCGTGCGGAAGAAAAGGTTCCATCGCTGCGCGAACGCCCTGTTTATATCATCTCGAGCAACCCGCACAGCCTGTTCAATCTGCTGACAGGATTTGCCCTGCGCCACGAAAAGGAACTGACGGATTTCCTCGAAGAACATGGCGATGCAGAACTTCGGAAAGAGTGGGAAGCCATCCAGAATGAAAAGGTCCGGTCCAGCAGGGAAAACTTCCTTTATTACATTCTGAAAAAATTCAGCAGTTCGGACGAGGGGGCTGAACTGAAGAAACGAATCCGGGCAGACGAAGCGCAGATAGGCCTGGTTCGTATTCCAAGTGAGTTCAGTTTCGATGTCGAAATACAGGCAGCTGAACTGAACAAGGTCCGGAAGGATTGGCTGGACCCGCGGCTGTGCCTGGAAGGGATAGACCACCTGCAGGACAGCGACGCCATGCTGGTCAATATAGACTACCCTCTGGGTTTTTCTGCGTATCATATTCTTTCTTATCTCTCAACAAGGGTCGGCCTGATACACGGTGTGTATATCATGGGGAAAGCCGCAACGCTGAATGGTGTTATTGGTGACGTGATAGTGCCCTCTCTTGTGCATGATGAGCATTCTGCGAACACGTATCTATTCAATAATGTGTTCTCTGCCAGCGGCGTCGCGGAATACCTGCATTATGGAACTGTTCTGGATAACCAGAAGGCAGTTTCTGTCCGGGGTACGTTTCTACAGACACCGCGGTACATGGATGTGTTCTACAAGGAAGGATACACTGATATAGAGATGGAAGCCGGCCCGTATCTCTCAGCTATCTCTGAGTTGGCAAGACCGAACCGGTATCCGGAGAATGAGCTGGTGGATTTGCACGAGCTTCCGTTTGACCTGGGTATCCTTCACTATGCTTCAGATACACCGTTGAGCAAGGGATTGAATCTGGGTGCGGGTTCACTGAGCTACTACGGTATGGATCCGACCTATGCAGCCAGCGTTGCTATTCTGAGACGGATCATCGAACTGGAACTGCGCAGGCTGCAGACCGGTTGAACTGCTTCAGCATATTGCTGAAGCGTGGTTTGCCGGGCAGATCAAACCGATCTGAAAAAAGAATTAAACCCCTGCCGGATTTTTCCGGGCATGCTGCCGGTAAATGGGCAGGATTTTTGTTGGTGTTAAGTTTGAATGGAGAAGGGTATGGCAGAAATCGGTCACTCAGTTTTACGGAAAGACAGCTATGCTAAAGTCACAGGGGCCGCACAGTTCCCTGGAGATTTTCTCGAGGAAGATCAATTGACAATGAAGGTCCTTTTTGCGGGCCGTCCCCATGCAAGAATTCTGGAAATCGACACATCAGAAGCCGAAAGGCAGCCTGGTGTGCTTGCCATTCTCACCGCCAGTGATGTACCGAACAATGAATACGGCCTCATGGTGAAGGACCAGCCGGTTCTGTGCGGACCTGGTTCATCCAACCCGGGTGCCGACAAGGTGCGCTTCGAAGGCGATCAGGTAGCCGTTGTTGTTGCCGAAACGGAAAAGGAAGCTGAGGAAGCACTGGCTGCTGTCAGGGTTGTCTACGAGGACCTGCCGGCTGTAACAGATATGGAAAAGGCGATGGCCGAGGGCAGCTCCCTGGTCCATGACGATATGGAACGGAACATACTCCGGGAAGTACATGTGAAGCGGGGCGATCCGGAAAAGGCATTCCAGGAAGCGGATGTTGTTGTGGAAGGTGTCTACCTGACCCCGACTCAGGAGCATGCCTACCTCCAGCCTGAAGCAGGTGTGGCCTATCTTGATGAGCAAGGTCGTATTACAGTCTGCACAGCAGGCCAGAGCGCCCACAATGATATCGCTGCGATCAGCCATGCACTGGATGTGCCCGAAGAGAAACTGCGGGTGATCTATCCTGCGATTGGCGGGGCTTTTGGCGGCAGAGAGGATATATCAGTTCAGATCGTACTGGCGCTGGCAGTCCAGAAGCTGGCGGAGAAAGATATTTTCCGTCCGGTGCGGATTGAATGGAGCAGGGAAGAGTCGATTATCGGGCATCCCAAGAGGCATCCCTTTAAAACAGGGGTGCGGTGGGCAGCCAGCAGCGAGGGGAAGATCCTGGGGGCTGAGTATAAAGTTCTGACCGACGGCGGGGCCTACAACTGTACATCCGGTTATGTCCTGATTAATTCAATACTGCACCTGACCGGCCCTTACGATATTCCGAATATCTCGGCCGATGGTTATGCAGTGTACACAAACAATCTGCCAAATGGCGCGTTCCGTGGTTTTGGCGGCCCGCAGGCAGTCTTTGCAGTCGAGGGCCAGATGGAGAAACTGGCTGACAGGCTCGGCCTGGACCCGGTTGAAGTGCGGCTGCGGAACGCTATGAAAGATGGAAGTTACACCATTTTCAATACAGAGATCTCTCCTGGTGTTTCCATCAGGGAAGTGATCAGCAAAACAGCAGAAAGCGCTGGCTGGAAAAGGACGGAATCAGGCTGGCAGCGTCCGTTAAGATCGTCCTATGGAGAACCCGAAGAACCTTATTTGAAACGCGGGCTTGGTTTTGCTTCGATTTTTAAGAACATAGGCTTCACATTCGGCGCCCAGACAACCTGCACGGCGCGTATCGAACTGCACGGCAGGGAACAGATAGAAGAAGCTGTTGTGTACCATGCTGCTCCGGAAGTCGGTCAGGGTACGATCAGCGTGATCGCCCAGATGACTGCGGAGGCAGTCGGTGTATCCTACGATAAAGTCAGGGTGGTCAGTACAGACACTGCCCAGATCGGCGATTCAGGCCCGGCATCTGCATCACGGATGACTTTCGTAGCCGGCCATTCTGTCCGGGGTGCTGCAAAAAAGGCGCTCGAACAGTGGAAACAGGAGGAGCGCCCCGCTGTAGGAGAGTATGTATATCTTTCACCCGAGACAAGTGCACCTGATCCGGAAACAGGCGAGTGTTATCCGAGCTACTCCTACGGCTACTGTGCGGCAGCAGCTGTAGTGGATGTGGATACTGAAACAGGGCATGTCTATGTGCGGGACCTGATTGTCGCAGATGATGTTGGCAAGGCAATCAACCCGCAGCAGCTGGAAGGGCAGATTCAGGGCGCCGCCATTCAGGGAATGGGCCACGCGGTCATGGAGGATTTTCACCAGGAAAGAGGAATTGTCGGTACCCGCCAGCTTTCGACATATCTGATCCCGACGGCGGCGGATATACCCGAGAGAGTGGCTCCTCTTATCCTCGAAATTCCTGATCCACAGGGTCCGTTCGGTGCCAGGGGTATGGGTGAGATGCCGTTTATGGCGATTCCGCCTGTTATCACAGCAGCGGTAAAAGATGCGGTTGGCGTAACATTCGACAGCTTCCCGCTGGTTCCGCAGAAGGTGCTGGAAAAGCTGCAGCAGGTATAATTAACAGGACAAAAAGCCTGCTTCGGGCAGTATTGTTGGCAGCGATGCCGTTCTATCCGAAACAGATACCAATGTTATCAAAAGCAATCGATAATCGATCAATAAGGAAGCATGGGAGCGACGAGATTATGTGGGAACGATATTACACACCTGAGAATTTGGACAAGGCGGCAGAGATCCTTGCAGAATATGGCGCAGAAGCGCGCGTGATTGCAGGTGCAACCGATTTGATGCTGGAACTGGAGCGAAACGTACGGCCGGATGTGAATGTTCTGGTCGACATTACGCGGATACCCGGGCTTGATAAAATCCGCGAGGATGACCAGGGATGGATCCATCTCGGGCCCCTTGTAACACACAACCATGCTGCCAACTCAAGGGTTCTTTTGGATAAGGCTTTTACTCTGGCATGTGCTTGCTGGATGGTCGGATCTCCCCAGATTCGAAACAGGGGGACCATTGCTGGCAACCTGATTACAGCTTCTCCTGCCAATGATACGATCTCTCCCTTGATGGCGCTGGATGCAAAAGTCATACTGAAGTCCAAAACCGGCACCCGGGAAGTTGCTCTTAAGGAATTTTATAAGGGAGTTCGCAAGACTGTTATGCAGCCGGACGAGCTTCTGGTGGATATCGTATTCCCTGCCGCAGGAGAAAACGGCCGCAGCAGTTTCTACAAGCTGGCGCTGCGCCGTGCCCAGGCTATCTCGGTTGTGAACGCGGCAGTTGTCCTGGAGATGGAAGGCGAGAAAGTTGGCAAAGCCGCCGTCACACTTGGCTCTGTTGCTCCGACGATCATCCATGCCGAAGAAGCCGAGGCATACCTGGCCGGCAAAGAGCTCAGCGATGAAGTTATAGAAGAAGCAGGCCGGTTGAGCATGGAAGCGTCCCGGCCCATCGATGATGTGCGCGGATCGGCAGCCTATCGGAAGCAGATGGTCAAGGTGTCGGTAAAACGCATCCTCCGTTCTATAAAGGAAGGCAAGGAAAAGGCTGCTTACCCCGCATCACCTGTAATGCTGTGGGGTAAGGAAGAGCCGCACCTGCACGAATCACTTCCGAACGGTCTGGTGCATACAGCGAAAGAGTCTATAAAGACAACGATCAACGGCAAGGCGTACGAGTTCACCACCGGGCAGGAGAAGAGCCTGCTCCGGCTGCTGCGTGAAGAGGGCGGCCTGACAGGCTCGAAAGAGGGCTGTGCGGAAGGTGAGTGCGGTGCCTGTACGGTGTGGATGGACGGCATGGCTGTTATGTCGTGTCTGGTGCCTGCACCGAGGGCACACGGTGCGAATATCGTCACTGTAGAAGGTCTGGCCGCAGACGGCAAACTGCATCCAATACAGCAGGCATTCATCGAGGAAGGAGCCGTGCAGTGCGGCTACTGCACACCCGGCTTCCTTATGTCCGGTGCAAAACTGCTCGAAGAACGCCCCCAGCCGAATGAAGATGAAATCAAACAGGCTATCACGGGCAACCTGTGCCGCTGCACGGGCTACTACAAGATCATTTCTGCTTTTGAAAAAGCAGCGGAAATCCAGGCCTGACAGGCAGTAAACACCTGTGATCACACAAGTCCATAAGAAGCTGAACAAGACATGTGAGCTGTCAATAATGAGGTGTATTACATGAGTGCAATTGGAAAGTCGGAAATCAGAGTTGATGCACGGGCAAAGGTTACTGGTGAGGCGCTTTACCCCGGCGATTTTACTTTTGAAGATCAGTTAATCATGAAAGTCCTTTTTGCCGCCCGCCCGCACGCGATCGTCCGTTCGATCGATACAAGCGAGGCAGAGCAGATGGAAGGCGTGGTGGCTGTCTTTACCGCAAAGGATGTCCCGGTTAACGAATACGGCCTCGGTGTGCCGGACCAGCCGGTACTCTGCGGCCCGGGTTCGGGCAAACCCTTCGCAGACAGGGTGCGATTCATGGGAGACCAGGTCGCAGTGGTCGTGGCAGAAACGGAACAGATTGCAGCACATGCGCTGGATCTGATTAAGGTGGCGTATGAGGACCTGCCGCTGCTTTCCGATCCGGAAGAAGCCATGAAAGACGACGCAATGCTGATCCATCCGGACCAGGATTCGAATGTCATTTCACATTTCAGGATCCATCGCGGCGACGTTGAAAAAGCTTTCGAGGAAGCTGATGTTGTGATTGAAAGCGTCTATGAAACACCTGCACAGGAACACGCCTACCTGCAGCCTGAAGCCGGTGTGGGATACATTGATGACGAAGGCCGCGTGACCATTGTGGTCGGCGGCCAGTGGACTCATGAAGACCAGGAGCAAATCGCACATTCGCTCGATCTGCCGGAAAAAAAGGTCCGTGTGATCTATCCGGCAATCGGCGGCGCTTTCGGGGGCCGTGAAGATATGTCCGTACAGATCATTCTGGGCCTGGCAGCCATGCGCCTGCATGAGCGCGGCATAGACCGGCCTGTACGGATTATCTGGTCCCGTGAAGAATCTATTATCGGTCATCACAAGCGGCACCCGTTCAAGATCTACACCCGCTGGGCAGCGACGAAAGACGGCAAGATTACGGCTGCCGAAGCCACAGCCATCCAGGACGGCGGCGCTTACGTATACACCACACCGAAGGTGCTTGGAAACGCCACGGTTATGGTTACCGGCCCGTATGACATTCCCAATGTCAAGGTAGATACCTATGGTGTGTATACAACCAATGTTCCTGGCGGTGCGTTTCGCGGATTCGGCGGCCCCCAGGCGGCCTTTGCTGCAGAAGCTCAGATGAACAAGCTGGCTGAAAAACTGGAAATGGATCCAGTCGAGCTGCGGACTCGCAACCTTTTAGCCGATAATGTGCCTACTTCGGTGGGTTCTGTGCTCCCGCCCAATGTCACGATCGACAGGGTGGTGGATGAAGCAGCAAAACGCTCCGGCTGGGAGAAGATGGATTCAGGCTGGAAAAAGCCGGAGATCGAAGCTGGCCCTTTTCCTGTCCAGCGAGGCATCGGGTTTGCCTGCGGTTACAAGAATGTCGGATTCTCGTTCGGCTATCAGGAAAACTGCACGGCGACGATCGAACTTCACGGCGGAAAAGAGATCGAAGAGGTTGTTATCTACCACGCTGCAGCTGAGGTCGGGCAGGGGACACATACTGTGATCCGCCAGATGACGGCGGACGCGGTCGGTGTACCGCTGGAAAAGGTCCGGCTTGTCCCCTCGGATACAGCCACATCTGGGAACGCAGGCTCGGTATCAGCCTCACGGATGACGTTCATGTCGGGCAGTTCCATACGCGGGGCGGCAGAAGCCGCTTTGGAAAAGTGGGAAGACGAAGAACGTCCGGCTGTTGCGGAATATAAATACCTGGCTCCGAAAACATCAAAATTCGACCCGGTCACCGGTGAGTGCACGCCGAATTTTGCGTACGGTTATGTGGCTGAGACAGTGCTCGCAGAAGTCGATACTGAAACCGGGCATGTACACCTGAAGAAGGTGCTGTGTGCGGATGATGTCGGCAAAGCGATCAATCCACAGCAGGTCGAAGGACAGATCGAGGGAGCAGTTGTACAGGCGGCCGGCTACACGATTCTGGAGAACTTTATCCAGAAAGACGGCCAGATCCTGACCGACAAGCTGTCCACCTATCTCATTCCAACGGTGCTGGATGTGCCGGATGAGGTGGATTCCGTTATCCTGGAATACGCTGACCCGCGCGGCCCGTGGGGAGCCCGCGGCATGGCGGAGATGCCCTACATCCCGCTGGCACCAGCGGTTATCGCAGCTGTTCATGATGCCACCGGTGTATGGTTCGACAGCTTCCCGCTGACGCCTGAAAAGGTGCTTGAAGGCCTGGGCAAGCTGTAAGGGGTAAATATGAGTGACAAACGGGTACTTCTTCGCGGCGGCGGCGACCTGGCAACAGGCGTGGCCGCCCGCCTTTTCCACTGCGGTTTCGATGTGGCGATAACAGAAATCGCGAAGCCGCTGGCTGTACGCCGGCTGGTCGCACTGTCTGAAGCGGTCTATATAAAGGAAGTTACGATCGAAGACCTGCACGGCATGCTGGTTGAAACGCCCGATCAGGCGCTGGAAACACTGTCTGAGCGTGTGATTCCGGTGCTTGTTGATCCGGATGCGGAATCCTGCACCGAACTGATGCCGCTTGCAGTTGTGGACTGCCGCATGTTGAAAAAGCCGCCGGAAAGAGGCATGGACCTCGCTCCGTTCGTTGTAGGCCTGGGGCCGGGGTTTACCGCTGGAGAGGACTGCCACGCGGTGGTCGAGACGAACCGCGGGCACTACCTCGGACGGGTGCTGTGGAAAGGGGCGTCCGAGAAGGATACCGGTGTGCCGGGAAAAATCGGCGGGCAGACATCACGGCGTGTTCTACGGGCACCTGTGGACGGGGTTCTGCAGGAAAAGGCTGAACTTGGCACACTTATTAAAGAAGGGGAGGTCGTTGCGGAAGTGGACGGCCAACCTGTCCGGGCGCCTTTTGACGGTGCACTGCGAGGTTTACTCCACAGCGGGCTGACAGTGAAAAAAGGGCTGAAGATCGGTGATGTGGATCCGCGCGGGGATGCAGCGATCTGCTCGGTGATCTCCGAAAAATCACTGGCGATCGCCGGGGGTGTTCTGGAAGCGCTGCTTTCACAGCCCGAAATCCGAAAGAAGCTGGGGCAGTAGCATGCGGCTGACGGACGCGCTGCGGCTGGAGGCGGGCTCTTTGGCGGCGTTCAGCGGCGCCGGCGGGAAATCCAGTTCACTGCATCGGCTCGCGCTCGAAAGCGCTTTCCACCCTGTTGTCCTGGCCACAACCACCAAGATTTATCAATTCCAATCCGATTATGCAGTTGAGCACTGTTTTCTGACAGATAGAGCACGGCTTTCTGGTGTCCGGGAGAGGATACGAAAAGCGGCTTCGCTCTTCCTTACCGGAAATGCTGTGGAAGGAGAGCCGAAGTGGTCGGGTGTACCGGTGGAGCTTATGGAAGAGGTCTGTTCTGAAGTGCGGGATATCGGCGGCCTGCTGGTTGTAGAGGCGGACGGCGCACGCGGCGGCTCGCTGAAAGCGCCGGCATATTACGAGCCGGTGATTCCGCCCTGTGTTGATCTCCTCGTCCCGGTTGCAGGGATCGATGCCCTCGGAGAACCGCCAGACTCGGCGCTTATTCACCGGCCGCAGATTGTCCAGCGCATAGCCGGGGAGTTCGACAGCGTAACCCGGGAAGTGCTGGCCCAGGTGCTTGTCTCCCCCGAAGGTGGGTTGAAGGGCCTTCCGGATGGCGGTCGGGTCCGGGTGCTGATCAACAAGGTCGAGGATGAGGAGGCACTGGAGCAGGCAAGGGGTACGGCTGCGCTGCTGCTCGAAGAGGAACGGATCGACGCGGTACTTCTGGCAACGATATCCAGGCCGGATCCGGTGCGGGAGGTGGTCGGCAGGACAGCGGGTGTAGTGCTGGCTGCAGGTGAGGCGGAGCGGTTCGGGAGCCCCAAGCAGGTGCTGGACTGGAAGGGGAAGCCGTTCGTACGTCGGGCTGCGGAAACGGTGTTGGGGGCGGGCCTTTCGCCGGTGATTGTTGTGACCGGCGCATGGGGCGATAAGGTCCGTGATGCTGTGGCCGGGCTGGATGTCGAGCTGGTGGACAACCCGGCCTGGAAGACGGGGCAGGGCTCCTCGGTAGGGGCAGCTGCGGCTGTGCTGCCGGAGAATGTGGAGGCGGCCTGTTTCCTGCTGGCAGACATGCCCGGTGTTTCAGAGGACCTGGTGCGTGCATTGGTACAGCGCCATCGTGAGACGCTGGCTTCGTTTGTGGCTCCGGAATACAAGGGGAAGAGGGGAAACCCGGTGTTGTTCGACCGGAGGATATTTGGAGACCTCGCCGGCTTGAGTGGGGAAGAGGGCGGCCGTCAGCTGTTCGGGAAGTACGTGGTTGAGCATGTTCCCTGGAATGAATCCATCCTGGTAGATATAGATACACGTGAGGACTATTTAAAAGCTGAAAACGCTGAGAAAAGCGAACGCTGAAAACGCTGATTTTTCTCCAGTATACATTGTGAAATGCATTATTCGAGTCTACGGTACATTCAGGGATAAAAGGTGTTGGAGTTAACCTTGGATGGTGATATCAAAGAGTTTAGTGACGACATCGGAGATTGTAACAACGACTTCGGAAGTTTGAGCGATGATATCGGAAGTATAGACGACGACTTCGGAAGTTTGAGCGATGATATCGGAAGTATAGACGACGACTTCGGAAGTTTGAGCGATGATATCGGAAGTATGGATGACGACATTGGAAGTTTGAGCGATGACCTCGGATGTTTGAGTGACGACTTTGGATATCTTGCAGGTGACATCGGAAATCTCCATGACGACTCGATTAGATCTGCAGAATGTGGGAGTAAGGAAAAGGGGGGAATTGTTTCGGAATTCATGGGTAATTGTGTAGAGGAGTGGCTTCCCACAACATGTCAACTTGAGACGGGGTGCGGTGCCGGGTGGATTGTATGGGCGTAACAACCCCGGCCGAAAGATATTCCGGTGCGCGGCGAGATTACAGGGAAAGCCACAGGGAATGGCGATCTTCAATAAGAAGGTCCTGATTCTCAATGGTGTGTTGTTTTATGGGAAACGCAGCAGCGGGTCCCTCCTCGGGCTGTGCGGATACTTGCTATCCAATGGTCACAAAGCCCTCGTCGGCATGACACGATGGGGGGCATGTCATCTTGAGACGGGGTGCGGTGCCGGGTGGATTGTATGGGCGTAACAACCCCGGCCGAAAGATATTCCGGTGCGCGGCGAGGTTACAGGGAAAGCCACAGGGAATGGCGATCTTCAATAAGAAGGTCCTGATTCTCAATGGTGTGTTGTTTTATGGGAAACGCAGCAGCGGGTCCCTCCTGGGGCTTTGAAGGTGTTGTTGATCCGCAAAGTCACAAAGCCCTCGTTGGCAAAACATGATGGGGTTGGGATGACATGATGGGGGTATGTCATCTTGAGACAAGGTGTGGGGCTGTGTGGGTGGGGCGTTTTTACTCTGGTCGAAAGAAGTGCTGCAGGGAACGGTCACAACCGTTCCCTGCTCCCGGAAAGACGTGGAAAACCACTGATAAAGAAGGAATTTTTATAAGAAGGACTGCGTTCAACCATCCCGGAACAATCGCTATTCCAGGCTCAGACCTGCTCCCCCGGATACATTTTCGATAAATTCATGCAGTGATTCGCGCTCCGGCACCTTCACCTCGATGTCTTCGAGATGTTCGGCGATTGGCAGCCGCCCGTATTGGTGTATGGCGGCCACGGCAGCATGAATATGGTCAGGAGGTGTGTCGGAGGGAATATTGGCGAGCCAGAACGATACAGTATGATCTCTGGCGAAGGCATCGATCATGCGCCTGATGGTATCCTGAATGGATGATGTCGGCCCGTTACGCAGAAGCTGGGCTGGAACACCGCAGGTTATCACAGCTCGTGTTCCCTCTTTTTTCAGGGGTTCAAGATATTCCTGGACTGCTTCAAGCGGATACTGATCCCATGCCCCCATTCCGAGAATAAAGACTGGCGCACCGCCCATGAACTTCTTCTGAATATCCAGGCACTGCCCCATGATTCCTGCATCGAAGCTTTCGATACGCATCTCACAATAGTCAGCGCCGGCAACAAAAATAGCTGATTGATTCTGTTTTTTCAGGTTGTCATTCAAACGCTGGGTGTAGGGAACCACCCATTCTTCCAGTAATTTCGGTGTAAGGTTCGGAAAAGCCGCCCATGCATCAGATCCCAGCCCCACGTCTGTACCACAATGCTCTTTTTGAAGAGCCAGATAGGAAGGGAGAACCTCATCAACAAGGAAGGAAAACAGGTCATGCGCAAATTCAGGATCCCGGCGCATATCCCGTATCAGTTGTGAATAACTGCGAAGCAGGGCTGCGAGGCTGAATGGAGCACAGAAGTAACCCCGGTTCAATCCCAGTCCAGCATTCATTTTTATTACATCCAGGGCAAAGCGAACCCGTCCGGCGTTCAACCAGTCTGGTACGCGAAGTTTAGCCAGGTCCTCTTTCGTCTTAATTAGGGGCTCCCTGTTGTCGACTGTAGGCATGGCACCAGGGGAGTAGATCATCTTTTGTCCCAGCGCCTCGGCTTCGATGTTGTACGAGTCATAAGATCCCCTGCCCGCATCAAAACCATAGTAAGCTGCCACAGCCACCATGACATGAACATGGGTACGGGCATCGTAATAGAAACGTGAAGCCGGGACACCGGCCAGTGTCATGGCGTGATCGTGCATCTGCGCCGTGACTTTTACCCATTCCGGATTATTGCGATTCCGGGCGATACACCAGGTTTTCGGATCGGAAGGATCCAGATCCTGGATTCCTGTTTCAGTTGTAGCAAAAAAACCCTTATCCTTTTTACCTGTCATTTCAATCTCCTGAAAAACCAGTAAAAAATCTGCCTTCAGCGCCTACTTGTTACGGTGCAGTATTGACACCGTCAATATGACCAAAATCTGTTCTGAAAACAGGCCGTTATATTCCCAGATAGGTTCGTTGTATTTCATCATTAGACTGCATTTCTTCAGCTGTGCCCTGTAGTGCAATGGTGCCGGTTTCCAGCACCACACAGCGGTTTGCAATCTGGAGTGCGCTGTTGGCATTCTGCTCCGAGAGTAAAATCGTCGTTCCCTGACGATTAAGCTCGGCGATCAGTTCAAACAGCTGTTCAACCAGGATTGGAGCAAGGCCGAGTGAAGGTTCGTCCATGAGGATCAGGCGAGGCCGGCTCATCATAGCCCGGGCAATTGCCAGCATTTGCTGCTCTCCGCCGCTCATAGATCCAGCAAGCTGATTACGACGTTCCTTAAGAACCGGGAACTGGTCGTACATATGCTCCTTGTCTTCTTCAATCTTCTGTAAATCCTTGCGATAGAAGGCCCCAATTTCAAGGTTTTCTTCTGTTGTCAGAACGGGAAAAATCCTGCGGCCCTCCGGTACGTATCCGATACCTAAGGTGACAACTTTTTCCGGCCGTATGCGTGTGATGGACTGGCCTTCAAATGTAATACTGCCTTGCTTTGGCTTCAGAAGCCCCATAATTGCCTTTAGGGTGGTTGATTTCCCGGCGCCATTGGCACCGATCAATGTCAGGATCTCACCCTCCTCGACGGAAAAACTGATGCCCTGGACAGCATGTATATGGCCATAATAGACATGCAGGTTCTCTACATTCAACACTTTTCCATCTCCTTCTCCTGACCGAGGTAAGCTTCGATAACCTTTTCATCAGAACTGACTGTCTGCGGATCTCCTTCAGCGATCTTTCGACCGTGATCCAGTACTGTTATCTGCTCGCAAACATTCATAACAACCCGCATGTGATGTTCAACAAGAAAGATCGTCACACCCTGTTCGCGAATCTGGAAGATGATATCCATAAGCGTATCGGCTTCTGTTGTGGATAATCCGGCTGCTGGTTCATCGAGAAGTAAAATCTGTGGTTCTGTGGCAAGGGCTCGTGCCAGCTCAACCCGCCTTTGCAAGCCGTAGGGCAGACTCGTTGCAGGCTCATTTTCGTATTTAAGAATCTGCATCAACTCGAGTATCTGTCTTCCCTTTTCGATGAAACTGTTCTCTTCCCTGCGGACACTGAAAGGATTGAACATTAGTTCGGGGAGCTTCAGTCTGGCAAGGTGTTCCATGCTCACCAATATATTGTCCAATACACTCATGGAATGGAACAGTCTTAAATTTTGGAAAGTTCGTGCAAAACCAAGCCGGGTGATTTTGAAGGTCGGCTTGCCTGATATCTTCTCTCCTTCGAATAGAATTTGACCGCTGGTGGGTTTGTAATAACCGGAAATCATGTTAAACGTCGTAGTTTTACCTGAACCATTCGGACCGATCAGGCCGTGGATGGATCCGCGTTTGAGCTGCAGATTGATACCGTCCACGGCAGTCAGGCCGCCGAATTTCATCGTCAGATCCTTTAACTCAAGAAACATCGTGTCTCACTCTCCAATTCAGGGTGTTCCTTCGGAAACCGGTATCTTCTTTCGCCTGTTGGCCAACCATTGCCTGATCCGGTCAAACAGGCCAACCAGTCCTTCCGGGAAGAAGAGGACAATCAGGACTACTGCGGTACCGTATAGAACAAGCTGCAGGTCTTCAAACTCGCGCAGGGATTCATTCAGGATAACCAGCGCAGCTCCAATAACCGAACCGTTTATATTGCCCGATCCCCCGATCAGGGTCATGGTCAGGATCAACATCATACTGTGAAAGCCGAAAATATCAGGGCTGACATAATTGATCTTGTGAGCATACAGGCTGCCGGCAATACCGGCGTACAGTCCGCTGATCGCAAAAGCCAGTATCTGGTAGTACGCGGTGTTTACACCCATGGCCTGAGCGGCCACGTAGTCATCCCGGACAGCGATAAAATTCCGGCCAATACGGTGATCGATGATAAATCTGGCGAATAGATATCCGATGATCGTCATCACAAGGATAAAATAGTAGTAATGAAATTCGGAGGCAATCTCGAAGCCGAAGATTTTCGGGCTGGGGATATGCATGATACCGATTGCCCCGCGTGTAATTTCGCGTTCATTTACCAGGACCATATTGATAATACCGGCCAGGGCGATCGTCACGATAGCGAGATAATGGGAGCGCACTTTCAGGGAAGGCAGTCCTATCAAACCGCCCAGAACAGCGGTAATGAGCCCGGAAAGCGGCAGGGCAATCCAGAAATTTATACCGAGGTCCACTGTAAGCAATGTGGAAACATAGGCACCGAATCCCCACAGAGCGGCTACAGCCAGGTTGATCTGGCCGCAGTATCCGATGGAAATGTTCAGGCCGATATTCAGCAGTATGTAAATCCCCAGAATATTGAGGATATACAGCTGATAATTATTTGTTGTCAGAAACGGTGCGGCGATCAGAGCGATAAGTCCAGCAGTCAGCAGCAGGTTACGCCGGTTTGTTTGAATTTTCATACCGTACTCCTATACCTTCTCGACTGTTGTCTCACCCACAATACCTGAGGGTTTGATCATCAAAACGGCCACCATAACGGCATAGAGTATGGCCGGTGTATATTCAGAGGAGATAAATGCCGAGGAATAGCCTTCCAGCACGCCAATCAGCAGCCCCCCAACGATGGCGCCGGGAATACTTCCCATACCACCCAGAATGGCTGCGGCAAATCCCTTTACCCCGACACCACCTCCCATGGCTGGGCTGACATAGACAATCGGTGCTGCAAGTATGCCTGCAGCCGCTGCAAGCCCTGATCCAATGGCAAAGGTGAGTGCATTGGTCAGATTGACTGGAATTCCCATTGCAGCAGCAATCTCCCGATCCTGGGCAGCAGCACGCATCCCTTTACCGATCCGCGAACGTTTGAGGAATACATTCAATGCCACCATCAATACTGCCGATACAAGCAGGATCAGGATCATCTGGGGCTGGATTGCAACACCTGCTATCTTGAGTGGTTTTCCGCCAAGAGGTCGTGGTACAGCAAATCCCTGTGCACCCCAGATAAAAATCGCCAGGTTGTCGATCACAACACCAACACCGATGGTGCCCAGAAGCATCAGCATCAGATCCAGGTCCGCCAGCGGCCGGAATACACGTTCCAGTATGATTCCAAGTATTCCTGTGAGCAAAACTCCCAGTACGAAGCACAAACCATACGGAAGATTCAGCCCACCGACCATCCCCATGTAAAAGATCATTCCGAAATAAGTGCCTATCATATAAATGCTGCCATGGGCAAAATTAACCAGGCCCATTGCCCGGTAGAGGAGTGAATACCCGAGCGCAACAAGGGCATAAAGCCCTCCTATCCCCAATCCACCAACAAGAATCTGGACGATGATTGGTAATGTTGCCATAAAGCTGCCCTTTCTATTCTGAACTGACCCCCTCGCTCTTCAATGAAAAGCGAGAGGGTTTTGAGAATTGTCAAACGTTACCTGAATTTAACCAGGTCACTTACGGTTCAACCGCAGTGAGCTCGCCATCCAGAACGGTCCCGATGTTCATAACCGTCATACCCTCACCGGTCTCGTCAAAGCAGAACTCACCCTGCAGGCCCTGATATCCGCATACATTGTGCAGTTCTTCGGCAATGCAGACACCGTTGATATTATCAGGTGCACAGGCTTCGATTGCCATAATCAACACCATGGCACCATCATAGGCCTTGGCTCCGTGGCTCTCCGCCACATCATCCCAGCGTGCTTCATAGCGGGCTGCCCAATCGAGGGTGATGTCATTCATTTCATTGGAGATATACGGCGCGGAGTACAACGTTCCTTCAGCAGCGTCTCCGGCAACTTCGATGAATTTTGCTGTCCCAAGTGAACCCGGTCCGGCTGCGAGGCCTTCAAAACCCATGCCTCGTGCCTGCTTGATTACCAGGCCGCAGGCCACATCCGAGCTTGCGCATAGCAGGACTTCCGGATCGGCGGCTATGATCTTGGTGATCTGTCCTGTAAAATCTGTATCCTCGCCGGCAAAGATTTCCCGTACCGATGCCTCAAGCCCGTGTTCAGCAAGGGCTGCTTCCTGAGCATCAGCCTCACCCTGGCCATAAGCTGAGTTGTCGGCAATGATGGCATAGGACTCATATCCCAGGCCGACTACGTAATCAACAATCGTGGTTTCATACACCCATCCAGCAGCTGTATCACGGAAAACATAGGCGCTGCCTTCCTGGGTAATTTGATTGTTGATACCGCCTGTTATGTGCGGGATCTCGTATTCAGCAAAAATCGGAACAACTGCCAGGGTGGGTGTGGAGTTAGTGGTAGCAAAAGCAGCAACAACACCATCTTCGGTGATCAGCTTTTCTGCCAGGCCAACTGCCTTGGTGGGATCTGCTTCATCGTCATATTCGACCAGTTCAAGCATCCGGCCGGCGATCCCTCCATTTGCATTCACTTCCTCGAATGCAAGCAGAATTCCACGTGTGTCCCATTCACCCAACATAGCCATAGGGCCACTGGCTGCGCCCATCCAGCCAATGAGAATCGGTTCTGCTTCCACAGCGGCTTCTTCCTCTTCAACCTCTTCAGCTTCTGCCTCTGGTTCTTCTGCTGCGGGTTCTTCTGCTGCTGCTTCTTCAACAACGGGTTCCTCTGCTTCAGGTTCTGCCGCTGGACTGCAGGCAGAAAGTATTAATACGGCGATAAGCAGAATTGCTAGCAGGATCGTATAACCATTTCTCTTCATTACAGGTTCTCCTTTAGTGAAAACAACTTGAGGATTTCTTTTCTTTTTGACTTACATGTTGCAGCAGTCAATTCTACATATTTTTCCCGATAATGCACCTCCTTCAACATTCCTTCGCGCCAGATTCCGAGAAACGAATCTGATCCGTGTTATTTCATTTCCAGTTTTCCAGACAGCATAACGCGATAGTATTTTCAGGGAACAGATAGTTAGCTGGCATTCCCGCTATCGCGATCCATATAGCCCAGTCGTATGGTCAGTAATTGTGCTGCATCGATAACCCAGTCTGTGGCTGTATACAGCCTTTCCTCATCCAGCCGGTAGAGGGGCCCGGAAATTGTGAGTGCGGCTATACACTGCCCCCGGGCATTAAAAACAGGTGCTGCAACCGATCCTACATCAGCAATCCGTTCACCCATGCTGATTGAGTATCCGTTCTTTTCAATGTCTTTTAGTTCAAGGGAAAACTGCGTTCTGTCTGTGATGGTTTTGGCAGTATGTTTCTCCCAGGTTATTGAATTCAGGGCCGATTCCTGCTCTTCTTCCTCCATGAAGGCAAGCAGAACTTTGCCCGAGGCACCACAGTGCAGCGGCATCAAATCACCGGGATTAACAACAAAACGCATGAGGAAGGGACTTTCCATTCTTTCAACAATAATCCGATGTGGACCCTCGACCATGGAAAGAGTGATTGTCTCTCCACTGATCTTCTTTAATTCCTCCATGATTGGAATTGCCAGATCACGGAGCCCGAGTGAGCTCTGGGCAGCTCTCGCCCATTGAAGTACCTTCATGCCCATGCTGTAACGGCGGGTGTTGGGATCCTGGAGAAGCACACCAGCACGTGTCAGTGTGGCCATGATTCTGCCCGTTGTGCTTGCCGGTAAATCCAGCTTTCTGGCAACATCACGAACCCCGAGCACTGTATGCTCCGCTGAGAAGACATCCAGTATCTCTAGTGCCTTTGCAAGTGATCCAGCCCTGTCGCGCTCCGTATCCGTCACGCATTTCTCCTCGGCTGTTCCATTATATGAGACAACGTTTCATTCTCGTTTGTATCATATTACAAGACATTGTCCTGTCTGTCAAGACAAAAAGGGGCTATAAATAAAACGCTGCGAGCAGCAGCGTTTTTGTAGATGGACGCCTGGGGCAAGGATTTCAGGAGGAAAACCTGCCGCATAACAGGTCTGTTATATCCTGTGAAGAAGACCGTACAAGGTCAATGTAGCGAGTTTCGTTCTCCTTATCCAGTCGTTGAAGCGGCATGCACAGGCTGAGCATGCAGATGATCTGCCTGTCGGGGCCGCGCACCAGTGCAGCTATTGCTCCGGCCCCATCAATAAACTCCCCCCGGGAAATAGCATAACCATTTTTCCGTATGGTATCCAGTTCACTGTACAGAAGAGAAGGTTCAATGATTGTTGCGGGTGTATACGCTACTAGCACCATTTTTTCAAGGATCCGTTTCAGGTCAGCCGGGTCCTGGTCTGCAAGGTAAAGTTTTCCTGCTGCGCCACAGTAGAGGGGGATCTGATCTCCCGGATGAACACTGTACTGAACCAATTGGGGACTCTGTATCCTCTCGATGACAATGGAATGGGTCTCCTGTATAACACTGAGGGTGACAGTTTCTCGACTGATCTTGTTCAAACGCTGCATGACAGGTATTGCCAGGTCGCTTATCCTCAATGAGGAGCGGACTGCATATGCCCACTGCAGGACCCTGTATCCCATTGAGTAGGATTTTGTATTTGGATCCTGGATTAATACACCAGCTTCCTTCAGGAGAGCCAGGATTCTCCCCGATGTACTCACTGGCAGATCGAGATAGCGGGCGAGCTCACGTACACCGAATTCAGACCTTTCAGCACTGAATGCATCCAGAATTTGAAGCGCCCGGGCCAGGGAACCGGATTCACTTTTCTTCTTACTCATTTATCAACTCCTTCAAACAACAATCGTTCCTGTTTGAACTATCTCTCTCACTATTCCTGTGAATGCTGCAAGGGGTCGTGGAAATATATTTACGATGTTCTGGAAATCCGGATCAACATACGGGATAACGCTTCAGGATGGGTCAGCATGACATCGTGCCCCGCCTCGATGGAATACATGTCGAAGCCGGATTCCTGGGCTTTTTGTTCCATACCGGCCATGGCCGGAAACCGGGTGCAGCGAATGAACGAGCAGTCCAGGGTACTGAATGGGTTTTTCTTCTGTAAGGTCAGCTTTTCGGTAAAGGTGCCAAGAGGCTCACTAACCAGATGCTCTTCAAGAGTTGTGACGGTTTCCAGATTTGCATCAGGTCCAAGATAGAAGTGTGCGGGTCTGGGCGGGACATAACAGGGCCGGGCAGCACCTTCAGCCAGATTCCTGCCTGATTCATCCACCAGTATAGTTCGCATCCGGTTTTCCCAATCCTTCCCGGCGATATTGAAAAGGGATTGCCCATCATCGGGAATGAATGCATCCAGGAAGACCAGTTTTTCCAGCTTTGAAGGGATGCGATCTGCTGTCCCGGTAAGAATCATTCCGGCATAACTATGCCCAACCAGAATGTACCTGGAGTCTGGTTTCTCCTCAATAAGGGAGATCACTTCCTCAATATGGGAACTCAGAGTAATGGCGCGAGATTGAAAATTTTTATCAAGCTCATTTCCGCTCAGGGTGGGGGACTGCACAGCAAATCCAGACTTTTCCAGCAATCGACCCACCTCGGCCCAAACATCCCCGGTATGAAAGGAACCATGAAGAAGTATGAATTCCATGGATGCCTCCAATTTCCAGACCAGCACCAGATCTTGTTCTTCATGCCGTCACACCCTGGTGCTGGCTCATTATAAACCACATTGATCTGTTCTTCTTGCGAACGCGCTTTTCCGATTTGAAACTCCAAAACCTGTGATAAAAGACAAGGAGCAATCTTCCAGGGCAGCTTTCTTCCTTGTCCTGTCATCCTCATATCGCACCCTGCAGCGTCCATCTGGCCCGTGAGGCGTTTATGGTATGTCCAGGCAACAAATTGCTCACAATATCCTGCCTGTTGCCTCCTGGAGCCTTCAGGCAAGAATAGAAGTACAGGAGAGGCTATATTCAAAGTTACAGTCCACTGCACACTCGATCATCTCAGGGGACTGATGCAATTGCTGACGAACGGTACGAATACATATCAGTATGGATAAACCCGGATCGTCGAAGAGCAACCTGACAGTCGGCAGTGTCGCTTGCCGATGTTCTCAGCTCAGCACTTCAGCTGACATATGTTGATACGGTTGAAACTTTTGACCAGGCCTGCACTCCTGCTGGAAATATACTTTCAAGCAGGAAGATAACATTTACAGGTTTATCTGGACATTGAGTTCGCCAGCCAGATCCAGCAGCGATTCCATAACCTTCGGCCCGATGGGAATACCATTTTCTCTGCGTTCCTGTTCCCGCTCCCATTCCGGCTCGCCAGGTGTATAGATGCGGCTTACTCCATCTGCAGGATCTGCAGCTCGAAGTTGTTCTGAGAGCGCATCCACACGCTCATAAAACAAGACCGGATCACAGAAAGCTGAAATATCGATTGCCTGAAGGAAAAATCCGACCGGTGATGGATTCTTCAAATCATGGACCGATCGTACTTCCAGGCTCGAAGGCGATCCAGTAAGGATTCCGGACAGGATATCATTTACAAGTGCTATGCCGTACCCTTTTGGCCCACCGATCGGCAGCAGGGTTCCTGTTATTGCTTCATCCGGATTTTGTGTGGGAACTCCGGACGCATCCAGTGCCCAACCCTCGGGAATGGATTTGCCCTCCCGCTGGGCAAGGCGGATTTTTCCGCGAGCAACCACACTCGAGGCCATATCAAGAAGGATGGCCGGTTCTTTCCCTGTTGGAATACCCACACAAACAGGGTTTGTACCCAGCATTGGCTGGACTCCGCCAAATGGTGCCATACTGGCTGCTGCATTGGAGATGACCACTCCGATCAAGCCTTCCTCAACAGCCAGCCGGGCGTAGTATGCAGCAATGCCAAAGTGACTTGCGTTTCTTACGGCGGCAGACCCCAGCCCCAGTTCTTTTGCTTTTCCTATTGCCTGCCGCATGGCTTCTGCAGCAGCAACCGGACCAAAACCGCCCCCAGCATCGAGCAATACTGTTGCTTTCCTCTCCTCGATTACGGTTAGCTGTGTATCAGTTTCCAGCAGCCCGTGCTGTACCTTATGGACGTATGCCGGCAATCTTAGTACACCATGTGATCCAATACCCCGTAGATCTGCCTGCACCAGAACAGATGCAATTACCCTGGCCTGATCCTCAGGGATGCCGATTTTTTTCAGAATACCTGCAGCAGCATCAAGCAGTTTATCTGCCTGAATCATTATTGTGTTCATAAATTTAATTCCTGTTTTGTCTGATTTGATTTTCCTGTAAACCTGCAGCCCGAATAGAAAAAACGTGTATGCTTTCCCTTACCCCAAACCTGATAGTTCGAATGTTTCGGGCTCGTTGTTAGCGTATGGTTCCGTTAATACCCTGGAGTTTCTCTGTCAGCAGTGCCGTTTTTTCACAAAGAACCGCACCCATTTTGTTCAGTCGTTCCATAGGCATGCGGTAGGAAGGGCCTGCAATTGCGATGACTGCCTCAACATCATGATTATGGTTATACACCGGAGCGGCAACAGCATGAATGCCGATCTCAAACTCTTCCTTGCTGATTGCAAAGCCGCGCATGCAGCTGGTATCCAGGTCTTTGTTTAAGGTTTCTGCATCCAGAATGGTTGACTCGGTATAGGATTTAAACTCACGAGGGAAGAGCCGGGTTCTTATTTCTTCGGAAGAAAACGCCAGAAATGCCTTGCCAGTGGCTGTGCAGTATGCAGGCAGTCTGCGACCAGGCCGAGCAGCGATCTTCACAGGCTGCGGGCTTTCCAGAACCTCGACATACAGAATAGCCTCTTCCTGAAGCACAGCCAGGTCTACCGTTTCCTGGTATTCCTCCAGGATATCTTCCATCAGATCGATCGCCTGGCTGCGCAGGCTGAAATTCTCCAGCGCCAGTGTTCCCAGAGAAATCAGCCGCCAGCCCAGATAGTATTTGCCGTTCAAACGGTTCTGCTGAATCAATCCTTCCAGTTCAAGCGTCTTCAATATCCTGTGAACTGTGGCCTTATGCAGATTCAGTTTTTCAGCAAGTTCGGTTACCCCAAATTCGCTGTTGTCTTCCTCATAGCAGAGCAGCAGATTCATTGCTCGTTCCAGAACCTGAACAGTGTCACCCATTCGCACCACCTCTAAGCTTTTCTTGAAATCCCCCGGGTTCCAGAGAACTATCGCAGAATTTAGTCCGAGGGTCTGTTGCTGCAATCATACCATTTACAGCTGTTTACCCGATTCAAATTAATATACAGATCGCCCTCCGGAAATATCATAGCATTGTCCGGTGATGAACGCGGCTTCCTCCGATACCAGGTAGCGAATCAAACCAGCCACTTCCTCAGGCTGGGCCATCCGGCGCATCGGGATCTTGGGCATCAGTCGTTCAATGGTTTCCTTGGGTACAGTCTGAATAAACTCGGTCGCTGTGATCGTCGGAGATATGCAGTTGATGGTGACCCCTTTGGTGGCCACTTCTTTTGCAAGTACCATTGTGAAGCCGATAACGCCGATTTTTGAGACCGCATAGGGTGCCATACCGGCATTCCCCTCCCGGCCGGCAACCGAGGAAAGGCTGACAATCCTTCCCCAGCCCTTTTCTACCATCACTGGTATTACAGCCTGCGAACAAAGGAAAACGCTTTTCAGATTGATATCCATGGTGCGGTCCCAATCCGCTTCCTCAATTTCAACCACCGGGCAGTTTGGGCCGGCCACACCGGCATTATTGATCAAAATATCTATACGATTAAAAGTGCTTATTGTCTTCTCTACCATACTTTCGACCCGGGCTTTATCCGACACATCCACTTCGACAGCCAGAGCCTGACCGCCGGCTTCCTGAATCCCGGCAGCAACCTTTTCAGCCGCTTCCAGATTTATGTCTGCAACAACCGGAATGGCGCCTTCGCGGGAAAAACGCTGGACAACTGCTCGGCCTATCCCGCTTCCACCGCCGGTGACGATAGCTACTCGATCTTTCATATCACTCATTGTTCTCTCCTGATTATTTTCTACATTCCATACAATCTGCTGTTTTGTGTTCAGGATTATTTCCAGAAAGCCAGCGACACTTATTCAGGCGGCTTTCAGGGTTTTACCGTTCGCGTCTTCATGCGCTGTTCCTTGGCTTCATCCCGGCGCTTTCTCCAGGGGATTACCAGCTTTTCTGTCCACTGGAGACCATAAGTCAGGATAATCCCCAGAATCATGATGACAATCAGACCGGCATACATCTTCGGCGGTTTGAGAATTTCCCAGTAGTACCATGTGATGTAACCGACACCGGATTTAGCCCGAACAAATTCAATTGCCACAATGACGATCAAAGCTGTACCGAGTGCCAGCCGTAAACCGCCAAAAATTACAGGCATGGCTCCCGGGACAATTACATGCTTGAAAAGCTGGACTCCTTTGGCACCATAATTCCTGCCTGCTTCAATCAGTATTGGCTCAACTTCCCGGACACCAACCATGGAGTTGATCAGCACAACAAAGAACACCGAGATCGCCACTGTGACGATCTTGTATGTTTCACCAAAGGGCGAAAAAATCAGCATCATAAGCGGTAGAATCGTAATTTTTGGCACAACGTACATAGCTGAAATAACAGGATCGAGCATTGCCCGGATGGTCCGGCTCATACCCATTGCCACTCCGATAATCAAACCGGGAATGGAACCGAAAACAAATCCCAGAAAAATCCGCGTCAGGGTCGCGATAAGATGGCTCTCTCCAACGAGTATCTTAATACCTTCCCAGCCGAACTCACGGTACATTTCCGGAATAAGCCACGGCCGTCCCAGAAGGCTGGTTTCGTTAAACTTGTCATATTCCGTGGACAGTTCCCACAATGCTTTCATTACTTCGGTAGGGGGAGGGAACCACATCGGATTCAAAATACCAACCCGCACCAGCATTTCCCATGCGAACAACATTACAAGCGGAAACCCGATAGATAAAAATCGCTCATAACGATGCAGATTCCCTCCAGCAATAAATGCCGTACCCCACTGAGAGATCACACCAATGGAAATGAGATTAATTAGAATCGCATACAGCCAGAATCGATCCCACAATCCGGCTGCTGCAAGAACGATATCCAGCAGCAAGACCACTGCGAATAATGTCAGAATTTTCCTGCCTGCTTCTTTTCTCTCCGTACCGTTCATTCCAGTCGCCTCCTTCATCACTCACACTCGTCCGTGCTTTCGGCGCCTACCAGCAGTGTTTGCTGCACTTCAACCTGGAGTGACTCCCAGATGTTAAAACTCAGTTTTGCAAATTCCGGTGTGCTGGTCAGGCTCAAATCGCGCGGCCGGTCAAAGGGAACCTGGAAGCTGTCTTTCTTTCGACCTGGTCGGGCGGTCATCAGAACAATCCGGTCCCCCAGCAGCAGCGATTCCTCGATACTGTGTGTGATATAGAGTACAGTTTTCTGATCTGACTCCCAGATACGCACCAGTTCTTCCTGCATGACAGCCCTTGTCTGCGCATCCAGCGCTGCCAGCGGTTCATCCATCAACAGCACTTCCGGATCATTGGCAAAAGCCCTGGCTATACTTACACGCTGTTTCATACCGCCGGATAACTCATGCGGATAACAATCTTCAAAACCAGTCAGGCCTACCCTGCGAATCCAGTCCAGTGATATCTCGTACCGCTCTTCTTTTGGGATATTGCGCATTTCCAGACCAAAGGCGACATTATCCTTCACGGTTTTCCAGGGAAAGATGGCATATTCCTGAAACACAATGTTGTTCAGGGGTTTCCCTTCCGCCGAATCCGGGTCAACAACAATCCGGAAATCTCCGGAAGTGGCGGGGATAAGCCCGGCAACAATACGCAGGAAGGTGGATTTTCCACACCCGGAAGGCCCGACAATGCATACAAACTCGCCGTCCTCGATCTCAAGACTGAAATCCTTGACGGCAGTAATCGGGCCGCGCGGGGTAGGAAAGATTTTTGTCACCTTATCGGCAATAATTTTTTTTGACATACTTTACTCCAGAAAAGGAAAAATGAGCCCGCGAATACTCGCGGGCTCTGAAAACCTTACTACTCATATCCACCAAGAATCATCAGCGCGTACTGCTGCCAGCTGAGATCCACAATGGTATCTACATCAACAGGCGTTTCATAATCAAAGCGCCCATTGGTCATATGGACCCGCTGGACATCCTCCAGGCTTTCTGTCCTTACTACCAGATCAGGATCATAAAGCATGGCAGGTGTATTCTGGATGGTTTCCTCATCAGAGCTGACATACCCGAGGTACGCAGCAATATTGTCGTCACTCAGGTAGTCATCACCCTGCATGGCGCGTGTGCCCTGCATGAGGCCCAGCATAAAGCGTCGAGCTGCTTCCGGTCGCTCTTCCATAAATTTAGCTGAGTATACAAAAACAACCGTCATTGAGCCAGGAACCATGTCCTGAACCAGCGGAACGGCTGTACCAGACTCAAGCATTGTGGTCACGTATGGCGAGCCAGTGAGGGCGGCATCGATCTGTCCGGCTTCAATGGCGGCCGGCATGTCAGGATTGCCGATATTCTCGAGCTCAACATCAAAGATAGTCAGCCCGAAAGGCTCAAGAGCCTTGGCTACCAGGTATTCACCACCGCTGCCGGGGCCGCCAGCAACACCAACCCTGAGGCCTGCCAGATCGGCGCCTGATGTAACCTCGCCGCTGTCAAAGAGATCCTTGCGGACAACCAGCATGGTGGGGTCGCCTTCCATCAGTTTCAGTGCAGCTGGTGCTACAATCCGCAGGTCGAGGCCCTGGTCAAAAGCTGCCCATGTTGAGGCAACAACAGCAATAGCACCGACATCCACCTGTCCTTCAGAAAGGAACGCTACTGCTTCTGTACCCGAGCTCACCTTCTCAAATTCCACATCCAGGCCGAGGGCATCAAAGTAACCATTTCCTTCAGCAGCATAGGATGATGCAAAGTGCATCACCGGCACATAGGCAACCCTGATGGGTTCGGCCGGATCGAGTGCTTCTGGCATCCAGCGGCCAAGATTTTCAAGGGCGGCTTCCTGCCAGCTAAGATCAACAATCGTGCTGATATCAAGCGGGGCTTCGTATTCAAGGCGCCCGTTGGCCATATGGACACTCTGGACATCTTCGAGGCTGTCCAGGCGCACACCGAGGTTTGGATCATACAGCATAGGAGGTGTATTGCGCAGGGTTTCCTCATCAGAACTCACGCAGGAGAGGTATCCCTCAATATTGGCATCACTCAGGTAATTGTCACCCTGCATGGCCCGGGCACCCATCATCAAGCCTTCCATGAACCGCTGTGCTACATCAGGGCGGTCGGCCATAAACTGGCCGGAGTATACGAATACAACGGTCATCGAACCGGGAACCATGTCCTCAACCAGCGGTACAGCTGTACCGGCTTCAAGCATGGTAGTCACATAGGGTGACCCGGTGAGGGCTGCATCTATCTGGCCGGCTTCCATTGCGGCCGGCATATCTGCATTACCGAGGCTTTCCAGCTCAACATCAAAGATGGACAGGCCGGCAGATTCGAGGGCCTTGGCAACAAGATATTCGCCGCCGCTTCCCGGGCCGCCTGCAGAGGCAACTCTCATTCCGGCCAGATCGGCAGCAGAGGTTACCTCGCCGCTGTCGTATAGATCCTTGCGGACAACCAGCATGGTAGGATCGCCGGACATCAGCTTCAGTGCAGCGGGTGCTACAATGCGCAGATCAAGCCCTTCGCTGAAGGCATTCCATGTTGATGCGACAACAGCAATTGCACCAACATCGACCTGCCCTTCCGAGAGGAAGGCAACTGCTTCCGTGCCTGACTTCACCTTTTCAAACTGCACATCCAGGTTCAGTTCGTCAAAATATCCGTTGCTTTCAGCAGCATAGGCGGCAGCAAAATGCATAACCGGCACATAGGCGACCTTTACAACATCTTTTTCGGTCTCTTCTGCAGCCGGCTCTGTATCTTCCTCGGATGTTGTATCTTCAGCAGTGTCCTCGACTTCTTCAGGGGCTGGCGCTTCTGTCGCAGCGGATGGCGCACATCCAGCCAATAGAAGCATCGATGTCACTACCAGGAGTGTGGTAAGCTTCCACAACCATTTTTTTTCAAGCATTAAAACTCCTCCTCATTGTCATGGATATTCAATCGGATGGCAACAAGCTGTGTACAACAACTTTCCTCAGTAGCGGACCTCCTTTCCCATTCTTGTTATTTGTAAACCTTTTACCCTCAAACTGATGGTGTGCTCCGCTTTTCTTTCATACCGCTGCAGCCCGGATCTCAAAACAAGCATCGATCTCCACCTGCACTCTTTTACCGATATCTTCTCTCCATAGCTCGCGGAACACGCCTCTAGAAAGGATCATTATTTCCCTTGGGGGTCAGTCAACAGACTACTTATCCTGTTTTCAGCCATACCAGCCGTCGATTTCCACTGCCTTCTTGAGCATGCGAAGGTTCTCTTGTGGAGTGCGCGGGGGAACACCACAGCCTGGTGCCAGAATAAAGCCTCCATCCTTTCCTGCATCGCGAATACAGGCTCTGGCTTCCTCAAGCACGGTTTCAGGCTCTCCCTGCAGAAGCGCGGCAACAGGATCAACATTGCCAATCAGGCATACCTGATCCCCCACGGTTTCTTTCGCCATCTGCAGCGATACAAGCTGGTCCAGACTGAACGCATCTACGCCGGTCTCCACCATCAGATCCAGCCTGTCTTCAACATGGCCGCAGATATGGAGGTAAATCGGGACATCCTTGTAAGCCTTGATTTCCTTCACCATCCACGTCAACACAGGCTGTGCAAAATGCTTAAAATAGCGGGTGGAGATCATACTGCCTCCTGCTGCCGGATCTGTCAGGCCAAGTACCTGCGCACCGGCATCAAGGGAAGCGCGTGCAATCTCCAGAGTCCATTCAGCCGTGCGCTGGATGACCAGCTCTGCAAGTTCGGGTTTGCGGATAAACCAGCGCATCAGGTTGTCCACCCCGACCAGATCACAGGCTCTTCCCAGAGCAGATCCACCATAGGCGGAAATAACCACCTGGTCCCCCGCCTGTTCACAGGCAGCTTCCACAAGGCGGATATAGTTATGCAGCAGGGAGGAAGAATCACGGGGATCCGGCAGCGGTTTTGTTTCAATGTCCTCAAGTGTCTCAAAATACGGCTTTGCCACCGAATCGTAGCCGTCTTCAGGAAGCTGCAGCTCGATATCCAGATCTCCATACAGCCAGTATTTACAGCCGAAGCTGGGTGTGATCAGATCGGCTTTATAGTGTTCGTACAATGCCATAAGGGATGCCAGGGCGCTGTCGAAGTCTCGTAAAGCCCCCACTTCTTTTCCAATCAGATGAGCGCCGTGTGAATAGGCAATCAGCATCACCGGAACCCTGTCCGGTACCTGCCTGTTGAACGCAGTATAAATACGTTCCTTCGCCGACATACTCTCCCTTGTTATTGATTTCACGTTGGCTCTATCCGCAGATCCAGGCCCATTGCCTGCATATCTTCTATAAAACCCGGGTAGGATATGGAGGCAACCCCAGCTTCATCAATTACGGTCTCTCCATCTGCCATCAGGCCTGCCACCACCCAACCCATGGCAAGGCGGTGGTCATGAACTGTTTCCATAAAGGCACCGTTCAAACGTTCCACACCCTCGAAGCTCAGCCCATCACGAAACTCGGTCACCCGGGCTCCCATCTTGTTCAGCTGCAGCATCTGGGTGATCCGGTCGCTTTCCTTGTACCGGACCTGCTCAATGTTATAGAGACGGCTTTTTCCTTCGGCGAGTGCACACAATACAGCCATCAGGGGCACCATGTCCGGGCTGTCGTTGGCATCCCATTCCACTCCCTGCAGCCGGCCTTTACCCTTGAGACTGATAGCCTTCTTTTTCTCATCCACTTCAAATTTCGCCCCCATTGCTTTTAAAAAGTCCATAAAGCCCTTCTCGGGCTGAACGGAATTGATGTCGAGGTTTGTATAGGTGAATTCAGATTCGGTCAGGGCGGCTACAGCAAAGCCATAGGCAGCCAGTGCAAAATCGCCGGGCACTTCAAAGTCGATCGGTTTGAAGGATTGTCCGGCGGGAATGAAGAAGCTGTTGTCCTCCGGGTTAAAACGGACATCCACGCCGAACATACCCATGGCATGTGCAGTCAACAGAACGTAGCCGGGCTCATTGAAGGTGCCGCCTACCTTGATGGTGATATCTTTCCCGGCAAAAGGCGCCAGAAGGATCGGGCTGGAGACATACTGTGATATAAATCCGTCTACTTCCACTTCCGGTGCAAGGTCCTCAAAGTGTCGGACGACTATCGGCGCAAGTCCATTGCCGCGTGTACTCCAGCAGGGCACTCCCCAATTGTTCAGGCAATCCACGAGCGGCCCGAACGGCCGTTTGCGGAGTGTATGGTCGCCAGTAAAAACCACCGTTCCCGCAGCCCGGGCTGCCAGGCCCATTAGAAAGGTAATGGTCGATCCTGAGTTGCCCACATAGATCACATCATCGGGTGTCTGGTACTCTCCACCGATTACCTCATAACCGTTTTCGATGCGGTTTATTTCAATACCAAGTGCCCTCAGGGCTCGCACGGTCGACATATTGTCACCGGCATCGCTGGTATTCAACACACGGGTTTTTCCTTCTGCCAATGAGCCGTAAATAAAACCCCTGTGTGTGTAATACTTGGCCGGAGGTGCTTTCTGTACAGCAGAAAACTGCCTGTCTGTTCCCTTGACAATCAATCTATTCATACCTGACTCATACTCCTTTGTTCTGGTTGGTTTTTATCCGCCCGGGTGCAAAAAAATCCAGACCGGGCAATACCATTTACTTGTCGGTAAACGATTAGCTCTGCAATATCTCTACGTTTCTTCACTCACTGTTACTCGAAAGAACCGTCCAGATGTGTCCCCCGACATGGTTTTTGTTCTCCTGTTTGATCAGCAGTTCAAAAACAATTCGGTTGATATTTCCAGTTTTTTTTACAAAAAGCTGTGAAATCGAATCCTTTATTTACAGGTTTTGCAGTTTCAGAGACTTCAAACGTTCTGTTGAAGGTTTTCCATCACCGCGGTCCCAGTCCCGTGTCTGGTAGTACTCAATCAGCATCGGTTCCAGGGGAACAACTTTGCCTGCCGATGCGCCTTCCGTCAGCGGTTCTTCCAGGAAGCGGACCGGAAGATCGTCATCGGTCGCTTTCATTCCCTGGCGCAGGTTGATCAGCCGCTCCAGGTTGGTAATTCGCTCACCGACATCATAAAGTTCCTTGACCGTAACCGTTCTTCCGGTTACAGCTGTATACAGATCGACAATGTTCTCGGGGAAGGCCAGTTCGTTGCGGCCGACAAAACGGCAGATGGTGAGACAATCTCCCAGGGAGCGCAGGTCCTCGAATACGGCCACAGAACGGCCCTTTCCCTTCCATCCAAGTCGCTCATTCACTTCCATGCTTACGCCCATCCGCTCAGCCTGGACTTCATTCACACCGCCAAACTCAACCACGGAGTAAGCTCGCATATGGCAGGCGCCGCGGCTTGAAGTTGCATAGCCAAGCGCCCAGGAGGGATAAGCCCGTGCATCTGTTGCCGGAGGTTCAAGGCCTTTGCTGTCTGAGAGGAATCGTTCGCTGCCCTTGCCCCACGTACGGGCACAGTGCCGCGAGCCATGCATCAGGACTTTACCAAGGCCTTCGCCAAACGCCGCTCTGCGCAGCATCTCAAGTACCACGTGGCCGTTGCCCCAGGTCAGGGGAACGCCGCCGGTATCACGATCCGTGATCACACCGTATTCGTAGGCCTCCATGGCAAACGCCACGGTCGCCGGGGCTGAGATCAGATCAAGCCCGTACCGGTCAATTGCAGCATGTGAGCGCAGAACAAGGCCCATGTCGCTGACGCCGCAGCGGGCACCTGGCTCTTTTAGCGTGGACGCTGACACCGACTCGCCGAAGATGGCGGGCCCCAGCTTCTCACTGCCTTCAACGGTGTAATAGCTGGAGCAAGGAATCGGGCACGCAAAACATGCTGTTTGCTTGATCCGGAACTGGTCGAGATAGACATTCCCGTCAATTTTTCGCCAGTTATCGAAAATACCTTTCTGTGCATTACGGGTCATCAGGCCGCCGTGCTCAGTGTAGCGCTCGAGGAAGCGGGTAGTGCCCCAGTAGCTGTAGGTTTTGTAATGCGGCTCATCCATCAGCCGGGCTGTGAGATCAATGGTCAGATCGATAACGCCCTGTGGGTCAGCCACTTTCACCCCCTGGGTTCCATAAGCGACGATAGCCTTCAGCAGCTTGCTGCCCATAACCGCTCCCATACCGCCGCGGCCGGCCGAACGGGTACGGTCCACAATCACTGTCGCCATATGGCTGAGATTCTCACCGGCCGGCCCGATACCGGCGACATGGTAATCGGGATTGCCGAGATCGCTGCGGATCGCACTTTCAAGCTGGTTGTTATCCATTCCCCAGTATTTGTCGGCTGGATGAATTTCAATCTTGTTATTCTCAACCAGGAGGAAGACAGGCCCATCTGCTTTTCCTTTAATTATGATGGCATCGAAGCCTGCCCACTTCATGTGTGCTCCCCATTGGCCGCCGCCGATTCCGATTGAATGAATCCCGGTCTGTGGTGCAAGGCCGCCCACGATCCAGCGGCCTGAAGACGGCGCCATCGTTCCTGTCCACGGCCCGACCGCAAAAATCAGGGGGTTTTCAGGTGAGAGAGGATCGGTCTTCTTGTCCAGCATGTCGTACAGCCAGCGAATGATGAATCCTCGTCCACCGATATACTCCTGGATCAGGGTTTCCTCCAGGTTTTTTATCTTCACCTCTTTTTTCGTGAGGTCTACAATGGCATATTTTCCCATGTATCCATACATTGTTCAGTTCACCTCACTCTTTAACTGCTCACGCAGGCTGTCTGCAACCGGAACAGGTTTCCAGCCCTCCTGCAAAAGCGGCCGCCATCCTGCTTCCTCTGCAAACTGGATTGCGTCCAGATTACAGGATTTCACACACACCAGGCACCGTGTACAGTCGAAAAAGGTGACCAATGAAGGTGTACCAAGCCTCGGATGAAGGAGGACGCGAATATTTGCCTGAGCCGGATCGCTGATGCCGGTATTTTGTATTGCACAGGCCATCTCACAGCGCCTGCAGCCTGAACATTTCTCCGGATGGTAGAACAATACCTGTTCGGTCATGTTCCCTCCATATCGATATAGACCTTCGTAGCCCGCCGGGAGACCATCTCGTGAAATCCTTTTTCGGCTTCATTGAGCTTAATACGATGGGTAATCAATCGGGAAGGAAGCACTTTTCCACTCTCAATCCAGTGAACAGCCTTTTCCACATGTCTTCCTACACCACCCAGCACATACTGCACATTGAAGCAGTTCCGTACGGCGGCCAGGTGATCATACTGGGCTGATTTGGCAAATCCCATGAATACCAAGGTGGCCCCACTGCGGCCGATCCGGAAGGCTGTACCAACCGCCCGGGGTGTATTGGCTGTTTCGATTACAACATCAGCACCAAGTCCGGCGGTGAAATCACGGACAGCGGCAACCTCATCGAGTTCGCTTTCATTGAGAACAAGATCAGCGCCGAGTTTTTTAGCCAGCTCGAGCCGTTGATCATCACCATCCGTACCGATCACAATAACCTGCCATGCTCCTGCTGATTTTGCGACCATCAGATGGAGAATACCCAGCGGCCCCGGGCCAATAATCACAACCCGATCTCCAGCCTCGATGGTGATCCTTTCCATGGTATGAGCCACACATGCAGCAAGTTCCAGGAAAGCGGTATCTTCCCATGCAAGTCCATCCGGGAGGGTGCGCACGCCAGTTCCGGGCTGTGCGACATACTCCGCAAACGTTCCGTCATAGCTGATACCGAGGTGCTCCCAATCCGGGCAGTTGAAGGCCCGACCGCGTCGGCAGTAGTAGCACTGCCCGCAACCGATCAAAGCATCCAGTGCAACACGGTCTCCCACCTTAACGTTCTTTACTGCTGCGCCGATTTCTGCAATCTCCCCGGCAGCTTCATGCCCGAGGATGATGGGAGTAGGCACAGGGGCTTTGCCGCGATAGGTCCATTTGTAAATCAGTGCATCTGTTCCACAAAGGCCGGTCCCCCGGATTTTTACCAGCACCTCATGAGGCTTTATCTCAGGAACCTGAACATCCTGCAAAGCCAGGTGTCCGGGCCCTTCACGTAATTTGACAACCGCCTTCATCAGCTCCTCCTTCGATTGTGTATCTCACTTCAATTTCTCACACCGTATAAGAGTGGAGTTACAGGTCCTTGATTGTAGAAGCCATCTCTTCATCCGTTACATCAAATACAGCTTCAGTCGGCGGCAGCGGCTCCCGATAGAAGATCTCTGGCAGGCGGTCATGGGCAGGTGTAAATCCTGCTGCAGTGTTGAATTCCCGCTCCATTCGAAGAAGTTCATCCTCTGCCTCAACAAGGTCTTCCACCGTCCAGCCCCAGCCAAAGCGCCCGTTAAGAAGCTGGATCATCAAATCAGGGTCTGCAACGATTGGTGGTCTGGCAAAGAGGCACAGGCCGGTCATATCAAGCATGGCTGCCATTTGCTGCAGGCCGCGTGAAAGGTCACCGGTTCCTTCCGGTTCAAGCGGATCCTTGGTTTTGCGTGAGCCTATCGCATTTCCGGCTGTATGGTCAGCTCCCATGGCAGAGGTGGCATAGGTAACGCCGTTGCCCTTCAAAGCACGGGGGTCGTAGCCGGGCATGGCCTGGCCGCGGGCGACCGGTGTACGTTCGATACCCAGGGTTCTGCCGGTGGTTTCTGCGCCGTTTCCGAGCATCCGGCCCAAAACAGAGCCCCTGCCGATTTCTTCCAGCAGCTTTCTGGCACCTTCGCCATCGCCAAACTCTGCCAGTCCCGCTTCCATTGCTACTCCGAGAGCAGCACCCATCTCGATGGAATCGACACCAAAATCGTTGCACATGCGGTTCAACACCGCAATTTCATCGAGATTATCAATTTCAAGATTGGAACCCATCAGAGCCAGCGTTTCATACTGCAGGGTGGAAACGATCGGCTGGCCCTGTTCATCGACATAAATATTCGAACACTGGATCACACATCCCGGCATACATCGCTGGCCGATTTTGCCTCCCCGTTCCAGGATGGTCTCGCGAAGTTTTTCGGCATTGATGTTTGGTACGCCCTCAAACTGGCCGCGGCTGAAATTACGGGTTGGGAGGGCTCCTATGTCATTCACCGGTCCCATGATTGCCACCGTACCAAAACGATGCATGGAACCTTGCTTGCCGGTTTTCGGACTTTCAATCAATTCTTTTGCGAACCGCCGGGCGGCTTGCTTGAAGAGTTCCATGTCACTGACCGGTGGGGCAGAAGTGCCGGAATCATCGACAATAACAGCTTTTAATCCCTTGCTGCCCATTACTGCTCCCAGACCACCGCGGGCAGCCATTCTGCCAGGCACATTTTCAAGGTCTTCTGTAGCACTGATGCCTGCGCCGCGCAGTTCCATCTCGCCTGCCGGGCCAATGACCAGGACGCCGCAGTGATCGCCATACTTGTCCAACAGACGGGCGGTTGTTTCATAGGTGCCCAGTTTTGCCATTTCTCCGGATTCAACCAGCTCTGCCCCGTTTTTTGAAAGATAAAGGGTATAGATTCCTTCACGAGCTTTTCCGGATACAACGATTCCTTTAATACCGAGCCGGCCAAGTTTGTCTCCAGGCGTTCCGCCGACATTGGCTTCCTTGATACCTCCGGTGAGCGGACTCTTGGCTCCGATGCTCAGCCGGCCAGTGCTTGAAAGCGGCAGACCTGCCAATAAGCCAGGGGCGAAAATGAGCACATTATTTGGCCCCAGGGCATCACAGCGAGGATCGACGTGGTCGAGCAGATATCGTGCGATAAAGGACCGACCACCGTGTTTTTCGAGGCGGGAATCCACATCCAACTGTTGGACGCTTCCCTCTGTCATTTGTACATGAAGTATGGTACTCAAATTGGCCTCCTGCGTTAGAACGATAAAGTCAGTAATAATGGAGTGATCACCAATGCTGTCAGGATGGACAGTGAAATGATCTGCCCGGCGAAGTCTGTGTTCAATTTTTCACGAGCCGAATAGATCAGTACAACCATGCCTATGGGCATGGCCGGTGCCATAAAGACGATTCTTCGATCCACACCGGTTAATCCCAATACCCTGCCGACCAGAAAACCTATTGCCAGGCCAGCCAGTACTCTTACGACCAGCCCGGCAGTCAGGGCTGGAATTTTCTCCAGATGCAAATTCAGAAACATTCCCAGAGCCATCATAGCCAGAGCAGTATTGGCTCTTGCCAGCGGCTCAAGGCAATCTGTTATCCATACCGGCAGCTGCCATCCCATCAGGCTGATCCCCAGACCAAGCAAGCTTGCCCACAAGCCTGGAAGGCGAACCAGCTTTTTCAGACTGTCCCTGATCGAAACTGCCCCTTCCTTCTTTCCGGAAGCAGCTACATAGTAGGTCAGAGTGTATGCGTAGAATGCATTTCCGATGTCATAAACTGCCAGTCGACCCAGGGCTTCGATACCGAAGGTCGCTTCAAAATAAGGGAATAGGAAAAAACCAAGATTTGTTGCTGTTACACTTGCCAGAAGCACACTTTTTGTGTCCGGCGCCAGATCAAGATTCTTGCTAAGAATAATCAATAAAAACAATACTAAAACCGGAACCAGCAGAGCACAGCCGATCAAGGTTGCAGCACTTATGGCTGTGATCGTGGTTCTCGAAGTAGAGAGAAAGCAAGTTGCAGGTAGAGTTGCATAAAAAATCACACTTACCATAGCTTCGCCGCAGTCCCGTTTTAAAATTCCAGCATTCTTAAGCCAGTACCCGCACAACACAAGGAAAAACATAGTAATGAAAGCGTTATTCATATTCGGTAGATACCCACACATCCAATATAGAATGATTCGTTTCTGTACCACTAAGTACCAGCATCAAATACTCACGGAGCCAGGTAAATATGGCTTCAAGATTGTCTGGAACGCTGCCCGGGATGGATATTTTGTGTGAATGGACAGCGTCCCAAACTTTGAACAGCAAGCAGTTTACGGTGGATAATTTGCAGTATAGATATGCTTGCCGCCGTTAATAGGTCCTTTCACAAGCGCTTCAACTTCTTCCGGTGAGCGCTGGGTGACCTTGTCGACCGGTGGAAGCACGCCGGCTGGAAATGCTGTCATGATGTCATTGACCAGCCGCGTACAGTAATCAAGAAATGCTTCCACACCGGGACGTGCCTTATCAGCATCCGCCATGGAAGGTTTGCCCACCACACCTTCCGGATAGGAGGCTACCGAAATTCCACCGAATCCAACCTGTTCATGACCTCTGAGGGGACTGTGATATACATCCCCACCCTTATCAACGTGATCGCCGGCGATAAATCCGGATGGGTTGTTGTCTTCAACAACATCCATATTACACATTTCAGGGAAGAGAGCCAGTGAATAGGAGCATTCAGCTTCATCCGCATGGCGGAAGGGGGTCTCAAAAGGCCCCCCGTGTTCTTTATCAAAGAGATGCTCATGAATCGGCGTCCACCAGTGCAGAGACACCAATACAGAGGGGACCTGATATCGCTTCTGGAAACCGTGCAGTGCAAGAGGGATAACCTCCTCCTGGCCGTGCCCGTTTATCAGGATCTGTTTTCGGAAACCGGCATTCCAGAATCCGGCAATAACTGCCCGCAGATATGCCACAAAGGTCTCTTCAGGAATGATGATATTACCGGGCATACCGAGCTGGTTCTGCGGATGAGAGCCATACCAGACGGGTTGAGCTACTGTACAGCCTGTCTCTTTGGCTACAATTTCAGCCAGGCGGCTGACGAGCAGTACATCCTCTCCAAATGGTTGTGCCAGACCGTGTGCTTCAGTGCTTCCGATCGGTATGATAATCAGGTCGTTTGACTTCAAACGTTCCTGTACCTCAAAACCGGTCATATTCTGGAAAAACACACCGTCGGTTCGATCAAAATGCTTGCCCTCGACGGGGAATTCCCACTTACCCATAATTTTTCTCCTCTGCTATGCCGTTTCTATTCGCGCGGACCTGATTGTTTTGCTTCCGGCATATAGCGTTTTACAAATTCAACAACCAGGCTGGCCTGTTCGGCCATTCGTCTTCCATTTTCTGCAGTGGTGAGCTGACCATGGCCACCAACCGCCGAGTTACCGGTTTTCAAGTGAACGGGTGCTGCAAGGCGTACGATTTCAGGTGCTTCGTAATTACGGATAAAACCACCAGAAGCGGGCGGGTTATCAGTATGGCAGTCAATCGGTGTGGGAACCGCAGCTCGCAGGGCTGCAATCATCGGCAGCTGCAGGTCGCGGACAGGATTGATGCTGTCAGCTCCCATATCCGCCCAGAGTTTGAATGATGCCGGGTTGCAGTGGCCGCAGTGTGCGGAAACCTTGAACCCCACATCTGCCGGCAGCTCTCCATCGTTTCTCATCTGGGTTACCACATAAAGCATTCCCTCATCATAAATCAGGAATGTGCGTACACCAAGTTCAACACCACGTTTGATATCTTCAATGGCCCGCACGAGCTGTTCAACACCGCGCAGGCGGTAGCCAATCCGGACACCTTGTCCGGTCTGAACCGTGGCACCTGTGTCATAGGTGGCCCTCGGTCCGGTGGACATGATCAGTTCAGCACCATGACCCTTTGCAATGGCAACAAATTCCTTGATTTCAGTTTGTGTATGCCGGAACATACCAAATGTCTCAGTAATACGATTAATCTGAATACCCAACTCATCAGCCCGCTTCACCAGGGAAGCTGCGGCTTCTGAAGTGTTGATGGTCGGTACTTCGATACGAAAGTCCGCACCATCATCGAATTTTGCGCCGGAAGTAGGCAGATCATACAGATCACTACCCGGCAAACCCAGTTTCTCTAAATAACGACGTGTGTTTTCAAACATATTCTCCGTTTCTCCTATGATTAGTCTTCCTCTGCTCGGTGAGCCGGCAGAGGCGGGGAGTACACCCATACTAACTTGAGTTCAGTGTCTCCAATGTTCTCCAGACGATGCATTACCCCCAGAGGCGTATAGATGGCTGTATCCGGACCAATCTCATAGACCTCTTCACCATCTTCAATCACCAGCCTGGCCTTTCCGCTGACGATATACATGAGTTCTTCCGAGTCTGTGTGTTTGTGGTCGGGAATCATGCTTCCGACCTCTGTCACATTCAGACCCATGGATGCATTGCGTGCACCTACATTTTTTCCCGATAACAATAATCTTGAAACCCGCGGCGGGTCCTTTCTCACACCCTCTACATCTGCCACCCGTATAATGATTGGTTTTTCCATGCGGCTATCTCCCTGATAGAGTTTTGAAAAGAAAAAAAATCAGACCATCCCGAACTGGCTGGCCTGATTCAATTCTCAACGAATTAACAACAAATTCTGGTCAATACGTTCTGGTCGATAACACTCTTTAATGTGGAAAATCTCTTTTATCGGCATAGCTCTTCTGCTTTTCCCTCACTGTTTGTGGGTTCCAGTATCATTTTTTTACAGAGTGTACCTGCCTGAACGATCGTATCATAATATGAAACGTAGACCACTATATGAGACAACTATAGCAAAACTTTGAGATAATGTAAAGTAGCAATCTTGCCAGTTTTTCCAATTCATTACGTTTGTCTGTCTGTTTACAGAATGAACAGCACGAATTTCCGGTCATCGTGATGTAGAAATCCAGAAAACAAACCGATCGAGCCCTCCCGGTGTCCGTCTGTTATTTGGATTAATGATGGTTGCCGCAGACCGAAACAAGAACCAAATTATCGATGGGTACTGCCGGATTATGAAATCGCATAAGACTGGTGCCCATTGCAGCTTCTTATTCCAAATTCCGGGGAATTGAAGTTGCATATGAGCCTTTGGGATGGTTAATTTATCGAGTTCATAGTTTTATGATTGTTGAATTGAGGGTGCGGTATTGTTATCCTGAATCAGGGATTTCTATAAAAAGATTCAATACCGGTGGAAATAGCGAGGGCTTGTCAATAGTTTTGCATATGTTGATGCTGTTCGGTGAAAACTGAACCAGGGGGGGGTATTTTCAATTTCCGGGGCGTTTATATCAGTCTTCTGGCAGAGTATGATGATTTTTGGCGAGCATAGTTTTCCCTTTTTCTGGATTTGGTTATTTAATGAAAGGAAACAATGACATATTGTTTATCATATATAAAGAAAATATCCTGCACTGGCGAATTAAGATAAAATCATTCTTAATATGGAAAGGATATTTCATCCACAATAACTTGAGCAGATAGCTGCCAGTAACTGAATTACCCGGATATCAGCTGCCTAGTGAAAATAAGGTGTAAATCTTATTTCAAAAGAAGGGGATACCATAATGATGTTGTATGATTCGCCTACTTGCAGTGTAGAGTGGCTGGAGGAGGGTAAAATTCTTCTCAAAACAATGAAGGGTTTTGTGTTCGGTGATGAAACCAGGAAATTGTTCAATGCCGGATATGAAAAAGTGTTAAAAGAGGGAGGCAGTAAATGGCTCTCTGATAACCGTAATCTAAAACCATGGAAACAGGAAGATGTTGCCTTTATTAATGAAGACTGGCTCCCCCGGATGTTGAAAGCCGGATGGAAGTACTGGGCAATTATTGAACCTGAGGATACTATGGGGAACCTCTCGATGAAAAATTTTATAGATTTGTATCAGGAACAGGGTCTTGAACTGAAATTTTTCCATAATCTAGAAGATGCCAAAGCCTGGCTGGAGAGTTTGCCTTAGCTTTTTCTATTCCAAAGCCAGAAATTTACCAAAATTGATTATGACTTCTATCGGCTCAAAGATATTTCAACAAGGGTATTATTTTCGATAGTACGGTGAAAGAAGAAAGAATGGTTTCCGGCTTTTGGATGATTCAGGCCGCCGACATTGTTCTGTCTCGACTTGTACGGTTGATTTCCTCGGTTGCAGAACCTGTCCGGACTGGATGTGCTCCCACAGCATGGAATAGCTGCCCTCTTCTCACGGCGTCAGTATCTTTCACAGATTGGCCTTTTCATTCTGTAAAATTCCGCAATAATTTGATCGATGTCTGTATTGGATGAGTCCTGACTCCGGGTGTTCTACCTGTTCTCCGTGACAATGCTTATATGGTTTACGATTGTGGGCTGAAGTAACCCACTGCACGCTTCCCGTCCATCACCAGTTCAAGAATACAGCCAGGGCGCTCTGAAGGAATGTGGATCAGCTTGATGCATGGATGATGCTCTGCCTCCGGGAGAAACTCTGGAAGGCGGTCTTTTGCATTGCGAAAAAAATCGATGTTGAGAAAATCCTCCGGCTCATCCTGGCTTACTGCCAGCGGGTAAATCTGCGTTTCAATCAGATCCTGGAAGAAGTGGGTTCCGTACGATGGTTCAGAGGCAAACCCTCCGCCAATGCCGGTCCATTCAATTAATGCACTGGCGTTGTAGATATCACCATAGGTCACCGGCACACCCTGTACAGCGTCTGAGGACCCCCATCTCCCCGGCCCGATCAGGATGAAGCGGCGGCATGCCAATGCCTGATTGAGACGTCCCACAAGGCGCGCTGCCTCGTGAAGTTCATGCGAGCTTCCCGCCTGTTGGTAGGCTTCGGGATCAACAACCACAACGTACTCGATCTCGCGAATTTCTCCCATGGGAACCATGCGGGTTGCGATCAGAAAGGTTTCCTGAGGTGAAAGGTTTTCGGGGGCGCTGCGTCCAGCCTCTGTTTTTAAACGCATCAGCGGCCGACATTGCAGCAGGTGGAAATCGATTCCGGGCTTCCCGCCCACATCCGATGAAAGACACACAGCATATTCAATATCAACAGGCATTCCATACGCCCGGGACAGCTCTGAGAGGATGTCCTTCAGCAGGGTGCTGAAAGCGCCTTGCTGCAGCAGCCGTTCAAAAGTCAGAACCAGCTTCGACGTATCGAAATGCAGGCCCAGTGCAACCGGCGGGCGTATCGTATCGCCGTCGTCCAGCGATACCAGCCAGCGCAGGGCAGGCAGGTCCGGGTGAAGGACGTTCTTCACTTGTTCGGTGGCCAACTGGTTTGAAGCCAGGTCCAGGACGTCGATGGAACGCTGGGCATAACGCCGGATGGCGCCGGGAGTCACTTCAGGACGCAGCTGCGGATGGCTGAGGTGGACCATGCGCGCGTAATCACTTCCGGCGCGGTCGACTGCCCGTGTTCCCAGACCCATCACAAGGCGAGTGAAACCCTGCTCCCGTTCGAGGCGCGGGTTCCAGCTGAAGGGGCTGTAACTGTAAGCCACGCCAGCCGCCGACGGGAAATACCTTTGGTGGTGCCGCTGCCCCTGTACCTTCTGAAGGAGAATCGCCATGTGCTCCTCATCCTGCAGGTCCATCTGCCGGCGGTAGATGATCGCGTCCGGGTTGAACACGCTGGCATAGGTGCGGCGCACCGCAAGGGTGAGATCCCGCAGATTTTCCGCTTCATTACCCTGGTTGGGGCAGAAGATGCTTGTGTACTTCCCGGCAAAGGATTGGCTGAAACTGTCCTCCAGCAGGCTGGAGGAACGGACAATCAGTGGGGTATCCCCGGCTTTGTGCAGTATGACACGAAGCTGCTCTGCAATCTCCTCCGGAAAGCGGCCGTTTACGCAGGATTCCTGGATTGCAGGGAAGCCGTCCCGCATCTGTTCATAGGAAGAGGAACTGTACGTGCTTGTGATCTGATTAATCCCGTTATCCGCCAGAAAAGCAGTGAAGACATCTGCACCGATAAAAAATGAACGCGGCACAGAGATGGTGTGGAACAGGCCAGGTGCAGTATGTTCAAGGATTTTATAAGCAAGGAGCATCCCGGCTGCTTTCCCGCCGATTCTGCCGGTCCCGATCCGGTGCTCGAGAATGTAAAAAACATCTTCAGTTGTAAACCACTCCCGGGCGAGTTGAAGGAAGTCCTGCTGGCTGCTGACGATACGTTCCAGAAGAGCCTGGCGAGCCTGCAGCAGTTCAACTCCGGGTTTTTCTCCGGGTTTGAGCTGGAATTCCCGGGCCGCAGCCCGCCTGAGGAGCTTTTCCAGCCGCACCTGGTCCGGATTGCAGGGCTGCTTCATATCCTGCAGATTTTTAAACTTGTAATGAAGCGTCTCGATAGGGAAGTGGGTTGAGAAAGCTGCATCGGTCAGCGCTCGCTGGGCGCGATGTACGCGAAAATCCCATTGGACTGAGTCCGAAAGGGATTCCAGGGAAACGCGCGCTGCTTCTGCGGTTTGCTCTTCGAGATCATCGGGGGAGACAACCCCGCGCCGTACCAGTTCACTGCGCATGTCCTCGCGTATGCGCATGGCCAGAACGGGATAACGGGACAAAAGCAGCGACAGTTCCAGCTGTCTGGAAAGTTCAGGAGGATACGGTTCCATAAGTTCCGGTTTCCACAGCGGAAACACCACCGCGGGTGGATGGTGTTTCCGTTTCGGGTTTGGTGGTCAGGCCCAGCCGCGAAGACGTACTGCTTCGGCAACCCGGCTTACAGCAAGCAGGTATGCGGCCAGGCGGTTATGGACTTTTTTCTCAGTGGCGAGCTTGTGCACCTGCCAGAAGGCAACGGTCATTTTCTCATCCAGGCGTTCGTGGACAACCGATTCTTCCCAGTAGTAGTTGTAAGCGTTCTGTACCATTTCAAAGTAAGAAACGGTGACACCGCCGGCATTGCACAGGAAGTCGGGGATGACATACGCGCCTTTCTCATGCAGAATCCTGTCCGCTTCCGGGGAGGTAGGGCCGTTAGCCAGTTCGATAATAAAGGTTGCCTTGATATCAGCCGCATTTCCTTCATGAATGACATTTTCAAGGGCAGCCGGGATCAGGACGGTAACATCCAGTTCGAGCAGTGCTTCGTTGCTGATGGTTTGCGCACCAGGGAAGTTGACCACCGAGCCGGTACTGGCCTTGTGGGCGGACACCTCTTCGTAATCCAGTCCGTCGGGTTGATAGATCCCTCCCCGGGAATCAGAGACAGCCACAATCTTGAGCCCGAGCAATTCCTTTCCCAGTTTGTGAGCAAAGGAGCCGGCATTGCCGTATCCCTGAATGGCAGTTGTTGCACCATCGAGTTCCATTTCGAGAGCCTTGCCGGCTTCACGCAGGCAGTACATGCCGCCGCGGGCAGTGGCATCACCCCGTCCGGCCGATCCCCCCAGGGCTAATGGCTTGCCGGTGATCACGCCAAATTCGTTATATCCCTTTAGAAACGCAAATTCATCGGCCATCCAGGCCATGATCTGCGGGGTGGTGTATACATCAGGAGCGGGGACATCTTTATCCAGTCCGATGACGCGCCCTACCTGACGGATATAAGCGCGACTCAAGCGTTCCAGTTCTCCAGGCGAGAGCGCTTTCGGATCACAGATGATGCCGCCCTTGGCGCCGCCCAGCGGAAGATCCAGCAGGGCTGTCTTCCATGTCATCCAGGCGGCCAGGGCACGGACGAGGTCGACGGTTTCGGCGGTGTGATAGCGGATACCGCCCTTGCTGGGACCGCGTGCGTCGTTGTACTGTATGCGGAAACCCTGGAAGATCCGGGTCCTGCCGTCATCCATTTTGACGGGCAGGGTTACATGCAGTTCACGGAGCGGCTGACGAAGAAACTGGTGCACAGCCGTATCCAGCTGCAAAACTTCTGCTGCTTCATCGAGCTGCTGCTGAGCCATAACAAACGGATTAAAACCTTTCTGCTTTGACATAAGTGCTCCTCTCTTTGGCATGAGTAGGTTTAGAAACACCCCCTGGTGGGGGTGTTTGCTTTTTCGTGGACCCCTAAAGCAAGTTGTCTAGAGGATTTGGCCTATTTTACACCTCTTCTGCGAGTTGTCTAGAGGACTCGGGAAAAATGTAAGCAGATTTGGGCTTTATGTTGAGTTAATATGTCATTTTCCTTGCGGTTTCGGAAGCTTCGTGCGATTGGAAGGTTCACTGCTTTGCCTTGGCCTGCTGAAGCGCCGCAGCGGCAACAGCGGCACGCCAGGGGTCCCTCGCTTAATCTCGACATGACAAAGTTGGAGGGTTGGCATGTTTCTCCAGCATGTCATCTTGAGACGGGGAGTGGTGCCGGGTGGGTTGATGGGCGCTGCAACCCCGGCTGAAAGATATGCTGTAGGGAACGATTGCGGCCGTTCCCTTTCGAAGTGACAGAGAAAACCACAGGGAAAGAAGAGTTTCAAACAGAAGAGTGTGTTTTACAATGGCGTATTGTTTTATGGGAAACGCATTAGAGGGTCCATCCTCGAGCTTTACAAAGGATTCAAATTCGCAAGTCGAAAAGCCTTCGTCGGCATGACATGTTGGGGAAGGGCTAAGAAAAATCCTGTCTCCTGAATTTTAATGAAGAATCGTTGAGGACTTCGATTGTTCTGACAGTCGATCTGGTAAATCGGGATGTTTATTCGAATTCGGGAGAGTATAACTCCACACCACATCGGGTAGACACATTCTGCAGATGATTGTCCAGAGTTGCCAGAGGAAACCCTGCCTGGAGAGCAAGGTCCAGATACGAAGCAATGTAACTGGATAGATTCTGATCCCTGGCCAGGTCCAGAACGGCACTGAACATTCGCTGTTTTGTAGAATAATCGACCTGTATTGGGAGCTGTATTAATAATTTAAGAAAGTGCAGGGAATCGGGTTGTTTGAGTCGCTTATTACGTTCTGCAACGAGAAGCACATTCCCTACTTCCATTGGCCAGATTTCAGGAACAATGGCACGGTTCTGTGCCAGGCTGTTTAAAACCCTGTCAGCATAGGAATTCGCTTCATCCTGAAAACACCAGGACATGGTCAGGGATGCATCGAGGATGAATGTCTGCATCAGGCTCTGCCTTCTTCGATCATTTCCCTGATCGTTTTTCTCCTAACACGTGATCTTTTCTGAATGTTTGGATATCCTCGATGATATCTGTGATAGGTCGGGAGGGAGTATCCTCGATAGGCGAAAGCATTGCCACAGGTTCACCATAGCGCGTGATAATGATGCGTTATCCGCGCATTACTTTTCTGATGAGATTGGAGAATTCGGTCTTTGCCTGATAGGCACCGATTGTTGACATGGATCCTCCTTGGAATAGACCGGTCTCAGACCAGTCTATATTGATACTAACTCAGCTGTTTTCTGGATGCAATCTGAATCTGTTCTGGTGACCGGATTTCTTTAAAGGAGGGCAGGATGCAAGACTCACAGCCGCTGTTGAAGAAATGGATTGTGTTGTATAGTCTGGGCATGGTATTCAAGGGACTGCCATTTACTTTTTCACCTGATTGAAAGGCAAAGTGGAATCCCGGGAAAAGCCACTTTCCACGGAGAAAAAAATGACAGAGATCAGCCTTGCGTTTGTATGTGATGTGAATTTGATCAATGATCCGGAAACAGTCAATGTGCAGGAAAAGGATGGCCAGCTGGTGCTGCTGGGAGACCTGGAAACAGATGTGATCCTTTCCATCTACTCGACCAAAAAACGGGAAGATGTTTTCAGCATCAACTGCAATGAGTACTACTTTGACTTTTCGATGGTCTCCGAGGAAAGAAAAGGCATGCGTAAGGTGCATGTTCTCAGTCTCAATATGGAGATCCCGAACAATGAACCGCAGGATAGTATGGAGGATCTCGTACAATCCGGAAGACTGATTATTTGTGAGTTCACTTTCAAGGACCGGAAGCATGCAGAAGACGTGCAGGATCTGATGAAGAATCTTGAGGCGAATCTCAAGCAGCGCCTGCACGACAATACACTGTCAGACGTACACAGGCGGTGTGCATCAAGCGGGCGTTTCGATGCTGCCGCCTATGCCCGGGAGCATGTGAGTCTGTTCCGGCTCTGGAACCGTGATTTTGAAAAAAGTATCGAGGAGATGATCGACTATCTGGAGACGCATATCGCCGAATATATCCGGCAGACCACGCTTTCAGGTTTTGTGGACAGTTCAACACATATGTACACCGACCGGCAGCTTGTCCCGACCGAA
>Ga0272441_10000861_pt1 | contig 66602 bp, 64 predicted proteins | sample SSMProp6N_FD_193582 | JGI IMG/M metagenome (GOLD analysis project Ga0272441, IMG submission 193582) | Marine sediment archaeal communities from Little Sippewissett salt marsh, Falmouth, MA, United States - SSM-Prop-6N | ecosystem: Environmental > Aquatic > Marine > Wetlands > Sediment ... | reverse complement strand
CGGGCGAGGGATACGCCCACATGGAGGGCAACTCCGACGCCCACATCAAGTCGTCGCTGTTCGGCCCGTCGCTGGTGCTGATCGTTTCGGGTGGGCGGCCGGTGCTCGGTACGTGGCAGGCGGTGTATTTCTGCGAGGGCGATGGCCCGCGGCAGCGCAAGGTGCACGTGGCTGTACGGTAGACCGCGGGCGTGTGGCCGTCCAAGAAGCACTGGCGGGCAAGTCGCCAGTGGCACCCGGCCGGGCGGCAAGGGCGAGGCCCCTATGAGCGACGTGCAGGCGGAGACGGTTCACTCGCTGGCATCGATCTGGTGGTTGCTGGTGGCCGTCGCCATCTGCCTGCCGGTGTGCGTGTGGGCGTTTTGGCGCATCGGGCAGTGGTGGGTCACGGACCGGCCGCTACCCCTTCCGCTGGACCGGGCGTACCCGGCGGTGCCGTTTTCGGCGTGGGCGGGGGTGGCGCTGTTCGTGGGCCTCCAGATTCTCAGCGTGCTGTTGGCGATGGTGGCGTCGGCGCTCGGCGACCTGGGCCTGTTTGGTTTGGGTGGTCCGCCCGACGCCCCGGCCACCCCGGCGCTGCTCGTGGGTGGAATCGGCACCCTGGTAGCCGGGCTCCTGGCACTCAAGGCGTTCGGCCCGAAGGCGCAGCGGACTGTGGGCGTTCGGGCCGGGAACGTGACTCAGGGCGTTCGTCTGGGGGTGATCGCGTTCGCGGCGATTCTGCCGGTGTGCGTGGCGGCGCTCGTCGTCAGCATTTCGGCCCTTCGCCTGGTCCAGGCGCCGGTCCAAACGCATCCGGTCCTCGAAACGGTTCAGCGGACCCGGGACCCGTCGGTGGTGGCCCTGCTTTGCGTGCAGGCGGTGATCGTGGCGCCGGTCGTGGAGGAGTTTTTGTTCCGGGGCCTGCTCATGTGGGCGTTGGCCCGCGCGACGGGCATGATTGCCGCCCTCGTCGTCTCGAGCGTGCTCTTTGCGGTCATTCACGTGACGGCGGAACCGCAGGCTGTGGCGCCGCTCTTCTTCCTGGGCATGGCGCTGGGGTACGTGGCGTACCGAACGCGGAGCCTCGTTGCGCCAATCATCGCGCACGGCCTGTTCAACGCACTCATGATTTCCGGCACGCTGCTGACGTCGGGCAGTTGACGGGGCTGCGGCGAGGTGTAGCGGTTCGAGAAGCGGGTCGCACGGCGTAAGCCGGCGGCCTCTGAAACACGGTTTATGAAAGGGGTGACCTGTGTTCGAGGCGACCAACCGACGGGCGTTCTTGCGGTACTCACTGGCGGCGTCGGCAGGCGGCGCTTTGGCAGCCGGTGCGGGCCGTGCCCGGGGCGAGGGCCGACCGGCGTCCCCACCCAAGCCGGAACCGTCCACCGCCGCCCTGCCCTGCGGCAAGATCGGCAACCTGACCGTCAGCCGGTTGCTTCTGGGCGGAAACCTGCTGACACACTTCACTCACAGCCGCGACCTCCGGTACGTCTACAACCTGACCGCCCACTACAACACGCCGGACAAGATTATGGAGACGATGGCCCTGGCGGAGCGGCACGGCGTAAACACGCTCGTGGTCCACAACCCGCCGCCCATCATGCAGACCCTGAAGACCTACCGGCGCGAGCGCGGCGGGAAGATGCAGTGGATCATCTGCCCCACCGCTCCGTGCGCCCCCGGCATGATCGAGTACGTCAAACAGATCGACGCCCTCATGGACGCCGGTGCCGACGCCATTTACGTGTGGGGTGTGCGGGGCGACCAGCTCGTTGCCGAGGGCAAGATCGACCTCCTGAAGCAGGCCGTCGGTATCGCCAAGGCGCACGGCGTGCCCTCCGGTGTCGGGGCTCACGACTTGCGGGTCATCGAGGCGTGCGAGGAGCACGGTGTCGGGGCCGACTTTTACGTGAAAACCTTCCACCATCACCGTTACCCCACGGCGCCGAAAACGGAGGAACTCGGCGGACCGATCGCCGAAATACCCGGTTACTGGTGCAAGGACCCCGACAAGACGGTCGCGGTGATGAAAGACGTGAAGAAGCCCTGGATTGCGTTCAAGGTGATGGCGGCAGGTGCGATTCCGCCGAAGGACGCCTTTCCGTACGTCGTGAATCACGGGGCCGACCATATCCTGGCGGGGATGTTCGATTTCGAGATTGCCGAGGACGTCGGGATCGCCCGCGAGGCCGTCGCGGGCGCCCAGCGCGAGCGGCCGTGGTGTAGTTAAGGTGGCGTTGCCGACGCTTGGCCGTCAGGGGCCGGCGGGGGCCGGTTGGGCGGCGCCCGGCTCCTGCCCGGCCGCGGGCGGGCCTGCGCCTTCCGGCGCGAAGAGCGACTCAGGGGCCTTCTCGATGCCGGGGGCGACGCGCTGGATGAGTTCCCGCGCCAGGCGAATCTGCTCGTGGGGCCAGTAGGTCGCCACGTTGGCCGTTGCCTCGTGGAACCGAATGCCCACGCCCACGCGTTCCTTGCCCGGGTCCACCTCGCCGACCTCCTCGTCGGGTGTCCCGCCGCGCACGAGCGACTCCTTCAGGTACACGGGAAGGCTCGTGGCGATGAGAATGTTCTGGTCGCGTGACAGATGCGTGTGGAGGCGTTCGATGGGCAGGGCGGCCTCGGGCTCCTTGCCGGCCTTGAGTTGCTCGATGACCTTTCTGAGGAGTGTGAGGTCGCTTCCGGTGGCCACCACCGCCCGGTTTCCGACGACCGCGACGCGGTAGACGAGGCCCTCGGGGCCGAACAACCCGCGCAGGCGTTTTTGAAAACGGATGTGCCGCGAGGGAATGCCGAACCGCATACGCGGTTTGAACACCTTGACGGAAATGCCCGCCACGGTCTCGGGCTCGGGCGCCATCTTGAACTTCAGGTACAGGCGCAGTTGATCGGCCAGGCGTTCCCAGGCATTGACGAGCAGCGTCAGGCCCTTGTCGAACCCCACCGGGTCGTCGAGGTCGTACACCGAGACCTCGGCCGAGAGTCCGAGGCCCGGCCCGGCGGGCGCCGACAGGAACATCATGTTCTCGCCGAGGGAGTTGACGAAGACGGCCACGGCCTGCTCGACGGTTGCCTTCGTGCTTTCGGGAAGCGGTTCGGGGCGCGGCGCCGTTTCCACAAAGAACCGGGTGGCCCGAATCGCCAGATCGCTGCGTTTGCCGCGGTCAATCCGGATCGTCGTGGACGACGCCACCGGCCGATCCATCACAATGGGCAGCGGCAGGGCGCCGGGTTTCTGCGACGAGGTGAACTCCGCAATCGAACCGCCCTTCGCAAAGCGGATGGCCAGGTCGGCTGCCAGGCCTTCCGCCTCGAAGCGCGGCACCAACTCGATCGTTTCGATCTGGTCCATCAGCGAGGCAATGCCCAGCATGTACGTCACGAGCATGTCGGCGTACGGGAGGGCGTGCGGCTGGTCGTACACCTTGCCGCTCGAGGCCCGGAACCAGGAGGCGATCTCGGCCTCATACGTCCTCGTGAGGCTGTCAATGTTGACGTACACGAGGGGGTCCGCACCGGCGGCGCGCCGGCGCGTTTCGGGACGGAGCACCTCCGCGAGGCTCTTTTCGTCGGAGACCGCATCCATGGTCCGGATGCTACTCGTGACCACGGCGTACGCGCCTCGCCGACGCACGAACCGCGGGCCGATGGTGCCCGTCAGTGCGTACAGGCCCGGCGACATCATCTCCGCCTGCGTCGATGCCAGCAGGGCGTCCCAGTCGGCCACGGGCAGCACGTAAATGGTGTACCGCTCGCGGAAGCGTTTCGGGTCCACGAAGCCGATGCACATGTTGCCGGCCGGGTCGAGGCCGTCGCGGATGCCGGTCCGGCGGCCGACGACGTCCAGGATGGACTGCTCGATACCGCCGAGTTGCCAGCCCGTCTGCTCGGCGAAGCGGCCGATACGCTGTTCCAGGCCGGCGATGTCCGGCACGTGAAGGAACCCGATGGCCGAAGCCGGCAACAGGGCCACCGCGCGAGGCGTCTCGGGCTCCGCGGCGGGGGCCGGGGCCGCCGCCAAGGCGACCGCCAGGGCCGCCGTCCACCAGAGCGTCCGTTTCATAATCGTTCCTTACGTGTACAGATGGCAGGACACAAGGTGGTCCGGTTCATTGGCTGCCGGCTTCAGCGTGGGGGCCTCCTTCGGGCACCGGTCCAGTGCCCAGGGGCACCTCGGATGGAACGGGCAGCCGGAGGGCGGGTTCACGGCGCTCGGCACCTCGCCCTGGGGAGCGATACGCTCACGGGAGGCGTCGGGGTGCGACCGCGGAATCGCCGACAGCAGGCACTTCGTGTAGGGGTGCAGCGGGTTCGCGTAGAGATGCCCGCTGGGCCCCTGCTCGACGATGCGGCCCAGGTACATGACGGCCACGTCGTCGGAGATGTGGCTGACGACCGCCAGGTCGTGGGCAATGAACAGGTACGCCAAACCGAGTTCCTGCTGGAGCCGTTCCAGGAGATTCAGAATCTGGGCCTGGATCGAGACGTCCAGGGCGCTGACGGGTTCGTCGCAGATAATCAGTTTGGGCGACAGGGCCAAGGCTCGGGCCACGCCGATACGTTGCCGCTGACCGCCGGAAAACTCGTGTGGGTAGCGGTTGCGGCAGTCGGGGCTGAGGCCGACGCGGCGCAGGAGTTCGGCGACGCGGTTGGCCAGGTCGGCGCCCCGGGCGTGGTTGTGGACGCGAAGGGGTTCACCCACGATGCCGCCAACCGTCATCCGCGGGTTCAGACTGCCGTACGGATCCTGGAAGATGATCTGCATGTCCTCGCGGAGGCGGCGCATGGCGGAAGCCGGCAGCGCGAACACGTCTTGGCCGTCGAAGACCACGTGGCCGGCCGTGGCGGGAATCAGCCGCAGGATCGTCCGACCCATGGTGGTCTTGCCGCATCCCGATTCGCCCACCACGCCGAGAGTCTTGCCGGAGTCCAGGCGGAGCGAGATGCCGTCCACGGCTCGGACGTGACCCACGGTGCGGCCGAGCAGGCCGCGCCGAACGGGAAAGTGCGTCTTCAGGTCGCGCACCTCGAGCATGGTGCCATCGGCGGAACGTGGCTGGGGGGTCGCTATCATGTCTTGTACAATACCTCCCCGTTCTGGCGGGCCTTGGCCACACGGTCGGCGTACCAGCAGGCCACCGGATGGCCACCCGCTTTTGTGTCGAGCGGCGGCCGCTCGCGCAGGCACCGGTCACCGTCCGAAAGCGGGCACCGCGGGTGGAACGGGCACCCCGGCGGTACGGCGAGCGGGCTGGGCACGAGGCCGGGTATGGTGGCCAACGTCTCGCGGCGCTCCAGCGTGGGCCGGCTCCGAAACAGGCCCACCGTATACGGGTGGAGCGGATGGTCGAAGAGGTCGCGGATGTCGGCCTGCTCGACGATGCGGCCCAGGTACATGACGGCCACGTGATGGGCTACCTCGGCCACGACGCCCAGGTCGTGCGTAATGAGCAGGACGCTCATGCCGATGTCGTTCTGCAGGGTCCTCAGGAGGTCCAGGATCTGGGCCTGGATCGTGACGTCCAGGGCGGTGGTGGGTTCGTCGGCGATAAGCAGTTCGGGGCCGCACACGAGGGCCATGGCAATCATCACCCGTTGCCGCATGCCACCGGACATCTGGTGCGGGTACTCGCGGATGCGTTGCTCCGGATCGGGAATGCCGACCTTGCGGAGCATCTCGACGGTGCGGCCCCGGCCCTCGCGGCGGCCGACGTCGGTGTGCAGCATGAGGGCCTCGAGAATCTGGTCGCCGACCGTGAAGACCGGGTTCAGGCTGGTCATCGGCTCCTGGAAGATCATCGAGATGCGGTTGCCACGCACGCTCCGCATCTGGTCGTCGGCCAGTGGCATCAGTGGGGTGCCGTCCAGGGTGACGTTGCCACGGATGATGCGTCCGGGCGGGTCGGGCACGAGACGCAGAATCGACAAGGCGGTCACCGTCTTGCCGCACCCCGACTCGCCCACGAGCGCAACCGTCCGGCCGCGAGGCACGTCGAACGAGACGTCCTCGACGGCATGCGACACGCCTTCCTCGGTAAAGAAGCGGGTCGTCAGGTCATCGACCGTCAGCAGAGTATCGGCAGCGGTTTCGGTCACGTCCGTCCTCGTTTCGCCGGGTGCCGCCGGCCCCTTGTCCGGCCGTGCGTCAACGCCCACGGCCCAGGTAGGTTATCGTCAGATTCGCAGTTTCGGATCGACGGCGTCTCGGATGCCCTCGCCCAGGAGATTGTACGCAAAAACCGTCAGGAAGATAGCACTGCCCGAGGTTACCCAGATCCACCAGTACGCCAGGTGCTGCCGGCCATCGTTGAGCATGGTGCCCCAGCTTGGTGTTTGGACGAGGCCCAGGAACGCCAGGGTCACCTCGAGGAAGATCGCTCCCGCGATGCCAAAGGTGGCGCCGACCAGGATCGGGGCCAGGCCGTTTGGGATGGCGTGACGGACGAGGAGGCGTCCGGTTCGAACGCCCAGGGCCCGGGCGGCCGTCATGTAATCCTCGTCGCGTATCCGCAATAGTTCGGCCCGCATCAGCCGGTACGTGCCGGTCCAGCCGGTTAGGCCGAGCACGAGCACGACCGTCCAGATGGGCGAGAGCCACTGGGGTGGAATCACGGTCACCATGATGATGATCAGGATGAGGCGCGGAATACTCATAAAGACTTCCGCCACGCGCATCAGGGCCAAATCGACCCACCCGCCGAAGTTGCCGCTCACGGCCCCCAGGACCACGCCGATGGCGAGGCTGATGCCGACGGCCACGAACCCGATCGTCAGCGCCGTCCGGGCGCCGTACAGGATGCGGATGAGCACGTCGTCGCCCAGGCGGCCCGTGCCAAGTGGATGCTCCCACGAGGGCGGTTGTTCCTTGTCGGCGAGTTCTTTGTACCCCGGGTTGCGCGCGTAGGCGATGAGCGGGAACCAGGTCGATTCGGCCTTCTCGGCGCGTTCCAGGTAAAAGCCGTACCGGCGTTCGGGCTGGCGGACGGCAAACAGGATGACGGCGGCCGCTGCCAGGATGCCGGCGTGGATGGCCAGGGCCTGCAGGACCGGGCTGGCGCCGACCTGCTCGGCCCGCGGCCGGACCAGCCGAATCGTGATTGGCAGGGCCAGGCCGAGCGCGAACGCCAGCATGGCCACGTACTCGGCGTTCGAGAGGTACTGGAAAATGGGCCAGGAGACCTGGCCGTCCTCGACCCAGCGGATGGGCACCTCGCCGCCGATGAACGGAGCCAGAATCGCGCCGAGTGCCAAGAGGATAATGAACCCGAGGCTGCCCATGGCGCTCGGCCGCTTCCGCAGTTGGCCCCACACGATGGAGCCATACGTGCGTGGCGGCCCCGCGGCGGCGGGCGCCTGGATGGTGGCCTCGGCCTCAGTCATAGCGGATCCTCGGGTCTGCCCAGGCGTACAGCAGGTCGCCGACCAGTAGCGACACGAGCGTTAGTGTGCCGAAGACCAGCGTGCCGAACATGATAACCGCCAGGTCGCGCTGCATGGCTGCCCCCACGACCAACTGGCCCATGCCGGGAATGCTGAAAATACGTTCGACCACGACGCTGCCGCCCAGCAGTGCGGGCAGCATCATGACCATGGTTGTGATCATCGGCAGCAGGCTGTTCCGCAGGGCGTGATGGTACACGACGCGGCTCTCGGGCAACCCCTTGGCCCGGGCGGTGCGGACGTAGTCGGCCCGGATGCTCTCAAGGAGGCTGGCCCGGCCGAGTTTCGCCAGGTAGGCCAACCCACCATACACCAGGCACATGACAGGCAGCGTGGCGTGCCAGAAGACGTCGCCGAACGACTTCAGCCACGTCAGATCCTGGGCCTCGAGGCTGTGGAGCCCCGCATACGGGAACCACTCCAGGCCAATGCCCCCGCGGGCCAGGTAATTCAGAAGCAGCGTGCCGGCCAGAACGTGTGGCACGCTCCAGAAACCAAGCAGCATAATCGTGCTGAACCGGTCGAACAGGCGTCCACGATACCGGGCGGCGGCCAGGCCAACCGGAATCGCGATCAGGAAAATCAGGACCTCCGCAATCGCGTTCAGCGTAATCGTAACGTGGGCCCGCTCCAGGTACAGGCGGGCGGGGTCCTTGCTGCCGTCGGTTGTCCGGTACTGCATGCTCTCGCCGAAGTCGCCGTGGGCCATGTGCCAGACCCATCGGCCGTAACCGTAGAAGGCATTGAGCACCTTCTCGGGGAGGTCGATGTGGTCGGGGTCCTGGCCCCAGAAGTTGTAGTCCTTGAGGCCGAGGCGTTCGCGGATGCGGTCGGCCTCTCTGGCGAAGACCTGGGGGTTGATGTCGCCGGCCTGGGAGCGGATGAGTGCTTCGACGGGGTCGCCCGGCGCCAGGCGGACGATGGCGTACGTCAGAAGGGTGATGCCGAGCAAGGTGGGCACCATGAGGAGCAGCCGCTTGAGGATATAGGTTCTCACGGCGCCGCGCCCCCCTTGCCCCGCCGGAGTTGGCGCGGAATCCACCACTGCTGGGTATCGATGCCGAGTTTGCCCACCGTTACATTCTGCATGCGCGTGCTAATCAGGCGCAGGCTCTGGCGGTCGATGAAGAACGTGTACGGCTGGAGGCGATGCACCAGGCGGTGGAATTCGCGGAAGAGCTTGGTCCGGCGGGCCAGGTCGAGTTCGGTCCGGGCCTCTATGATCAGCCGGTCGGCCTGGGCGTTGCGAAACGTAATAAAGTTGTGCCCCTGGTCGGCGATGGCGTCGCTGTGCCAGATCTGGTACGGGTCGTGCTCCAGAGCCCCGCTGCCGCCCCAGGCCAGGATAATGGCGTCGAAGTCGCGGTTGTCGAGTTTCGTGATGAACACCGGCCAATCGAGGAACCGGGGTTTGACGTCGATCCCGTTGCGGCGGAATTCCTCTTTGATGATGCGTGCCAGATCCATCGACTGCTGGTGCCCCGAGGGGATGGTCCACTCGAACGCCAAGGGCTTGCCGCTGGCGTTCTCGATCCAGCCGTCGTTGTCGCGATCCTTCCAGCCGGCCTCCGCCAGCAGGCGCATGGCCTCCCGGCGGTCGTACGGCAACGGCTTAACGCTGGGGTCGGATTGCGGCGACTCGGACCAGAACGGCCCGTTCGCGATGTCGCCGATGTCGTGGTACAGGTACTTGAGGAGGCTCTTGCGGTCGACGAGATGGGTCATGGCCCGCCGGACGCGCGGGTCCGAGAAGATCGGGTGCCGGTGTTCGATGCGCGTCGTTTTGCCGTCGGCCTCCACCACCGTTTCGTAGGAGGCGTTGTTCCAGCCGATGAACGAGAACCCGTTGGCCGGGCTGCTGTAGCGGTAGATCTCGAAGTCCTTGTCCTTGCCGCGGCCGTCGTGGTCCTTCAATTTCAGGTACCACTCGGGCGTGACGGCCAGGTAGTCGATGTCGCCGGAGAGAAACGCCTGCACCGACGCCTGTTCGTCCGTGATGATGCGAAACGTGATGCGGTCGAAGGCACGCGGCTTGCCCCAGTACTTCGGGTTCCGAACCAGGCTGATTTCCTCGCCTGTCTTCCAGTACTCGAACACGTACGGCCCGGTGCCGACGATACCCTGGACGAGGTCGTTATAGTGCGTAATGCCGGCTTCTTCGGCCTTTTCGGGGTTAACGTCCACGTTCTTGGCGTACAGGTGTTTGGGCAGGACCGAGAAGATGTTGCCGGAGGCGCCGGCCACGTTGAAGTACTTCTCTTTCCAGACGAAGCGGACGGTGTGGGGGTCGACCGCCGTGCACGACTCGCACTTCGACAGGTACGAGGCCATGCTGCGCGCGTCGATCTCGGCGTTCATGACGATGTTGAAACTGAAGACGACGTCCTCGGACGTCACCGGGTGCCCGTCCGCGAAACACGCCTCGGGCCTCAGGTGATAGGTGATGGTCTTGCCGTCTTCCGAGATCTCCCAACTCTTGGCCAGAACCCCCTCCAACTCGCCCGTGTCGTTGTTGTACTGGAGCAACCGCTCGAAGACGTACTCGTTGACGTACCGCTCGTACAGGTCCTTGCCGGTGATGGGGTTGAGGTTCTGGGGCTCGGCGGAGATGCAGCGGCGCAGCGTACCGCCCATTTGGTCAGGCGTGAAGTCGGGGATATCGGCCGTCGCCGCCCGGGCGGCGAGCGCGACAAGCGTTGCAGCCGCCGCCAACGTGAGCGCGGCACGTCGCCGGCCCGTCATGCCTGTCACTGCCCGTCTGTCGGTCATAGGCCGATTAGGTTTCCTGCCTGGTGCCAACCGCGCCGTCCGGCCAGTTGCCCGTAAACACCTCGTCGACGGGGCCGGTCAGGACGACCTCGCTGTGGTCGTCGTGCCACGTTACCTCCAGGTCGCCGCCCGGCACGTGCACCAGGAGGGTCCGGCCAGTCCGGCCCGAGAGGGCGCCCGCCACGCACACCGCGCACGCGCCTGTGCCGCAGGCCAGCGTCGGCCCGCTGCCTCGCTCCCACGTCCGGACAATAACCTCTTTCTTAGAAACGACTTGCACGACATGGACGTTCACGCGGTTCGGAAATGCCTCGTGGTGTTCGATGGCCGGGCCAAGGGTTTCGAGCGGCCACGTGTCGGCCGCGTCGGTGTACACGATGGCGTGCGGGTTTCCCATGCTGACGCACGTTACGGCAAGAGAGCGGCCGTCGACCGTGAGGGGGACGTCCACGGCCCGGTCGCCGTCGATACGCACCGGAATATCCGCCGGCGCCAGGATGGGCCGGCCCATGCGGACGGTGCCTTTGGTGATCGTCGCGCCTTCGCGGTGCAGCACGACCTCACGCAGGCCGGAGCGGGTTTCGATGCGGACGGTGTCGCCGGCGGCCAGGCCCCGGTCCACGGCGAATCGGGCCAGGCACCGGACGCCGTTGCCACACATCTCCCCCTCGGAGCCGTCGGCGTTGAACATGCGCATGCGGAGGTCGCCATCGGCCTGGGGCGGCAGGGCCAGGATCAGGCCGTCGGCCCCGATGCCGACGTGCCGGTCGCTGACGCGCACCGCCAGCGCCGCCGGGTCGGGCACGTTGGCCTCGAACCCGCTGACGTAAACGTAGTCGTTGCCGGCACCGTGAAGTTTGGCGAACTGCACGTTTATCTCCCAGACGCGACGGCCGCACAGGTGCGATTATAGGGCCCACCCGGCCTGCCTATCCAGTCTTTTGTGGTCGGGAACGGGCGACCGGTTGACGAACTTTGCCCGGGCCGCTAGAGTGCCGGTATGGGGCGGGTCGGTGCGGTCGTGGCACGGTGCCCGGCCGGCGCAGGCCCGCATTGCCCCGTGAATCGGACGTGGCCCGTGCACACGCCACCCCAAAGGGAACCGACCATGATTCGATTGAGCGGCTTCGCCGACGAGATCGGCCCCGACCTTGACCTCCAAGTCCAAACCCTCCAGGCCGAAGCCATGCGTTTCCTGGAACTGCGGGCCGTCTGGGACACCAATGTCCTCGACCTGACCGACGCGCAGTGCCGGACCGTCAAGGATCGGCTGGGCGATGCCGGCATCGGCGTTTCGAGCATCGGGTCGCCCATCGGGAAGGTCCGCATCGACGAGCCGTGGCAGGCCCACGTGGACCGGTTCCGGCACTGCCTGGACGTGGCGGAGTTCTTCGAGTCGCCGTACATTCGCCTGTTCAGTTACTATCCGCCTGAGGGCGGCGTCATTGCCGACCATCGCGACGAGGTCATCCGGCGCCTGCGCGAGCAGGTCGAGATGGCCAAGGGCCGGCCCGTGACGCTGCTCCACGAGAACGAGGCCGACATCTATGGCACGCGGGCCGAGGCGTGTGCGGATATTGCCGAAAACGTGCCCGGCATGGGCCTGATTTTTGACCCGGCGAACTTCGTGCATGCCGGCCTCAACGTCCTTGAGGCGTGGGGGGTGCTTCGCCGCCACGTCATCTATTTTCACATCAAGGACATGCGGGCCGAGGACGGCAAGATGGTTCCCGCGGGCGAAGGCGACGGCTGTATTCCCGAGATCCTGACCGACGCGGTGTGCGAGCTCGGCTACGAGGGGTTCGCGTCGCTCGAGCCGCATCTCGCCGTGGCCGGACGCAACGCCGGCTACAGCGGTCCGGACCTGTACCGGACGGCCGTCCAGAAGCTCAAGGCCATCCTCGACGGGTTGGGTGTGGCGTACGACGCGGTGTAGCGGCAGCCGCAAGTCATGCCGCATGGCCGGGACACGTTCGGAAGACGGTTTTTACGGTTTCCGGGAAGCCACGCGGGCTTTCATCTGGTCAACAACGGTGTAGTGGATGGTCATGTGGCCACGGCCGATACCCAGTTCGACGTTGGTATCGTCGCGGCCATGCCAATCGGTGCCACCGGTGGGCACGAGGCCGAGCCGCTCGGCCATCTGGCCGTAGTGCCGCGCGAAGTTGGCCGTGTGGTCGGGCGTTGAGACCTCGACGGCTTCGAGGCCGGCCTGGGCGAAACGCGTTAGCCAGACCTCGGTTTCGGCGATCGAGCAACCAAGTTGCCGCGGATGGGCGAGGGCCGCCACGCCTCCCGCCTCGCGGATGGCACGGATGGCCACCTCCGGTTCGACCCGCTTACGGGCTACGAAGGCCGGCTTGCCTCGGCCCAGGTACCGGGCAAACGCCTCTTCCCAGTTGGCGACGATGCCCTTCGCAACGAGGGCGGCGGCAAAGTGCGCGCGGGTCAGCGTACCCCCGGTTTGCCGGCGCGTGACATCGTCGAGCGTCAGGCTGATCCCGAGAGCCTGGAGGCGCTCGAGGATTTGGCGGTTCCTTCTATCGCGTCCCTCGTAAGCCGTGGCCAGCACGTGGACCAGGACCTCGGTCTCCGGCCGAACGAAGTAGCCGAGGATGTGGCATGCCCCGCCCTCGAACTCGGTTGAGATCTCGACGCCCGGGATAACCTCGATGCCAAACTCCACGCCGGCGGTCAGGGCCTCCGCGAGGCCGGCCGTCGTGTCGTGGTCTGTCAGGGCAATGGCCTTCAGGCCGGTGGCCGCTGCCTGCTGAACCACAGCTCGCGGCGTGTAGACCCCATCCGACGCGCTCGAATGCACATGCAGGTCCACCAAATCGGGTTGCGATACTTTACGAACCACGTGTCCTCCTTCCGTCGCGGGTTTCCCGCGTAGGCAGAGAACTGTAGCGACGCAAACGGCCGCGGTCAAGGGCGGCGTCGAGAGGCTTCAAACGCTTCCCGGGGCCGCCAGCAGGGTCCTGGTCCTCCTGAATCCCTTAAGCCGATGTCGGGTTGCTGCCGATGAACGGTCGGGCAGAGGCCCAAACAATAGCTTCCGGCAACCGGTCACCGCACCCAACGTGAGCCGAAATGCCGCGATAAGGAGTATGGAAAACCGAGCGGTTTTCGGTTGCGTCATGCACCGCACCCCGCGGAATGCCGAATCCTTCCCCTGCATGAGATGAGTTGCGTTGGCTGTATCCACTTTACTGGCAGGCACTTATGTGTGCCCGGAAGCCCGGGGCTCCGGCGCGGTGCGCCCGGCCGCTGAACCGTTTGACCGCCGGGTCTATTCCCGTAGGGTAGTTGTGTGGGAGATGGTCTCCACATAGCGGGTTTCTGGCACTGTCGTCTAGAAGGACTCGAAGATGGCGCACGCGAAGAAGCGAAGCCTCTTGCCCGTTGGGATTCACCTGACGCCGGAGGCGGTTAGCTTGGTGCAGTTCGAACAGACCGGGAGCGGCCTGACGGTAGTCGCCAAGGCCTCGTGCTCGTTTACGTCGCCTCAGGATACCGTTACGCGGCTCATGGCGGCCGAGGACCCTGCGGCTCAGCAGGGCGGGCAATCCGACGTCAGGGCGGCCCTGCGGTTCGTCCAGCAGGAACTGGGGTGGGATGGCTTCAAGGGCAAAGACGTGGTGATCAACCTGGCGGCCAATGACGTGTACGTTCAGCATATCCGCGTGCCGCCCATGCAGGCCGATGACCTCGAAGCCTCCCTGGCCTACGAACTCGGCGACAAACTACCCTTCCCGGTTCAGGATGCGGTTGTCCGGCACATCGTGGCCGGTTCCGTTGCCGAGAACAACGAGACGAAGGAGGATGTGCTGGTGCTGGCGGCGAGGCGTTCGGCCGTTCAGGCCCGCCTCTCCACCGTTGCCAAGGCCAACTGGAGCGTGGTCGGCGTAGGCGTGGAGCCCTGCTGCATGTGCTACGGGTACGCCTACGCCTCGGAGCACGCCGAACCCTCGCAGTCGGGGCCCCCCTGCCTCATGGTCGTGTACTTGGGATGGGAACAGTCCTACGTGGCCGTTCTACGCGGGCAGGAAACCACGTTTGTTAAGCCCGTGGATTACGGCTTGGATCACTTGGTCCAGGCGGTCGCAAGCGCCCGGGAACAACCGCTGGAGGACGCCGCGCAGCTGGTGACTACCTGGCGCGAGACGCCCACCGCCGGGTCGATTGACGAAGCGGTGGCCACCTACAACCGGTGCCGGACCAGCACAGGCCGCCTGACCGACGAAATCCAGTCGTGCATGCGATACTACGCATCCCTGGCTCGCGGCGCACAGGTGGACCGCCTGTCGTTCGTGGGGCACGGGGCCCGGGATAAGGCCCTCGTTCGCGTGCTCAGCGCTAGCCTGTCGGTGCCGTGCGAGGTGGGCGATCCCATCGGGGTGGCAACTGGCGACACGGACCCCGAGGCGGCCGAGCCGGAAATGGCCGTTGCCGTTGGCCTTAGCCTCTTCGGCGCCAACTGAGGAAGGGAAACGGGCGAATGCTCCGTGTATTGAACTTTCTGCCGAACGACTACGTCCAACGCCGCCAGCGGCGCCGGGCCAATCTGGTGTGCCTGCTGGTGGGTGTGAGCGGCCTCATGGTCATCGGCCTGGGCGTAGGCGTGACGGTTCTAAGGGCCGTGGGCATTGCGGCCGCCCGCGCCGCGGTCGAGGAAGAGTACCGGCAGGCCAGCCTCCGGATCAAGGACCTCGAGCGGCTGGAGGGACAGAAAACCAGTCTGCTTCACAAAGCCGAACTCAGCGCCACTCTGTTGGAACGCGTGCCCCGTAGCCACGTCCTGGCTCGCCTGGCCAACTACCTGCCTGCTAAGACCAGCCTCACGTCGCTCTCCATGCAGGAAGAGAGAATCATGGTCACCGTGCCGGTGGATCCCGAGAAGTCGAAGACCGCCGACAAAAAGAAGAGCAAGTCCAAGGCGAAGAAGCGGCCGGCGCGCATCGCGGAGACGCGCATTCGGTTCCGGCTGGACGGTTTGGCCGAGACCGACGTGCAGGTGGCCGAGTACATCTCGCGTCTGGCCACCGACGGCCTCTTCGACGAGGTAGACCTGCAGTTCTCCGAGGAGTTCCCGTACGAGGAAGGTGTTCTGATGCGGCGGTTCCAATTGTCGTTTCTGTTGGACAAGCAGGCGGCGAAAACGATGGAGAACGAGCCGGGGTTGCCTCCCCAACCCAAGACCCAGGCTGCCACACGGTCGGCTGGCAGGACCACGGAGACCCCGTCATGAGCGGACCGGTGCGAGTTCTGATCACCGGCACGGTGCTGTTGCTTCTGGCTGTCGTGGCCGGCTTGCTGGTGGTGTACCCGGTGCTGAAGCAAAGCGCCGTGGACCAGGAGGCTATCCGGGCACGGCGCACGGAACTGGTGAAGTTGGATCGCGTGGTGCGCCGGATCAGCGATCTGAAGCAGGAAATCGCCCGCCTGGAGGAGGCCCTGGCCTTCTTCGAGGACCGGTTGCCCGAGGAACGTGAGATCGACGTTATTCTGCGTGAGGTGTGGGTGATTGCGGATTCCAACTCGCTGGCGCCGCGCCGGATCCAGACCAGCAGACCCGAGGAGAACGCTCGCTGCAAGTCGCAGCCGATTACGATGACGCTCGAAGGTGAATTCGGCCGGTTCTACGAATTCCTGCTTGGCCTGGAGCGACTGCCGCGCATTACGAAGGTCAGGCAGATGCAGATTAGCAAGTCGCCCACGGAGGAAGGAACCGTCCAGGTCGACCTGCTTATGGACATTTTCTGCGAGAAATAGCCATGCCCCAATTCCAGCCACCCAACGCGAACCAGGTCCGCATCTCCGGAAAGGGGCTGGAGGCCGTCCCTGCGGGCACCGGGGGCAAGGTCTCGGGCGGGTTCGGCGACAAGAAGAAGGTGATCATCCTGCTGGTGCTGGGGGCTGTGGCGTGTGCGATTGTGGCCTATCAGTTTCTCGGCGGGAAGGGGCCGAAACCCGCTGCCGCCAAAACGTCCAAGACCACGAAGGCCGCTGGCCAGGGTGGCATGAGCACCGATGCCGTCTCGGCGGCGTTGAAGCAACTCGATGCGCCACGGGCCAAGTCAGGCGACGATGTCCTCTCCGTTGACCGCGTCGAGAACCTGGTCAACAAGTTCGACACATACGTTCAGGAACGCCAGGTGCCGCTCGCGGCCTTGCGGGCGAATCCCTTCCAGGTGGAGGCACCGACACAGGACGCTGCTGCGGTAGCCGAGCCTGAACGTGACCTGGAGGCCGAGACCGAGGCCCGCCGCCAGCAGATGCTCAAGGCGGCCCGGAATCTGAAACTGGGTGCTGTTCTGATTGCCGGTGGCGAGCGGAGCGTCATCATCGGAGGCCGCCTGTACCGCGTTGGCGACGTGGTCGAAGGGCTGCGCATCGCCGCCGTCCAGTCCGACTACGTTACCCTTGCCTTCGAGAACGAAACCGTGGAACTGCGGCTCCGGCCGGAGAGCCAGCCGCGCTGAGGAAAACGCATGGCGAACAACGTGGATGCCCTGGACGTGCCCGTTGCTGTCGCGGAGCCTGAACCGACGGGCGCCGGCCCTGTGCCGGACCAGGCCCCGCTGGCCGCGGGCGAGCCGCGCCCCATGCGAATGGGCGACCGCCTCGTTGAGCTGGGCATCGTAACCCAGACCCAGCTAGAGGAGTGCCTTGAACTTCAGAAATCGAGTTCCGGCGAGCGGCTCGGCCAGGTCCTTATCCGTAAAGGCTACGCCGACGAAGCCGACGTGATGTCGTGCCTGGCGGGCGAGTACAATCTGGACTTCGTCCACGTTGGCCAGATGGAGATTCCGGAGCGTGTCCGCGACACGCTGCCCCTGGACTTCTGCCGCCAGAACAAGGTGGTTGTTATCGACATGGACGAGGAGGCCGAGGTGGCCACCGTGGCCACGGCCGACCCGGCGAACGTCTTTCTGCTGGATGAGATTCGCCAGCATCTGAAAGTGCGCGTAAGACTGTCGGTCAGCAGTGCCTCCGAAATCAGCAAGGCCCTCGACGAGATGAGCGGTGGCCCGGACGAGTTCCAGCTCGACACCCTGATCCAGGACATCGCCGACGACGCCGTCGAACTCGTCGAAGATGACGAAACCGAGACGGCCGACCTGGCCAAGGTGGCCGGCGAGTCCCCCGTCGTCCGCCTCGTCAACTACCTCATCTGCAACGCAGTCAAGGAGGGCGCCAGCGACATCCACATCGAGCCAGGGGAAAAGAACGTGCGGATTCGGTATCGCATCGACGGCATCCTATTCGAGGTCATGTCGCCTCCGCAGACGATGCACCCGGCGCTCGTGTCGCGTCTGAAGATCATGTCGAACCTCGACATCTCGGAACGCCGGCTCCCGCAGGACGGCCGCATCCGGGCCATCGTCCGCAACCGCTACGTGGACTTCCGACTCAACACCCTTCCGACCACGCAGGGCGAGAAGGCCGTTATCCGAATCCTCGACAACCGGTCCATCCTCATTGGCCTCGAGCGGCTCGGTTTCGAACCCGACCACCTGGCCTACTTCAAGGAGCAGGTGGCTCGCCCGAATGGCGTGATCCTGGTTACCGGGCCTACCGGCTCCGGTAAAACGACCACGCTGTACTCGGCACTGATGACGATGGACGGCAACACCATGAACATCTCGACCACGGAGGACCCGGTCGAGTACTTCCTGAGTTTCGCCAACCAGGTCCAGATCAATGACCGAATCGGGTTCACGTTCGCCAGCGCCCTGCGGGCGCTGCTGCGGCAGGACCCGGACGTGATTATGGTCGGTGAGATCCGAGACGAGGAAACCGCCCGCATCTCCGTCCAAGCGGCCCTGACCGGCCACCTCGTGCTTTCGACGCTGCACACCAACGACGCGCCGTCGAGCATCACGCGGCTCATCAACATCGGCATCGAGCCGTACCTGATCAGCGCCTCGCTGAACGCCGTACTGGCCCAGCGCCTCGTCCGGTGCATCTGCGAAAACTGCAAGGAGCCCTACGAGCCCAGCGACGAGGTCAAGACCGCCCTCGAACGGAACCAGATGTCGCACCTCGAGAACCTGTACCGCGGCGTTGGCTGCGACAAGTGCCGGAATACCGGTTACAGCGGACGGAGCGGCATCTACGAGATGCTTGTTCTGGACGACGGCTTCCGCGACCTCGTGGCCACCCGGCCCAACGTGACCGAACTGAGGCGCTACGCCTACCGTCGCGGCATGGTCAGCCTGCGCGAGGACGGCATGCGGAAACTCAAACGGGGCATCACCACGGTGGAGGAGGTTCTCCGCGCCACCGAAGACGCGGCGCCCGCCGAGGAGACGCCCGAAGGAGACGCGTCATGACCCAGATTCGAACCTTGCTCGAACACGCCGTTGCCAACGGCGCCAGCGACCTTCACGTGGTTGTGGACCTGCCGCCGCTTCAGCGCATCCACACGGTGCTCGGCGGGATGGAGGACGAGGCCGTGGTCGATCTCGCCGCGGTGGAGGCTGCCGTCCGCGACCTGCTTGACGACGACCAGTACGAGCGTTTCCTGGAGCAGCGGGACATCGATTTTTCGACCGCCCTGCCCTCGGGCGTGCGATTCCGCGTCAATGCTCATTTCCAGCGTGGCACCCCCGCCCTGGCTTTCCGAGCCATTCCCAGCAAGGTGCCGGAACTCGAAACGCTGAACCTGCCCTCGGTGGTTACCGACTTTGCCAACCTACCCATGGGGCTGATCCTGGTGACCGGCGAAACCGGGTCGGGCAAATCCACGACCCTGGCGTCGCTGATCGACTACATGAACCGCACCTACGCGTACCACGTCATCACGATGGAGGATCCGATCGAGTACTACATCCCCTCGCGAAAGTGTATCGTGGAGCAGCGCGAGATTGGCGCCGACGTTCCGAACTTCCGGGCGGGCCTGCGGCACGTGTTGCGGCAGGACCCCGACGTGATTCTGGTCGGCGAGATGCGCGACCTCGAGACCATCTCGACCGCCCTGACGGCTGCCGAGACCGGTCACTTGGTTCTCTCGACCCTGCACACCAACGACGCCGCCAGCACGATCCAGCGGGTCATCGACATGTTCCCGGCCGGCCAGCAGAACCAGATTCGGTCCATGTTCGCCGACACGCTTAAGGGGGTGCTGTGCCAGCGGCTTCTGTCGCGGGTGGATCAGTCCGGCATGGTGCCGATTGTGGAGGTGATGGTGTCAACGCCGGCCGTTCGCAACTGCATTCGCGAGGATCGCGTCTTCGAGATTCCCAACGTCATCGAGACCAACCGCGCGCTCGGCATGCAACTGTTCGACGAATCGCTTAAGCAACATTACTTCAGTGGCCACATCAGTCGTGAAACAGCACTCGCCAACGCCAAGTTGCCGTCCGAATTGGCCAAGGCCCTGTCTGCATAGAGTGACCTATGGATAAGACCTATCGTTACCAGATGAAACGCACCAACGGCGAGGTGGTCGTCGGCCAACTCAAGGCCGACAACAAGGCCCTCGCCATGCAACAGGTCCGCGCCATGGGTGGCACCGTCCTGGACCTGTCGCTGCTCGGCGAGCAGGACGAGGCCCAGAAGAGCGCCGGCGGCGTCCAGGTCTTCAACCGCATCGGCTCGAAGGACCTCCTGGCCTTCACCAGCCAGTTGGCGGTCATGAGCAAGGCCGGCATCGGCCTGACGTCGGCCCTTGAGAGCATTGGCACGCAACTGAAGAACCCCCGGATGCAAATCGTTGTGCAAACGCTCAAACGCGACGTCGAGGCCGGCCGGCAGTTCTCCGAGGCCGTCCAGCGGTTTCCCAAGGTCTTCTCGCTGCTGTACGTCAACATGGTCCGGGCGAGCGAACTCTCCGGCACGTTCGGCCACATGTTGGGCCGCGTGAGCGATTACCTGACCCAGCAAGCCCAGACGAAACGCCAGGTTACCGGGGCCATGGTGTACCCGGCGATCATCGTGATCATGGCCATCACGACGACGGTCTTCATGCTCACGTTCGTTCTGCCGCAATTCATGATCCTTTTTGAGGGCAAGGAGGAGATTCTGCCCTTGCCCACGAAGATGCTGATGGCCATGAGCGCCTCGATGACCGGTTACTGGTACCTGTACATCCTGTTGGCCGGCGGCGTGGTGGGCGGGTTCGTGTACTTCGTGCGAACCGAAACCGGCCGCATCTGGTGGGACATGGCCAAACTGAGGATTCCCATTCTCCAGAGACTCTGTCACGCGCTGTACCTGTCGCGAGGCCTGCGGACGATGGGCGAACTCGTTAACGCCGGCGTCCCCATGCTCGACACGATCGCCATTACGGCGGAGGTCTCGGGCAACGTCCACTACGCCAAAGTGTGGCACCGGGTTCACGTGGCCGTCCGCAAGGGCCAGCGTATCGCCCCTACCCTGGCCAAGAGCCGGTTCATTCCGCCCAGCGTGTCTCAGATGATCGCGGCCGGCGAGGAAACGGGTTCCATGGCCGACATTCTCAGCGACATCAGCGATTTCTACGACGACCAGTTGAAGGGCACCATCAAGGCCGTTACGGCTGCCATCGAACCCTTGATGATCGTGGCGATGGGTGGCATTGTGGCCTTTATCGCCGCCAGTATTCTGTTGCCCATCTTCAAGATGTCTCAGTTGGTGGGGTAATCATGTACACAACCCACGCATCCACGCAAACGCCCTCGCGGGCCGCCGCCTTCACCCTCCTGGAGGTGCTTATCGCCTCCGTGCTCCTGGTACTCGGCTTTACAGCGCTGGTGGGCGCCTTCGGGTACGAGGGTGTGGTGATTCAGCGAGGCGAAGAGATTACGTACGGCACATTCCTGGCGAACGAGATTCATGACATGGCCTCACGCATGTCCTTTGACAGCGTGTTTTACCTCGACGACCAGACCTTTGCCCCGGCCTTGCTCAGCACAGGCACAAGTCAGGACCGTTCGGAATACTCGCAGCAAATCACCGTTACGCCGGTCGACGCCGAGGACCTTTCCTCCACCGTTGAACAGGAAAACGCCGAAGCGGCGCGCCTGACCGTAACGATCCTGGCCTATGACAAACCGGTCGTGGTCCAAACCTACTACGTCTTTGACATGAGCGAGGTGCCGTTTACCGACCGAGACGGCGGGTAGCCGGGTCGGCGCGGCCCCTGGCGGGCACACCCATGGCAACGTGAACCAAACAAACGATGGCGACCGGCAGAGGCGGCACGAACCCGCCTCGCCCGTTGCTGCACGGTGAGTCGCCCGGTCCCCGGCCGGCTTGCCTGGAGACGCGTTTTCACGCCCCGACGCGCCCTAGTGACAGGATGGAGGGTGTACTATGTATGCGGGGCGTATCGATGAGCCCGGCCGACGCACGGGCTCCGCTTTAGTGATCACACTGATGTTCGTAGCGCTGTTTGCCAGTATGGCGGTTGCGTTGGCCGTGGCGTCGGACGCCAACCTCGCCATCTCGCGGAACTATCGCGAGATCAATCAGGCCTATAACCTGGTGGAGAGCGGCCTGTTGCTCGCGCAGTGCGAAATGGGCAACTTGAAGGTAACCGGCGACAACGCCGCGGCCCTTAACGCCACGTTGGCCAGCCACTTTCAGGTGGCTTGGGCCAACGCCGCCATGATTGACGCCCAGGCCATCAGTGCGGGCAACGTCGGCGTCGTTTTTCCGGCAATCATCGTACCGGGGCCGGATGACCGCATGGGCAACATCATGCTGAGGATCGCGGCGGACGGCGGCGTGGAGGCCGAACCCACGGTCACCGTCACGTCCGAAGGCCGGTTCGGCGAAGCCCGCCGCGCCGCCACCTACGACTTCCAGGTGCGAAGCGGGTACCGGATCTTCAGCGACTACGGCATTGCCAGCCGGTCGCCCATCGTCATGGACGGGGGCGCCACCATCGACGGGGCGAACGACCCTTCCGAGGGCAGCATTTACTCCTCCAGCGGGTCCGCTCCCCAGGCGATCTACATGGACGGTACAACGCACATCACGGGCAACGCCGCCGTCAGCGCTGAGGGTGCCGGGATTTTCCAGGGGTCCGACGCCAACATCGACGGCGAGCAGGTCACCGACGCCCCCGAGTTCGAGTTCCCCACAATCAACACCGCCGAGTTCGAACAGTACGTCGAATGCGCCTACAGCGGGTCCGGCACCGAAGAGGACGGCACGTTCGCCAATATCCGCATTCTGCCGAACACCAATCCCACGTTCAACGGCAACACGAACCTCTACGGGGTCATCTACATCGAGTCGCCCAACAAGGTGACGTTCAACGGCAACGCCAATATTTGCGGCGTCATCGTGTGCCAGGAACCCACCCTTGAGAACTACAAGAAGAACAGCCTGACGTTCAACGGCAACCTGACAGCGGCAGGCGTGGAGTACCTGCCAAACGACGCCCGCTACAACGGCCTGCGCGAGAAGACCGGCACCTTTTTGCTCGCGCCCGGCTTTGGCGCCTCGTTCAACGGCAACTTCACCACGATCAACGGATACGTGGCCGCTAGCAAACTCGCTTTCAGCGGCACCGCGTCCGGCACGGTATGCGGGGGCATCGTGAATCTGGCCGACACGAATTTCAGCCTCCTGGGCGGGGCCCATCTGACCATCGACAAGAAGAACGCCGAGAAGCACCCCGCAGGCTTCAACCGCCGCTATTCGCTTATCTGTGTGGCCGGTTCGTACCGCGAGTGAGCCGCCAGGATCGGCCCGGCGGCTGCGCAAGAGCACGCACTGTGCCCAAAGGAGACTGTTTGATGACATGGGGCAACGTTCAGAAGGAGCGGCCGCGCACTGGCTCGGCCCTGCTGATCACGTTGATCTTTGTGGCGATCTTCGCCAGCATGGCCGTGGCGCTCGCGGTGGCATCCGACGCAAATCTGACCATCAGTCGCAACCGCCTCGACATCGGCCAGGCCCAGAGTTTGGTCGAGACCGGGCTGTGCATGGTCCAGCGTGAAATGACGACGGCCGAGGTGACCGGCGCGAATGCCGCCGCCCTCCATGCCTCGCTGGCCGAGCATTTTCAGACATCCTGGGCCAACGTGCTCACCGCCAACTCCGACAGGATCGAGGCGAGCGAGGACGGCGTCTCGTTCCCGGCGATTAGCACCCCTGGCCCGGGCGACCAGGCGGGAACCATCGTCCTAGGCATGGTGGCGGACGGCGGCGTAGGCAACGCGCCCACCGTTACGCTCACCTCGACCGGCCGGTTTGGCGAAGCTACCCGTACCGCCTACTACGATTTTCACGTGCGAAGCGGGTGCAAGTTCTTCAGCGACTACGGCGTGGCCAGCATGGCGCCCATCAGCATGAGGGGCAACGCCACCATCGACGGGGCCAACAACGCCTCCGAAGGCAGCATCTACTCGGCCCACGATAGCACCGCCGCCATTGATCTCCGGGGCAACGCCCACGTCACCGGCGACGCCGCCGTCAGTGCCGAGGGCGCCGACATCTCCACCAGGGGCAACGGCACCATCGACGGCAACGAGCTGATCGGGGCAGCCAGCCAGGAGTGGCCCGACGTTGATACCAGTCTCTTTGAGCAATACGTCGAGACGACGTACAGCGGCCCGAGCACCATCAAGAACGCCACCCTCTCGAACATCCGGATTCCGCCGAACACCAATCCCGTCTTCAAGGGCAACACCAACCTTTACGGCGTAATCTACATTGAGTCGCCCAACACGGTGACGTTTAACGACAACGCCAACATCTGCGGTGTCGTGGTGTGCGAGGAACCCGCCGTCGAGAACTACAGCACGAACACGATCACGTTCAAGAAAAACCTGACGGCCGCCGGCGTCGAGTATTTGCCCGACGACCCTCAGTACGACGGCCTCCGCGACCTGACGGGCACGTTTCTGCTTGCCCCGGGATTCGAGACCATTTTCAAGAAGAACTTCAGCACCATCAACGGGTACATAGCTGCCGGCAAGATGACCTTTCAAGGGAACGCGTCCGGCACGGTTCGAGGGGGCCTGCTGGCCCTTGACGACGCGGGACTGTCGATGGCCGGCAACGCGCACGTGACCATTGACAAGGATAACGCCGCTCAGCATCCCGCCGGATTCAGTCAGAGTTACTCGCTCATTTGCGTATCAGGTTCCTACAGGGAGTAATGTCATGTGGCGTCTTCATAAACGTGTGTCCGGGTTTACAGTGGCCGAGCTGCTGTTGGCCCTGGCCCTGACGGCCCTGCTCATGACGGCTGTTGGCTTTGCCATGAACAGCGCAGGCCAAAGCAGTAAGTACAACCGGACCAAGGCGGAACTGGTGGCCCGGGCCCGGGGCGTGCTGGACCGCATGGCCCGCGACATCCGCTGTGCCGAGGCCACCATCGTTAACGAGGACGGCTCGGCCGTCAACATCATGGTCGTTCGCCAGGACGACGACGGTGGGACCATCACCACGTGGCGCCAGTACCGCCGCGTCGGCGACCAGATTATCATCTACGACGACACCCACGCCATCGTTCTGCCCCCGTCCGTACCCGAGGGCATCGAGGGCGAGGTCCTGACCAGCGACGTTACCACCTTCAACATCCACACGCTTATCGCCTCGACGCGTAGCATCACCGAGACGCTCTCCTGCCGCATTACCTCCACGTGTGGGCCGAATGCCGGCAACGAACTCACCGTGCCGATGGAGGAAGGGCCGTACGTCCTGAAACTGTCGCAGACCCAGTACGACAACCTACGCGATATCGGTCAAATGCACGAGTGCGTCGACGTGGACCCCCGCCCATCCTACGAGCCCGACGACGACCCCGACACGTACTGGCTGTGTCTGGAGGACGCCCAGGCCCCGGAGGTCGCCTTGCCGGACGGCGACTGGGACTTCAACGATTTCATGCTCAAGGTCACCGAGAACGGCGGCCAGGTCGAGATGGAAGTCCACTGGGGCACTGCCGCCTACGACCGCGACGTCATGGGGCCCGACGGCGAATTGCTGTACGGCGACATCGGGGGCACACACACCTATACGTACGTGCCTTATTCCGTGGATGCCGACACCGTTCGAATCGACCTGGGTTTGGAGCGCGACAACGCCGAGACGAGCGGCTCCATCACCGCCACGCAGCGCAAGGCTGTTTTCTAAGGCGATGCCGCCCGGCGCGGGAGGTGCATCGGTGGTACTACCGATGGTCTGCGACCTTCGCCGAGGCGCGGCTAGAACTGCCGCAGGAACCGTGCGTCGTTCTCAAAGAGTAACCGGATGTCCTTGATGCCGTACTTGAGCATGGCCACCCGGTCAATGCCCAGGCCGAAGGCGAACCCCGTGACCGCCTCGGGGTCGTAGCCGACGGCCTGGAACACGTTCGGGTCCACCATGCCGCACCCGCCGATTTCCATCCACCCGGTCCGTTTGCAGGCCGGGCACCCTGCCCCGCCGCACAACAGGCACGAGAAGTAGAGTTCGGCGCTCGGCTCCGTGAAGGGGAAGTAACTCGGCAGGAAACGCGTTTTGGCGTCGGGCCCGATGAGAGCCCGCGCGAACGCCGTCAGCACGCTCTTCAGGTCGGCGAACGTCACGCCCTCGTCCACCCATAGCCCTTCGAGTTGGTGGAACATATTCGAGTGGCCGGCGTCAACGGTGTCGGGCCGATAGACGCGGCCGGGCGCCACGAGGCGCACGGGCGGCGGTTGCCGTTCCATGACGCGAATCTGGACCGTCGACGTCTGTGTCCGCAGGAGGCTCGTGTCGGTCAGGTAGTAGTTATCGAGGGGGTCGCGTGCCGGGTGGGCTGCTGGGATGTTCAGGCCCACGAAGTTGTGCCACTCGTCTTCCACCTCGGGGCCCTCGACGCAGGTAAAGCCGAGGCGGGCGAAGATCTCGACCATTTCGCCCATGGCCCGGGTCACCGGATGAAGGCGCCCGAGGCGAAGCCGCCGCCCGGGCAGCGTCACGTCGACGGCCGGCCCGGCCGACCCGCCGGTTGCCAGGGCGTCGCGGCGTGCCGCCAGGGCGTCGCCGACGGCGGCCTTCAAGGCGTTGACCGCCTGCCCGAACGCCGCCCGGTCCTCCGGGGCGACCGTCGGAATACCCTTCATAAGTTGGGTAATGCGACCGGACTTGCGGCCGAACCACGCGATTCGCACGGCCTCGAGGGCGTCGGCATTGGCTGCGCCGGCCACCTCTTCGAGGGCGTTGCGGTGAAGCGTCTCGACGTCGGCCAGGGTCGGCATGTCAGGCTCCGAGGGCGGCGCTGGCTTCCTCGAGGATGGCATCGAACGCCTTCGGGTCGTTCAGGGCGAGGTCCGCAAGGACCTTCCGGTTCAGTTCGACACCGGCCTTCTTCAGGCCGCCGAGAAAGTGGCTGTACGTCATGCCGCGGGCCCGGCAGGCGGCGCTGATGCGCGTGATCCAGAGACGCCTGAAATCGCGTTTGCGATTGCGGCGGTCGCGGTAGGCGTACTGGTCGGCTTTGAGACGCGACTGCTTGGCCACCCGGTACAGTTTGCCGCGTGCCCCCACGTACCCCTTGGTCCGTTTGAAGAGGCGTTTCTTGGTTTGGCGGCGCTTAGCGCCTTTGCGTGTTCGAGGCATGGTGCTGCTCCTGTTTTCGGTTGAAGGCCGCCGGCACTACTTGCCGGGCCGGAGGGCCTCGATGTAACTCTTGGCCCTGCCGCTCTTGACCGTGTCGGTGCCGCGCAGGTTCCGTTTGCGTTTGCCGGTTTTGGTGCTCATGAGATGGCCTCGGTTGGCCTTTTTGCGGAGGACTTTGCCGGTGCGCGTGGTGCGAACGCGTTTGGTGAGACCCTTGTGCGTTTTGTTCTTGTTTCCCTTGGGCATGCGGTGCCCCTCTTTCTGAACGGTTCGAAAACAAAGACATCCCCAGAGCCGTCGTCAGACGGCCATGCGTGCGATCCTCAGGGTGCCTGGAACACGGCGGGTTCGGGGTTGACCTAATGGTCCTTCAGGGGCGCAAGGATGAGAATCATGCGCCTGCCTTCCCGCGATGGTCCGCGTTCCACCGAAGCGATGTCGCCAAGCTGATCGACAAAGGCCTGCATGTTCTGGGCCGCGTAGTCCATGTGACTCAATTCGCGGCCGCGGAACAGCATGTTGACCATGACCTTGTCGCCGCCCTCGAGAAAATCCCTGGCTCGGCGTATCTTGAAGTCGAGGTCATGGGCCTCGGTCTTGGGCCGAACGCGTACCTCTTTTTGCCGCACCTCGTGGCTCTTGGCCTTGCTCTTGTGGCTTTTCTTGGCCTGCTGGTACTTGTACTTGCCAAAGTCCATGATTTTGCAGACCGGCGGCCGCGCGTTCGAAGCCACTTCCACGAGGTCGAGGCCGGCGTCCTGAGCTATCTGAAGCGCCTCATCGCGTTCCAGGATGCCCAACTGCTCGCCATCGCCCCCGATCACCCGCAGCGGCGAGATCTTGATCTGATCGTTGACCCGCTGCTTCTTATCCTTCAATCGCTCCTCCTTTTTCGGTCCCCATGGGACACGTCCGACGGCCGGGCGGGCGTTCCCGCCGGCCGGATTCCGTTACGCCGTTTTCGCCTCCGGCCGGAGCCGTTTCTCGCGTACCTCGCACGTGGCCCGGTCGCGGAAGGCCTGAATCGATTCGACCCCGAGGTCGCCGGCGGCCTTGTCGCGGACGCTGACGGTGCCGGCGTCCTGCTCCTTGGCGCCGACGATGAGCATGTACGGCACCTTCTGGAGCGTGGCCTTGCGGATCTTGGCGCCCACCTTGTCGCTGCTGTCGTCAACGTGGACGCGAAGCCCGTCGGCCCGCAGGGTCTCGGCCACTTGCCGGGCGTAGGCGTTAAACTTGTCGCTCACGGGCAGAACCGCGGCCTGGACCGGTGCGAGCCAGAGCGGGAAGTCGCCCCCGTAATGCTCGATAAGAATGCCCAGGAACCGCTCGATGCTGCCGAGAATGGCCCGGTGAATCATGGCCGGCCGGTGCGGCGCGTTGTCCTGGCCCACGTACGTCAGGTCGAAGCGTTCCGGCATGGCCAGGTCCACCTGAATCGTGCCGCACTGCCAGGACCGGCCCAGGCAGTCGCGGATGTGGTAGTCGATCTTCGGGGCGTAGAAGGCGCCATCGCCCACGTTGACCTTGTACGTCATGCCGCACGCGTTCAGGGCGCCGCGAAGGGCCCCGGTGGCGTGTTCCCACATTTCGTCGCTGCCGATGGATTTCTCGGGCCGCGTCGAGAGCTCCACCCGCACGTCCTCGAACCCGAAGGTGCGGTAAATCGTGTCGACGAGACCAATAACGCCGATGACCTCGTCCTGAATCTGCTCCGGCAGGCAGAAGATGTGGGCGTCGTCCTGCGTGAATTGCCGCACACGCAGCAGACCGTGCAACACACCGCTCTTCTCGTGCCGGTGCACCAGGCCAAGTTCGGCCACCCGCATGGGCATCTCGCGGTACGAGTGCTTCGTGTTGCGGTACACCAGCAGGCCGCCCGGGCAGTTCATCGGCTTGACGGCAAAGGGCTCGTCGTCGATTTCCGTGAAGTACATGGCGTCGCGGTAATTATCCCAGTGTCCGCTGCGATGCCACAAGGCCTCGCTCAGAACCGTGGGGGTTCGGATTTCCTGGTACCCGGCGTCCCAGTGCACGCGTCGCCAGTACTCGAGGATTTCGTTCAGGACGATCATGCCGTTGTGATGCATGAAGGCAAAACCAGGCCCCTCCTCGTGGAAACTGAAGAGGTCGAGGTCTTTGCCGATGCGGCGATGGTCGCGTTTCTTGGCCTCTTCGACGCGCGCGAGGTGCGCCTCGAGGTCCTTCTTCGAGAAGAACGCCGTCCCGTAGATGCGCTGAAGCATCGGCCGCGTCTCGTCGCCTCGCCAGTAACTGCCCGCCACGCTCAGCAGTTTGAAGGCGGGTATCTTGCCGGCGTGCGGCAGGTGCGGGCCGCGGCACAGGTCCGTAAACCCCGCCGTCTCGTATAGCGAGACGGCGCCATTGGCCGGGGGCGTGGCCTCGGCATTCGGTCGCTCCTCGCCCTCGGCCAGATTGGCGGCGGCGATGTCGCGCAGCAGTTCCGCCTTGTACACCTGGCCCTGGTTCTGCATGAGGGCTTCGGCGTCGGGCATGGGCACCTCGCGGCGCTCGAAGGGGGCCTTCTCGGCGATGATGGCCGCCATCGCCTCTTCGATGGGCTGCAGCTGGTCGTCCGTCAGCCCGCCCGGTACGTCGAAATCGTAGTAGAACCCGTTATCGATGGCCGGACCGATGCCGAACTTGACACCGTCGCCGAACACACGGCGCACGGCGGCCGCCATCACGTGAGCGGTGGAGTGGCGCAGAATCGAAAGGGCCTCGTCGCTTTGGTCGGTCAGGATCTCCACGTCCTGCGGGCCGTCGCACGGCACCGCTCGCGAAAGATCCACCACCGTTCCGTTCAGCCTGGCAGCGACGGCGGCTTGGGCCAGGCGTGAACCGATCTGGTTGGCCACGTCTGCGACGGATGCCCCTTCGGCCACTTCCAGCAACGAGCCATCAGGAAGTCTGACCGTAGGCATCGCGTTATTCACCCGGCATGGACAAACGCCCCACCGGGCCCTTATCCTCCATTCTAACGCACCGGAAGCCATACAGCGCGGGTGCGAACAACCAGAAGATACGGAAAGGTAGTGGCAAAGTCAAGGCAGAATGCCGCTCCGGGGGGCAAATGGCCGGCTGCACACGGCCCGGTCAGTGGGTGTGCCCGGCGCCGTGTACACCGATCGTCGGCACGGTGGGCGTTGCACCGTGCATGGCGTTCCGCGCCGTGTCCTTGGCTGGGTCGGCCCAAGGCTGTGGAGAGTCCGTGTGCCAAGCGTGCAACACGTTCTCGCAGTGTATGATCCGGCTGTCCAGATCGCTGCTTAGCTCTCTCCAATGGTCTGCAGCGATCCAATGCCCATCCTTGATGGATTGAGCAGCGTAGGCGTCGTACCTGGCCTGCTCCGCCTTCAGGTCACTCAATTCCTGCTCGACTTCCGCCTTGCTGCGGTCATCGTCAAGTACCGCCACGGTTCGGTGGCTGGGCTGGTAGTACGGATTACAGTTGGCCGACCGCATGCAGCAGGCGGCCGCCAAGACCGCCAGCAGGGCCACGGTGGTCCGAACTACCGGGCCGGTGTTCCACACGCCGTGCCGTGAACGCGCGTTACGAGGGGTCATTGTCCGCTCCCTTACGCTGAGCACTCGGTCCCCACAACGTCTAGACGAGGTCACTCGCATCGCAGCGCCCCACGGTGCAACACGTGAACGGACAGCCTCGGTGCCTGTGGTATTATACCCCAGAATGGCCCCCGGCGGCGCTTCCGAATGCGGGAGCCAGCAGGCGACCCCGCGGCTGGCGTCACCGTGTCCGCTTGGGGGGGGCAAATGGCCGGCTGCACACGGCCCGGTCAGTGAATGTGGCCGGCGCCAGTCGTACCCGCGGCGGCGTCGCGGGTAAGTTCCGCCACGTCGTAGTGCCGGTGCATCCAGAGGCGGCGGTTCCAGTCCAGCCGGTTCTCGACGTCGGCGATTTCATTTTGGAGGTTGCGGAACCGGGTCTGCGATGCCTCTACCTGCCCGCCGGGGTCCATCCCCCGTGGGGGAACAAACTCCGACGCGTAATTGTACGACCAGCCCTCTTCGATGAGACGGGTCTGAAGGCGGGCCAGTTCGGCCCGCTTGCCGGTCAACTGGGCCTTGAGGGCACCTGTGTCTTCCCGTATTTCGGTTTTGGGACGCGAGTCGCGGGAAAGAGCCAACGCCTCGCAGCCAATTGCCGTTGCCGCCGCGACAAGCAATAGACTTGTCATGACAACGCGCACCATGGCACCGCCTCCAGGCTGTGCGTCGCGTCGCTCCGCGACCGGTCATGCAACGGTAGCTAGTGATGGTGTGGCTGGGCGGTGGTCGGACGGACGTTGGTGGCAGAATTAGCCGCCCCATGCGTCGCGTCGGTGTGGCCGGTGTCCGGCCGCGCATCACCGTATTCGTCGTGCAAATCCGTCAGTTCGTCGTTGCAGTTATGCCATTGGTTGATGAGATTGTTGATGTCCTGACGCGTTCCGGTACGGGTCAGCGTACCGACGTAATCCATCTGCCACTGGCCGTTTTCGACGTGCCCGCCGTAATCTTCGAGTTGCCTCTCGATGTTGGCACGCCGCCGGGTCGTGCTGGTGATGTCCTTTTGGACCTGGCTCTGGGTCCGCTTGCTCGTTCCATTACAGCCCGCGCAAAGGTAAGGCAGAGCAAGAACGCCGGCCACGAGCACGAGCACGCCCACACGCACCACCGCCCACCGTTTGTCTGTCCATCCTACAGTATGCATCTCTGATTCCTCCACCGTGAAACACTCTGCCCGGGGCGCCTTGCACGGCGGAGCAATCTCCACCGTGGGCAACCGCCCCGGGCAAGCGTCATACCCGTTCGATTAGAAAGAGAACGAGATACCCATGTTCACCTGGTGATTCTCGTACGACTCGTTGCCCACGTCGGACGTGTATTGGGCGTACACGTCCACGTTCTGCATCAGCCTGTACTGGAGTTTGGCGCCCAGGGTGAACCAGCACCGGTCGGGGTCCTCGATGGGGGCGACGAGCGTTTCCTCTTCCTGGAGCACGCGGTTCCAGTCAAAGATGCCGACCAGTTGAGCCTGCTGCGTCAGGGCGTAGGTGGCCCGGTTCATCAGCACGAGCGTGCCGTCGCTCGAATCGTCATCGGCGAGGGCCCAGTCGTAATTGAAATCCTGCCACCGCCACACCATCGTGAGCGTCGAGGTGACCGTGAGCGGCCCCTGCTGGTAAGCGGCCAGGCCCACGTACGGCGCCACGGAGAAGGTGTTGATGTCGGTGTGAACGCGGCGGACCAGGCGCGTGCGCACGGCCGAGTCGCCGAACGTCATCGACGTGCCGAAGAACAGCATGTCGATGTTGTTGCCCAGGAACAGCGTCAGGGAGTTGGTGTCGACGTTAGCGCTCGCGCCCGCGGCGCTGGTCCCTTCGGAGTGCGTGTAATCGTACATGATGCCGCCGACCGAGTTGCCCACGCTGCCGAACATGAGGCCGACCGTGCCGCCGTTCAGGTCCGAATCGAGCCCCGCCCGGCGCCGGTCGCGGTTGCTGCCATAGTGGTATTCCAGGAACGGTTTGGGATGATGGAACCACGGGTTCTCGACACCCACGGGTTCGCCTTCGGGGGCAGCTGCACCCGCCTCAGCGCCGTCATCGGCAGCGGCAAGCAGCATGTTGTTCATCCCAGAGCCAAGGCCATACGACATGGCGATGCGGGGCGCCATGGTGCCTAGGCGCAGTGTGCTTGCCGCCGGGTTGCCAGGCCCAAAATACTGGGCCAGCCCCCAGCGGTCAGCCGTGGCCGACGCCGGTGCAGTCGCCAGCAGAAGAACCGCCATCCCTGCACAAACGGCAACGAGAACGGATGATCGCATTAGACGCTCCTTTCGGTGTACCGCCTTACGGAACCGCTCGTACCCGACGTGTCCAGTTCCCCGTTTGGGATTAGACCGACCTTCCGCGTGAGACGCAACAACTATTTTCTGCACGCGGGGCCATGTTACCGGCTCGCAGTACCTTCTCCCGCGGGGATTATCGGACTACTGCCCGGCAGAATTCCACAAAAAAAACTCGAGATTTGCGCAAGCCCGCGCGGCAAGCCTACCACGGGTGGGGGGTGCCTTGGGCAAACCCGCGTCCCCTGCGTTTAGGGGGGTTATCCTACCCGGGGCGAAACGAGTTCGGCAATGCGTCCGACGGTGTCCGGATGGCCGCCCACCATCGGCCGCTCTGCCGGTTCGCCGGCCAGGTAATCCGTGATGTCCACGTCGGCGCCGTCGAGGTACCGCAGCACACCGCCCGCCTCGTTCAGCATGGCCATCGCAGCGGCAAAGTCCCAGGCATGCACGTTCTGAACCACGGCCACCTCCGTATACCCGCTCGCCACGTACGCCAAATGCCCAACGGTGGTGCCCAAACTCCGCACTTTGCCTGGGAAAGACGGGTCCAGCGTGAATCGTTGGTGGAACCGCGAGTCGACGAAGAGCGCCGTGTCGCGGTCGAGGGGCCGATCCGGAACGATATTCACCGGATCGCCCTGGAACCGCATGCCGCGCCCGGGGCCGGCGTCGAACACCTCGTCCATGACGGGCTGGTAAAACCAGCCTTCGGTTGCCCGGCCGTCCTCGACGAGGCCTACCGACACGCCCCATCCCGGCAACCCGGCCGCATAGGAGGAGGTGCCGTCGATCGGGTCGAGCACCCAGAGGCGTCGGGCCTGCTGATGCGTGCGGCCAACGTCTTGCTCCTCCGCTACGAAACCGTCGTTGGGGCACCGCTTGCCGATTTCGCGGATCAGGTACTCTTGGACGGCCAAGTCGGCGCTCGTGACGAACGAGGCGTCGGGCTTGCGCTCGATGGCGACCGTGGCCCGCATCGCCATGGCCTTGCGGCCGGCCGTCAGGACCAACTGCCGGATCTCCTCTGGGTCATGCATTGGGGGGAAAACCGCCCTTTCTAACGCCCGAATCCCTCATTCCACGCCAACGGCGATACAGAAACGTGGCACCCGCATGCGTGGCCAAATCCGGTGTACGGGCAACCCCACAGCATACATGGCTGCGCGAAGGAAAGCCATTGCAGAATTCGCAAGCCTCTCGAGGTAGGGGCCAACTGTCCCGGCCAAGGCCAACGCGGTCCGGCACGGGCCATGCGTCATGGCAAGTCGAGCATCGATTTCGGTGCCTCAGCGCACCGTTCGTGCGGGTCAAATCGACACTTTAAAGCATATCGTCATCCCGAAATAGGATGTACAAAAGGCGACAAAAAACGCAAAGTCGCGACACTAAATCGAAATTGACGACAAAAGCCGACAGTTTTGCCTTGCCCAGTTTAACATTTCCGTGGGCAATCGGCCTTGGCGCTTCGTAAACACAGATTTGTCCCCCCAAAAGGTCCATTTCCCGGGCGCACGGCCAAACCTGTAGTATCAGAGTATATGGGCGCGGGGGCATGAGGCGAAGCCGCTGCCGAAACGGCCAATCACGTTTCCGCCTCCGGGGCGGCCGGCATGGCGGGCGTTGTGGCGGCGGGTTCCGGTGGTGCTTCGCCGATGGCCGCGAGCCCCTTTTCGAATGCCAGTTTTGTAAAGAGGCCGGCCATGGCGAACAGGATGACGGCGCAGACCACGAGCAGGGCCTTGTACGCCCGGCCCTGAAGGAGTTTCCGGCCGCGCGAGATGCTGAACGATGCTGCCGAGTACCAAGCCAGGTCGGCCGAAATATGGCCGATGAAAAACGCCGCCACGCCGGTCCAACCGAGGCTGGCCGCCCCTGCCAGCAGCATCGTCGGCTGCGTTACCCACCACAGGTACCAGTACGGATTAACGAGGCTCGTGATGAGGCCGGTGGGCACGGCGCCCAGCCGGACAAACGCGGGTTCCTGGACGTCTTCGGGTGGGCGGCGTGCCTGCCGCACCAACCCCACGCCCATCCAGACCAGGGCTACCGCTCCGACAGACCCGATGGCCACCAGAACCCGAGGGTTCGTCAGGACCGACGTCAGGCCCAGAAGCAGCAGAAGCACAACCGGCGCCTCGACCAGGGCGTGGCCCAGGACGACGAGCGGGCCGAACCAGAACCCCTTGCGATGGCTCCCGGCCAGCGTGGCCGAAAACATCGGTCCCGGCATCAGTGCGCCGGAGAGCGCGAGGACGAAACTGCCGATTCCCAACGCTACCAAGTCGAGCACGAGCCGTTTCCCCTTCGAGGTCGTCCGATTCTAGGGTGCCCGTCCACCATAAGCAACCCTGCCGGGCGGAGCCGTTGCGGTGCTGCCTCTGGCGGGTCCGGCGGACCCGCGCGCAACGATTCCGGACAAACCCCTTGGCAGGGTTTCGGAATTCTCCTACAATAGGCAAACTCGGATAGCCGATAACTCGAAGAGACAGGCCATGAGCGAGGGAGCCTGCCTTCCTTTCGATTGGGGTGGACTCACGTGAATCACGAACTGAAACGCAGCGCCCACGCTGAATTCTCAGGTTGGGCGGAATCCTACGACCAGCACTGGCTCAACCGGATGCTTTTTGAGCCGTCGCACGCCCTCCTCCTGGAGGAAGTGGCCGCCCTGCCCCCCGGGCGGGCCCTGGACGTAGGGTGCGGCACGGGGGAGCTGGCGTCGCGGCTCGCCTGGCGAGGCTGGAACGTTGTGGGCCTCGACCTCTGCGAGGCCATGATCAGCAAGGCCCAGCACAAACTCAACGGCAACGCCGACCAGGTGCGCCTGACCGTGGCCGACAGCGAGCATCTGCCGTTTGCCTCCGACACCTTCAACGTGGTGACGTGCGCAAACTCGTTTCACCATTACCCGAACCAGGAAGCCGTCATCCGGGAGTTGTACCGGGTGCTGAAGCCTGGCGGTCGGCTCCTGTTGCTCGACGGGTGGCCGGACCACTTTATGGGCCGCGTCGTGTTCGACGTCATCATTACGCACGTAGAGGGCGGCCAGGTTCGGCACTGCGAGGCCCCGTACCTTGAAAAGGCGTTCAAGCGGGTGGGGTTCAAGTCGGTCAGCCAACGGCGTACCTACTCGCTGCTGTGCCCAACGCTTCTGACACGGGGAACCGTGCCTCAGTAATTGCACCGAACGCGCCGAGACCACCGTGATGCCCCGACGTTTTCCACGTAGCCTCATCACCGCCGACCGTGTGAGACGGCTCGCAACCCGCTTGGCGCTTGCGCTGGCGGTGGTTGCGTCGGCCTTGGCGGCCTCGGTCCTGTGCGCCGCGGGGCCCGCGGCGCCGACGGCCCCGGCCGACCCCGCCGTGTACCCGAAGTGCCGCGACGAGGTCGAGCGGCTCATCCGCAAGGATCCGCTGGCTTTTCTGCAACTGGCCCGCGACTGGACCGCCCCGCGCGTCACGAGCTACACGGGCCAGTTCCAGAAACTCGAACGCATCAACGGCGAGTTACGGAAACTCGAGAAGATGCACATGAAGTTCCGCGCCGAGCCCTTCAGCGTGTACCTCAAGTGGACGTCGGATTCCAAGAAAGGCCAGGAGGCGATTTACGTGCGCGGCCTGCACAAGGGCAAGGCCCAGGTGCATCCGGCCGGCCTTATTGGCCTTATCTTCCGGCGCGTGGGTATCGACCCCGAGGGCGAGGAGGCCCGCAAGCACAGCCGCCGCCCCGTCACGATGGCCGGCATGAGCAACATGGTGACCTTGATTACCGGCCAGTCGGAGGAAGCCCGCCGTCGCGGGGACCTGACGTTGACGTACGAGGGCGTGCGGCACGACGGCGGCCGGGCCTCGTACGTTCTGAAACGCGTCCTGCCCGACGGCAAAGGCTACCCCTGCGAAACGCTTCTGATCTTCATCGACTGCCAGTACCTCGTTTGCGTGCGAACCGACGCCTACAATTGGAATGGCGACCTCATCAGCCACTACTTTTACACGGACCTCGTCATCAACCCGGGCCTGACGGACCGCGATTTCGACCCGGACAATCCCGACTACGGTTACCGGTTGTTCTAGGGCCCATGGGTGCGCTTCCGCAGATCGAGGCCGTTCTCTTCGACATGGGCGGCACGCTCGTCGATTTTCCGATTCCCAGTTGGCCGGTCCTGGCTGCCCGTTGTGTCAGCGGTGCGGTGAGCGGATTGGTCCTGGGCGACGAGGGGCCGTTCCCGCCGGCCGCGTCGGTGCCTCGGTCGCAAGACGCCCCCTCCCGCCGCCACGGCGCCCGGCCCGATGCTCCCCTGGTGCACCGTGTCTCGATGGCCATCCGGCGCATGGTCCGCAACGTCAGCGGCCACACATTACCCACGATGGGCGAGATGTGCGCCCGGCCCCTGCTTGCCAAGGGCAGTCTCATTGCCGAGGCTCGCGAGACGCTCGCCACCCTGCGGTCGCGCGGGTACCGCCTGGGCCTGGTCTCGAACACCCCCTGGGGCACGCCCGAGTACCTGTGGCGGGGCCAACTCGAACGGTTCGATCTGGACGCCTTCTTCGAGGTCATCCACTTCAGTTCCGACGTCGGGTTCCGCAAGCCGGACCCCCGGATTTTCCGCCTGACCCTGGAGGGCCTGGGCGTCCGGCCGCAGGCCGCCCTCTTCGTGGGTGACGAGCCGGAGGCCGACATCGTCGGCGCTCGGGGGGCCGGCCTGGCGTCGGCCTGGATCAACCGTCCCGACGGCCCGCGCCGCACCCCGCCCGACCCGCCCGCCGACGTCACCCTCGACCGCATCGATGGGCTCCTCGCGCATTTGCCGGCTTCATAGCGGCGGGCCTGCACGCTTACCGCGGCCTGTCGCGCCGAAAACGGGTTGACACCCTCGCCCCCGCGGCCTACCATCGCGCGTTCCGCACCCATACGGGCGGCACACGGAAGGGTGCGAACGCACGACGCGCGGCGGGCGCACCGACCCGCTCCGAACGAACACGACCAACGAAAGGATCTTATGGCGCACGACGTAACCCTTGTACTCGGCGACGGGGTGGGCCCTTCCCTGGCAAACGTAGCCCGCGACGTCATCAACGCGACCGGGGTCGACATTGCCTGGGACGAACAGCCGGCCGGCATCGACTGCCTCGAAACGTACGGCACGCCGTTGCCCGAGCCGCTCATGGAGAGTATCCGCCGCACCGGCGTAGCCCTGAAGGCCCCCATCACCACGCCCGTCGGCAAGGGATTCCGCAGCGTAAACGTGGCCCTCCGGCAAACGTTCAACCTGTACGCGTGCCTCCGGCCGTGCAAGTCGTATGAGGGCGTGCGGTCGCGGTACGACGACATCGACCTCGTGGTGGTCCGCGAGAACACCGAAGACCTGTACGCGGGCGTCGAGTTTGCCAAGGGCGATGATGCCACCCGCACGCTCCATCGCACGATTAACGAGCTTAGCACCGACCGGCGAATCGTTAGCGGCGAGGCGACCACCGGCATCAGCATCAAGCCGATTAGCGTCGAGTGCACCGAGCGCATCCATCACTTCGCCTTCCGCTACGCTCGCGAGCACGGTCGCCGCAAGGTCACGACCGTCCACAAGGCCAACATCATGAAGCATTCCGACGGCCTGTGGCTCGACGTGGCCCGCGAGGTGGCCCAAGCGTACCCGGATATCGAGTTTGAGGACCGTATCGTCGACAACATGTGCATGCAACTCGTCCAGAAGCCGGAACTCTACGACGTGCTGGTCCTGCCGAACCTGTACGGCGACATCCTGAGCGACCTGTGCGCCGGCCTGGTGGGCGGCCTGGGCGTGGCCCCCGGCGCCAACATCGGCGACGACGGCGCCGTGTTCGAGGCCACCCACGGCTCAGCCCCCAAGTACAAGGGACAGAACAAGGTGAACCCGACGGCGCTGATTCTCTCGGGCATGCTCCTGCTGGACCACCTGGGCGAGAAGGACGCCGCCCGCCGGCTCGAAGCGGCCGTCGGCACCGTCGTGGCCGAAGGCAAGGACGTCACCTACGACATGAAGCCCAACCGCGACGACCCGACGGCCGTCGGCACCCGCGAGATGGGCCAGGCCATCATCGCCAAATTGACGACGTAACCGGTAGGCGCCACCCCGGCACGGGTGCGGCTCGTGCCGTGGCCGGCTGGCGGCTAGCCGCCAGTGTGGGCGCTGGGGGCGGCGTGCCCACGGCGCCAACGTGCAGCCGCCTCGCGTCGGGGACTACGGGCATGGACGCCAGCGCCTCCAACCGGCCCCCTCCGATTCGCCGCGACCCGCAGTCCCGCTGGCTGGACCTCGTCTCGCAGGCCGAGCGGGGCCCCGTGCCGGCAGCGGCACGGGCCGGACTCGCCGTGCTGGCCGGCCTTTACCGGGTGGGACTTGCCGCCGCCAACGTCCGTTGGCGCTTCCCGAGCGCCGTTCACCGGGCCCCCTGCCCCGTCATCAGCGTCGGAAACCTGACCGTGGGCGGCACGGGCAAAACACCCATGGTGGCGTACCTGGCGGGCATGTTGGTTGCCGAGGGATATCGGCCTCTCATCGTCAGCCGCGGCTACGGGGCCGAGCCCGGCTCGCCCAACGAAGAGGCCGGCGAACTCGGACGCCGGTGCCCCGACGTGCCGCAAGTCCAGTTTCCCGACCGTCTCCGAGCCATCCAAGAGTGGACGGCCCAGCATCCCTGCGACGTGGCCATCCTCGACGACGGTTTCCAGCATCGCCGGCTCGACCGCGACCTCGACATCGTGCTGCTCGACGCCCTCCGTCCGTTCGGGTACGGCCACGTGCTGCCCCGCGGTCTGTTGCGCGAGCCGCCGTCGGCGCTGGCCCGGGCCGACATGGTGGTTATTACGCGGGCGGCGCTGATTGAGGCCGACGCCCTCGCACGCCTGAAGGCGGTCGTCGGGCGGCTCGTCGCCGCCGAGACACCCGTCCTCGTGGCCGACCACCGGCCGGCCGAGGTCGCGTTTGCCGACGGGTCGTGCCAACCGGCCAACTGGCTGTGCGAGAGGCCGGTGGCGGCCGTCTGCGCCATCGCCAACCCGGAAGCCTTCGAGCAGACGCTCGACTCCATCGGCGCCCAAGTAGTGCGCTTCGATGCCTTCCGCGACCATTACGCCTACACGGCCGCCGACCTGGCCCGCCTGGGGGCCGGCGCCACGGCCGCCGGCGCTAACGTCCTTGTGACCACGGGTAAGGATTTTGTAAAATGGCGGCCGCTGCTGACGCACGACCGCGAGGCCGTGCCGGTGCCGTGTGCCGCCCTGGAGGTGGCCATGCACTTCACGGAGGGCGAAGCCGTGCTCCATGACCGCGTCCGCCGCCTCATGCCGCCGCCGCCCGGACGCCGGGGAGACCCCTGATGCGCCAGCCCAAGGCGTACCAACCGATAGACCTGTCGTTGGTGGAGGCGTTCTCGATTGAGGATCGGACCCACAAGGTCCATCTGGACGACCTGGCCCGTCCCGCGCCGGCCCAGGCGTCGATGCCCGAGTTCGTGGCCTCGCTTCCGCAGACGCCCGTAACCCAGGGTCTGCACACGCTGGCGACGGGGGTAGCCCGTGCCGTCCGTGCCGAAGCCCCCGTAGTCGTGGCCTTCGGAGGCCACGTGGTCAAGTGCGGCCTCGGGCCGGTCCTCGTTGACCTGATGGAGCGCGGCATCGTTAGTGCGGTCGTTACCCACGGGGCCGGCGCCATTCACGACGTGGAACTGGCGTTTCACGGGGCCACGAGCGAGGACCCCGCCGAGACGATGCGCGACGGCCGCTTCGGCATGGTCGAGGAAACGCCCGGGTACCTGAACGATGCGGCCCGGCTGGGCCGGCACCGCGGCCTCGGGCAGGCCATTGGCGACCTCATGAACGAGGACCCGGAGGAGTTTCCGCACGCCGACCGCAGCATCCTGGCCGGCGCCGCCCGCTTGGGGTGCACGGCCACGGTGCACGTGGCCATCGGCACCGACACCGTCCACATGCATCCGGAGGCCGAGGGGGCCGACATCGGCGAGGCCACGCTCATCGATTTCCGCAAACTCTGCGCTGTGGTGCGCGACATGGCCGAGGGCGTTTGGATTAACCTCGGCTCGGCCGTCATCCTGCCCGAGGTGTTCATGAAGGCGTACACCGTGGCGGCCAACCTCGGGGCCGAACTCGACCATATGACGACCGCCAACCTCGACCAGATTCAGCACTATCGTCCGGCACAGAACGTGCTGCGCCGGCCCACGGACGAAGGCGTGGCGCTGACCGGCCACCACGAAATCATGCTGCCGCTCGTCAGGCATCTCATCCTGCTGGAACTCGAAACCGACTAGGGCGGCCGGGGTGGCAAGACCACCCGGCCGCACGTCACCACACAGGAGCCTCCGTGTACCGCGAACTCGTGAAACGGGTCGAGTCGCTCGGCCAGCCGCACGTTCTCGTTGTCGGCGACTTCATCCTCGACCGGTACGTCTTCGGCGATGCCGAACGCATCAGCCAGGAGGCGCCCATCCAGATTCTCAAGGTGGCACACGAGGAAACGCGCCTGGGCGGCGCGGGGTCCGTCGTCAACAATCTCCACACGCTCGGGGCACGCGTCGAGGCTTTTGGCGTCATCGCCGACGACCTCGACGGCGACGGCATCGTTGCGGACCTGGACCGCATCGGCATCGGTACCGCTTATCTGCTACGGGCCGAGGACGAACGCCCCACGACCCGCAAGACTCGCTTTGTGGGCCGTGCCCAGCACCGTATTCCCCAGCAGGTGCTCCGGGTGGACTGGGAGGACCCGCGCGATATCGCGCCCGGCGACCAGGACCGCCTTGCGACGGCCTTCCGCGTGGCGCTCGCCAATGGCGGCCCCGACGCCGTTCTCCTGAGCGATTACGGCAAGGGCGTTCTGACACCCGCCCTGACGGCCAACCTCATCGCCTGGGCCAAGGACGCCGGCGTGCCCGTCATCGTGGACCCGCTGAAGTCGGCCGACTACAGCAAGTACCGTGGCGCCACCGTCCTGACGCCCAATCGCGAGGAAGCCGGCCTGGCCTCCGGCATGGCCCTCGCAGCCCACGACGCCCTCGAACAGGCCGCCGCCCAACTCGTGGCCGACTTCGACCTCGAAGCCCTCGTCATTACGCTCGATAAAGAGGGCGCGTACCTGCGGCTGCGCGACGAGAACCGAGGCTGCCTCGTGCCTACCCGGCCCCGACACGTGTACGACAACGCCGGCGCGGGCGACATGGTCGTGGCGGTCATGGCGTTGGCCATGGCGGGCGGTGCGCCGATGCGCGAAGCCGTCGGGCTCGCCAACGTGGCGGGCGGATTGGAGGTTGAAAAGTTCGGCGTCCAACCGGTCTCGCGCGACGAGATGATCGCCGACCTCCTCGACGAGGCCCGCCGTAGCGGCGACAAGATCCGCACCCGAGAGGCCCTGCTCACGGAACTCAGCCGGCACCGGGCCCGCGGCGAGACGATTGCCTTCACGAACGGGTGTTTCGACCTGCTCCACGCCGGCCACATCGAGTACCTCGACTTTGCCGCACGCCACGGCGATGTCCTCGTGGTCGGCCTGAATTCCGACCGCAGCGTCCGGGCAAACAAGGGGCCGGAGCGACCCGTGTGCCCCGAGGCGCAGCGTGCCCGGGTGCTGTCGGCCATTGAGGTCATTGACTATCTGGTCATCTTCGACGAGGATACTCCCCAGGGCCTCATCGAGGCCATCCGGCCCGACGTGCTCATCAAGGGCGAGGACTGGCGCGAGAAGGGTGTCGTCGGCCGCGAGTTCGTCGAATCGCACGGAGGCCGAGTCGTGCTGGCCCCGCTTGTCAAGGGACTCAGCACCAGCGACCTGGTCGACCGGATTCGGGGAGGTCCGGCCGACCGCCCGAAAGGGGATGTGCCATGATCGAGTCTGTCCGCGCCCATCTGCGACTGGGGGCCGAGGTGTACCTCGAGATGGCCGAGGTCCTCGCGGAGCCCACCGTCGAGGCCGTCGAATTGCTCGTCCAGGCCCTCCGCGCCGGGCACAGCGTGTACGTGTGCGGCGACGGGGGCAGCGCCGCCCAGGCCCAGCACATGGCGGGCGAGTTCATCGGGCGATTCCTCAAGGATCGCCGGCCCCTGCCCTGCGTGGCCCTGACGACCGACACGAGCGTCCTGACGGCGGTGGCCAACGATTACGAGTTCGAGACGGTCTTTGCCCGCCAAGTGGAGGCCCTTCTTCGCGAGGGCGACGTCCTGATGATCCTCTCGACGAGCGGGATGAGCGGCAACGTCCTGAAGGCGGCCTCCGCCGCCAGCCGGTGCGGCGCCAAACTGCTCGGTCTGACCGGCCGCAGCGGCGGCAAACTCAAGGAACTCTGCGACGTGACCCTGTGTGTGCCCGCCGACTCCAGTCCGCCGGTCCAGGAGGGGCATCTGGCGTTGCTCCACATCCTGTGCGGCCTGGTTGAGCAGGCCCTCTTTCCCGATGACGAGACCGAAGCATAAGGCGCCTCCCCGTGCCCGACCCTGCCGTGTTTCTGGACCGCGATGGTACCCTCATCGAGGACGTCGGCTACGCCTCACGCCCGGAGCAGATTCGGATTCTGGGTGGTGTGGCCCGGGCGCTGGCGGACCTTACGGCTGCCGGTTACCGCCTCATCGTCGTGACGAACCAGTCGGGCATTGCCCGCGGGTACGCCACCGAGGCCGACCTGGAACGCTTCCACCAAGCCCTGGACGAGCAGTTCCACCTGCTTGGGGCCGCCGTCGATGCCTACTACGCTTGCCCGCACCATCCGAACCCGGGCACCGTGCGCCGACCCGACCTGGCCGTCGACTGCAACTGCCGCAAGCCCAAGCCCGGCCTCATCCTCCGGGCGGCCGAGGACTTCGGCATCGACCTCGCGGCCTCGTGGACCGTGGGCGACATGTGGCGCGACATCGCCGCCGGTCAGGCCGCCGGCACCCGGACCATCAAGTTACCGGCGGACCCGGAACATGACCTCGCCCGGCCCACGGACGTGGCGCCGCCGACGGCGGAGGCCACGGACCTGGCCGAGGCCGCACGCCTCATCCTGGAGGGCTTCCCCGAGCCGGCCACCGAGCCGGCGGCCGTGGAGCAGGCCGCACCCGCGTCGGCGTATCCGGACGTTTCCTCCAAAGCCCTTCCGGCAGGCAGCGTGCCCAACGAGACGCTGGCCCCGAAGGGTGAGCCCGACGACGTTGGCAGCGCCGCGCCCGACGATGAGGCCGAGCCCTTGCCACCCGACGCTGCCGGTGACGACGCCGGCGCCGATACCGAAACGGCCGACGCCGATGCGCCGGCGGCCGAACCGCCTGCCGCGTCGGCGGCGCCCGAGCCGTCCATCCAACGGTCGCGTGCGGCCCGGCCTGCTCCGGAAGCCGCCCCGCCGGCAGCCGAAACCCGCGACCCGGAGCCGGCGGCGGCCCAGTGCGCCCGCTGCGGGGCCGCGATACCCAGCGCCGACCTGGCCGACGGTACGGCCGCCGTACGCAACGGTTTCTTGCTATGCCATGAGTGCCTGGTCCAGCAACCGCGCGAGGCCGCCGGCGGTACGGAAGCCCCGCCCGACGACGTGCTACAGAGCATCCTCCTGGAATTGCAGCGGCTGCGCCGATCGCAGCGGCCGTCGAGCTTGTCGGCCCTGCGGATCCTGGCGTACATTGTTCAGGCGGCGGCCCTGTTCTTCGGATTCGGGTTGGCGATGCTCGGCGACGACCGAACCCTGTATCTCGAGGTGGCCCTGCTGCTGCAACTGCTGGTCCTGGCGCTGCTGCTCTTTGAGAGGCGGTCATGACGCTTGCGGTGGCCTTGCCGAACTGGGTGGGCGACGCCGTCATGGCCACGCCCACCTTGCGAGCGCTGCGGCTCCGGTTTCCCGAGGAGCGGCTCCTGGCGGTCGTCCGCCCGTACATCCGGCCGGTGCTCGACCCGAACCCGTGGACGGACGGCTTTGTGGAAACCGACAAGACGGTGGGCGGCATGGTCCGAACCGCCCGGGCCCTTCGCCACGAGGCCCCTGAGACGGGTGTCCTCCTGCCGAACAGCGTCCGCAGCGCCGCGCTGTTTTGGCTGGGCGGTGTGACGCGGCGCATCGGATATGCCCGGCCCGGCCGGTCGCGGCTCCTGACCGACGTGCTCGATGCGCCCCGCAACGGCGGCCGCTTCGTTCCCACCCCGCAACTGACGTACTACCTGGCGCTGGCCGACGTGCTGGGCGCGCCCATCGACAATCGCCGCATGCAACTGGTGACGACCGAGGAAGACGAAGCGTCGGCCGCCGCCGCTTTCGGCCAGGCGGGGCTGGACCCTGCCCGGACACTTCTCGTGTGCCCCGGCTACGCGTTCGGCCCGTCGAAGGCGTGGCCCGTGCCGCACTGGGCCCACCTCGTTCGTGGGGCACGCGAGCGGTTCGGCCTGAGGGCGGCCGTCCTGTGCGGGCCCCGGGAGGCCGAGACCGCGCTTGCCATCTGCGACGCTGCCGACGGCTGCGCTACGCTGCACGACAAGGGTGTTACGCTGGCGTCGGCCCGTGCGGTGGTGCGGGCGGCCCGGGCGATGGTGGCCGTCGACAGCGGTCTCCGGCATTACGCGGCCGCCTTCGACAAGCCGGTCGTCGCCTTGTTCGGCCCCACGCACATCGAGTGGACCGAGACGTGGCACCGGAAGGAGGTGCGGCTCCAAGCCACCGTGCCGTGCGGACCGTGCCAGAAACCAATCTGCCCCACCGGGACGGGGGCCTGCATGCAGCAGGTTCAACCGGCCGAGGTCCTCGACGCCCTCGCCGACACCCTGGCCCGGGACAGCCGCTGACCCAACGAACCATGCTCGACCGCGATACACTACACGGCATCCGCGACGGCCGCCACACGCCCGACGACCTGGCGTCTATCGTGATTCCGCACTACCGGACGCCGGACCTTGCCCGGCTGTGCCTGCGGGCCATCCGGCGGCTCACCGACCACCCGTACGAGGTCATCGTGGTCGATAACGACAGCGCGGACGGGTCGGTGGAGGCCCTCGGCGAGGTGCAGTGGATCCGCCTGATTCGTCGCGGCCGGGAGACCGAGGCCGAGGCTGTTTACGCACACGCCTCCGCCATGGACATCGGCACCCGTGCGGCGCGCGGACGCTGGCTTGTCAGCCTCCACACCGATACAATCGTCCGCCGCGAGGGGTGGCTGGCGGCGCTCGTCGGTCGGCTCAAGGCAACGCCCGACGCCGCTGCACTCGGCGCCGGCAAACTCGATACCGACGCCCCCTGGTACCGGGCCATGAAACGCCTCTGGGACACGCACCGGATGAAAACGTTCCTGCGCCGGCTGGTGGGGCTGGCCCCCTTGCCGCACCACGAGCCTGCCCCGTGGTACCCGCGGTCGTTCTGCGCGGTGTACCGGCTGGATGCCATCCGGGCGTTGGACCTGTCGTGGCAGCCGGCGGTGGGGCATCCCACGGGCGACCTGTTGTACCGCGGCCTGGTCGAGGCCGGACACGAGGCCGTCCGCCTGTCGTCCGACGAAATGCACCAGTACGTGCAGCACGTGGCCCATGCAACGGCGTTGCTCGGCCGAGGCGGCTTGGGCCACTGGCGGGGCGACCAGAAGGTGCGCCGGGCCTTGAAGCGGATTATGGGGTCCGACCTGGCCCGTCAACTCGCGAGCGACGACTCGCTCGACCGGTAGATGCCATGACCACGTTGACGATCCATCCCGATACCCTGGCCCTGCTCCAAGCGGCCGGCCTCGATACGTTCGACGCCCTCTTCGAGGCGGCCGAGGGCCATCGCGTGGACGGGCACGGCTCGCGCAGTGTGTCGCGGCTCGAACTTACCTCGGCCGATGGAGGCCGGGTGGCCATCTTCGTCAAACGCTACTGGGGACCCAAGGCCGTCGGATCATGGACCGACCTGGTGTGTCTTCGTCGGCCCGGCGGCCCAGCACGCAACGAGTACGACACGGCCTGTCGCTTGGTTGATGCCAACGTCGAGGTGGCTCGGCCCGTGGCCTGGGGCCGGAGCGACGGCCCGGACGGGAAGCAGGCGCTCGTGGCGTTCCGCGAGGTTGACGGGCTGTCGCTGGCCCGCCACCTGTGCGAGGACGAGACCGACGCGTCGTCCGGGGCCGCTGCCCGGCACCGGCACGCCGTAGCCCGGGCCTTGGGCAAGGCGGTGGCCGGGTTGCACGCGGCCGGCTACGCGTGGCCGGACCTCTATGCCAAGCACGTGTTCGTGGCGGACGCCGACACCGACAGGCCGCGCATCGCGTTCATCGATGTGCAGCGTGTGCGGCCGTTCTGGCCGTGGCGTCGGGCGCGCGATTTGGCATCGCTGTACGTGTCGGTAGCGGTCCACGCCGTGCAACGGACGGACGTGGTCCGGTTTCTGCGGGCGTATCTCGGGGAGCGTGTCACGGGGTTTCGCGGGCGCCGGCTGATTCGGGCCGTGCGGCGCCGCGCGGCGCGCATGCCCGGCCGCGGGCAGGACCCGAACCTGCTGCCGTCGCGCCGCGTGGCGCCGCCCGGGGTGGTTCCCCTGGCCGAGGAACAGATGACCGATGCCGACGGCGGCCGGGTCCGCATCAACGAGGCGTTCCGGCCGATGCTCGAAGCGGCCGGCCTGGCAACCCTGGACGCCCTCATGGCCGTCGACTTCGGCCAGGTGTACCGCAAGGCGTTCGGGCGGTCGACCGTTCGGCTGGAACTGGCGGACCCCGCGACGGGCGGCACGCGGGCCGTCTACCTCAAACGCTATACCCGTGTGCCGTGGCGGACGCAGGTGCGGCGGACGCTCAGCCTGAACGAGCCCAAGACGTTTGCGTGGGATGAGGCGCGCGGCCTGGGCCGGTTGGCCGATATCGGCATCGCCTCGATGCGGTACGTGGCGCTGGGCCGCGAATTGCAGGCAGGGGGCCGGCGGGAACGCAGTTGCCTGGTCACGGAGGAAATCGCCGGCGCGACCCAGGCCGACGACTATACTCAGGCCGCGTATGGCGGCACCCTGACGCCGGAACGGGTGGCCGAGAAACGCCGCCTCGTGCGTCAGATGGCCGACCTCGCGCGCCGTTTGCACGCGGCCAACCTCTCGCACCGCGATTTCTACCTGTGCCATATCCTGGTCCGACCGCTGGACGGCGGCGAGACGGTGCTGCACCTGATTGATCTGCAACGCCTGACGCACCACCGGGGCGGCATCGGCCGGCGATGGGTGGTCAAGGACCTGGCGGCCCTGCTCTTTTCGAGTTGGCCCGGCCCGGCCACGGGTATCCGGACCCCCGTGTTCACGCAGACGGACCGGCTGCGGTTTGCGCGGGCGTACTTTCGGGTAAACCGCCTCGGGCCGGAGCACAAGCGATGGTTGCGCGACGTGGTCCGCAAGGCCCGTGGCATCGAGCGGCACGATGCCCGCCGTCGGGCGCGCCGGGGGGAACGGGCGTGAAGATTGGCCTGCAAATCGAGCATCTGGACCCATCCCGCGGCGGGGCCGAGACATACGTCCACCGGTTGGCCCAGGACCTGCTCGCGGCCGGGCACGACGTGCATCTGTTCGCGGCCGGGTTCGAAGACGAGCCGGAGGGCGTCGTTGTCCATCACGTGCTCCAGCAGGGCCTGACGCGGACGGAGCGTGACCTGCGGTTCGCCCGGGCCGTCGGCAAGGCCTCGCGCCGCGCGAACCTCGACGTGGTCGTGGCGGTGGGCCGGACCTTCGGCGCCACGGTCCTCCAACCGCACGGCGGCACGCTGGGCGGCAGCCGGCGGCAGAACCGGGCCCTGCTCCGTCCGCGGTGGCTGGGGGGCCTCAAGGAGGCGTTCGACTGGGCCAACCCGCGCACGCGCATCCAGGGGTGGATCGAGCGGCAACAGTACCAGGCCGACCCGCCTCCCGACGTTATTGCCATCAGCCGCATGGTCCGCGACGACATGCGCACGTTTCACGGCGTGCCCGACGAACGGTTGCACCTGGTGTACAACGGGGTGGATACCGACCGGTTTGGGCCGGAGGCGTGCGCGGGCGTGCGCGAGGAGGCCCGCCGGGCGTGGGGGCTGGGGTCCGACGACACGTGCTTCCTGATGGTGGCGCATAACCCGAAGCTCAAGGGCCTGCGCGAACTGCTCGATGCCGCCGCCCGCCTCGACCGCGCCGCACCATGGCAGATTGTGGTCGTCGGCAAGGTGCGCGGGGCACGGTTCCCAGAGTACGCCGACTGGCTGGGCCTCGCGGACCGGCTGCATCTCGTGGGACCGATGGCCGACGTCCTGCCCGCGTACGCAGCCTGCGACGCGTACGTTCAGCCTACGTGGTACGACCCGTGCAGCCTGGTGGTGCTCGAGGCGCTGGCCTGCGGCCGGCCGGTCATCACCACCCGCTTCAACGGCGCGAGCGAACTGATGGAGGACGCCCGAGACGGCATCCTCCTGGATCGGCCGGACGAGATCGAGCGTCTGACCCGGGCACTCGAGACGCTGCTCGACCCGGCGGCGCGCGAGCGCATGGGCAAGGCCGCACGCGAGACGGCCGAAGGCTATCCGCTGAGGCGGAACTTCCAGGAGATGCTGGCGGTGTTCGAGATCGCCGCCGCACGGAAGGAGGCCCTGGAGGCATGACCGCTGCCCTTTTCACTGCCGCATTCCTGGCCGGGGCCTACCTGTGTGGGTCGGTGCCGTTCGGGTGGCTCATTGGCAAGATGCGCGGGGCCGACATCCGCCGGCACGGGTCGCATAACATCGGGGCGACGAACTGCGGCCGGGTGTGCGGGTGGCCGTGGGGCATCCTCGCCTTCGTCCTGGACGTGGCCAAGGGGTTCGGCCCGGTGTATGCGGCCGTCGCGCTTCTGCCGGGCGTCGCAGAGGACCTGGCTCCGCGGACGCTCTGGCTCGCCGTCGTGGCCGTGGCGGTGGGGCCTATCTTCGGTCACACCTTCCCTGTGTGGCTGAAGTTCAAGGGCGGCAAGGCCGTCGCGACGAGCCTGGGCGTACTGCTTGCCCTGCCGCCGCTGTGGTGGATCGCCCTGGTGGCCCTGGGCGTGTGGATTGTCGTGACGGCAGCGACGGCGTACGTGTCCGTCGGCTCGACGGTGGCGGCGCTCGCGTTCGGGGCGATCTACGCCGGGTATTACCGGGCCGACGCGCTCGGCGCGTACCTGCCCATAACGGTTTTCGTGACGGCGATCGTGGTGCTGGTGATCGTCCGGCACAAGGGGAATTACGTGCGGCTGGCCAGGGGCCAAGAGAATCGTGTCTGGGGGAAGAAGAAATCGTCCGTTTAGAGCGGTTTAACCCCGCGTGGTAGCGCGGTGGTTCGCCGTACCCACCGCGCTTCAGGTCGCGCCTGTTTGCTGGCGCGGTGGGTACGGAGACCCACCGCGCTTTCTCCTGGCGTTATCACGCGCGTAGTTTTTGGATGAGCAGTTCGCGGACGACCTTGGGGTTGGCTTTGCCGCCGGTCTTTTGCTTGGCCATGCCGATGAGCCGGCCGACGGCCTTGTCGACGCCCTTGGCGAACTCCTGGGCGGCGTCGGGGTTCTCGGCGATGACCGCGTCGACAACCGCCTCGAGTTCGCCCGCGTCGGATGTCTGGGCGAGGTTCTCGTCCTCGACGATGGCCTGGGCAGACTTGCCCGTCTCGACCATCTTCGCGAAGACCTCGGTGCCGGTCGCGCGGCTGACGGTGCCCTTTTCCACCAGGCGGATGGCGCCGGCCAAGGCCGCGGGCGTGACGCCGAGGTTGGCGATGGGGACGTTCCGCTCGTTCAGCACACGCATCACGTCCTGCATCATCCAGTTCGAGGCGGTCTTGGCATCGCCGACGGCCTTGGCCACCTGCTCGAAGAAGTCCGCAACGGCGCGGTCATCGGTCAGCACGCGCGCGTCGTACTCGGGCAGTCCGAGGTCAATGATAAACCGCTTCCGGCGGGCGGCCGGCAGTTCGGGCACCGACGCCCGGACCCGTTCAACCCACTCCGGTTCGGGCACGAACGGCACGAGGTCGGGCTCGGGGAAGTACCGGTAATCGTGGGCCTCTTCCTTCGAGCGCATGAGGAACGAGACGCCGCGGTCGTCGTTCCATCCGCGCGTGGACTTGCCCTGTTTCGCGAGGGTGTAGCCCTGGGGGTCGGCGGCGAGTTCGTCGCGGTGGCGTGCGATCTCGAACGCGCACCCCCGCTCGACGCTGCGGAACGAGTTCAGGTTCTTGATCTCGGTTATCGGCGTGTACACGGGCGACCCGTCGGGGGCGTCGCCGATCTTCAGGCTGATGTTCGGCTCGAACCGCATCTGCCCGAGTTGCATGTTGCAGTGGCCCACGCCCAGATAGACGGCCAGTTGCCGGAGCGCCTCGCCGTACGCCCGGGCCTCTTGGGCGGAGTGGATGTCGGGCTCCGACACAACCTCCAGCAGCGGCGTGCCGGTGCGGTTCAGGTCCACCGCGGAGGTGTTCGACCCGTCCTCGGCGTGCATGAGTTTGCCGGCGTCCTCTTCGAGGTGGACGCGCGTAATGCCCACGCGGAACGTCTCGCCGTCGAGTTCGACGTCCAGGTGCCCGCCCAGGCCGAGCGGTTCGTCGTACTCCGAAATCTGGTAGTTCTTCGGCAGGTCCGGGTAATAGTAGTGCTTGCGGTCCCACTTGGCGAAATTGGGGATGGTGCACCCAAGGGCGATGGCCATGCGCACGGCCAGTTCCACCGCCAGGCCGTTCATGACGGGCAACACGCCCGGCATGCCGAGGCACACGGGACACACGCACGTGTTGGGCGGGGCGTCGTAACGGACCTCGCACGGGCAGAACATCTTCGTGCGCGTAGCGAGGTGCAGGTGCACCTCCATGCCGATGGTCGGGATGAGGTCCGCTTGGCTCATGCCGACTCCTCGCACACGGGCGGCCGGCGGTCGGTCCAGTCGGTCTCGCGCTCGTACATCCGGGCGATGCGCAGGAGCCGGTCCTCCGTAAACACCCCCGTGAGGATCTGGAGACCCACCGGCAGGCCGTCGTCGGTAAAGCCGCACGGCACGCTGATGCCGGGGATGGCGGCCATGTTGGCCCCCACGGTGAAGAGGTCCGAGAGGTACATCGTGAGCGGGTCGTCGAGCCGCTCGCCCATGCGGAAGGCCGGCGTGGGGCTCGTGGGGCCCATGATGCAGTCGCATTGCGCGAAGGCGGCGTCGAAGTCCTGCCGCACCAGACGCCGCACCTTCAGGGCCTTCTTGTAGTAGGCGTCGTAGTAGCCGGAGGAAAGGGCGAACGTGCCGAGCATGATGCGCCGCTTGACCTCGTCGCCGAAGCCCTCGCTGCGGCTCCGCATGTACATGTCGATCATGTCGGCGTGGCCGCTGGAGCGGTACCCGTAGTGGACGCCGTCGTACCGGGCCAGGTTCGAGGAGGCCTCGCTCGGCGCCACGATGTAGTACGTGGCAATGGCGTGGTCGGTGGCGTGAGGCAGGTCCACCTCCACCACCTCGGCCCCGAGGCCCTCGTACACGGCAATGGCGTTGCGCGCCAGGCGTCCGACCTCGGCGTCGAGCCCCTCGGCGAAGAATTCCTTCGGCACGCCGATGCGGAGCGGCGTAACGGGCTCGTCGAGCGCCGAAAGATAGTCCGGCACGGGTTCCTGGACGCTGGTGGAATCGCGCGGGTCGTGCCCGGCCACGGCTTGCAGGAGAAGTGCGGCGTCGCCGACGGTCCGCGCGAGCGGGCCAATCTGGTCGAGGCTCGACGCAAACGCCACCAGGCCGTACCGGCTGACGCGGCCGTACGTCGGCTTCATGCCCACGACGCCGCACAGCGACCCGGGTTGGCGGATGGAGCCGCCCGTGTCGGACCCGAGTGCCACGGGGACCAGCCTCGCGGCCACGGCGGCCGCACTGCCGCCGCTGGACCCGCCTGGCACGCGGCCGGTGTCCCACGGGTTGTGGGTCGGGCCGAAGCACGAGTGCTCGGTAGACGAGCCCATGGCGAACTCGTCCATATTGGTCTTGCCGACGATGACGGCGTCTGCAAGGGTGAGCCGCTCCACCACGTGGGCGTTGTACGGGGCGTGCCACCCCTCGAGGATGCGGCTGCCGCAGGCCGTCGGAAGGCCGTCGGCGGTGGTCATGTTGTCTTTCACCGCGACGGGCAGGCCGGCCAAGAGGCCGACGTCCTCGCCGGCGGCGCGGCGGCGGTCAACGTCGGCGGCGCGGGCGCGGGCGGCGTCGGCATCCGTCGAGACGAACGCCCGGACGGTCGGGTCCAGCCGCTCGATGGCCGCCAGGAACGCCTCGGTGGCCTCGGCGGACGAGAGGTCGCCTTGCCTCAGGGCGTTGCGCAGGTCGCAGGCGGTTTGGTCGAGGATGGGCATGGTTCTTCGTGTTCGTTGGAGACGGTACGCGCCCCGCAAGCGGGGCGGGCGAACACAGCGCCCTCGTTCGCCGCGGCGTTTGCGCCGCGTGTTTCTGTACGCGTCATGCGCTGCTGCCGTCGTCCACGACGCGGGGCACGCGGAAGCAGCCGTCCGCGGCGTCGGGCGCCCCGCCCAGGGCCTGCTCGTTTGTGAGGCTCGGTTGCGGCACGTCGGCCCGCAGGACGTTGTGGATGGGCAGCGCGTGGGCCAGCGGCTCGACGGCGTCGGTGTCGAGTTCGGCCAACTGGTTCACGTAATCGACGATGGACGACAACTGGTCGGCAAACTTGCCGACCTCGGCGTCGGACAAGTGAATGCGCCCGAGGTGGGCCACGTGCAGGACTTCGTCGTTCGACAGGCCCATCGCGTTCTCCGCGGGGAGGCGGGCGAAAGGCGAGGCCGCTGGGCGGCCGGCGACCGTCCGGCGGACGGGTCGGCCGGCTACTTGGCCTCCAGCGCCGGTCGGCGGGTGCGTTTCTTGACCTTGCCGGATCGCAGGCACTGGGCGCACACGCGCATGCGTTTGCGGGTGCCGTCCTCAAGTTCCACGCGGATGCGTTGGAGATTCGGCTTGAAGGTCCGCTTGGTGATGCCGGTGACCTTGCGTCCAACGCCGCCCAGGTACTTCGCTTTGCCGCGGCGTGAGATGCTGGAGCCGACGTGGGGCCCTTTGCCGCAGATTTGACACCGTGCTGACACGATCCGTCCTCCGTGCTGATACCGCCGGGTACGTGAAGACGAGTAAGTATAGCGGTTTCGCAACCGGGTTCAAGGGGTTTTTGGGGCGAAAGGCCGTCTGCACGCTCTGCCCGAGGCCAAGCGTGTAAAGCATCGCTGCAACGGTCTTTCCGAACGATCGAGGGCGGGCGCGTGGGCCTATGTCATGCTCCACTCGTCGGGTAAGTCGCGGAGTTTACGAGCGACCATGGCCACGTAGTGCAGCGGCTTTCCGCGGATCGAGAGCCGGTGGCGGTACCGGCGATAGGCCTCCACGCGGAGGATTTTGTCGCTGCGCAGCGCCGCGACCAGTTCAGCAAACCCGCTTCGGTCGTTCTCGCGCAGAAAGTCCTGCTTGATGTTGAAGGCCAGCCAAGCCGGGGTTTCGATGACGTCGAAGGCTTTCAGGAACGCCCTGGGCGGAATGTCGCTGAAGCCAAGCGCCGCTACGCACGTCATGCAGTTGAGACGCTGGCGGCGGAGCGTCCGCTCGGTGGCCTCGGACAGATCCGTCAGGTCCTCGATCAGGTAGTCGGCGTAGACGTGAGACCGGTCGCGCAGGGCAGCCGCGCGAGCCTCGTCCACAATGTCAATGCCCACGAGGCGTTGGGCCCCGAGGGTCCACAGTTGCTCGCCCACCATGCCGTTGCCGGCTCCAACGTCCAGAACCCGGAGCGTTTGCGGCTCCACCTTGTGCTGGGCCAGGACTTCCTCGAACAGGGCGACGGAGCGTTTGGGCGAGCAGCACTTCAGCGTACGGTAGAACACGGCTTCGTACAGACCCGGAATGGCGTAGATGCTGGCATAGTCGTGAAGTCGGAGGCGTTGCCACTCGCCGTCGACCCGGACTTCCAGCCACTCTTCATCTTGCTTCAGGTCTGCATCCACCTCGGGAAAACGATAAACCAGTGCGTCTTGCCCGGCCAGACGCTGTGTACAGACACGGTCTTCGCTGAAGGACATGGTACCTCCCCTTTTGCAGAACGTGAGTGTCTCGACGTGGTGGAATCGCGGCGAGAAACGGATCACGGCTCGGAGAGGTGCACTAACACAACGAATCGCTGCAGGGTGGACATGACGACCGCATTGTATCGAGCAGAGGCCGCCGGTGCAAGGACGATGTTGTACTGACGACACGCCGACGGCCCTGTCGTGTGTTTGCCGTCGCGAGCGTCGCCCATTTTTTGCTTGCCCGGACGGCCCCCGTGCCGGTACAAGGTGTGGCCCTATTCATGGGTTTTTCCCAACGGGATGCAGGGCGCGAAGCACACACACCATTCACGGAAAGGTGAGAGCATGAACGGTCGGATCTGGAAGGGCATTCGCCTGTCGGTGGGCATCGTGTTGCTCGTTGCGATGGGTCTCCTTGTGACGCAGGTCTTCAGCGGAGAGGCCCCGGCCAACGCCCTCGCCGCCGGCGAGGGGCGATTGCTGCCGACCGTTTGGTACGTGGCCTTCGGCGCCGCCGTACTGGCGCTCATTATGGCGTTCTACTTTTACAGGAACGTCATGAAGGAGAGCGAGGGCTCCGACGAGATGAAGGAAATCGCCCACGCCGTCCGCGAGGGCGCCTACGCCTACCTCAAACAGCAGTACAAGGTGGTGGCCATCTTCTTTGCGGTGGTGTGCGGCCTGCTGGCGGTCATGGCGTTCGGCCTGCACGTGCAGCACGTTCTGGTGCCGTTCGCCTTTCTGACGGGCGGGTTCTTCAGCGGCCTGGCGGGATTCATCGGGATGAAGACGGCCACCCAGGCCTCCGCCCGGACCACCAACGGCGCCAAGAACAGTCTGAACCGCGGCCTGACGGTGGCCTTCCAGGCCGGGGCCGTCATGGGCCTGACCGTGGTCGGCTTGGGCCTCATCGACATTACCCTGTGGTTCCTTTTCCTGCACCAGGTGTGGGGCCAGGCGTGGACCGACGTTCTGGCCTGGGAACCCATGACCCTGGAGCAGATTACCGTCGTCATGCTCTGCTTCGGGATGGGTGCGTCGAGCCAGGCGCTCTTTGCCCGTGTGGGAGGCGGCATTTACACCAAGGCCGCCGACGTCGGGGCCGACCTCGTTGGCAAGGTTGAGGCCGGCATTCCCGAGGACGACCCTCGCAACCCCGCCACCATCGCCGACAACGTGGGCGACAACGTCGGCGACGTGGCCGGCATGGGCGCCGACCTGTACGAGTCGTACTGCGGGTCGATCTTGGCCACGGCCGCCCTCGGCGTGGCCGCCGTCTTCGGCCTGGGTAGAGTGTACGGCATCAGCGGGCCGGAGGCCGAGACGCTCCAGGTGAACATGCTGATGGCCCCGATGGTCCTCGCGGGCCTGGGCATCGTCGTCTCGATCCTGGGCATCTTCGTGGTTCGCACCCGGGAAGGCGCCTCGATGAAGCAGTTGATGGGCGCGCTGAACCGTGGCATTTACCTGTCGAGCGCGTTGGTCATCGTGGCCACCGTCCTGGTGGTTTGGTGGCTCGGGCTGCCGTGGGCGTTTTGTGGCAGCGTGATTGCCGGCCTGCTGGCGGGCATCGTTATCGGCTGGGCCACCGAGCGGTACACCTCGTCGGACTACGGCCCCACCAAGGGCATCGCCGAGCAGGCGAAGACGGGAGCGGCCACGGTCATCATCGACGGCATCGCGACCGGCATGCTCTCGACGTGGATTCCCATCGTGGCGGTGGGCGTGGCCATGATCGTGGCCTTTGCCCTGCCCGGCGGGTTCAAGGACATTACGCTGGGCCTGTACGGCGTGGGCATCGCCGCGGTCGGCATGCTCTCGACGCTGGGCATTACCCTGGCGACCGACGCGTACGGCCCGATTGCCGACAACGCGGGCGGCAACGCTGAGATGAGCGGTCAGCCCCCCGAGGTCCGCCAGCGGACCGACGCCCTCGACGCCCTCGGCAACACCACCGCCGCCATGGGTAAGGGCTTTGCCATCGGCTCGGCCGCCCTGACGGCCCTCGCACTTCTGGCGGCCTACGTCGAAGAGGTCCGCGTGGGCATGCACCGCGAGGCGGCAGCCGTTTACCAGGTTACGAAGGCCGACGAGGTGTACTGGCTGGGGTACGGTAAGTTTGGCCAGGGCACGCGGGCGGAAGCCGACGTTCCGAGCCACGCCCTCAAGGAAAAGGCCACCGTCGTCTACATCCAGGTGGCCGGCCAAGCCGCGAACACGGTGCTCCGCAAGGCCCCGGCCGACCTGTTGGCCAAGGCAACCAGTGCCGAGCAGGAGGCCGAACTCGGCATCGTGACGGTCGACGGCGTCAAGCAACTGCACCTGGTGCCCGTGGCCGCCGGCGAACTGGCCAAGGCAGACCTCCCCGAAGTCGGCACCCGCCAAGCCGGGATGCTGGACTTTATGCGGCACTACGGGGCCACGCCGATGAACCCGTGTTTCCTGGTCGGCGCCTTCAGCGGCGTGCTGTTGGCGTTTGTGTTCTGTGCAATGACCATGAAGGCCGTCGGCCGAGCCGCCGGCAAGATGATTGACGAAGTCCGACGCCAGATTCGCGAGATTCCCGGTATCATGGACCGCACCGCCAAGCCCGACTACGCCTCGTGTGTGGCCATTGCGACCGCGGGCGCCCAGCGGGCCATGATTGTCCCGAGTTCGCTCGCCATCGTGGTTCCGATTCTTGTCGGCCTGTTTCTGAACGTGGGAGGCGTGCTCGGGTTGCTCGTGGGCGGCCTGACATCGGGCTTTGCCGTGGCCGTCTTCATGGCCAACGCCGGCGGCGCCTGGGACAACGCCAAGAAGTACATCGAAGGCGGGGCGCTGGGCGGCAAGGGGTCCGATGCCCACAAGGCCGCCGTCGTCGGCGACACCGTCGGCGACCCGTTCAAGGACACCTCCGGCCCGTCGCTGAACATTCTCATTAAACTGATGAGCATGGTCAGCGTGGTCTTCGCCGGCCTGATTGTGAAGTTTGGCCCGAGAATCGGCAGTTTGCTCCAGATCGGCTGGGACCACCTGGCGAAGTAATGGCCAAAGGCGAACGCAAAGCCCGGCGGCTGGCGGTTGAGGTGGCACGCCTGTGCGCCGAAAACCGGTGCAGCGACGTCGCCGTGCTCGACCTGCGCAAACGCTCGCCGGTGGCGATGTTCTTCGTGATTGCCACCGGCACCTCGGCCCGCCAGATGCGGACCGTCGCCGCACGCTGCAAGGAGGAACACGAGGCCCTCGGCGAAAAGCCGTTCGCCATCGAAGGCCTCGAAACCGGCGCCGAAGAGGCCCGCTGGATCCTCGTCGATTATGTCCATGTGGTCGTCCACGTGTTCTCCGAGTCCTCGCGCACCTACTACGACCTGGAATTGCTCTGGGGCGACGCCCCGCGCGTGGACTGGCAAAAGGGCTGGACCCCGCGTGCGGACGACGATGTATAAACCCGCCCGTTAAGCCGTCGACCGAAGGTCGACGCCTGCGTACCCAAGTGTGAGTTGCACCATGCCGAACATCCGCCAACTCCTCGAAACCCATATTTCCCGCGCCATCGCGGCCGCGTACCCCGAGGCGGCGGACGCCCCCGCCATCGTCCAGCCGTCGCAGAACCCCCAGTTCGGCGATTACCAGGCGAACGGGGCCATGGCGCTGGCGAAACGCCTGAAGGCGAACCCACGCGACGTGGCCGGCCGCGTGGTCGAACATCTCAAGGACGATGCCGACGTCGCGGCGATGGCCGAGACGCCCGAAATTGCCGGACCCGGCTTCATTAACTTCCGCCTCCGCCCCGAGTGGGTGGCCGAGCAACTCGGTCAGGTCAACGCGCATGAGATAGACGGCAAGGAGCGCCTCGGCGTCGAACCCGCCTGCGACCCCGAAACGGTTGTCGTCGATTACTCGGCCCCGAACCTGGCGAAAGAGATGCACGTGGGGCACCTGCGCTCGACGATCATCGGCGACGCCCTCGTGCGCATGCTCGACTTCGCCGGCCATGACGTGGTGAAGCAAAACCACGTCGGCGACTGGGGAACGCAGTTTGGGATGCTGGTGACTGAACTGGAGGACCGCAAAGTACTCGTTAAGAAGGCCGGAGAAAGCGAAGCCGAAGAAGGTTATCCGGACATCGGCGACCTCGAGACTTTTTACCAAGCCGCAAAGAAGAAGTTTGACAACGACCAGGAGTTCAGGCAGCGGGCTCGTGATGCCGTGGTTCGGCTCCATCAAGGAGACGAGCACACGCGATGGCTTTGGGGCCTTTTCTGCCACATCTCTATGACGCATGCTGAGGCCGTGTACCACCGCCTGAGCGTTCTCTTGACTGACAAAGAGACGCGCGGCGAGTCGGCCTATAACGACGTCCTCGCCAATATCGTTCAGGCGCTGGAAGGCAAGGCCCTCCTCACGGAGTCCGAAGGCGCGAAGTGCGTCTTTTTAGAATCTCAAATCGAGAATCAGAAATCTGAAATCCCTCCCGGCCAGCCGCTCTTCGTCAACAAAGAGGGCGACCCCTTGCCCCTGATCGTCCAGAAGGCCGATGAAGGGTACCTGTACGCCACCACCGACCTGGCCGCCATCGCGTTCCGGACGGGATACTTTGCGGAGCTGCCGGGCGGACCAGAATCTCCTCAGGCCGATGTGATCCTCTATGCTGTCGACGCCCGCCAGTCGCTCCACTTCCAGATGGTCTTCGAGTGCGCGTACCAGGCCGGGTTTGCGGACCGCGACCGGCACGCACTCGTCCACGTGGCCTTCGGCACGATGATGGACGCCGGCGGCAAGCCGTTCAAGACCCGCGAGGGCGGTACCGTCAAACTCATGGACCTTTTGGACGAGGCCGAACGCCGCGCCCTGGACCTCGTGACCGAGAAGAACCCCGACCTCGCGGAGGACGAGCGGAAGGCCATCGCCCACAAGGTCGGCATCGGCGGCGTCAAGTACGCCGACCTCGCCCAGAACCGCACCTCCGACTACGTCTTCTCGTGGGACAAGATGCTCAGCCTCCAGGGCAACACCGCCCCGTACATGCAGTACGCTTACGCGCGGGTCCGCAGCATCTTCCGCAAGGGCGAGCACGACGAAGCCGACTCGTGCGCCGACGCCTCGCCCCTGCCCGTCCCGGACCCCGCCGAAGCCGCCCTCGGCAAGATGCTGCTGCGGCTGCCCGAGACGCTTGACCGGGCCATCGACGATTACCGGCCGAACGTGCTGGCGGCGTACCTGTACGATCTTGCCCAGGCGTTCACGCATTTCTACGACGCGTGCCCGGTCCTGAAGAGCGCCGAGCCGACCCGGACCCACCGGCTCCGGCTGTGCGACCTGACGGCCCGCGTCATCAAGAAGGGCTTGGCGTTGCTGGGTATCGAAACCGCCGAACGGATGTAACGGCTCCAAGAAGGCGTGGCTGTTATGAACGTCTACGAGATCTTCCGGAGCCTCCAGGGCGAGACGAGCCGGGTCGGCCTGCCGATGGATTTCATCCGCATGGCCGGGTGCGACCTCGCCTGCACGTATTGCGATACCCCCGACGCCCGCGACCGGGCCGCCGGCCGCGAGATGACCGTGGCCCAGGTTCTGTCGGCCCTGCCGTCGCCGGCGCTCGAATGGGTCATGATTACGGGCGGGGAACCGCTACTGCAGGCCGAGGCCGTCAACGCCCTGGTGGCCGCCCTTTGCGACGTGGGCCGGCGGGTCATGGTCGAAACGTCCGGCGCTTACCCCGTGGAGGTTCTGGACGCCCGGGCGGTCCGCATCATGGACGTCAAGACGCCCGGCAGCGGCATGGCCGAGCGCATGGACTGGGCCAATCTCGAGGCGCTTCGGCCGCTGGACGAGGCCAAGTTCGTCGTGACGGGGCGGTCGGACTATGAGTGGGCGTGCCAATTGGTGGCTGAAAAGGACTTGGCGGCCCGCGCGATCGTGCTTTTCGGCGCGGCCCGGCCGCATCTGGACGCAAAAACGCTCGCGGGCTGGATTCTGGCGGACGGCCTTCCGGTGCGATTGAACCAGCAGCTGCACAAATCATTGGGCATTCGGTGAGCGCGTCGCCCCATATGATGTATGGTAGGAGTGCGCCTTGACAACACCCGGGTTTGCGCCTATACTGTGCTGCTCTAAAGGTAGTCAGGGACCACGGGGATTAGAGGGACGCGTTCATGCGGGCACGAGAACTCGACCAGTTTCGCAAGGTGCTGCTGGCAAAGCGCCGTGTGTTGGCGGGCGACGTTAGTGGCCTCGAAAAAGCCGCTCTTGAGAGCAGCCGCCAGGACGCCAGCGGCGACCTCTCGAAGATGCCACTCGACATGGCCGACGTCGGGTCCGATAATTACGAGCAGGAATTCACGCTCAGCCTCATCGAGACCGAACAGGCAACGCTTCAGGAGATCGACGAAGCCCTCGGCCGCATCGCCGACAAGACGTTCGGCAAATGCGAAGCCTGCGGCGAACGGATCCCCACGGCACGCCTCAAGGTTAAACCCCACGCCAAATACTGCATCGAATGCAAACGCCGCGAAGAACAGGGCGAGCTGTAACCGACCTCCGGAGCCACCTGTGGCTCTGGACGGCCGTCGCCGGCGGCGTGGCGTCCGATTTGGCCAGCAAGTCTCTTCTCTGGCGCCACTTGGGCGGACCGCCCGAAACGGGCGGACGCGTTCTGGATGTCCTGGCCGGGTGGCTCCGCCTCGTGGCCAGCCGCAATCCCGGCATCGTCTTCGGCCTGGAACCCGGCGCCTGGTTCAACCTGGGCCCCGGGGCCGGCCAAGCGGTGACGGTGGTGCTGACGGTTCTGACGGCCGCCCTCATCTTCTACCTGTTTGCCGTCTCCGACTCCGATAGCCGCTGGACGCACCTCGCGTGCGGCATCATCCTGGCCGGTGCGTTTGGCAACCTGTACGACCGGGTGGCCTTCGGGCATGTGCGCGACGTGTTCCAGTTTACGGCCGAGGTTGGTGGCCGGAGCCTCTGGCCGTTTGTGTTCAATGCCGCCGATGTGTTCCTGGTGGTCGGCGTGGCGTTTCTGGCCATCCGACTGCTGCTGACGCCTCATCCCGATGAGGCAGGCAATCCCGAAGCCCCGTCGGAGCCGTCGCCCGATGAACGCGCCTGACGCCGACGCCACGTACATGGGCCGCGCCCTGGATCTCGCCCGCCAGGGCCTGGGCTACGTGGAACCCAACCCGATGGTCGGCGCCGTCGTCGTGCGCGACGGCACGGCCGTGGGCGAAGGGTACCACGCCCGCTTCGGCGGTCCGCACGCCGAGGTCGTGGCCCTGACCGCCGCCGCCGAAGGCGCACGCGGCGCCGACCTCTACGTTACCCTCGAACCCTGCTGCCACCACGGCAAGACGCCGCCGTGTACCGAGGCGATTCTGGCAGCAGGCATACGCCGCGTCGTTGTGGCCGTGGAGGACCCGTTTCCGGAGGTTGCCGGCCGCGGACTCGCCCTCCTGCGCAACGGGGGCGTCGAGGTAGCGCTTGGCGTGCAGGAGGAGCCCGCCCGCCGCCTCAACGCCGCCTTTTTCAAGCGGACGGTAACCGGCCGCCCCCTGGTCATCGCCAAGTGGGCCATGACGCTCGACGGCTGCATCGCCGATGCCTCCGGCGACAGCCGCTGGATTTCAGGCGATGCCAGCCGACACCGCGTCCACGAGGTCCGCCGTGTGGTGGACGCCGTGGTGGTGGGCATCGGCACCGCCCTGGCCGACGCCCCGTCGCTCACCGTTCGGCACGTACAGCCGCTTGGCCCGCGTGGCCAACCGGCCCGGGTCATCCTGGACGGCGGTCTTCGGTTGCCGGCGGACCAGGAACCGGCGGCCTCGGCCCACGCCGTGCCGGTTCTCGTGTACACCCTCGCGCGTACCGTGGAAGAGACGCCGGAGCGTGCAGCGGCGCTCACGGCTGCCGGCTGCGAGGTGACGCCCGTGCCGCCCGGCGCGGGAGGCGTTGATCTCGAGGCCGTGCTCGATGACCTGGGCCGGCGCGGCATGTCGCGCGTGCTGGTCGAGGGCGGAGGCCGGGTGCTTGGGTCGTTCCTCTCGGGCGACCTGGCCGACCGGGTCATGGTCTTTGTGGCGCCGCGGCTCCTCGCCGCCGGCAACGCCCGGTCGCCGCTGGACGGCCCCGCCGGACGCGCCCTGGCCGATGCCCTGGACGTCCAGGACCTGACGGTCGAGCGCGTTGGTTCGGACGTGCTGCTGGAAGGTCGCGTCGGGCTGTACTAAGCGGGCTCAGGGGCGTGTTTTGCAATTGATGCGCGGTAGGTGCGGTGCCCCACCGCGCAAAAAAGAATCGTGCGGTCGGCACGGCGTACCGACCTCACGAATGGATACGTGCGTGATTACCACTCGCCATACGAGGCCCGCCACAGTTCCAAGAGCCGGCGGGCCCGTGCCTCATCGGTCATGCCCTCGAGCACGGCCTGGTCCTGGGGGCTGAGGGTTGCCATGAAGGCCTTGAGTTTTCGGGCCCGGTCGCGCAGGTACATCCTGCGTTCGGGCGGCAACTGGCGAAACTGCTTGTACTGGTTGAAGAGGGCGGTGCGCCGCTCGGCATCGGCGCCGGCGAGATGCCAGTACCGATCCAGCAGGGCGCGCCGGTCGCCGGCGGACATGTCCTGCCACCGGAGGGCGTTCGCGTGCTCCTCGCGCGGATCGAGCCCAAGGCGCGTGTCCAGGTCGAGCGGTGTGGCGGGCGGCGTGGCGTCTGTCCGTGCCGCCGCAACCGGTCTGCCCGCCCGGGCAACCTTGCCGGCTGCCAACATGCCGCCAATGAGAATCTTAGGTCTCACGAACTCGGCCACGGCGCCGCAGGCCACCGCCACGACCAGGCACAGAAGCAGCAGCCGGGACCGCCGGCGGCGGCGGAGTAGCCGAGCGAGTTGTTCGCGAGGCAGACCCATCTTAATTACGCTCCATCCAACGCATCCGCCGGGTCGAGGTCCGGGCGGTCCATGGCCTGGATGACCGCGATCTCGTCGAGCAGGTCCACGTCCTCCAGGAACGAGACGTGCTGGCTGACCTCCGACTCGACGGGGCTGACCGGTTTCGTCAGAAGGCCGGTCCATCCGTAGACGGCCATGCCCAGGAACAGGCCGGCTGCAATGCCTGCCACAGAGGCCAGCACCTTTCGGCGCTGCTCGTGCGGCCGGAGGCGGGCCGCGAAACGGCTCAGGTCCTTCTCCTCAACGATGCGGGCCATCATCCGTGCGGTAAAGGCCGGCGGAATCGACTTCGGTGGCACCTCGTCGAGCAGGCGCCAACTCTCGCGGAGCAGTTCCATGTGGGCCCGGCACGACTCGCACTTTTCCAGGTGGCGGCGCACGGCCTCTGCGGTCGATGGCTTCAGTTCATCGCTGAGCCACGCCGCCAGAACGCTGCGAACCCATTGGCACGGAGCCGACATGTCGGAACACCTTTCGGGGCGAATCACCCAAGACTTGAACACGCGGGTATCGGGCAGGTGTTGCGGAAAGGGTGGAAAACCCTACGTTAGGCGTTGGCGGCCGCGGCCGGTTCGAATGTAAAGGAGGAGCCGGTCTTTGAGGTTATCGCGGGCGCGGGCGAGGAGGCTCTTGACGGCCATGGTGCTGCACCCGATGGTGTCGGCGACTTCGGCGTAACTCATGCCCTCATACTTGTTGAGGACGACCGCCACCTGCTGTTTCTCGGGGAGTTCCGCCACGGCCTCGCGGACCTTTTCCTCGAGTTCCGCCTGGTGCAGGTCATGGTCCGGCATCTTGGTGTCGTGGTCCGGCAAGGCACGCGGCCCGTCACCGAAGTCGGTAACCTGGTCAATCGACACGTCGTCCTTGCGGTTGGCCCGCGACCGCAGGGCGTTCAGGCTGACGTTGGCCGTGATCCGGAACATCCACGTCGAAAACTTCGCGGTGGGCTTGTACGTGTGGCGGGCACGGTAAATGCGGAGGAATACCTCCTGGGCCAAATCTTCGGCGTCGGACGCGTCGCTGATGAACCGGTACACGAGGCCGATGACGCGAGCGTGGTTCCGCTCCACGAGTTCCTGAAAGGCGAGTTCCTGGCCTTTCTGGAACCGAAGCATCAGGCTGACGTCGTAATCGGCTGCGGCGCCGCGGCGTCCTGCCTGCTCATACGAACCGGCAGCAACAGCAATGGCCTTCGCCATAGTGGCTCCGTTCGCTCAAGACCGAGCGCATCATCCGGAGGTTGACCCTAGCGGGAGGTAAGCGCCCCTTCCCTCGCCTCGTATCTCTTCATACGATACGGCGGGCGAAATTCCAAGAAAAAATCCCTCGCCTCACCGTACGAAGACGGCCGAGCGGCACGGCCTATTCAACGGTTTTCGGCGTCTCGCAGGATGAACACGGCCATGCGGCCGCCTAATCGCCCATCTCGGCAAGCAACGCGTCGAGGTAAACGCGCGCCCGCTCCAGGTCGCCGGCCCGGTCGTTGCCGGCTTCGCGCTCGACGACGAGGGCGCCCGTAAAGCCGCCGGCCTCGAGCATCTGGATGACGGCCTTGACGTCCACCTGGCCCGTGCCAAGGGGAACGTCGTCGCCCCAGGTTTCGCCGGGCGTATCGGAGGCGGTGCCGTCTTTCATGTGGGCCATGGAGGTTCGCGGCCCGAGGGTACGGGCCGCCGAGACCGGGTCGTCGGACCCGTACAGGACGAAGTTGGCGGGGTCGAAGTTCACGGTCAGAAAATCGCGGCCGAGTTCGTCCATGGCGGCAACCAGGTGGTCGGCGCTTTCCTGGCCGGTTTCCATGCCAACGGTCAGGCCGATGTCGTGGATGGCGTCGACTGCCGTCGCAAGACGGTCCATGAAATCGGCGTGGGCGGCGTCGCCGGCGGGCGGGATGAACCCCGCGTGGATGGTCACGTGGCCGATGCCCAGGTCCGCGAACGCCTGCGACCACGCCTTGCACTGCTCGAGCCGCGCGGGGAAATCGGCCGGGTCGATGAACCCGCCCGTTGCCCGGATGGCCTGGATGCTGGAATAGTCCTCGCCGGGGAAGATGATGACGGCGGCGGGCAGGGCCAGGCCGGTCCGCTCAATGGCGTCGCGGATGCGGGCCATGCCGTCGGGCGACAGGTCGGATTCCTGCCGGAACGTCATCTGAACGGCTTGGTAGCCGATCTCGGCCGCCTTCTCGAGCGACGCCACCGTGTCGTCCATTGCCAGCGACCACAGTGCCATTCCCACCACGTGCTTGGCCATGAGATAGGTCTCCCGTAAGGTTCTCGTGGGGTTCGGTTTGCCTCAAGTTCGCCGCGCGGCGACTCCGATACCTGCCTTGAGCGAGGACTACCCTACTATGCCCGAGGCCGCGGGTCAAGAAGCCCGTCCGTTGTATCGCATCAGCGACTTGGCCGATCTGGCCGGCGTATCGCGCCAAGTCGTGAGCACGTACTGCATGTACGGGCTGATCCACGAGGCGGACCGGACGCCTGGGGGCCATCGGCTGTTCGACGAATCCACCGCACGCCGCATCCAACTTATCCAGGACCTTAAGAAACGGTACACGCTCCGCGAGATCCGCGAGATCTTCATCCGCGACCGGTTTTAGCGGCCCGTAGCCCTCTCCGATGGGTTTCCCGAATACGGTGCGTCTGCGGCACCTCCCCGGCTGCCGTGGCGCCGACAACCCATGGGAGGCAAGTATGGCGTACCGATTTACCCTAGCGGTCGTCGTTGTGGTCGTCGCGGCGCTCTCGTGGGCCGAGGCCGGCGGCGCGACCGTTGACGCCGGCCCACCCTTTGGCCACCTCGAACTCGTTCAGGAAATCGACTGTGCCCGCGCGGGGCCCGGCGGCGACGTGCCGTTCGCCGAGTATCCCGAAGGCGTGAGCCAGGTCGCGACCGTCCTCGACCGCCGTTGCCGCATCCTGCCGAACGATGCCGGTGAGGCCAAGTACGTTGCCTATCGCGTGGGCCAGGGCCGGAACCTCGAAGCCGGGGCGTGTTACCTGCTGGCGGTCGACTTCCCCGACGACCGGCCGCGCACCCTCTTCCTCTGCAACTGGGGCTGTG
>Ga0272441_10000860_pt1 | contig 66647 bp, 52 predicted proteins | sample SSMProp6N_FD_193582 | JGI IMG/M metagenome (GOLD analysis project Ga0272441, IMG submission 193582) | Marine sediment archaeal communities from Little Sippewissett salt marsh, Falmouth, MA, United States - SSM-Prop-6N | ecosystem: Environmental > Aquatic > Marine > Wetlands > Sediment ... | reverse complement strand
GAAGTTGTGATGGATATTGATCTGCCGTCCGAAAACCACTTCCGGCCTGCATCCCCGTACTGCTTCCTTCACCCGCTCCAGCATGTGCTCCCTCGATGCCCGGGCGAACTCCAGGGCGAAATCCATAGACGAGAGATATTCATCTGCGCTCTCTGTTCCGAGAAATAAAGGCGCCAGCTGAATATCCGGGAGGTCCAGTCCTTTCTCCTCCGCTTCCCTTTTTGCCCTGCGGTAAAACTCCCCAGCGATCGTATAGCCGAAGTTCCTGCTGCCGGAATGCAGCATGATCCAGATGAAGCCGTCGCTGCCCTTCTGAAGTTCGATAAAATGATTTCCCCCGCCGAGGGTGCCCAGCTGATACATAGCCGATTCGAGCTCCCGCTGTACTATCTCCACATCCGGAGCACGGGAAAACCCTTCCCAGTCCTGCTTTTTCCGGTGGTGCCTGAAGCCCGTCGGAATTCTCTCCCGAAGCTCCTCCATGATACCGGTCATCTCGTGACGGTCCAATCCTTCGAGGGAAGTTTTGACGGCGTTCATCCCGCAGCCGATATCCACTCCCACCGCGTTGGGGATCACCACATCCCTGGTGGCCAGCACTCCTCCGATGGGCATACCAAAACCCTCATGCGTATCCGGCATGAGGGCTATATGGTGAAAGGCGTAATTTAAATTCGCCAGATTTCTGGCCTGTTTAAGAGCCCCCTCATCAAGTGTATGGAGCCACAGCTTGATGGGCAGCCTTTCGGTTTCTATTTCAAACATTACCCGCCGTTGCCACCATCACGGCTTTGATGGTATGCATACGGTTCTCAGCTTCATCGAACACGACGGAATGCCGGCTTCTGAAGACTTCATCGGCCACTTCCATTTCGGTGAGTCCGAACTTCTCCTGTACATCCCGGGCAACTGTCGTATTGGTATCGTGAAAGGCCGGTAGACAGTGAAGAAAGATTACATCTGGGTTTTCCGTTTTCTCCATCATCTTCATATCCACCCGGTAGGGTTCGAGCTGCCTGATGCGTTCCTCGTACTTGTCCTCTTCTCCCATCGAAAACCATACATCCGTATAGAGGGCGTCCGCACCTTTCACTCCCGCGTCAATGTCCGTGGTGAACTCTATTTTCGCCCCGGAATACCGTGCCGCCGGTTCCATCTCCTTTACAAGCTCCTTGTCCGGATGCAGCTCCTTCGGAGCGACTCCCACAAAATGCATACCCATCTTGGCAGCACCGATCATGAGGGACCGGCCCATGTTATTGCGTGCGTCTCCCACGAAAACCAGCTTTATTTTATTCAAAGGCTTGAAAACATGTTCCCTGATAGTCATGAAGTCGGCAAGAATCTGGGTGGGATGATACAGATCGGTCAGTCCGTTCCAGACCGGTACTCCCGAATACTTTGCCAGCATCTCTACCGTTTCCTGCTTGAACCCCCTGAATTCAATTCCGTCGTAGAACCGGCCGAGTACCAGAGCGGTATCCTCCATGGATTCCTTCTTGCCCATCTGGCTGTTGGTGAGAAATGTTACCTGGGCCCCTTCATCAAAAGCGGCGACCTCGAAAGCACATCGGGTCCTGGTTGAGGCTTTTTCAAACAGCAGCACGATGTTTTTCCCCTGGAGCAGATCGCCCCGGATACCCGCCCGTTTTTTACTTTTCAGGTCATCCGAGAGATCCAGAAGATATCGAATCTCCTCTTCCGTATAGTCTTTCAAGCTCAACAGGCTCCGTCCCTTTAGATTTACCGGCATTTTTTTACCTCCCCTTTTAATCTTTTTCTATTTATACTACTGAATGGATATTTGATCCACACCCTCACACTCAGGACGGAACGGGTACTTGTGAAAAAAGATTTCCTGCGATACGTTCTACTCTATGAACAGAGTGTATGCCTTGATTTGCCTGCTTTCTATAAGCCTTCTCGCCGGAAACTCCCCCCTTCTCAGGGCGGATGGAGACTTCGAACGGAAACAGCAGTTTCCACCGCTGGATGAGCTCTTTCAGGATCATACCATCGAAGAGCTGAGCCATATGAATACATCGGAACACAGCGGGATAAATCGTTTTTATACATCCGAAGGAGGGGCGGTACACCTGCCGGCAACCGGACTCGCGGCGGATCTGCTCGACGCAGCGCTCGGTGTAGATTATTCGGTGGGAGTCGAATCCCTCTACCTGATCCCCTGGCGTGAAGTCTCTCCGGAGCTTTCCGGACTTCCGGCTGAAGAGTTCGATCGGCGGATCTACAACATCCTCCGGAAGGTCAGCAGCCTCGAGGGAATCGAATATTATTCGGCGAGCAGGGAAAAAATGCGTACCCTCTTCGCCGAATGCTGGGCCATTGATAATCCCGATGACCGGAGGAGGATCGAAGATCCCCTCGTGTCGGAGATTCCTGAATCCGACACGATCTTCATCTATCAGAAGGACCTTACCTTCGGCAAGAATATTTCAAGAGTTGATTATCAGTATAAAACAGGGCAGTTCCGGATGGGTATTCTCAATCTGACGACCATGACCTATATGCTTTTTCCCGTTGTAGGCAGGGAGAACATGTCGATGCAGATCCTCATCCTTCCCTGCAGGGAGGGGATTGTATTCTACGGCCTTAACACCGTCAAGGTCCTTGATCTGCCGATTTTCTATAAAAAGATGGAGTCTTCCTTTACCAACCGGATGATTGCCCTCTCAGACTGGTTCGCGGACCACTTGTAGGGGATCCCCCAGAGGATCATCCGCCTGCGGTCTCAGCACTCGCTGTGGCCGCAGGAATGACACTTCTTGCATCCCTCGATGAAAACGAAGGTGGCGTTTCCGCAGACCGGACATATGTCGGCGGCGGGTTTTTCGAAGGACAGGGAGAACTGTTTCTTTTCATTCTCCTCCTCCTCGTCCGGCAGGACCGGATAGGCGTGGTCCTCCTGACTGTCCCTGCCGAGATGTTCTTCGATCGCCTGGGCCACCGCGTCCGGCAGACTCATCACCCGGTTCTTCCCGAAGCCCCTCTGGCGGCCGGAGCCTATGCTGCGGAGCTGGGCGATTACGTTTTCGGCCCGTTCCTCCGGGCTCAGGGAGCTCGGCATCCGCAGAATCAGACTGATCAAGCGGCCCAGTCCTTCGGCATCCGCGGCTACGTCGGACCCGACTTTCGCGACATTGATGAAAATCTCGAAAGGTTCGTTCTTATGCTCACCATCACAGTTCACCGTAATGTACGCAGTTCCGATGGGAGTATGCTTGCGGTAGGTCGTACCGTTCAGGATCGTCGGGCGGACCCTCGACTTCAGTGCTTCGGCGGGAATCTGCGGCGAGGAATCCTTCGTCTCCTCCTTCTCTACATCGGCTTTCAAATTGAGAACCTGCTCCTCCCGGGATCCGTCGCGATAAATAGTACCGCCCTTGCACCCGAGGTCATACATCATTTCATAGAGGTCCTCAGCCTGTTCAACCGTATAGTGGTTGGGCATATTGCTCGTCTTGGAGATGCTCGAATCAACCCAGCGCTGGATGGCCCCCTGTACCCGTACATGCTCTTCCGGGCTGAGGTCCATGGCAGTGACGAAATAGTCGGGAAGCTGGTCACCGTTATTGGCGCTGCGCCATTCATCGTAGACATCGACCCTTTCCATGTGGGAACCCATGCGGCCCCGGCGTTCCCACTCCCAGAAGTAATAAGGTTCGATACCCGTGGAGGTCCCGACCATGGTACCGGTCGTCCCGGTGGGAGCCTGGGTGAGCAGGGTGACGTTCCGGATCCCTTTTTCCCGTACCGCTTCCCGAACCTCCTTCGGCATTCCCTTCATAAAACCGCTCTTGAGAAATTTATCCGCCTTGAACTGCTCGAAGCTGCCTTTTTCTTCCGCGTATTCCGAACTGGCCAGATAGGATTCCACGGCGATGAACTGGTACAGCTTGTCCAGAAATTTGACCGATTCCTCGCTGCCGTAGCGAATTTTGAGCCGGATCATCATCTCCGCCAGGCCCATTGTTCCGAGACCGACCCGCCGTTCCGCCTGCTGCTGCAGCCGGTTCGCCTCGAAAAAATAGGGGGTATTGTCGATCACATCATCGAGAAAACGCACGGCATACCGTATGACCTTGCCGAGATCGTCCCAGTTGACCTGACCGTTCTGTACAAACCGGGCCAGATTCACCGCCCCGAGATTGCACACCCCCCATTCAGGCAGCCCCTGTTCACCGCAGGGATTGGTACAGTTGATTTTTGCATAGTAAGAGGAGTTGCTGAATTCGTTGTAGCGGTCGATGAAAAATATACCCGGTTCCGCACTGCTCCAGGCGCTTTCGATGATGTTTTTCCAGACTTCCCGGGCTTTTACCTTTCGGAAGACCTTGACCTTCTTCCCCATCTTCCGCCAGTCGGCGATATCACCGTTCCAGAGATGATCGTAATCCGGATCATCGGTGTCGGGAAAACAGAGCTCCCACATCCCGTCTTCCTTGACGGCCGTCATAAAGTCATCGGTAATACCAACGCTGATGTTGGCGTTCGTTATGCGTCCGGCTTCCCGTTTGCTGTTGACGAACTCAAGAACATCCGGATGCCACACGTTGAGGATAAGCATCAGCGCACCCCGCCGGCTGCCGCCCTGCTCGATCAATCCGGTGACGAAACTGTAGAGGCCTCCCCAGGAAACCGAACCGCTGGACCGGCCGTTCACCCCTTTCACATATGCATGGTGAGGCCGGAGACTGGAAAGGTTTATCCCGACCCCTCCGCCTCTGGACATGATTTCGGTCATCTGCGTGAGGGTCTCCATGATTCCGCCGCGGCTGTCCTTCGGGGAAGGGATGACATAACAGTTGTAATAGGTTAATTTCTGTTCCGTTCCGGCACCGGTCAGGATCCTGCCCCCGGGCACGAACTTCCAGTCTTCGAGGATCCATTCGAACCGGTCCCGCCAGAGATCCCGAACATCTTCGGCTTCCTCTTCGGCTATACCGGCGGCAACCCGGCTTATCATCTGATCCGGCGTTACCTCCACCGGTTTATCAATATGTTCAAGCTGTTTCTCTACCGTAGTACCGTCATCCAGTCTGATAGTGACGTTCGTTCCGTCCAGACCGGTTACGGTTCCGACTTCCCGCTGACCTGTTTGCGGATTGGTCATTACAATAACCAGATCATCTATCTTCAGCGAATTCTTCTTTCCATCCTTCAGCGCGTACCTGTCCAGAAATATCTTTCGACCCAAAGGTTTCAATGAATTTTTTAAGATTTCTGCCAATTTTCCCCTCCCGAATTGTGCAGTCCGCGGCGTGTATGTATGCAAGCCTTCATACAGATTGTCCTAACCTACCCTTTCTACCTTAATGCGAATTGATGTGAGTATCAAGCCAAAAAAGACTTGATCTTTGCCGATTGCATTGCATCTTCACATATAGTAATCTTCTTGACTGTGAAGGGGAATCTGTTCTTTCTGATATCAACTCTCCTGCTCAGCCTCGGGTCTCTCGGTATGGAGCTCGGCTTTCCCGGTTCCAGACTGGCCGGCCTGGCTTGGTATCTGGACTTTCTGATCCTTGCACTCCTCATCTGGGAAGTCGGCAGGGATATGCGAAGGGAGGGAAGCTTAACAAAATACCTCCGTCATCACCCATTAAATCTTTCCTTCGTGGTTCTTTATTTTGTTCTTTTCTTGTATATGAAAGGCCTTGATGCCGCCGCCTTCCAATTCCGCATCGCAGGCTTGAGCCGGGGGATCGTGATCTTCCGGAATGCATTCATGATTCTGAAAGTCTTCAGCCGGATAAAAAAGCTTTCCTCTTTTTTCGAGGGGATTACGACCCAGCCGGCTCAGACGATCCTGCTGAGTTTTCTGATGATAATTTTAAGCGGCGCTCTGATACTCATGCTGCCGTTCATGACCGTCCGGGAGGGGGGACTCCATTTCCTCGACGCCCTGTTCACCTCTACCTCCGCCGTCTGTGTTACCGGTCTGATTGTCGTTGATACGGCCACATACTTTACCCTCTGGGGTCAGCTGGTGATTCTGGTTCTTATCCAGATCGGGGGTCTCAGCATCATGGCCATCAGCTACTTCACCCTCTTTTCGATCAATCAGAAGGTAACGGTGCAGGACAAGCTCCTGCTCAGTTATATGCTGAATGAGAGAAATATCAGTCAGCTGTCCGGAAAGCTGCGGATCATCATCCTTTCAACCTTCAGCATAGAGGGAATCGGGGCCCTTTTATTATTGCTGCCCTTCCATCAGAGTACCGGGAGTTGGAGCGAGTCGGTCCTCCTCTCCGTTTTCCACTCCGTATCCGCTTTCTGCAATGCCGGTTTTTCCCTTTTCACCACCAGCCTGGAAGGCTTCGCCGCTCATCCGGCGGTGAATATGATCATCGCCCTGCTCATCATCGCCGGAGGGATCAGCTTTGCCGTCATGTCCGATGTGTTCAGGATCTTCCGCATGAAAATCCGGGGGCTTCTGAAACAGGGAAGAGGTTTTCGGGAATCCATCTCTCTCAACACCTACGTCGTAGCGGGGATCACTCCGATCCTGATTATCAGCGGAATGCTTCTCTTTTACGGCTTTGAACATACCGGAACTCTGGCCGAACTCCCTCTCGGCAGACAGTATATGGCCGCTTTTTTCCAGTCCGTCACCATGAGGACCGCCGGATTCAATACCCTTCCGATCGGAAGTCTTTCCACCGCCACCCTGCTGATGATGCTGCCTTTCATGTTCATCGGGGCGGCCTCAGGCAGCACCGCTGGGGGAATAAAGATCAACAACCTCGCCGTACTTTACAGCTATGCGAAATCCGTACTCCTTAACAGGGAAATGATCATCATCAGACAGAATTCACTGAGCCGCAGTCAGGTAAACAAAGCCTTTCTCGTTTTTGCCTTCGGCATCCTTTCGGTAAGCCTCGGAACCCTTGTCCTCAGTGCTTCGGAGCAGGCGGACCTTGCGGATATCATGTTCGAGGTAGTCTCGGCCTTCGGTACCGTCGGCCTTTCAACCGGTATCACTTCTTCACTCAGCGCACTGGGAAGGATCATACTGATCCTGCTGATGTTCGTGGGGAGACTGGGGCCCCTCACGATCCTCGCGGCGGCTTCTCAGCCGGAGAAGCGCGTGCAGGTCAGCTATCCCCGGGGAGATGTTATGTTATGATATTGTTTCAAAAGGAGTATCGGGATGGATAAGGTATTCGCCGTATTCGGGCTGGGAGCCTTCGGCCGTCAGCTCTGTACCACTTTCATGGAAAAAGGAGCCACGGTAATCGCCATCGACAATCAGACCTCTCTGATCGAAAAGATCAAGGATGTGGTGAGCCAGGCCATTCAGATTGATTCGACGGATGAAGAGGCCCTCGAACAGGTGCCCCTTGATGACGTTGAAACCGCCATCGTCGCCATCGGTGATAATGTAGAGGCGAGCATCCTCACAACGGCCCTGCTGAAACGGAAGGGCATACCCTTCATTCTCTCCCGGGCCATTTCGGAATTGCATATGCAGGTGCTCCGGCAGATCGGGGCGGATGAGGTGGTAAACCTCGAAACAGACGAAGGCCGGAGAATTGGACAGCGTCTGATCTCACCCGAAATAATCGACCGGAGCAGCCTCGGGGAATCCCTGAGTCTGGCCGAACTGAAAGCCCCCAAGAAATTCCTCGGCAAACCCCTCACGAAACTGGATCTCCGGGGCCGGTACAGAATAGGGATAGTAATTATCCGCAGAATCCAGCTGTCAGTGGATGAGATCGGCAACCCTACCCGGAACGAGCAGGTCATATTCCCTTCCGCCGATACGGTACTCGAAGACGGCGATATGCTCCTGGTGGTAGGTAAAACATCGGATATCGAAGAGTTTACGGAGTTGTAGGATGATTTTTATTCCCCGCAGACAATTTCTGCTGTTTATTATCCTGTCTATCGCGGCACTTCTCGGAATGGGGATTTCCGCCTATCATCTGTATCTTCCGCAATTTTCCGGCTCTCCGCTCCGGCAGAAAATTGCCGCCGAGTGGTTTCTCTTCAGCGCTGTAGCCGTGTCTCTGGTTCTGACAGCTCTGGCCGTAAGAATGTGGCTGGTCCGGGGCAGGATCAAACGGGAACTTGACCGCATCCGGTCCATGAGCACCTATGTGTCTCTCACAAGCCAGCTGAAATCCAAACGGCTCTATGAATTGGGGCCTCTTCTGAGCGATCTCTTTCTCCAGGTTTCCAGGATCAATGAAAGACAATCATTAAAAATGAGCGCCCAGAATACCCTGGTGGAACTGCTCATAGATAATATACAGGCGCCTCTGGCTGTCACGGATATCCTCGGACGGATTATCTATCTGAGCGATGAATTTGAAAAACTCATGAAGGAAGACCGGGATAAACTCCTCGGAGAAAATCTGGAAAAAATCATTTCCAATGTCTATATGCAGATGCTGGTCGAAAATATCGACCTGCAGAGAAGCTATAAAAAGGAGCAGGATGAAGACAGAGCCTTCACCGTCTATCCGGTATACAACCGGAACAGAGAGATCACCTATCTCGTTTTTGACATGAGGCTCCGGTCCTCCCTGACACGGACTTCTGATGTATCGGTCCAGCCCGGCGGACAGGAAAGAGGAGGATCGTCATCGGGAAGATTATCTCCGAACTGGAAAAGCCTCCATGAATTATTCGGCCGTTTTCTCAGGTCCGGAAGAAATCAAAGTCGTGATTGACAACTGAATATACCAAACGTACTATTAAGGTGGGGAAAATATGCATACAGGCAGAACCGGGAAAAAGGTATATGATTTTCTCGAAAAACGGAACATGACGGCCTTTCAGATCGAAATGGAATCAGGGGTTCGGGTCTTCCGGGAAGAAATGAAGGCCGGATTGAGCGGCACGGGGTCCTCGCTGCAGATGATCCCGACCTATCTCAACAGTGAAGGCGATATACCGACGGATACTCCGGTAGTTGTTCTCGATGCAGGCGGAACGAACTTCAGGGTGGCGGAGGTTTCCATTGATTCGGAGGGAAATCCCCGGATCTCTCAATTCAGCAAACATGAAATGCCCGGTTCCACCTCCCCGGTAGACAAGCGGACCTTTTTTGACACCATCGTTGACTATATGGAGCCTCTGCTCTCAAGTCTGAACGGGCAGGCGCCTCCCCATATCGGATTCTGTTTTTCCTATCCTACTGAAATATACCCGAATAAAGACGGACGGCTCCTTCATTTCTCCAAGGAGATTAAGGCTCCGGAGGTTGAAGGAGAACTGATCGGCGCCAATCTGTCGGCAGCACTCAGGAGAAGAGGCTTTCCCGCTCCTTCGCGGATTGTACTGCTCAATGATACGGTAGCCACCCTTCTGGCCGGCAAAGCTGCTTCGGAAGGAGGGGAATACGACGGATTTGTCGGTTTCATTCTCGGCACCGGAACCAACAGCGCATACATCGAAGGCAACGAAAACATCAAAAAACTGGGAATCTCCTCCATGCCGGGAAGACAGGTTATCAACATTGAGTCCGGCAATCTGAACCGTATAAACGGCGGTTCCATCGATTCGGCCTTTGACGCTACGACCAAGCGTCCGGGCTACTACCGCTTCGAGAAGATGGTATCCGGCGCCTATCTCGGGGCACTAGCCGGAACCGTGCTGATGGAAGCTTGTAAAGCCGGGCTTTTCTCACCCTCCGGCGCGGAAAAACTGCAGCAGATCCAGCGCTTCGACACCATCACCGCCGACGGCTTCCTCCATCAGCCGGCGCGGAAGGACAATCCCATAGCCGCCGCCTGTGAAACCGATGAGGACAGGCTGACTGCATACATGCTGATCGACAACATCATAGAGAGAGCGGCAAAACTGGCCGCCATTAACATCTCGGCAACCGTATTGCAGGAAGGAGGAGGAACGAATCCCTGCGGGCCTGTCGCGATATGCGCCGACGGCACCACCTTATTCAAGACCAAGGACCTCCTGTTCCGTACCCGCTTTTATCTGAAACAGTTTCTGCAGGAAAAACACAGCCGGTATATTCGGCTCCTTCACCAGGAGGACGCACCCATTATCGGCAGCGCCGTCGCCGCGCTTCTCAGTATGAGAAGGTAGTTGCATCTTTTTGCTTAACCTTGTATTCTCACTTTATATAGTTTGTAATGAAGGGTAAGAGAAAAGGAGGCTTACATGGCACATCTTGATCCGAAAACAATGAAGGACTGGCAGATCGCCGCGGCGGCTGAACAGGACATGAAGCGGATTTACGATCTTGCGGAGGGTTTCGGCATCCTGGAGGACGAGCTGCTCCCCTACGGACATTATCTGGGGAAGGTGGATTACCGCAAGGTGCTGGACCGGACAGGGGACAAAGCGAACGGGAAATACATCGATGTTACCGCCATCACTCCCACGCCCCTCGGAGAGGGAAAAACAACAACAACCCTCGGCCTCGTAGAAGGCCTCGGTGCCATGGGAAAAAGAGTTTCCGGAGCCATACGTCAGCCCTCGGGGGGGCCGACATTCAACATCAAAGGATCGGCGGCGGGAGGCGGGCTGGCTCAGGCCATACCTCTTACCGAATTCAGCCTCGGTCTGACCGGAGATATCGACGCGATCACCAATGCGCATAACCTGGCCATGGTCGCCCTCACATCCCGGGCCCAGCATGAGTTCAACTACGGCGACAAAACCCTGGAGAAAAAAGGGCTGTCCCGGCTCAACATAGATCCATACAATCCGGCTATCGGTTGGGCGATCGATTTTTCCGCCCAGGCCCTCCGTGAAATCATCATCGGTCTCGGGGGAAAAATGGACGGATTCATGATGAAATCGGGTTTTCAGATCACCGTTTCATCCGAACTTATGGCAATTCTCTCGGTTGCCAGAGACCTCAGGGATATGCGGGAACGGATTGCCCGGATGACCGTCGGATACAACAGAAAAGGCGCCGTCATCACCGCCGCCGACCTCGAGGTTGACGGTGCCATGACAGCCTTGATGGTCAAGGCCATAAACCCCACGCTCATGCAGACCATCGAAGGACAGCCGATGCTGGTACACGCCGGCCCCTTCGCCAATATCGCCATCGGCCAGTCTTCCATCATCGCCGACAGACTCGGTCTGAAACTGTCTGATTATCATGTCACTGAAAGCGGTTTCGGTGCTGATATAGGCTTCGAAAAGTTCTGGAACCTGAAATGCAGATACTCCGGCATGGTTCCCAACGCCGCCGTTATCGTCGCCACTGTTCGGGCTCTGAAGATGCACGGCGGAGGTCCCGGCGTCGTACCGGGGAAAGCTCTGGACGATGTGTACAAAGAGCAGAACACCGGTCTTGTAGAGAAGGGCATCGACAACCTCCTGGCCCATATAGAAACGGTGAAAAAGAGCGGCATTTCACCAGTAGTCTGCATCAATCACTTTTACACCGACACGGATGAGGAAATTCAACTCGTCAGAAAGGCAGCCGAGGCAGCCGGAGCGAGGGCGGCAGTCAGCAGACACTGGGAACAAGGCGGCGCCGGCGCCGGGGAACTGGCCGAAGCCGTAATCGAGGCCTGTGAAGACAGCCCGAAGTTCCGGTTTCTCTACGAAAATGAGACCCCCCAGAGGCAGCGGATCGAACTGATCGCCCGGGAAGTCTATGGAGCTGACGGCGTCGAATACAGTCCGGAGGCGGAAGCGAAGCTCACCAAAATAGAAAAGGATCCCGAACTTGCACGCATGGGCACCTGTATGGTAAAAACCCAGCTCAGTCTCTCCCACGATCCCGACATCAAAGGCAGACCGAAGAATTGGGTATTACCGGTTCGAGACATTCTGCTCTACCCTGGAGCCGAACTGGTCGTTCCTGTTGCGGGGGGTATCAAACTGATGCCGGGAACCGCATCGGATCCCGCATTCAGAAGAATCGACGTGGATACCAGCAGCGGGGCTGTAACCGGATTGTTTTAGTTAAAATCCGGGTTTCTTTCCATAAAAACAGTAAAACGTCTCAATATATAAACAAACACCCTTCACAAAAAGGGTGTTTCAATATATAAACATTTTAAAGCTTTTTTAAGGAAAGGACTTGACATAATATGTTTTTTATTTAACATTATGTTATAATTAAAACATGATGTTTTATTTTGATACTTTACTTGAGGTGATGTATGGAACGTGTACCAATCGCAATTTTAGGCGCAACCGGAACGGTGGGGCAGAAGTTTATCACGCTTCTGCATGATCATCCCTACTTCAGGATCCATGAACTCGTGGCTTCTCCTCGAAACGCGGGCAAAACGTACTGCGAAGCCTGCATGTGGAAGCAGAACATGTCGATTCCCGAAGATATCGCGGATATCACCCTGAAAACAACCGACACACCTCTTACAAGCACTATTCTGTTCTCCGGCCTTGATTCCTCAGTGGCCGGAGAGGTTGAAGAACGATATGCCGAAGAAGGGCATATCATCATCAGCAACTCGACGAATCACCGCATGGACCCGCGGGTTCCTCTGGTGATACCCGAGATCAACCCGGACCACTTCGCTCTACTGGCCGAACAGGAGTGGCCCGGAGCGATAATAACCAATTCCAACTGCTCGACCATGTTTCTGACCATGGCCCTTGCTCCCATAGAGGAGACCTTCGGCCTTACGGCAGTACAGGTAACTACCATGCAGGCGATTTCCGGCGCCGGATACCCGGGAGTTCCCTCCTACGATATCATCGGCAACGTAATACCCTACATCGGGGGTGAAGAGGAGAAAATGGAGGAGGAATCACAGAAGATCCTCGGTACTCTCACCGGCAACAGAATACAGGAAGCCTCCTTCGCAGTCAGCGCTCAGTGCAACCGGGTGCCTGTAGTTGATGGTCATACCGAAACACTCTCCATCGGTCTGCGGGAAAAGGCAAGTCCCGATGAAATCCGCAGGGTAATGAAGGCCTTTCGAGGTTTGCCTCAGAAGCTCAAACTTCCATCAGCACCGTCAAACCCCCTCATCCTGATCGACGAGGCCGATCGGCCCCAGCCCGCCCGGGATGTATGGCTCGAGAACGGTATGTCCACCGTTGTCGGCAGAATCCGGGAGTGCCCGGTTCTCGATATCCGTATGGTAATATTAGGCCACAATACCATCCGCGGAGCAGCCGGAGCAGCAGTGCTCAACGGAGAAGCCCTTTACGCCCTCGGGCTTCTTGGTGACAATCCCTGCAGGGGGATCGATATCCCGGAGATGAAAAGACGTGCCGCGGCGCTGCATGAAACCCATGAGGTAATTTGCCAGTCCGCGGGCTCCTGATTCCAGGTCATCCCGTAAGACAAAAAAAGCCGGCTCCGAGGGGGCCGGCTTTTTTTCTATATGATGAATATCTCAATTTCAGATACCCGGATTACTCATCTTCATCCAGCTTGAAACGTTCGATCTGTTGGTCCATCTTTGTCACATAGTCCCTGTTCTGTTCTGATAATTGATTTACATGTCCTACGGCTCTGTCGATTTCAGCGGTACCGAGGGAGATCTCCTCGATACTCTGTTTCACTTCATTGGCATTCTGCAGGATATTCTGCATCTCCTGTAATACCGTCCGGCTGCCGCTGCGCATTTCCGAGGAGCCGTTTTTAACCTGGGAAGTAATTTCGGTAATCTGTGTAAGTGCCTGAAGTACCTGACTGCTTCCGGCGCTCTGCTCTTCCATGCTGTTTTTTATCTCGCTGCTGAGGTGCATGACCTTCCCGATCCGCTCTTCCATCAGATCAAAGGAGTTTTCAAGTTTTTCCGAGGATACAACCAGCCTGTCCATGAGGCCTTTCAGGTCGTTGAGAAAAACCGCGCTTTCTTTTGATTTTCCGGAAGTATTTTCAGCTAATTTCCTGATTTCATCCGCTACGACGGCAAAGCCCCGGCCGGCCTCACCGGCATGGGCCGCTTCGATGGCGGCATTCATAGCCAGCAGGTTGGTCTGGCTCGCTATACCTGATATCAGACTGTTCGTCTCAAGCAGCGCCTCGGACTTCTGAGCTATCTGCCGTACCGAATCATTCGTCTCGGTCATCATATCCCGTCCGGTTTTCGAGGCATCGTTCAGGGACCCGAAACTCTCCTCCATGTGCCCGACATTCTGGGTAACCGATTGAATATTCGAAACCATCTGTTCCACCGAGGCCGACGATTCGGTCACGCTCGAGGCCTGAGTTTCGATCATCTCATCGAGGGAACCTATGCTTCTGTCAATCTCCTCGATAGACGCCGAAGATTCGTTGATACTCGAAGAAAGATCGAGGATTCGGCCCTTTATACTTCCCACATGTTCGCCTATCAGACGGACGGCCTGAGCCGTCTCCTCCATATTCGAAGAGAGCTCCAATCCCGTCTCGTTCAGGTTTTCACCCGCCCTCCTGATCTCCATCAGCATTTCCCTCAAAGAACGGGATATATTGTTCAGCTGAGTACCGATTTCCCCTATTTCATCCCTGACTTTCAAGGTAATCTTCCGGGTAAAATCTCCGGAAGCAACCTGCCCGCCGTAGATATGGAGTTTCTCTATCCGGCCGGTGATCCGTGATGAGAAGATGAGCGCGATAAGGAGAGACATCAGAACCCCTGTAATGGTTGCACCGATCAGGGAAAAGGTCCCGAACCGGACCCCATTATTCATCTCCCCGAGGCTTGCAGTCACATGCTTCTTGATACCCGCCTCCACGGCCTTGCTGTCGAACATCATCTGAGTGAAGAGACGGTCGAAAGCTTCGTACATCGACGCTGAATCCTCTTCCTGATTGCGGGCGGATACCATTCTCAGTTCAAGGATATGCTCGAAACGAACCAGACTTGAAAGAAGGTCCTCCAGCTCAGCCCGGAGTTCTTCCTCCTCGACGGCCGTGAGGGTGTACCCCTCGATGTTCCCGCCGGACAGCAGCGTCTGGATATACAGCTCAGCCTTGGTCACCTCCTGTTTGATCTCATCTATGGAATCCACAGATTCGGCGCCGGAAAAAATCTTTTCCACCGCGAGATTGGTCCGCGTGATGGTCAGCAGAAATTCCTGCATTGCATCCGCATGAGGAACCGTTACGGTGGAAACATTATAGGCTGCCCTGTACAGAGTGCGGATCTGCACCAGACCGACTATTCCGTTAAACAGGACGATAATAACGACAAGCCCGAAGGCTGAAAGCATTTTACCGCGTAACTTCATGCATACCCCCTAAAGAGTAAGTATCATACCATAAAGATACGGATGTTTAGAACCTTTGCAAATAGAAAAAGGGCCGCCGGTAAAACCGGCGGCCCGTATTTTCAATTGAATATCAACAGTTGAAACCGACCTAGTAGCCCATGTCGAGCATCGCGTCGGCGACTTTCTTGAAACCGGCGATGTTTGCACCCTTTACATAATTTACGTAGGATCCTTCCTTGCCTTCGGTGATACATGCTTCGTGGATATTGCCCATGATACTCTTGAGCTTCTCATCCACTTCTTCAGCACTCCAGTGCAGCTTCATCGAGTTCTGGGACATTTCCAGACCTGATACTGCCACACCGCCGGCATTGGCGGCTTTTCCCGGAGCGAAGGTGATCTTCTTCTCAATGAAAAGGTCCACGGCATCGGCGGTACAACCCATGTTGGAGGTTTCAACCACGTATTTTACGCCGTTCTCAATCAGCTTCCTGGCATCCTCACCATTCAGTTCATTCTGAATAGCGCAGGGGAAGGCCATGTCGACTTTCACATCCCAGGGCTTGGCGTTCGGTATGAACTTGGCGCCGAACTTCTCCGCGTAGGGAGCGACCACATCGTTGTTGCTGGCCCGCAGCTCGAGGAGATAGTCCCACTTTTCCTGGGTTCCGATACCCTCTTCGTCGAGGATGTATCCATCGGGTCCCGATATGGTAACGACCTTGGCACCGAGCTGGCTGGCCTTCATACAGGCGCCCCAGGCTACGTTTCCAAAACCGCTGATAGCCACCCGTTTTCCCTTCAGGGTATCGTTGTGGGCTTCTACCATATTCTTGGCGAAATAGAGGGAACCGAAACCGGTAGCCTCGGGTCTGACCAGCGAACCGCCCCAGTTACGGCCTTTTCCGGTCAATACGCCGGTATTTTCGATCCGCATTCGCTTGTACTGTCCGTACAGAAAACCGATCTCCCGACCGCCGACACCGATATCACCCGCCGGTACGTCGGTTTCAGGGCCGATGTAGCGGTGGAGTTCGGTCATGAAAGAACGGCAGAACCGCATAATTTCATTGTCCGATTTTCCCTTGGGATTGAAATCGGATCCGCCCTTGCCCCCGCCCATCGGGAGGGTTGTCAGGCTATTCTTGAAAGTCTGTTCGAATCCGAGGAATTTGAGTCCGCCGAGGGTGACACTCGGGTGAAAGCGCAAGCCCCCTTTGTAGGGTCCGAGTGCGCTGTTGAACTGTACCCGGTAAGCCCGGTTTACCTGAATCTGACCGTTATCGTCTTCCCATTCAACCTTGAATTGAATCACCCGGTCCGGCTCGGTGATCCGCTCAAGGATCTTTCCGTTCAGATAAGCCGGATTTTCATTTACCACATCGATAACAGATATGATAACTTCGCGGGCCGCCTGAATGAATTCAGGCTCGGCGGGATTCTTTCTTTCGAGCTCCGCCATGAATTGATCTACATTATACATTTCATCCTCCGTCAAGTGTATGTATACCGGTAAAATTTGTACTATTACTCTATAGTGAAATTAAAGAGGCGTCAAGTTTTTTTCAATACTAATAGAATAAATATTTTGTATATCATCAATTTATGTATACTAAATCTACTATTTACTCAATCAAATAAATATTTTTTTAATATGTGCAATTAAATCAACATTTCTTCGGGATATTGCATCCCATTTCAATATGTTATAATAGAAGTAAGCATTCTCAAACTGGAGTAATTACATGTATGAGCAGCTCTATTCCACCACGGAACGCTACTATTTCAAGGAGACCCCGTTTCAGCAGCTGATGGCAAACCGCGTAGGAGACATTCTTCTTGTCTGCAGTGAATATGATAAGTTCATGCTGGAAGAAGACGGACGGATCGACGAACTCCTCTTTCAGGAGTATGTATCCCTGAATCTCCGATACCCGCCGAAGTTCACCCAGGTTTCCAACGCTCAGGACGCCTTCGAGAAGCTGTCCCATAAATCCTTCGATCTGATTATCACCATGCTCAACATCGGTGACATCAATGCCATAGACCTTGCCAAAAAGATAAAACAGACCTATCCGTCCAAACCCATTATCGTACTGACCCCGATTTCCACCAGGGAAACCATGGTGAAACTGCGGAACACCGATCTCAGCTCCATCGACTATGTTTTTTCATGGCAGGGGAATCCGAACATTCTCCTCGCCATGGTCAAGCTCGTGGAGGACCGGATGAACGTCGCCTACGATGTTAACACGGTGGGAGTTCAGACCATCGTCCTGGTGGAAGATTCTGTTCGGTATTACTCCAGCTACCTGCCCATGATCTACCGGACCCTCTTCCGGCAGGCTCGCTGCCTCATGACCGAAGGTCTGAATGAATGGCAGCAGACCATGAGGATGAGGGGGCGCCCGAAGATACTTCTGGCCCGTACCTATGAAGAGGCCCTGCAGCTGTACAGCACCTACAAGCACAATCTGCTGGGAATCATTTCCGATATTACCTACCAGAAGGGAGGAGAACTGGACAGACGGGCGGGCCTGAAACTCTGTGAACACATCCGCGAGGAGATGAAGGAGCTGCCGATTCTCCTGCAGTCAAGCCATCTGAAAAATCAGACCGACGCGAAGCAGTACAACGCTTCCTTCATTTATAAACACTCCAAGACCCTCTTGAAAGAGCTCAAGGAGTATATCAGGGTCAATTACGGCTTCGGCGACTTCGTCTTCCGGGATTCGGAGACCCAGGCACCCATCATGAGCGCCCACGACCTCTGGGACCTGCAGCACCGTCTGATGGAAATCCCCGACGACTCCTTCGCCTTTCATGTCGGCAGCAACGATTTTTCCAAGTGGCTCAAGGCCAGGGCCCTTTTCACCCTGGCCAACTATGTCCGGCCGAAACAGCTCAGCGATTTTTCTACCGTTCAGGAGGCGAAAGAGTTCCTGGTGAATGCCATCAAGGAGTTCCGGATGCAGGAAGGACGGGGAACCATCGCCGAATTTCAGCGGGACCGGTTTGATGAGATATCCTTTTTTTCACGTATCGGTTCCGGTTCCCTGGGCGGCAAGGGCCGGGGGCTCGCTTTCATCGATCTTCAGATAAAACGGAGACGGCTCACCTATCAATTCCCCGGCACCGTCGTTACCATTCCGCGTACAGTTGTTCTGACTACCCAGGTTTTCGATGATTTCATGGAGGAAAACGGCCTTTACGATACCGCCCTCGCCGAACAGACTGATAAGGAGATTCTCGACACCTTTCTCGGGGCGCACCTGCCGGCGAGAATAGATCAGGATCTCTCGGCAATCATCAGCGTTATGACGAATCCCATTGCAATCCGGTCCTCCAGCCTTCTGGAAGATTCGCATTATCAGCCCTTTGCCGGGATTTACGACACCTTCATGCTCCCCAACAACCATGAGAACTTTCAGCACCGTTTCGCAGACATTTCCAATGCCGTCAAAAGCGTGTACGCATCCACCTACTTCAAACGAAGCAAGGATTACATGAGGGCAACGGGCAATATGGTAGAAGAGGAAAAAATGGCGGTTATCATCCAGGAAGTGACGGGTACGATCTACGAGAATCTCTGCTATCCCAACATATCCGGCGTAGCAAGGTCCCTCAATTTCTATCCCATCGAAAACGAGAAACCCCACGACGGTATCGTTAATGTCGCCTTTGGTCTGGGTAAAACGGTCGTTGACGGGGATATTTCCCTGCGCTTTTCACCATCCTTTCCTAAAAAGATTATTCAGCTCTCCAGCATCGATACGGCCATCAAAGATACTCAGAAGAAATTCTACGCCATCGATATGTCCCCGGACAGTTTCTGTGCCCGGGAGGTCGACGGCCGGTGCATACGCCACTATGATATCGCGGACGCCGAGGACCACGGATCACTGAAATTCATAGCCTCCACCTATGACTTTCAAAATCACGTACTGAGAGACGGGACCAGTTATAGCGGGAGGCGGGTCATCACCTTCGCAAGCATCCTGAAATACAATATGTACCCCCTCGCGGAAATTATAAAAGTCCTGCTCGAAATAGGTCAGGAGGTTATGAACTCTCCCATCGAGATTGAATTTGCGGTCAACCTCGACACTGCCTCCCAACGTCCTTCGGTATTCAGCTTTCTGCAGATCCGGCCGATCGTGGAAGGTTCCGAACAGGAAGACATCGAAATCGGAGAGGAACTGCCGGAAACCACCCTGATTTATTCCAACAAGGCTATGGGAAACGGCATGTACGATGATCTGCATGATTTCGTCTACGTCAAACCGGAAACCTTCAATCCCGCTCATACCAAGGAAATGGCCCGGATGATCGGGGAACTCAACGATCGGTTCGACAAAGAGCAGAAGGGCTATATACTGGTAGTCCCCGGACGTCTCGGGTCGAGAGATCCATGGCTGGGGATCCCAATTACATGGGCCCAGATATCCTGCGCCCGGGTCATCGTCGAATCGGGGCTTCCCAACTTCCGGGTTGATCCGAGCCAGGGAACCCATTTTTTCCAGAACATGACAAGTCTCCAGAACGCCTATCTTACGATCAATCCGTTTATCAAGGACGGTGAGTTTCATCTGGAACATCTGAGCGGGCGGAAGGCGGTCTTCGAAAACGAATACCTCAGGCAGGTCCGTTTTGACAAACCCCTTTGTGTAAAGATTGATGGACGTACGAGCAGAGGGCTGATCAGCTATACGGACGAATCCTCCGCCTGTACGGAGAGGGAGGAGATTCTGGAATCACCGAGCCGGGGGAAAGATCAGTCTTAGACAACCCGGCGGTGAACATCGGATATTCGATGGAGTTCCATGTACTGCTCCAATCCAAGTTTCAGAATCTCTATGGCTTTTTCAAGTTTTGGTATCGTCAGAACATAGGCGAGGCGTATCTGGTTTCTTCCAGAACCCGGAGTCGCATAAAAGCCCTGAGCAGGCGCCACCATCAAGGTCTCTCCGGCAACGTGAAAATCCTTCAGCATCCAGATGGCGAAATCTTCGGCATCTTCCACCGGCAGCTGGGCGATCAGATAGAAGGCTCCTTCGGGAAAAGAAACCTGAATCCCTTCGATGGTCTTCAGCTGTCGGTACAGATAATCCCGGCGGAGTTTATATTCTTCCCGGACCTCTCTCAGATAGTCGCCGGAAGACCTCAAAGCTGAAAGCACGGCCATCTGATCGACCGTCGGCGGGCAGAGCCTGGCCTGGGCGAACCGATGTACCAGTTCGAGAAAGCCGCCGTTCCGGCTGACCACCGTTCCTATTCGGGCCCCGCAGGCACTGTAGCGTTTGGAAACCGAATCGACCATGATGAGATTGTCCTCGATATCCTGAAACTCCAGTATTGAAACCGCCTTCTTTTCCCCGTAGGTGAACTCCCGGTACACCTCATCGGAAATCAGAAAGAGAGAATGTTCACGCGCCAGTTCAACCAGCTGAGAAAGCCTTTCACGGGAAAAAACAGCCCCCGTGGGGTTCCCCGGATTACTGAACATGATGGCCCTAGTCCTCGGGGTGATTTTCTTTTCAAAGTCTGAAATATCCGGGAGATGAAATCCGTCTTCTATTGAAGTTGTCACCGGCACAACCTTCGCTCCGACCATGGCTGCAAATCCCCTGTAGTTGGCATAGAAGGGCTCAGGGATGATAATTTCATCCCCCGGGGAAGTAACGGCCATCAGAGTGAAAGTGATGGCTTCGCTGCCGCCGTTGGTGATGTAGACCTGCTCAGGTTCCACCGAAATACCGTAACCCGCATAGTACCGGGCGAACTCAGTGCAGAGTTCCGGCATGCCCCTGCTCGGTCCGTAGGCAATAACCTCCGGAGTGTGCGCGTAAGCCTCCCGCATAGCCGGAATGGTTCGGATGTCAGGCTGTCCGATATTCAGATGATAGACGGTGCGTCCCGCTTCTTTGGCCGCATCGGCATAGGGTACCAGTTTTCTGATAGGACTTTCACCAACCAAATTGGTACGCGTTGATAACTGTAATGCCGATCTGTTCATCTTTGCCTCCAGCAGGTCTGCTAAATTTCGGTGAGTATATAATTTAACCCTTTGTCCGTCAATCTGATGCCCCCGGCTCAGCGGAGACTGAGGAGCTTTATCATATAAAGTTCGATGTACCGTCTGAAGGAATCCTTTCTCTTGATCCGCTTGAAAGCTTCATATTCGGCGATCTGCTTGCTCAGATTCTTTATACGGGCCTCATCCGGGGGTTTGATCCACAGACTCCGTTTGAGCTTTCTTAAAAAATCCCGGACCGCGGAATTGACATCCTCCACCAGATTTTTCTTCGCTTTTTCATCAACCAGGGGATTCCACTCCTCGATGAGATCTTCCAGGCTCATCTGCATGTTCCCGTCCTGACCGATATAGAGGTTTTTAAGCTCGTAGATTGCCTTTTTGAATTCGACCTGCTGATTGACCGCCCTTCGGGAGGACCGTGATGAAGTCCCCAGCCTTTTCACGCCTGCCCGGGGAGCCGGCATCACCGGTTCCTGCTGTACCGGCGCCTGTTCCATCGGTTCCGGCAGTTCATCCATCGATTTCCTTCCGTCCTTCCCCGGAGGCTGCTTCATGGATGCATAGAGATCCGAGGGGTCCTTCATCGTGGCCGCCCCTCTCATGAGTCTTCTGAAAAACTTTCCGAAGAAAACGCCGAGACGTCCGATAACGGGAATGCTCTTCCAGAGGGGCAGGTACGTTCTCGCGTCTCTCTGAATCCTCCGCTGATCGATTCTCAGGATCTCATCCACCGGTATCAGTTTCTGGAGTTTCTGATTTATGATACGGTTCGCTTCAATGTATATCTCCCTGGACGGTTTGGTCTCCTTGAGACAGATATACAGCAGATCGTATCGCAGCATCCGGGCAAGCAGGGGATCCTGTTCCTTGATTCTGCCCCAGAGGTCGTTCTGAAAAAGTTCCCTTGAGTACATCACCCCGGGTTTTTTGAAATCCCCCAGAGCATCGGCCCATTCCTGAATATACTGGGTTCTCACTTCACGGGAAAAGAGCTGGACCCGCTGAAGAGTCAGGTTCAGAACCCGCTCCTTGCTCACATAGTATTCGTCCTTATTGCTCGTGATGATTCTCATGATGTCGGTGACCGGACCGTTCTTTTCCCGTTTGGTTCTGCGTTCGAGATATCCCGCTAATTCCTGCTGAGAAACTTTTTTCGACAGGGGAAACCCCACCTTGTCCTTCATGCTGTAAAGATCGGTGAAGGTGAAAAGGTACGGCGGTTTCTTCATGTTCTGATCGATCTGCCGGAAAGCCTGTTCCTTCTCCCTCTTGCGCTTTATCTGCCCCTTGTAATAGAGGCTGTAGAGACTCAGGAGATGACAGGCCTGGGAAAATCCGTGTTCCCGGTCCAGCTTGTTCGCCTTCTCCCGGTATTCACTCAGAATAAATGATGACAGATACGTCCAGAACTGAAAGGTGAAATCATCAGGATCCGTCAGCGTACGGATCGCCACATCCCGCTGGGTCATGATGTTGGAAAACAGATCCTTGACCAGCTGTTCCTTCTTCGGGAATATTCCGTACATCTTGTTGCTGGCATATTCCGAATTCTTCTGGAGGGAAAGATAGGTGCGCAGTTTCATGATGCACATGGGCAGCAGTTTATCCTGAATCACCTCGCCGATTATAATCAACGAATGGATACCTTCGGGGAAGATGAAGCGGTATACCGTACTTCGGTTCTGTTTCAGATCGTCGAGGAGGGCTACGAAATGCTCCTTGACCTCCACCACGTGGATGGCTGTGTCGGGTATGGTTTCTCCCAGGGTCTCTTCATTGGGAAAAGCACTCTCCGGCCGCTGTTCCGCCTCCTCGTATACCTGACGGACCAGATAGGGGAAATACCGCAAGTACACAATCTGACGGCCTCCGAAATCATCCCTGGTCAGGCTGCAGATATTTTCCTCTTCCGCTTCGTGAAGAACCGCATCGTATTGATTCGGGGTAAAGGTGCTGAAATCGGTAAAATCAGATCGCGATTTCCTGAACTCTCCCGACCAATGGACAGCATAGCGCTCCAGATTCTCCTGTGAGATGGTGGAAGTACCCTTCTTCTGGGTATAGGCTCTCAGAATTTGTTCAAGATCCTTTAAAGCTGACATCTTTATTTGAGTATATGACGAGTAGGAATAATTTTCAACAGAATACTGTTTTTACATACTTCCCTGAAAGTAATTCCATAAGGGATCCTTCGGAGGATCGGCGATAATCCGGACCTCCTTCCTGCTGACCGGATGAACAAATCCGATCTCCCGGGCGTGAAGATGGATACCGCCGTCGGGATTGGAACGCTTCGCTCCGTATTTCAGATCCCCCTTGATATGACAGCCGACTGCGGCAAGCTGGGCCCTGATTTGATGGTGCCTTCCGGTAAGCAGCTCGATCTCAAGCAGATAGTAGGTATCGGATGCAGCAATCAGCCGGTAGGTCAGAACGGCGGGCTTCGTCAGACCCCGCTCCCGGTCGGGATGTCCCGCCGGTATGACGAAGGATTTGTTGAGTTTTCTGTTCTTTCGCAGATGGTGCTCCAGGCTACCCCGATCCGAGGGAGGCATGGAATCCACCACAGCCCAGTACACTTTACGGATATCCCGTCCCTTGAGGATCTTTCCTAAACGGGAGAGGGCTTTATCCGTCTTCGCCAGAAGTACGACCCCGCTGGTCGGCCGGTCCAGCCGGTGGGGGAGCCCCAGAAAAACGTTGCCCGGCTTTCGGTCTCTCACCCGGATATATTCTCTGACAATTTCCAGCAGCGGGGGATCACCTGAAGAATCACCCTGAACAGGTTCTCCGCAGAGTTTGTTGACCGCGATGATATGATTGTCTTCATACAGAATTCGGGACGACACATCCCGGGACGCTCCGCCGGCCATGGTTTACTTCTTCTTTGCCTTCCCGGATTTTGAAGTGCCGGATGATGCAGAACTGCCGGCCTTCGCCGCGCTGGATTTCACTCCGCCGTTTTTGGCTGTTCCTTTTTGAGCTCCCCTCTTTTTCGCTCCGCCGTTTCCTGTACCGCCTCCGGTCCCGTTGTTTTTCGGGATTCTGCTGCGTTTGATTTTTCTGGTCTCCTTTGTGGTCAAACGGACTCCGTTCGCTTTTACACTCTTGACCAGATAATCGCTTACCGTGAACGCTTCCTCCAGGACTTTCATCCGGGGTTTTTTCCTGTAGAAAAATACGAACTCTTCATCCTCCCGGATGGTGAAGTCCAGGATCCTGGCGCCGTCGGGAACGATTTCATAGCTCTTGCCGATGATAAACTGTTCGATGGTACAGCGTTTGAGATAGTAAGCCCCTGCTTTCTCCAGCTTGTAGAGGAGGGTGAATACATATTTACTCAACTCTTCCTTGTCGGCGATGCTGCAGAAAAGCATGCCTTTATCCACAAAGAGCTTGTCGGGGGCATCGATCACTGAATAGATGCCGCTCTTTCTGATGACCAGAATCCGGTCGTAGTGGTTGACCGGACAGACGACTTTGCCGCTTCTTACCTCATATCCGAGGTACCCGGTGGTGTTGTCGTATCTCAATTCCAGATTGCGCTGGGCGACTTCCCTTACATCGGTCTTTTCAAAGGAGCCGACTCTGGTGCGCCGTTCGAACCTGCCGTCCATCTCCTCCATCACGGCGTCCAGAAATCCGACGGCATATTCGGTGATATGTTTCAGATGATGGGCTATCTCCTTGAGCCGGGCTTTGATCTCCTCCACTTCCCTCCGATTGCGGTTGATATCATAGAGAGAAATTCTGCGGATCGGTATCTTCAGGAGACGTTCGATATCCTCGGTGGTGATCTCCCGGGGGATCTCTTTTTTGAAGGGTTCAAAACCATCGAAAACAGCCTGGATCACCGTTTCCTGGGTCTTCATCTGCTCGATTTTCTTGTAAATCCGCTCCTCGATAAAAATCCGTTCAAGCGTACGGGCATGCAGCCGTTCCCGAAGGGTCGCCCGTTCATTTTTCAGCTCCGCCGTCAGGACCTTCACGAGATGTCCGGCGTGGTATGCGATGATTTCCGTGATCGGCATTACCGTAGGAACATTGTCCCAGATAACCAGAGGATTGACGGATATCGCGTATTCACAGTCCGTGAAGGCGTACAGCGAATCGACCACATCCTGGGTATATTCACCCCTGGCCAGCTTGATCTCTATCTCCACTTCGTCTGTTGTATAGTCATTGATACCGGAAATTTTGATCTTGTTCTTCCGGGCGGCGTTTTCGATGGAGCTTATCAGGCTTTCGGTGGTCGATCCGAAAGGCAGTTCCCGGATTACAATACGCTTCGGATCTTTCGTATCAAGCTTTGCCCGCACGAGGACCTTTCCCTGCCCGTCCTGATAATCCGATACATCCACGAGTCCTCCGCCGGGGAAATCCGGGTACAGTTCCGTCTTCTTTCCATTCAGAGCAGCCCTGACCGCCTGCAGAACCTCATGGAAATTATGGGGCAGGATCTTCGTGGACATGCCTACCGCGATGCCCTCGGCACCATGAATCAGTACCACCGGAATTTTGGCGGGGAAAACCACCGGCTCCCTGTTCCGGCCGTCGTAGGAATCGATATATTCGGTGATTTCGGGATTGTATAGAACTTTCTTCGCGAAGGGTTCGATACGGCATTCGATATACCGGGCGGCTGATGCCTCGTCACCGGTCAGGAGACTTCCGAAATTACCCTGCCTGGCAATAAAAAGATCCTTGTTCGCCAGAGTCACCAGGGCCGAATAGATGGACATGTCCCCGTGGGGATGGTACTTCATGCACGAGCCGACGACATTCGCCACCTTGTGAAATTTCCCGTCATCCGCCTGCAGAAGGGTATGCAGGATTCTCCGTTGTACCGGTTTGAGTCCATCATCCACATCGGGGATCGCCCGGTCCTTGATGACATAGGAGGCGTATTCGAGAAAATTCTTGTCGTAGATACTTCTTACGTAGGACATATCAGATCAGGTTCTCCATAATATACAAACGCCGCTCAGGAGTGTTCTTTCCCATATAAAAACCGAGGGTATCATGAATGTTCTTCAGGGATTTCATATTCACTTCCACCAGCCGGATATCCTCACCGATGAACTGCCCGAACTCCGTCGGAGATATCTCCCCAAGCCCTTTGAACCGGGTCATTTCAGGATTGGACAGCTCCTCCAGAGCCAGCTTCTTCTCTTTTTCGTTATAACAATAGATCGTTCTCTTCTTATTCCGGACCCGGAAGAGCGGGGTTTCCAGGATATAGAGCCGGCCGGAAACCACCAGGTCCTCAAAGTAATTGAGAAAAAAGGTAAGCAGCAGATTGCGGATATGAAATCCGTCATGGTCGGCATCAGTGGCAATAATGACCTTGCCGTACCGCAGGCCCTCGATATCGTTTTCGATCCCCAGAGCCATCATCATGTTGAACAGTTCCTCGTTTTTATAAATAGCGGTCTTGTTCTTCCCGAAAACATTCTGCGGTTTGCCCCGCAGACTGTATACCGCCTGGGTGTACACATTCCTGGCTGAAACCATTGATCCGGAGGCTGACTGCCCTTCGGTGAGAAAGATCATGGACCCGTCGCCGTTTTTATCTCCGAGATGGTACTTGCAGTCCTTCAGCTTGGGGATTTTCAGGGCTACCTTCTTCGCAGCCTCCCGGGCTTCCTTTTTGACCGCGTTGAGCTCCTTTCGCAGCTTTTCGTTATTTTCGATCTTCTGTTCCAGACGCTTGGCCGCATCCTTGTTTTTATGGAGAAAATCGACCACCGCGGATTTCACCTCGTTCACGATCCAGCTCCGGATCTCGCTGTTCCCGAGTTTGTTCTTCGTCTGACTCTCGAACACGGGATTCTGCAGCTTGACGGATATCGTCCCGGCAATCCCCTCCCGTACATCGACCCCCGAGTAGTTCTTCTTATAAAACTCGTTGGCACCCTTCAGCATACCTTCCCGGAATGCGCTGAGATGGGTACCGCCGTCACTGGTATACTGGCCGTTTACAAAGGAAAAGTAGGTTTCACCATAGGTGTTCGTATGGGTGAAAGCAACCTCCAGGTGATCACCTTTGTAGTGACTGATATCGTAGAGGGTTTCATTCCCGATTTTGTTGTCCAGCAGATCCAGAAGACCGTTTTTCGATATAAACTTTTTATTATTATAAGCGAGGGTCAATCCGGAATTCAGACAGGCATAGTTCCACAGTCTCTGCTCGATAAACTCGTGATTGAACTCATAATCACCGAAGATTTCGGGATCCGGAAGGAATTCGACGTAGGTTCCGTCTTTTTCCCCCTTCTTGGTTCCCTGGCGTTTCTTTTTGAGTTGTCCCCGTGAAAATTCCGCCTCGAAGTACTTCTCGTTTCTGAACGCCACCACTCTGAAATACTCCGACAGGGCGTTCACCGCCTTCGTGCCTACTCCATTCAAACCGACTGAGAACTGGAACACATCATCGTTGTATTTCGCGCCCGTATTGATTACGGACACACACTCTATCACCTTGCCGAGAGGGATACCTCTCCCAAAATCCCGCACCTTTACATGATGGTCCTTGATCTGAACAAGGATCCGGTTCCCGTGCCCCATGATATACTCATCAATGCTGTTGTCGATAACCTCTTTCAGCAGGATGTATATTCCGTCATCCACATTGGAGCCGTCACCGAGCCTTCCGATATACATACCCGTTCTCAGCCGGATATGTTCGAGACTGCTCAAAGTTTTAATGGTACTTTCGTCGTATTGCGTCTTCATTTGTGTTTTTGCCATGGTTTTCCAACAGCGGAGTGTATCACATTTCAACGGACATGTCATGTGTCAGTACGTGAGATCAGCAGCGATGCCGGACGGACGCCTCCTGGAACTTTCCAGCTGTATTCCCTTCCTCTGCTTTTTTGTTGACGCCTCGGGATTCGGCGTCTATCATGTACGGATGATCCGGGAGCCCGCAGCAGCATGCCGAGAATGAACAGACTGTCCATCGACGGCATCCATGATTTGTATCTCTCCTCCCACCCTCTCGAAAATGTCCGGGAAGGAGAAGAGATGAAGGCCGTTGAAGGATTCATCCGGGAGATCAAAGCCTATGATATAAAGACGATAGTGGTGCTGCTGCCTTCCCATGAACTGCATGAACTGTACGGCGATATCGATCTGCTGCAGGAATACCGGAATAATCAGCTCAGGGTCATCCACTTTCCCCTGGAAAACTTCAGTACTCCCGAAAAAACCGAACTGTTCCATGAATGCATCAGGTCGATCGAGGAAAGCCTGGGGAATGAAAACGTACTAATACACTGCATGGCCGGATGCGGACGGACCGGGATGATGGCTGCAGGAGTCCTCGTCAAGCTGGGATGGAACGCCACCGATGCTATCGAAAAGGTACGGTACAGCCGTCCCGGCAGTATGAACGTACTCCGGCAGATTCTTTTTCTCAGATCCTATCAGCGGTACCTGAGCGGGGAACAGCAGGGATGATTCCGTTTTCAGTTCCTGCGGCAACGGGATCTCCCCCGCAGCTCATCCTCAGGATCGGGAAGAATATCCGTTAATCAGGCTCTCTTCCCCAGGGTATCTTCACATCGATCTTTTCCCCCAATCCGTCCATAGCCTCATCATCATGGTACAGGAGCCCCGCCTTTTCAACTTTCACCCCCTCCGGGGTTTTGATGTAACGGTACGCCGCATGATGATATGAAGTTACATCCTCCGGACTGCCGCCATCGGCGGGCTCCTGGTGTATGGTACCGTAACAGGTACACAGATAGGTGATATTCGGATCCTCGACCTTGATGTAGAAAACCGTGCCCCTCACACCGGCGACCACCGAAGGAGTCTGGATCCTGAACTTGTCGTTGTCTCCTCCGATAAGGCTGAGGCGCTCGAAAATCGCATCGATAGCCCCCTTCTCGATGCTGATATTTCTTTCGCCGGAACCAATCGAAATAGTAGTGATGGTATCTTCTTCTATCCTGAAAATATTCTGTTCGCCGAAACTTATTTCGCAGGACCCTTCCATCCCGGTCTTCACCGTGGATCCCAGCGGAACGATCTGTCCCAGTTCGCATATCGATCCGTCAATTTCCACGTCCCCTTCCAGATAGGTGACCACGGCTTCTATTTTGCCGGCGGGAGCATCCGGACCGGCACCGCCGCCTTCCGCCCGGCCCCGCGCCGGGATCGAACAAACCAGAACGAGCAACATTACACATGTAATTCCTGTTTTTTTCATCCTTCCTGTCCTTCCGAATCAGTATACTTTCCATCCTAGGACCACGTATCTCCTTTGTCAAATGGAGGGAGGAAAGAGGCTTAAAGGTGCCGAAGTTATTTTCCGGGAATTGTCTTCAAGAAACGGTCTTTTAGGACAGGCGGATTTTCCGAAGCTCCACTTCACAGCCCCTGCGTATGTGAATCCGCATGCTTGTCTCCGCGCGGTCCGGATCATCGCCGCATAACGCCTCTCCGAGCAGGCGATGCCATCCGGGAGGGTCTTCGGTGATGCTGTCATGGTAGGCATTCAGCAGGAGGAGGGAAAATACATTGAGCCGTTTGATCGCATCGACCAGCTCATCACAGCCGCTGAACCGGGCTATCAGTTCATGGAGGGAATAATGCAGCTCCGCCTTCCTGTGCAGATCAAGATCCGGACCGGGAAGTTTTTCATCACATTCATCGGCCTTTCGCAGCAGGGTTTCCCTTTCCTGCCCGTTCATCCGCATACAGGCAAGCCGGGCCGCCATACCTTCGAGGGCCTCCCGTACGAAATACTGTCCTTCAAGCTTCTGCAGGGAAAGTTCCACTACCATGGCCCCCCACTTCGGTACTATTTGAACCAGACCTTCGTTCTCGAGAGCCCTGAGGGCTTCACGAACCGTGATGGTCGTTGTTTCGAACTGGTCGGCGAGTTTCCGCTGGGGAAGCCTCTCGCCGGGTGAAAAAGCTCCCCTTACTATCGCATCCCGGAGCTCATCGGTGATCTTCTGATATTCAGTTCGAAAAGCAGCCATTCACATCCTCACATCTTTTATCATCGTACTGGTATAATAGTTCTGGACAAGTGAAACCAGCGGTGCTACACTTCATGATATACCATGTATATCTAGTATATCACAAAAGGAACCTTTTGCATAACATTATCCGGTGAGGAGGAAATATATGTCATTGGAGCTTAAACCGAAGGAATCGTGCCGTTACGATTGTGTATCCCTCGGAGAGATCATGCTTCGGCTCGATCCGGGAGAAGGCAGGGTGAAAAACACCCGGGATTTCAAAGTCTGGGAAGGCGGAGGCGAGTACAATGTCACCAGGGGTCTGAAAAAATGCTTCGGCATGGAAACGGCGACAGTTACCGCTTTCGCGGACAACGATATCGGACACCTTATTGAAGACTTCATTCAGCAGGGCGGCGTCGATACACGATACATCAAATGGGTTCCCTACGACGGCGTAGGCAGGACTGTCAGGAACGGACTTAATTTCACAGAACGGGGCTATGGTTTACGAGCGGCTCTCGGCATCCCCGACCGGGGGAATTCGGCGGCCAGTCAGCTGAAGGCCGGCGACATCGACTGGGAAGATATATTCGGTAAAAAAGGAGCCCGGTGGTTTCATACCGGCGGCATTTTTGCAGCTCTTTCTGAGACGACCCCCGGGGTCATCGAAGAGGCAGTGAAAACCGCAAAGAAATACGGTACCATCGTCAGCTACGACCTGAACTACCGGGCATCTCTGTGGAAGAGCATCGGAGGCAAGGAAAAAGCCATCGAGGTAAACCGCCGGCTGGCACCCTACATCGACGTCATGATCGGGAACGAGGAGGACTTTACGGCAGCCCTGGGTTTTGATGTGAAAGGTATGGATGAAAACATCAGTTCCATTCAGATCGACAGCTACCAGAACATGATCTCCTACGCGATGGAGAAATTCCCCAACTTCAAAGTAATCGCGACAACCCTTCGAACGGTCAAGACCGCTTCCATCAACGACTGGGGGGCGATCTGCTATCACGACGGGAAGTTCCACCAGGCAACGCACAGAGAAAACCTTGAAATCCTCGACAGGGTCGGCGGCGGAGACAGTTTTGCCTCAGGCCTCATCTACGGATTCCTCACCTTCAATGATCCGATGCAGGCTGTCGAATACGGAGCCGCCCACGGGGCACTGGCTATGACAACTCCGGGCGATACAAGTATGGCCAGCCTTAAAGAAGTCGAACACCTGGTCAAAGGCGGCAGTGCCAGAGTAAAGCGTTAGATCCGGTTTTCAATATCAGGATTATTTTCAAACCGAAGGGGTTCTCCATTCAGATTGGAGACCCCCTTTTTTCTGGTCCCCTGAGCGGTGTTTTAGATCCTGCCGAGGTGCTGGATGGGGCTCATCGTTTCAAAACCTCAAAACCGGATATGAACAGATCCCCTCGCTGCTCTGGAACCCGGGTTTTCCGCGGGAACGGGAACGGGATTGTGAACGGGAAGAAAAATTTTTATTCCTGAGTTAAAATGCTGTATAATATCTTCATCCCTGAAGCGAGGTTTCGTATGCATGAAAAAGACAGAGGAATAATAACCGCCGCGGCTCTGCTCACCCTTGGGATCCTGCTCGGCGGGATTGCTATCGGCAGCGGATTTTATTTCAGCCGGATCAGCGACAGGTTCGTTACCGTGAAAGGATTGGCGGAACGGGAAGTCGACGCGGACCTTGCCATCTGGCCGGTTACCTTCCGGGTAACCGGTGACGAACTGTCTGCAATACAGGGCGAAATCGATGAAAAGCGGGACCTGGTCACCGATTACCTTAAAAGCGCCGGCTTCACGGCATCGGAAATTTCCTGCTCGGCGCCGAAAATACACGACACCCGGACGGAAGACCGATACCGTCACGGAGCACTGCCCGAGAAACGGTATATAGCAAACACAACGGTCACCGTCCGCAGCAGCAATGTTCCCCTTATAAAAAGCACCATGGAGTCTTCGGCAGACCTCGTCGGTACGGGTGTAGCCATTGCCGCTGAGAATTGGGAAACACCTACCGAGTTTCTGTTCATGGGTCTCAACAGTATAAAACCCGACATGATTGAAACAGCTACCAGGAACGCGAGAGAAGCAGCGGAGAAATTCGCCCAGGATTCCGGCAGCAAGGTGGGAAAAATCAGAAGGGCGAACCAGGGTTACTTTTCCATCACCGACCGGGACAGAAACTCACCTGATAAAAAACAGGTAAGGGTGGTGACGACGGTGGAATATTTCCTCATTGATTGATATCAGAAATTTAAATCAGAACAAGTGCCCCATTTTCGCTTTTTTTGTCTGCAGATAAAACGTATTGTATCGATTCGGGGGAACAACAATGGGAACCCGGCGCACAATAGTGATTCCCAGTTCCGTCAGCTTTTCGATTTTATCAGGATTATTGGTAAGTAAAACCACGGACTTGATACCCAGAGACCGGATAATCTCGGCCCCGGCGGTATAATCCCGTGCTTCGGGAGGAAATCCAAGAACCTCGTTCGCTTCGACTGTATCGAGGCCTTCATCCTGCAGAGCATAGGCTTTCAGCTTGTTCAGAAGGCCGATCCCCCGGCCCTCCTGCTTGAGATAGATAAAGACTCCCCGGGACTGTTTTCCGATGTATTCCAGCGAGGCTTCCAGCTGTTCGCCACAGTCGCAGCGCATCGAACCGAGCACATCTCCTGTATGACACTCCGAATGCACCCTGACCAGGCATTCTTCGGCATCCTTCACCTCTCCCCTTACCATCACCGTATGAAGCTTGTCGGTTCCTTTCTCCACATATCCGTACAGATCAAAGATCCCGTATCTTGTCGGGAAATTTACCTTCGCAATCCGGATGACAATCTCCCGGTTTTTCGAAGACGTTCCTGAATTTGACTCCATAGTTTATCCTTTCTGAATAAACCATAGGAGACCCGCACTTCAAAGTCAAATAATTTTCTTGCAGTGCCCGGTGTGAGCTCTTATGCTGTATTTAGTGGAACGTAAAAAAAAGCAGCGGCCCTGCATTACGGTGAGCTATGCCCAGAGCGCCGACGGAAGAATCGCGACATCCGCAGGCAGTTCCAGGTGGATATCAGGGAGTGAAAGCCTCCGGTTCGCCCATACCCTCCGGAGGGATAATCAGGCTGTTATGGTCGGGATCGGTACCGTTCTTACCGACGACCCGCTGCTGACCTGCAGACTGTCCGAAGACTGCCCGTCACCGGTCCGGGTGATTCTTGATTCCAGGCTGCGGATCCCCCCGGATTCACAGATCGTCCGAACTGCCGGGGATCACAAGTCGATACTTTTCTGCTGCAGTCCTGTTCAGGTTGAAAAAAAACAGCTTCTCGAGACCGCAGGTATGGAAGTTGAGGCAGTACCAGCGGATGGCGACGGCAGGGTAGACCTTCAGAAGGCGGCGGCACGGCTCGGAGAACTCGGGATCACCACACTCTTCATCGAAGGCGGTGCCCGGGTCATTACCTCTCTTTTCCGCCTCGACCTGGTCGATACCCTCTTCCTTGTATGCGCCCCCATGATCATCGGCAGGGGTATCGAAGCCGTCGGTGATCTGAATACCGTCGATCTCTCCCGGGCTCCCCGTGGATTCACGAAGAGCGTACGCCGGGAGGGTGAGGACATTGTATGGGAGATTTCATTTCACGACACCCATCCTCCTGAGCCGAGCCGACCGGCTCTGCAGCAGCATACCGCCCGGGCTCTCTATTTCACCGCCCCGCATACCGTACAAATCCTGGAGGAACAGCTGACGGGACAGGCCGGTCAAGTACTGGTCCGTTCCAAAGCCATCGGCATCAGCCATGGTACGGAATCTCATCTGTTTACCGGCAGTTTTCCCCGGGGCAGATCCGAGGATGGGCTCAGCAGTCTGGAAGGGGAGCTGAAGTATCCGCTCAAATACGGCTACATGAATGCAGGTCTTTCCGAGGACGGCACCAGGGTCTTTGCCTTCCATCCTCATCAGGACTTTTTTTTCCTGTCATCAAATGAGCTTATTCCCTTTCCCGACACCATCTCCTTCGAGGACCTGGTCCTCTACCCGAGTGTTGAGACCGCCTATACGGTGGTGCTGGATACGGCGGCTCTTCCCGGCGAACGGATATTGATCCTGGGCCTCGGGATGATCGGTCTTCTGACTGCTGAAATTCTCAGTCATACCGGGGGTCTCCACATCACAGCCATAGATCCGGATCCCTTCCGCAGACAGCAGGCTGAGAAGCTGGGTATAAGGACCCTTGCCTCCCTCCATTCCTGCGCTCCGGACGCCCCGGCTGGCGGAGGCGCCGAAGCACATGGGCGAACCCCGGGCGCCGGGAATGCGGGAAATATCCCGGAACTCTTTCCCTCCGCCGGTCCGAACAGCCTCGCGGACAAAACCATACATCTCAGCGGTACGACGGCGGGTCTGCAGACGGCGATCGGCTGCACGGCTTTCGAAGGTACCGTTATAGAGGGATCGTGGTTCGGTTCCGAGACGACCGAACTGAGTCTCGGTGAGGCTTTTCACCGGCGGCGTCTGAGCCTCCGGGCAAGTCAGGTCTCCCATATCCCGGGACGGCTGCTCCCTCGATGGGACCGTGCCCGGCGTACCGGCGAGGTAATCAACTGGATCAAGCTCATCGGTCCCTCAAAATATATAACCCACCGATTCCCCCTGGAGTCAGCCCAGGAGGCCTTCGAGGCAATACAGGCGGGCGAACCGGGAATGCTCCAGGTGCTTCTTATCCCGTAAGCGGTGCCCCCGAAACGGCAGCCTTAAGCCCGGCTGTTCCGATTCCCGGAGAATTTGCATTCCTGCCGTTTCCGCTTCATACTTATATCAAAAAGGCGGTATTGTGATGTTCGCTGCAGCGGTGAGAAGAAAACTGCGGGCCCGCCATTTTCTGATCGGAGATTTCGGGCCCGAATCAATTCCCCACAGTCATCCTTATCTGGTGGAGGCCGTCTGCCGGAATCCCGGACTTGACAGCCATGGATTTTCGACGGATATCGCCCTCCTGGAGGAGCATCTGGAAAAGGTTCTCGAGGCAATCGATGATGTGCTGCTGAATGACCTGGATTTCTTCTGCCGCCAACAGCCAAGTCTTGAAAATCTCTGTGTGTATATACAGAAAGATCTGACGGATCGATTGAAGCAGGCCGGAGCCCATCTTCCCGAACAGATTGAAATCAAAATCTGGGAATCCGATGATGCCTGGGCTTCCTATACCCATCCGGTTTAGACAGGATACTCGGCATGGTTACCTTGCTTGCTCCGGCTGCTGAAAACCTTTATACAGGCGGTTACCTGTTCAATCAAAGAGCTGAAAAGACGGCAGAAGCCGATACCCTCGTCTACAGAATCCTTCCGCAGCCTTTACCCCGAACCGAAGAATTGAAGGACTTCGGGATAGAGCAGGATTCAAAACTCCTCCTCGACAGTCTCTTTTTTCGCAGTCCCGAATGGGTTCTCGAAGTGATAAAAAAGTGGAAAGCCCCGATTTCCCTGCTGATTCATTCCCTGCCGTCCCGGGAACCCGGTCTCGGTGCTGAGGAGTCGGCCCTGCTTCGGCAGGCTGAGTTCTCCTGCATCCAGGCCTGCAGCCGAATCATAACCACCAGCATTTTCATGAAAAAACTGATCGAATCCGAATACGGAACTCTTCTGCCGGTAGCGGCGATCCATCCCGGATATTCCAGGCCAAGCCGGATCGGGACCGATCCGACGGAAGGGAAATACCGCCTCGGCAAGCTGACCTGGCCCCCGGGAGGCACCAGACTTATCACTATTTCCAATTGGACCGGAGCCAAGAACCACCGGTTTTTACTTCATGTACTGAAGGAGGTGGAGGATCTTCCCTGGCAATGGCGGATCTACGGTGCCGGGTCGCCGGACGGAAGTCTGGAGGATGCCTTTCAGCGGAACACAGAACAGCTCGGGCTCCAGGGCAGGATCCAGAAAGGACCGCGGCTTCATCCCGACGAGGCGGGAAGGGAACTGGAACACGCGGATATATTTCTCTTTCCCTCACTGTTCGAAAGCTACGGCATGATACTGGCTGAGGCTCTGGGAGCCGGACTGCCGTGCATTGCCAACAGGATCGGCGGTATTCCGGAAGTTTTCGGTCACAGTGAGGCTGGAATTCTCTGCCGTCCCGGACAAACAGGACAATGGAGCCGGAGCCTCAAAAAACTGCTCCTCTCGCCTTCCCGGCGGGAGAGAATGCACCGGCAGGCTCTTCTCAGGGCGGCGGATTTTCCCTCCTGGAGAGAAACGGCCGAACATATCTGCGCCTTTCTGGAGGTGCCGTGAGAATAGCCATCGGTACGTGGAAATCCATCAATTCCGGCCTTTCCCTGTTCTTTATTATCTGTATATGGACGCTATCCGATGCCGCCCTCTCTTTTTTCATACTGCTCTTGCTTTATCTGAACCTGGTCCTTCTCTGTCTGATGCACTACCGGGAGATCTTCAAGGGGGCAAATCCGTTTACCCTCCTGCGTACCTTCGGCACCCTTCCCCTGGTGCTTCTGCCATGGACCGCCGCCGAAGCCTGGCCCCTCGTCGTTCCCTGCCTTGCGCTTCTGGCATTGAGTGATCTGGCTGACGGGGCCGTCGCCCGGCGTGTCGGAGGCACTGTTTTCGGGGCCTTTCTGGATGAGGAGACCGATGCCTTCTTCACCCTCCTTCTTGCCTATCTGCTCTACAGCCGGGGGGATTTCGGGGCATGGGTTCTCGCCTTCGGCGCGGTCCGGGCAGTCTTCGTCCTCTTTTTCAACCTTACCGGCAGGGCTGCCTCCTATCCCGCCTCATTTTCCCGCTTCTCGAAAACCGTGTGCGCTCTCACCGTTTCAGTCCTCATCGCCGGCTTTGCCATGGTACTGCCCTCTGGTTTGAGGCTCGCAGCCCTGATTTCTGTTTTCTTCATGCTTCTCATTTCCTTCCTTTGGGAGGCCTCGTTCAATCTGCGGGGCAGCAGGGCGGCGGAAGTATGGGGATTGATGAGTTCCCTTTTGATCTACTATGGGATTCCGACGAAGGCGTACAGGATGAAACGACTTTATTCCCGCTTTATCGGCACCGACAGTCTGGCCTTCGATATCGGATCGCATCTCGGCAACCGTATCGGTGTATGGTCCCGTCTGGGGGCGCGGATCGTTGCCGTGGAACCGAATCCGATGTGCGGCTCCTTCATCCGCCGGTTTCACGGCCGCAGAAAAAATCTGCATTACCTCATGACGGCCCTCGGCGCTCAACCCGGAGAAGCGGTTCTTCACAACGACCCTGCCCATCCGACCCTCGCCACTCTTTCGGAGGACTGGATAAGTCAGGTAAAAGCTACCGAGCCGTTCCGGGGAATCCGGTGGACCGAAGAAACACCAACGGATGTAACAACCCTGGATGCGCTGATAAAGCGTTTCGGGATACCGGATTTCTGTAAAATCGACGTGGAAGGCTACGAGCTTGAAGTTCTGCAGGGGCTCTCCTGCCCACTCCCCGCCCTCTCCATCGAATACCTGCCCTCCGCGAAAGATCTCGCCCGGCGCAGTGTCGAACGGCTGGCCTCGCTCGGGAGGTATGAATACAATCTCTCAGAGCGGGAAACGATGCGCTTTCTCTGGAGGAACTGGCAGGACGGGGACGCGGTATTTCGATTTCTGGAAGCCCTCGAAATAGATGCCCGGGCCGGAGATATCTATGCCCGGCGGCTGGAGGAGTAGGATGGGAGACCGTTCGGTCAGCATCTTCAGGGAAAGTCCCCTCGGACGGGGCTTCATCATATATGCCCTTATCTGCCTCTTCAACCTTGCCCTTGGTGCATATCTCTGGTTTCCCCGTTTCGAATGGTTCTGGATATTCCTTCCCATCCCCGAATCCACGGCGGCTGTTCTCGTTCTCATTCTTATCGGCCGTCTTTCAATTCACTTTCCGGGACGTACGTTTCTATCTCTCCTCTGCGGGACAATGCTTCTTATGTATACCCTGCTTTTTATCAGTCTGGGGCTTTTTACAGCCGGGGAAGCCTTTTTTCAGCATGTCTACCAGAGGACCTTCGTTCTGGTGTCGAACCTTCCTCTGGCTTCCCACTTTTTCAACATGATCTTCCGGACCGAAATCTTCTCCCGCCGGTTGTATCTTCTTCTTCCGGCGGCGGGTCTCTATATTCTCCTGGTCCTCATCTTTTTCCGGGTATTCCGGGCCTCTCTTCCCGTCCTGGCAAAAATCCGGATCCGTCCGGATTTCATGATCGGTCTCGGTATGCTGGCCTTTTCCCTGGCCCTCATCCCCGTCCCTTCCGCGGCCCAGAGACTCTACCGGCAGTTGATCTCCCCGGGAGAATCCCGTGGAATTGCTCCAGTACCTGCTATCGATTCTTCACTCTCCTACGGCGGATATCTGGAGAACCGGGGAACCCGTTTCGTATTTCCCGGGATCGCCGACCGAAATCTTCATCTGGCTGTAGTCGAATCCTACGGAACAACGGTATTCACCAACGAACACCACTTTGCCCGGCTCAGTGATTTTTACGCCGAACAGGAGAAACTCCTTTCCCGAAACGGCCGCACCGTGCTTACCTACGGCTATGAATCGACGACCTACGGAGGAACATCATGGCTTGCCGATGCCGCCATTCTCACCGGAATCGACATCCATACCCAGGCTATCTACGATCAGGTGGTGAAAAGCAGCACGCCCAATCTTCTGCATCTCCTCGATAATCGGGGCTATAAAACCCTTCTCTCCGCTCCCGGGTCCAAATTCATGACTCCCGAATACACCGGTTTTTATGCGTACTCATCTTATTTTCTCTACGATGATTATGAATACCTGGGCCCCTTCTTTACTTTCGGACGTCTGCCTGACCAGTATCAGCTCTTCTATATAAACTCGCGGATCCGGGAAGGGTCCATTCCCGGTTTTACGGAACCCTATTTCGCAGAATACATCCTCTGCTCGAGCCACGTCCCATGGAATTTCATCCCCCCCTACCTCTCCTCCTGGAAAGATTTCAATTACGGGCGGGTCTATTTCGACCAGTCAAAAAACACCTGGTATGAAAACTCCTGGGCCGCGGGAAGCGAGCTGTTCGAAGGCTATGCCCATTCCATCCGGTATTCCCTGGAATCGGTCTTCGGCTTTGCCCTCAATCTTCTAGATGAGGACGATATTCTCATTGTAATCGGTGATCATCAGCCCAAGTTTCCGGTCAGCGAGCGGGAAGCGGGCTACGGGGTGCCGGTACACGTGATCGCCGCAGACGAAACAGTCCTGCTGCCCTTCCTCCGGCACGGCTATACACGGGGGCTTATCCTGCCTGATCCGTATCATCTTCCGGGACTTGAAGAGTTTCTCGGACATCTTCTGTCGGTCGCCGAAGGACAGTCTCTCCGGCCCCGCTCAGCCTCCGCCCCCCTCTCCATACCCCAGTAGGTTTTCCGCAGTGTCCCCGGACACGCTGCCGCTCAACGCTTTTTTTCGAAACCGAGAAAGCAGTACTGTAAGGTCCCCTTCAGCAGAAGCTTCTGCAGGGCATCACCTCCCTGCATGTTCTGCCAGAAGGGCGCCCGCAAAGGAAGACCTCCGAGGAAAAACATGAGGAAGCTGATCAGCCGGTCCCGGGGACGCCTGAGTTCGAGATAAGGACTGAGATCGATTGCCCGGGTCTGCTGAAATCCGTACCGCCGGGCTTTTTCATTCACCGCTTCTCCTGAAAGAAGATTAGTCACATGCCATCCCTTCTGAAACCGTTCCAGGAGGATCCGTCTGGCTTGGTCCTCCATCCGGATTGTTGATCCCGATCCATTCGGCAGAGAATTCCGGGCTCCTGACTGTTCAATCGCCCCTTCTCCGTCGCCGGAAACGAGAAAATCATCACAGATCAGTAAGCGGCCTCCGGGTGAGAGAACGACGGCGGCTTTTCTGAAAAACTCATCCGGGTCTTTCATATGGAGAAAGGATTCAACGGCGTAACACAGGTCGTACCGGCCGGGGGCTGCACCGGTATTCAACAGACTCTCCGTTTCGATCTCCAGAAAATCCCCTTCCGAAATACCGCAGCTGTCGGCGCATCCGGATTCCTGCAGATACCGCCGGCCGATCCGTACCTGGACGGGACTGATGGTAATTCCCTGGAAGACCGTTCCCGGTATACCGGCGAGAACGGTCATGCTGCCCCCGATACCGCATCCGATATCGAGAATCCTGCAGGCACCCTGATCGAGAATCACCTCCCTGATGAGGGTGTGAACATAATCAATGGCCTCATCCCGGGTAGTAACTCCCTCGGCCCATACCGCCCGATGGATGGCTCCTTTTCCTCTTCCGTGGCCGAAACGGAGAAAGCGGAGGGTATTGGAGTCATAGTAGCGTATAATATCTGAGCCCACTATACTTCTTTTAAAGGAGTGAAGATGACAGCGCAAGAGCCGGACAGGAATTTCTTTCTGCTTTTGAGCGGTCAGATGGTCTCGGTGTTCGGATCGAGCGTGTATCTGGTGGTAGTCATTCTCTATCTGAAGGAACTCACCGGAGGAGCTGCTGCCCTGGGAATATTCCAGTTCGTCGCCTACCTGCCGATCGTACTTCTCTCCCCTGTCGGCGGAGTGGCCGCGGACAGCATGTCCCGGAAGAGTATCCTAGTGAGTACCGATCTCATCCGCGGTCTGATGATGATGGTACTGGGAGTACTGGTTTTTGCAGGAAAATTGAACTATCCGATTCTCCTTATCGGGACCTTCTGCATTTCCCTTTGTACCGCCTTTTTTCACCCGGCGGTCCATTCTTTTTTTCCGGAAATAGTACCGCCTTCGACCCTCCGCAGGAAAAACTCCGTCAAAAGCGCCGGCCTCCTCGGATCGAACATTACCGGAAGTACTCTGGGAGGGATCCTCTACAGCAGCCTCGGGCCCGGGGCAGTTTTCCTGTTCAACGGCCTGACCTTCATTGCATCGGCGGTCGAAGAGAGCTTTATTAAAAGCCCCTGCCTCTCCCCGCCGAATCGGGACGCTGCCGGTTCCGTATATAGACGGTTCAACGATCTGATCAGGGAAGTCGGTGCCTATCTTCGGGAGGAACGGGGCATCTCAACTGTTCTTCTCACCTATGGCCTGGTAAACAGTCTTTACCCGCCGGTCATCCTGTCTCTACCCTTTCTCCTCGAAGAACGCTACGGACTCGGCCCCGGATATTTCGGGCTCGCCCTGTCGCTGCTTCTCGCCGGAGGCGGCTGCGGCGCTCTGCTGTACGGCTTTATCGACCGGGGCAGAAAGGCCAACGGCAGACTGTTCTTCAGCAGCCTGTGCCTTCTGGCTTTCCTCCTTATTTCAGCGGGAATCCTGGATTCACCCATTGTCCTGTTTCTTGTTCTGCCTCCCGCGGGAGGATCCATCGGGCTGGTACATCAGATTATGACTACTTCCCTCTATCAGATTGTCCGCCCCCGGGCAAGGGGCAGGATATTCGGAATCATGGAATCCCTGGCTTCCTTTGCGGTCCCCCTCTCCTACGCGGCGGGAGGTATGATTATTCAGCTTATGCAATCCAGACTCGAGCTGTTCTATCTTGGTATCGGTGCCGTCATACTCGCCGGTACCGGAATACTCTCCTTCGGAACCCGGATCGGCAGCTTTCTCACCCGGCCCGAAAGTCTTTCCTCCTCTTAGAAAGGCTGCCCGGTAGAATATGAAAACAGGTCCATTTTTTTTTGAAATACTTTTTTTAACTTTATTAAGCAGCAGCAATACAATACAATGAAGTGCCGATACCCCGATTCCAAAATCCAAAGAGGATTGTGCAATGAACAGAAACCCTCTTCTCGTTTTTATTTTCATAAGTACTCTGATGTACAGCTTCCCGGTTCAGCCGGGAGCCCTGGGACAAGCCCGGGCTTCATTTGAACCGATTGTTCTAAATCAAGGGTGGGAAATTGCCTACGGAGACCAGGCCCGGCGGGCTCAGCCTCCGGAGGATGATAAGACAGCCGGCGCAGACGCCTGGGTCCCCGTCGAAATGCCGGTCAATCCGGTCCTCGAGATGCCCCCAGGGGAGCGGTTTTTCTGGCTCCGCACCACCTTTACCCCGCCGGCAGCACTCGAGGGGGAAAACATCTACTTCCTGGCTGGAAAAATGAAGGGAGCTCTGGAGTTCTACCTGAACGGAACCCTGCTTTACACCCACGGCGTATATCCGCCGGACTTTCACTACAAGGAGAGTATGGGCAAACAGTTTCTCCTGCCCTCGGAGCTTCTTCGATTCGACGGACCGAATACAATCTCCATCCGGATCTATTCGAATGAAGCCGGTATCACCATCCATCCGCCGAAACTCGGCTCACAGGATGATTACCGGTTCGATAAAGCGGTGCTGACATTCTTCAATATGGATATTCATATGGTGCTTTCCATCGTGTGCGCCTTTATCGGTTTCTACTTCCTCTTTCAATTTATCTTCAACCGGCGATATACGCCGAATCTCTATTTTGCACTGGCGAATCTCTTTTTCGCCGTCTATTTCTTCGAGATGGGGCTCGAGCCGCAGATCTTTTCCAACTTTCTGCGGTATCACGCGATCTCCAAGGGCTTTCTTCCCCTTTCCTTCGGCTTTCTCGCACTTTTCTATGTGGAGTATTTCAATATTCACAATCTCAGATGGCTTAAGACGGGCTTCGTCATTCTCGGCTTTCTGCTCGCCCTTTCGATTGCCTTTTTATCCGGCGATCTGGGGGAGGTCAATACTTATTTCACCCTGAGCCTCGTACCCGGGCAGCTGGAGATTTTCTTCATGGCCTACATTGCCGTCCGGGCGGTCCTGCGGAACAACCGTGATGCCATACCCATACTCGTGGGCACCGTGATCGGGGTCGGCATGGGAAGCATGGATATATTCAACCAGTATTCCGGACAGGAACCCTTCTTCTGGCTGCAGAGTATCGGTATTTTCTTTTTCAACGTGTCGATGTTCGTGAGCCTGTCCATGAGATCCAACCGGATGAATACCGAGCTGGAAGCATACTCACAGGATATTGAGAAAAAGTCGGGAGAGCTGAACCAGTTGGTTCAAAGAATCGGAGAAGTATCCCGGACCGTCGCGGGAACCAGTATCCAGCTGGACAATGATATCACCCGGGCATCGGAGACGGTACAGGCGGTGAACGCCAACTCAAAGACCATATCCGATGAGGTAGAAATTCAGCTTGAAAAAGCGGAGAACACCGGACAAACTACAGCTCAGCTGGTGTCGTCCATGACTTCGATGTTCGGCCAGATCGATACTCAATCAGAGAGCATTGAAACAACAGCGCAGATCATTCACAGTATTATCGGAAGCCTCGGTGAGCTTTCAGACGAGATAAAAAGCACGGCTGAGTTCGCCAGAGTGCTGGACGATGTGACAGATGAAGGTGAAGATTCCGTCCATACCTCCACACAGGCTATGGGAAAAATCAGAGAGATCTCTGAAACCATTCACACCATCATAGAGGCGGTAAACGATCTGGCTGAACGCACGAATCTTCTGGCCATGAACGCCGCTATCGAAGCGGCCCACGCCGGAGATGCCGGCAAAGGTTTCGCCGTTGTCGCTGCAGAGATCAGAAATCTTGCCGCCAGCTCAACCGAGCGGTCGAAGGAGATATCCCAGCATGTCGATACTATCGTGGAAAGAATAGAGGAAGGGGTCACCCTCAACAACAGGGTGAGAGACCTGCTGGTGGACATCAACATCAAAACCAAACAGTCGGTGGTCCAGATACAGGGAGTATACGACCGGATTCTTGAACTCTCGAAATCCAGTGAATCAATCAGCCGGACCATGCTTGTACTCAGCTCCGCCGCCGACGTGATCCGGACTGAAGCACGGACCCAATCCGAGGGCAGTACCCTTCTCAAAGAAACGATGAAGGATCTCCTCGAATCTTCGCGGCAGGTAAACAATAGTATTTGCCGGATAACTAGTGAAAACGAGGGCCTGGTCGATCTCATCAGAAACATCAGGGACCTTTCGGACGAGAGTACCAAATCGGTACAGAGGCTTACCGAATTAATGGAACAAAGCTGAGCTCGTCGGTGCTTCGCTTCCTTATCAATGCCGAGGTATTATTTCCACAGCGTAAGGATGAGTGCTGCTACATTGAGAGCCGTAAAAAAATAGCCTGTATTCAACAGGGTCAGCGCGAGAGACCGGTTCTCAAAGAAGACCAGGTTCAGCGCGCTCATTCCAACGAAGCCGACGGAAACCAGACTCGCAACAAGGATCCCTTCCATGGGTGTGCTCGCTCCGGTAAGCCCGAGCAAAACAGCCAGGGTGAGTACAGAAAGTATTGCTGGAATGATACTCAGGGCCATTGATGAACGTGCCTCTTTCGTATCGATATCACCGCTTTGCCTGTTAACCAGCTTCAACCATATAGTGCCGAACAAGACCGGCGAATACCATAAAGCTCCGATTACCATATTGCTGATGATACAGACCAGGACCGCGGGCCAGTGAAAAAAAGCTATTTCCATCCTACTTCCTCCCCTTATTCTTTATATCCCTGCTTCGGGCCTTCTCCACCTGCCGGGTGAACATTTCCACCGGCATGTCGGCAATTGCCTCACCGATGAGATCGAGGGGCAGATCCTCAAGTTTTTTGAAACGTACGCAGGACTTTCCCGTATCGAACCGTTTCCCCGTCCGCCTGTAGGCTTCTTCGAAGCGTTTCCTTCGCTCCTCGGAGATATAGATTCCCGATAGATATACGGCCATATGGTTCTTCTGTGCCGCCAGGGCGGCATAGAGCAGGGGTTTGCCGTTGTACGTGTCGGGAAATCTTTCAAGAGGAACCTGATAGGAAATCATTCCCCAGTTCATCACCTCTTCATACCCTTCCGGCAGGCGGGAAAGAATCACGTCACGCACCTGTTCGAGAGATATTTTCTTATCCTCCGGCAGCGACTGCAGGTATTCCTCTACCGTTCTTGCATTTGATTGCATACTTTCCTCCTGTATAAGACTATTATTATCAGAATAAAAAGACAAATTTTTTAGCCTTCCAGTAGTGTCCCCGAAACGGCACTTTCTCCATGCCATAAAGCGTTGGCTTGCGGAAGATAGAGGGGCTTTTGTACAGGAGTGGTTTTTATTCCGTAGATTTCCCTGTATATCTAAACATTGATGGGGATTCAGGTAATAATCAGGTGCCGTTTCGGGGACACCAGGTTCTAGTCAACCCAGCTCCGGACAAGCTCCTCGTGGAAACCCAGCCATTGGTCCACCGCCATGTCTGCGGTAACTGTTGATTCCCAGACCTTCAGCAGAAGATCTGACATTTCATCTTCGGTGAAGGAAAATCTGCCGAGGAAACGGACCAGTTCAGGATTATCGGAAGCCAGCTCTTTTCGCCCGACAATGCGGATATCATCAGTCTGCCAGACCAGCTTGTCCAGGTCCTGCCGCAGAAATTTAAGTTCCCATTTCGCGAACATCCAATGGGGAGTCGTACCGGCAAAAACGATCCACTCTCCGGAGCTGACGGCCATTCGGATATCCGCCTGCAGTTTCAATTCCCTCGAGGTTTCGAGGTCAAAGTCAAGCTTATACCGCGGAATTACCGCCTGCTCTAGGGTTGAAATAAGAGCCTGATCGGATTCGTAACCGAGAATTCTGGTATTGAAACGTTCCTTCCGGGTATTCAGTTCCGCAATTTTGTTGATATCCGCATAGGCAGGAACAATCAATCCCGATTTTACCCCGCGGTAGAGACATCCGTAGTCGGAGATCTTTGAACGGTTCTTTTCAAAAAACTCCTTATGCAGGGTCGGCAGATGAGCTTCGAGAAAAACATCGGCCTTACCCCGGGCAACCGCCGCGAAGGCAGCCTTCGGCTCACTCTCCTGCAGCTCAACCTGCATACCGAGGTCTCTCTCGAGAATGATTTTTGCCGCTTGTGCTGCAGCCCGGCCCTCCGGCGTGGCAAGGTGTACAAGAGAAACTTCAGGCACCTGGCAGAAAAGATTCACGGGAAGAACAAGGAAGACGATGACCAGAAAACCAGAGAAAACAGATCGGGAGACTTTAATATATGGGTGCATACGACCTCCTTTTATGATGCGCAGCTGACTTTATTCAATCTTCAGGGCATCCAGCTTTGTATGAGTTCCTCATGGTTCCCGCTCCAGCGTTCAACAGCCAGATTTACCGCTCCTATGGATTCCCAGAGCTCATAAAGGAGCCCGTTCAATTCTTCATCGGTGAAGGATATATTGCATAGAAACCGGTTCACTTCCGGATTCTCCAGGGCAAGTGATTTTCTACTGACAATATGAATATTGTCCGACTGCCAGACCAGTTTATCCAGGTCCTGTTTCAGAAATTTAAGGTCCCACCTCGCAAACATCCAATGAGGACTCCAGCCGGTAATAACAACCCATTCGCCGATATTGATGCACGTCTGCAGCTCGATCAGCATCTTCCGCTCCGTCAGAGGCTCCACTGCGAAATCAAGACCGTATCTGGGAATGACCGTCTGTTCGGTTGTCTGAAAGAGAGGAGCTTCGGGATTCGTACCGAAAATTAACTTCTTGAAGTTCTCCGATCTGGTATTCAGCTCGGATATTCTGCTGATATCCACATATGCGGGGACCACCAGTCCCGTTTGAGCCCCCTTGAAAAGGCATCCGCAATCGGTAAGGTCCCTGTAATGTTTCTCAAAATACTTTTTGTGCTCCATCGGCAGATGTGCTTCGATAAAAGCGTCAGCATTTCCCCGGGCAACGGCGGTAAAAGCCGATTTTGCATCTGTTTCCTGCAGCTGGACCGCCAGGCCCATTCTTTCTTCGAGGATAACCTGTAAAAGCCGGGAAACTGTTCTTCCTTCCTGAGTGTTCAGATGAAGAAGCGTTACATTCTGGGCGGAAACGGCAAGCGAACAGAGGGAAAAACAGAAAACAAGGAAGGTTTTTCGCATACTTTCCTCCTTGTACAGCGGGATTCTGTACACAGAAACGCTGAAATATTCTGGATAACAGGGTATGAGCTCTTCCATTATCTGTCAAGCAATCTTTTCAACCCCTATATTTTCAGCTTTTGAAATTTTCTTTTTTCGCTGATTTGTCAAAATGAGCAAATATTCCTGCAATCTCCAGAATAAACAGAAAGAACAAATAAAAAAATCTTGACCGTTTGATAAGCTAAGGATACAATTTTATTGGCCGGCAGTATACATGCGATATTGGATAGGCTTTTTTTTTGATTTTTTAATAAAAAGGAACACAGAATGGCACGAAAAGGCATTTCCATAAAAACAAAGATTCTTATCACCCTCTTCCTTCTCCCTTTTATTTCGATCTCCATCGTCGGTGTCATTGCCATCATGCAGAACAGAGACAACCTGATAAGACAGGCGGAGATCAATATGACCCGTCTGGTCAGTGAGATGACCAACCGGTACAATGATTCTCTGGTCCGGATTCAGAAAGAGATGGAGGCAACCTCGGATTACGCCACGATCGCTTACGGAGCGGCCAGATTGAATCAGCAGCCGGAAAGACGGATGCTGATGCCCTGGACGGGTACCGGATACGGAAGTCCATCCCTGAATCAAAGCCTCATCAGTGACACCCTCTATATGGAGCAGGTGGGACAGATCCTGCAGGTCATCGTCGCTAAAAACCCCTTCCTGACCCTCGGATACTATGCATCCGAATCCGGTATCACGGTCTTCGACAACGAGGATGTTGTGGACGTCATCCTCGAACTCGAAGGATTCGACCCCCGGCAGCGCCCGTGGTATACCCTGGCAGTTGAGAAGGAAGAAGAGATCTGGACAATTCCATACGTGGATGCGAATACGAAAAAACTGGTAGTAACCACCGCCGCACCGGTCTTCAACACCGCCGGTACACTGATAGGAGTCGTCGGCTTCGATGTACTGCTCGAAACGCTCCAGGAAGATATCCTCAGCACCGATATCGGGTACACCAACTACGCTTTCATGATCGATAAGGAGGCGGATGTCCTAGTCAGTCCAGCGGAGCTGCTCAATACCGGTCAGAAGTGGAATGAAGAATACTCCCCCGACAATCTTCTGGATACGGAAAACGAAGAGTTCAAAAACATAATAATGCAGATGATCGCCGGTTCATCGGGCTTCTCCCTCTTTTCCCCAGGCACCGGTGAGAGGAACTATCTGATCTACGCTCCCATCGAACTTCTCGATTCCAGCGTCGGAGTGGTCGTCCCGCAGAACCAGATCGTTCAGGAACAGATTGAGGAAAGCGGGAAACTGCTTATCATCGCCCTTGCCATCATCGTTATCGTGGTTTTGGGGATTGGAATACTTCTGGGTAATCAAATTACCCGTCCGATCGAGAACCTGACCCGTATGGTCGACAAGGCAAGCCGGGGACTCGTCGAAGTACAGCAGATCAAAATCGAACGTCAGGATGAGATCGGGAGTCTCGCACAGTCCTTTAACCGGATGATTAAAAACATGAGTATCGTATTGAAGGAACTGGAACAGAAAGAAGAGGAGCTTGAATGAATTTAACAGCAGCACTTCCGAGATTTTTTGCCGAATTATTCCTCTTTCTGCTTTTCCTCGCCGCCAGAAAGAAAAAATGGGACCGGACTCCCTTTTTTACAGCCTGGATAATATGCATCCTGGCTGCCCGGGACGCGGCGGTACTGTTTTTTCCCAGTGATTTCCTCTTTCCCCTTTCCAACCTGCTGCTTGTGGCCGTCTATTTTGTCTGGATCCGGACAAAAACAGGTTTCCGAAAGCTGGATATTCTCTTTTTCTCCTACACCGCTCTCCTGATCCTCTTTATCGCTCTGAACATTACGGTGCTGTCGGAAACGGTATCTCTCTTTTATATAGAGCTGGCCGTCTTTGCCGCCATGGTCTATCTCGCCCTTCTGCTCGGCATCTTCTCGGAGTTTACCAGTGAAAAACCTGAGATCGTGATCCGCTCACGATTCGCCATAATCGCCGTGATGCTGCTCTATCAGGTATCCGTTCTGCTTTATGGCTACGAAAGCATGCTATCGGTCTCTCTCATCATGCCTCTTACCTATCTCCTGCATGGTTATATTCTCTACCTCTACCTCGGGCTCGCCAGCGAGGAGGACCAGAATACTCTCGCAGCTTTCCGCGGTGATGTGGAGGCTCTTTTCGAGTTTATGAGCAGTATGGGAAGCGCCATTGCCGAAAAGATCGACATCCCGAGTATTCTCAATATTATAGTGCAATCAGCCCTGAGAAATACCGCCGCCGATGCGGGAACAGCTCTCATCGTCGATAAATTCGAAGACAAACTGAATGCCGAAGCGATCCAGGGCATCTTCCCTCCCCTTTCACCGGTTCCGGATATTGCAAGTGTGAACCCGACAGTGCTCAAGGATTACTTCCGCAGTCACTCCATTCCGATCGGAGAAACAGTACTCGGCGAGGTTGCGAAATCAGGCGAACCTCTCTTTATCCGTGATGTCGTACAGGATGAGCGGATGGAGTTCAACTCGGAGAATAATATCTTTCTCATCAGTTCCCTTCTCGCCATACCGCTTATTGTTTCCAACCGTCTGCTCGGTGTAATTTCCGTGGTGAAACGGGCGGAAAATCAGTATTTCTCCGAGCAGGACCTGTCGAGACTTCAGACCCTCGCGGAATTCGCCTCGGTAACGATCGATACCCTGTACACATATATGGAAGTATTGGAAAAGCGCCAGATCGACAGAGAGATCGGAATCGCCGCTCAGATTCAGGACAAACTTATACCGAAACAGCTGCCCGAGCTTTCAATAGCAAATTTCGCCTTTTTCAGCAATTCAGCCCGGGGCGTCAGCGGGGACTACTTCAACCTGATCGAACTGAATGAGCATAAGGTCGGTGTAGTCGTCGGTGATGTAGCGGGAAAAGGAGTCCCGGCATCCCTGGTTATGGTCATGATTCACTCAATCCTGCAGCTGATTCTGAACTCCGAGGATGAAGCGTATAAAGTCCTGACCTGGATAAATCGGGGTATCACCGGGAAGATCGATATCGATCACTATGCAACCCTGAGCTTTTTTACCTTCGATGAGAAAACCAGAGAGGTGGTCTACTCCAACGCAGCTCACCATCCGCTGCTGTTCTATTCCCGAAAGAACAATAAAATCTACCGGGTCGAGACGAAAGGACTTCCGATCGGTATCGAAAAAGACAGTGTTTACAATCAGAAACGGTTCGCCGTGGAAGCCGGAGATATACTCATCCAATACACCGATGGGATTATCGAAGCGATGAACAGTGAAGGTGTTCAGTTCTCACGGGCGTCCCTGGAGAAACTGGTCTTTGAAAATACGAATTTACCGGCGAAAAAGTTGACCGAAAAGATTCAATCGGCGCTTCATGCTTATACCGGCCGGGACAAGCCTCTGGACGACCAGACCCTGGTGGTAATGAAAATATCTTAAGAACAACAAGAAGAGGTAGGCAATGGAAATAAAACTGAGAAGAAACGCGCAGATATTTATCATTGATATAGAAGGGGATATGGACCTGTATCAGGCATACAAGCTGAAGGAGCTTGTGGCCAAGATGATTGAAAAGAATATCGCTTACTATGTCATAAACCTTGAAAAAGTCGACTATATCGACAGCAGCGGCGTAGGAGCTCTGCTCTATGTCCATTCGGCCCTGAAAAAGCAGAAGATGAAACTGCTCATCGCCAACGTACACGGGTCGGTGAAGGACGTTATCAACCTGACTCAACTGATGGACTATTTCAACATCGCCAAGGATGTGAACACCGCCATCCAACAGTTGAAATCACTATTGAACTAAAAGGAGTAATGTAAACAATGGAAGCACCGCAAATCATAACAGATGAAAAGAATGAGATTTTTGATAAAACCGGAATGTTCTATAAAAAATTCCCGAGTGATTTTCGACAGATTCGTTATTATACCCTCCTCATCGTCGAAAAAGCCCCTGCAGAAATGAAGCAAATCTATCTCCTGGAGCAGCAAATCAGTGAACTCATCAAGAACGCCGTCAAACACGGGAACAAAAGCGATCCGAAAAAATTCGTGGAATGCTGGTTCCGTTTCGAAGATGATATGGCACATCTGATCATCCAGGACGAAGGGGAAGGCTTCAAGCATCTGGAGAAATGGAATGAATTCAACCGGGAACGGACCCGATGTCTTCAGGAACGTGATTTTGACGCCCTGGAACAGTACGTTTCCTTCACCTCCCCGGACAGTGACAATACAGACAACGGAAACGCCCTTTTTGCCGCCGTACAATTCTGGAACGGCGGAGTGGTATTCAACGAGAAAAGAAACGGGGTCGCAGTGATGAAGAAATACCATCACGGCAAACCCTGGAGGAACCTCGAAGAGGATTGACAGACCTGCGTCCACGGCTCCCGGACAGCTTAAAGAAAGAAAAGATTTTCTTTTTCTGCTCTCCTTCATTATAATGGGGATGAAGTGGACAAGTATGAGTATATTGTAAACAGCTCCAAGGATTTCATTACCCTCATCAACCGCAGCTACGTCTACGAGATAGTGAACGACACCTACTGCGAAGTGGTCGAAAGGAGCAAGGGCGAGCTTCTCGGTTCCACGGTAACCGATGTATGGGGTTCTGAGATCTTCCTCAAGACCATTAAGGGATATCTGGACCGATGTTTCAAAGGTGAACAGGTTCATTACATAGAACAATTCAAGTTCGGTTCCTTTTCAAAGTATATGCATGTCTCCTACTATCCCTATTTTGAAAACGGCGAGATTACCCACGCTCTCGTCTTTTCACACGATATCACCCATATTGGCGAACTCGAGAGCAAACTGAACCACTACGAATACCGGGACCCGGTGACCGGCCTCTTCAACCGGAGATCCCTCAACGTCGTTCTGGACCGGGAACTCGAGCGTGCGCAACGCTCCCAGTCGGAGCAGCTTCGGGTTCTTCTGTTCATCGATCTGAAAAAAATCGAAGAGGTGATTCAGCTTCATGGGCAGGAGATCGGGGATCTGCTTCTGGAAAATACAGGCCTGCGGATAGGCAACCAGCTTCGCAGCAGCGACTACATATTCCGATTCGAAGGAAACCGTCTTGCGGTATTGCTCCCGAAGGTGGAACATAAACTGGATGCCGGCGCGGTGGCGAATAAAATTCATCAGAACGTCGGGATTCCCTACAATTTCAAGGGTTGTGATATAAACATCTCCTGCAGCATCGGCGCGGCGGTCTACCCCCACGACGCGGACAACCGTGAGTCCCTGATCCAAAACGCCATGTCGGCCATGATCGAAGCGGGAAAAAATGAGGAGGACTTCCTCCTTTTCAACAACGATATGCATTCTCAGGCAACGGAAAGAATCTTCCTCGAAACCGCAGCCTATCGCGGTCTTGAGGAAAAACAGTTTCAGCTTTTCTATCAGCCCATCGTCGACTCCGATTTCCGCATAGTCGGAGCGGAAGCGCTTCTGAGATGGCAGCATCCAGAACTCGGGAATATATCGCCGGCCATCTTCATTCCCATTGCCGAGCAATCCAATCTGATACTTACCATCGGCAAATGGGTTCTCTTTACCGTCTGCTCCCAGCTTACCGAGTGGCGGACGAAACATGACATTTTTGTCTCCCTCAATCTATCGGCCCGGGAGTTTTCATCTCCGGAGCTCAAGGAAACCATTCAAAATGCCCTCAGCCGGAGCGGCCTAAAGGACCCGAATTGTCTCAAGATCGAGATCACCGAAACCGCCTGCGTGGCAAAGCTCGATGAGTCCATCGCCCACATGAAAATACTCGATTCCCTGGGCATTCATCTGTATATTGACGATTTCGGAACAGGTCAATCATCCCTGCGTTATCTCAAACAGCTTCCGGCCCGGGTATTGAAGATTGACAAGGAGTTCATAGACGACATAGAATCGGACGAAGAGGAACGCTCTTTTCTGAGTCATATTATTCATATCATCAAAGCACGGGGAAAACAGGTCGTCGCCGAAGGGGTGAGTACCCCGGAACAGGCGCGTTTGCTTGTCAAAATGGAATGCGACCGGCTTCAGGGATTTCACTTTGCCAAGCCTATGCCGGCTTCAGAGTTTGCCGCCCTCCTGGAACGGACTCGATACCTGCCTGAGGGAAACGGCCATCAGGATAACTAAAAAGTGGAGAACCAATGAAAGAAAATCAAATAGGATCGAAAACCATTCTCATTGTCGATGATGAGGCATTGATAGCTATGAGCGAAGCCGACATGCTTCGCCGGCATGGATATACGGTTCTTACCGCCTTTGACGGTCCCGAGGCAATGAAAAAAATTCGGGACCAGAAGGTGGATATGGTCCTGATGGATATCGATCTCGGCCCCGAAGGGCCGGACGGCACCGGCACGGCCGAAAAAATTCTGGAAGATCATGAAATCCCCATCGTTTTCCTCACCAGTCACAGCGAAAGACAGATGGTCGAACGGGTCAGGGGGATTACCCGCTATGGATTTGCCCTCAAAAACTGTTCCGAAATAGTCCTGATCGAAACAATCCTGAGAGCCTTCGAACTCTTTGAAGCCCATATTGAAATCAAAAGGGAAAACTATGAACGGAAAAGAGCCGAAGAATCACTCAGAGAGGCCAATTCACTCCTTGAAGCGACCCTCAACAGCATCCCGGATATCATAGGCATCCAGGACCTGGATCACAAAATGATACGCTACAACGCCGCCGGCTATAAACTGCTTCATACAACTCCTGAATTCGTCCAAGGGAAGCGGTGCTTTGAACTGATCGGAAGAACGACCCCCTGTGAAAATTGCGCGACCGCCAAGTGTTATCAAACCAAGCGGCCCGAAACCATCGAACGCTATGTGCAGGAGATGGGAGCCTGGTTCGACACCCGGACCTACCCGATTCTCGACGACGATGGAAATGTGATAAAAGTAGTGGAACATCTCCGGGACGTAACGGAAAAAAAATACGCCGCGGAGAAACTGAAGGAAAGCGAGGAAAAGTACCGTTCCATTATCGACGGAGGACTGGACCATTCATCGGTAGGAATCTTTCTCCTGGACAAAGATTTTCAGGTCCTCTGGATCAACGAGTCGGTGGAACGTTATTTTGGAATCAGTAAAAAAAAGGCCATCGGAGCGGACAAACGGCAATTGATACAAGGCTCCATTCAGAGCATTTTTGAACGCCCCGAGCGCTTTAAAAATAAGGTCTTCGCCACCTATGATGACAACACATACATCGAAAACTTTGAATGCCATGTCATGCCGGCTCCCGGAAGGCAAGAGCGGTGGCTCGAACACTGGAGTCAGCCTATTACAACGGGCTACTATGCCGGGGGCCGCATGGAATACTACACCGATATCACGAAACAGAAAATATCCGAGCTCGAACTGCGTGAGGTGGTGAAGGAAAAAAACAACCTCATGCGGGAAATCAATCACCGCACCAAGAACAATATAGCCATGATCTCATCCCTGGTCTATCTGAAAAACACCGCCCTCGGTGATACCGTCGACCTTTCGGACCTGAAACATCAGATCGATGCAATCCGCATTATCCATGAAAAACTGAACCGTGAAAATTCCATCACCCACATTGAAATGCGGGGGTATTTAGAAGAATTACTCCGAACCATCTTTATGTCCTTCGCCGGGCAGCCGGTCGTCGTCGACATGGATGTACCGGAAATCAGTTTCAATACCGACACGGCCATTCCTCTCGGTCTCATTCTGAATGAACTTGCCACCAACGCGGTCAAATACGGATTCGTTACCGGCCAGCAGGCGAAATTTTCAGTCTTCCTGACCCGTGTTACTGGGGATGATCATTTTGTTCTGAAGGTGTCCAATTCAGGCCGCCCCTTTCCCGAAGACATAACCCTCGAAAACCCGGAAACCCTCGGGCTCCGGCTTGTTTCGGCTCTGGTAAACCAGCTGGGAGGCAGCATCGATTTGCAGAAAAGTCCCTTTCCCGTGTTCACCATCAGCTTCCCCTACCGCGGGGAAAAGTGATCGAGCCTAAACTCTCAAACAGGGTATCCCTGTATTTCCTGTACATCTGAAAAGGACCGGCAGCCTCAGCTATCGCAATCTTATCACCCTGCACGGTGATTGCGGTCAGATAGATCCAATCCTCCTCACCCACCGGCGCGACCCATTCAAGGTAGCTGCCTTTCCCGTCGGGAGTATCGAAGGTATCCCCGGAAAGCAAATCATAACCCGAACTTGTCAGATGAACTTCGAGGGCCTCTCGCCAGAAATCCAGAGTCTGCTCCGGCCTGTTTTTCTCATACCGCACCTTGAAACGGACGCCCTCGGGGCTGACCGCCAGGAAGTCCGTCCGACGCTCATAAACGGCAAATCCCTCGGGTGCCTTTACCGAAGGGACCGACGCACAGGATGTAATCAATACCGGAACCAGAAGTGTCAGCATGATTATCATCCGCATACCGCGACCTTTGAATACTGATAGTGTCATTCCGGCTGCTCCTCCAGAAAAGAGTAAAGGTCAATGGAATTGATCCATGCGAAGGAGGACGGACGTTTCACCGGAATACTGGTTCCGACGGTGGACAGGCTGATGTAAGCCTCCGCGTAGGCCATCCTGTTCCGAAGGACTCTCTCACGGCCCTTGAGGCTCTCGATTTCCCGCATGAGAGATGCTATTTCCCGCTCCAGTGACAGGGTCCCCGCCACATCCGCGGAATCAATAAAAACCAGTACCCTCTTCAGACTTTCCTCCCGGCCGGCAAGGGCCGCCTGTATGGATGAAAGCTCCTGCCGGAGGTCGTAGGCCTGAACCGTATAGGCAACTACCTCGTCAGCTTGTAACCGGACCTCTTCGCGCAGGTCGGCAAATACATCCACCGGCACCCGAAGAACCAGGGCGTTCAGAGATTTCTCAGTGAAATAGCCGTTTTTCTCTTCCACCCACTCTACCAGAGCCTCCGCCGCGGCTTCCCGGTTGATCACCAGAAGTTGTGCCTGAACCGAAAAGGAAAGATATTCGGAAAGTATATCGGATTGCTGAATGCCGCCGGCTTTTTCCGCCTCCGCCTGATCCTTCCCTGATTCTCCCTTCATTGCTATCTCCGCCAGGGGCTCCGCCGGCTTTTCCCTTCCCGTCACTTCCTGCTCCGCAAAGACGAATCCGGCAGCGAGGATCAGCAGGGCGCTGCAGAACAATGTGATTTTACCTCCACACTTCATTCCTGGTACCCCTCTTTCAGCATAGAAGCTACCTGTTCTCTCCGACGATCCAGAGCCGTTCTATCCGGGAAAAAGGCTTCGGCAACCAGAATCTCCGTATCAAGAACGTGTACCGCTATCAGGTAATAGAAAGGATCCGGGTCCTTGCTTTCGAACAGCACACCCCGAAAAACTCCATAGCTTATCCGATCGGCCCTCCGGTAATAATCTCCTAAATGATAAAAAAGAGCTTCGGCCCAGAACTCCGAATCACCCCGGGGTTCATTGGCGCCTGCTCCCGCCTTCAGTCGGGTCCCTTCCGCCGTCTCCGCCAGCCAGTTCTTTCCTTCATAGAAAACGGCAAAATCCTCCGGCGGACGTATATCGATCCCCCGGGAAGCTTTACCCGCAGTCACACCGATCGGATCAAGCCGGGCAATCCACCCGAAGGGAATTGCTTCTCTGCTCCGGCTCTGCCGGCTGATCCTCGCTCTGAGATGTACTGTAATCCTGGAAAATCGGATCAGCTCATCGAGGGACTCGAGCTGTGCCCGGAGCCGTTCGATCTCTTCGGTGAGCCGGCGGATCTCCCTGAGGATCTTGACCCGTTCAGCTGTTTCCTCGGCTTTCTCAAGCAGAGCGTAGAGCCGTTCACGGGTCCGTTCGGACAGCTCGATCCGCCTCTCCAGATCACTGAACTGTTCGGTTACATCGGCAGTCCTCACCGCCCTGGACAGAATCGTACCCGTCGCTTCTACAGCCTCGAGGATCTCCTCGAAACTCTCTGCGGGAACCCGCAGGACCAGGTAATCGAGAGCGGAAGATTCAATGTATCCGCCCGCTTCTTCGGCCGTCCTGATCAGTTCCTCCCTCGACTTTTCCACGCTTGTAACCGCCAGCTCCAACTCGGCCGAATAGACCCGAAGACGTTTTCGAGCCTGATTTTCGGAACCTGTTCCCTCACCGGAGCCGCCGTCTGTTCCTTCGGGACCGCCCTGACCGGTAGCTCCACCGAGTATAGGTAACCCGCCCGGCCCATCGGCAGACCCTTCCATTGAACCGCTGTCCGCTCCGTTTATATCCTCTTCCGGAGCTGCAGCCAGCATTTCCGAAGCAGCCGCCCTGGCTGCCGGCCGGGGAGCTTCGCTTCTCTGTTTAGCCATCATGGGAGCTTCCGGGGCATACTCAGCTTCGGCGGGATATGATTCTTCATATTCACCTGCAGGTACTCCGAGACAGCCGGACAAAAGGAACAGCAGCGTCGCCGGAATCACCAGAAAGATGGAGAAAAAGATACTCCGTCGACTGCCGGAAGGTAAACCGAAGCGCCCTGGACTTTTCACTGCCACCCCCTATCCATTTTCAATGGAGAAACCCCGCGGACTGCACACTTTTCATTATAAAACCAGCTGATCAAAAAGGAAATCTCCGGCCTGTATATTTCCGCTCATCCACAGTCGGTTATGGAAAAAGGAAATCTCCGGCCTGTTTTTTTCCGCTCATCCACAGCCGGTGGTCTGCCGATTTCAACTTGTCCCTAAACAACCCGGCCATAGCTGGCATCCCTTTTGCTCTTTGTCCCGCTTTATCCGCCCATCAGCTCGTTGCCCACCTTCCGGGCCCGTTCCTTTTTACCCGCCCATCAGCTCGTTGCCGACCTTTCGGGCCCGTTCCTTTTTACCCGCCCATCAGCTCGTTGCCCACCTTCCGGGCCCGTTCAGGCTTGTCCAGGTCGATCCCCGCGGCAATTCCGATCTCCACCAGGAGGTTCCATCCGGCGCATAAATACACATACGGATTCAAATCGCCGGCGTCGGGAACGATGATCGTCGGCAGCGGGGTATCCCGGTTGGCTACCGCCACGACCTTCAGCCCGACACCCTTCATGAGAACCTCTTCGAATTTATCGATCTCCTCATCGATGGGATCGATGACGAAAACGATATCGTTCTTTTCCATCACTTCCTCGATCCCGTGGACCGCGTAGGTCCCCTCCAGATAATCCGATTTTTTTCGGGTGATTTCATTCGTTTTTAGGGTCAGCTCTTCCGCCACCCCGTCATTGTACCCGGCAAAATAAATCGTCGGTGCGCTGATGGCTGCCTTTACGATCTTCTTATCGATCTCCAGGGTCAAAGCTCCGTGGACAGCCTGAGACAAACTTTTCAGTCGGTCCTCCCCGAAGTCTTTGAGATCCGTATCGATATGGCGTAAAATGGATTCATAGAAGAGGGCCTGCTCGACAACGCTTTTGGTAGCTGCCACAGCCTGTTCCCACCCGCAGGTGAGGACGAAAGTTTCCGCACAGGCTTCCTCGAGCTTTGTACCGGTATTCGCAGTCAAGCCGAAGCGGTTTTGATTGCCCTCCTCCTTCAGCTTCTTCGCCAACAGAACAATCTCCTTCGTACGCCCGGAATTGGATGCGCAGAACACCGCGAAGTTCTTCAAATCATAGGTCGCAGCCTGTCTGGAACCATCGGTAAAAAGCCCCAGAGACATTCCCGCCGTCATTGCCCTGCGGATGGCGTTTTTAGCCGGAAAAATCCTGCTCGAACCCTCGCCGGTCAAAAAGAGTTTACCGGCTCCGGCTATTTTCTCCGCCGTCTTCTTCGTCTGTTCCGGATTGAATCGTGCGATTATATCAGGGGTTTCCATCATCTCCTGCACCAGCGCGAATTCCGAATACCTCGTGTCCTCTAAATTCATCCATCTCTCCTTCTATCTATCTTGTTTCAATACATTTCTTTGCATCTATATATTACATATCACGGTCCCCGCGATAATTCCGTTTTTTTCCGACGGACAATGTACACCGTATATCCGCGCTGCCCGGGATCCCGCTCAGTTCTATTGACTTCATGCCGGTTCATTTCACCCGGGAGCCTAAAAATCAGGCGCATACCCGGAACTCCGGTAAAACCTGTCAGCCGAGATCAGTAGCCCGGTTTCCCGCTCCTGACTCCGAATACAGAGGCAGTTTAATTCCCTCCGGATCACCCGAATTGCCGGTTCCGGCAGCTCAGAGCACCTCAAATCGGACATACCTTTCCCGGTCTTTTATATCCGGCAGCTCAGAGTACCATCTTTATTTTTTCATCCACCCTTTCGAGGAAGCGGTCGGTCTCCTCCCTCACCTGCCTGATGAAACTGTTATCCTCGGCGGTGCCGATGGCGGCGGTCATCTCCTCCATATCCCGGTAGGTCGCCTGACGGAAAGGATTTTCGAAATCCTTGTTCCGGGAAGAATACACTCCGTCCCGGATGTATTCCTGGATTTTCCTGGCCCGGTACAAAAAGTCCAGCCAGTGCTTCTGCACCAGCTGTTCGGCACCGGCAAGACCGCAGAGCACCGCGTAGGCATGGCGCTGTTTTTCCAGGGGATAAGCCGACCACAATTCGTCATATCGGCCGTGGACATCCTCCCATGTTTTCAGAAGGCCCTCACCGATATCAGCACGCAGAGCTGCCACCGAAGCGGCGGACATCAGCTGTCCCCCCAGGTTCACCCATTCGGTCACCCGGGGCCCGCTTCCCCCGCTGATACGTCCGTCTAGTTCATGAAAGGCCGTCTCCGGATTCCAGTCCATGAAATCGAGAACGTTTTTCACCCCGTAATAGACCAGCATATCGCCGTAGGCCCGGTAGGCCGACGCCGGCTTTATAATCTTCACGGGCCGCCGGGATTTTTCCATCCCCTCTCCGAAAACCTCCAGGTCCCGGGTGAAATCATCCGGATCCTCCAGAAGCGCACGGCCCCGGGCAATCAGCTCTTCCGGTGTCCCAACGTCCTCTGTCGACGCGGCGTCTTCTGTCAACGCGACATCCTTTGTCGTCGCGGTATCCTCAGGTATCGCGGCTTTCTTCGCCCCTGCACCAGCCGTGCCCTTCCCGGCCGCCTCTTTCTCCACCGCGGCACCAGCTCCGTCCCCGGCGACTTTGATGGCAGAGTCCGTCAGCCTAACAGCCTCTTTCTCCGACGCAGCATCCTTCAGCGCCGCCGCCCGGCCGGTCCAGAGGGCCAGCAGCTCCCGGGCCTCCAGGATCTCCTCGGCCGTATCCGGAGCCAGATAATCAAACTCGATGTGCTGCACCTTGGTTTTCCGCTTGTCCCGGTGCTGGAACTTCCAGGAGTTCCGCGCCAGAGCGTACATGTTGTAGAGCCACCAGAAGGCGGGCATCACCTCCAGGGCACCGGCGCTCTCGTTGTTGTTCAGCAGGGAAAAGGGGAGCCGGATATCCAGTTCCGCCGGGTAGGCCCCCTTGGCCAGAAGGGTAAAAGAAGCGAAACGACTCGAATGCTTCAGACTGGTGCACAGTCCGGGCCAGAATCCCCGGCCCGCTTCGATCTCGTTGTCGTTGGCCCGGCTGTTATGGTTGGAACCGACCGTGGCCCCCGCGGCCAGATTGCTCTGTCCCTTCACCACCGAAGCGATCAGGAAGCTGTTGTTATGATGCTGCTCGTGGGCCGGGAAAATCAGGTTGTTCAGCACCTCGCAGCAGGAGATGGTCGAATTGTCTCCCAGGAAGGAGTTGATCAGCCGGGCGCCGTATTTCAGGTTCGAGTTGTTCCCCAGGATGAAGCGCACAGCCTTGCAGCCGTAAAAAACATGGCATCCGTAACCGATGATCCCGTTCACCAGCTCCACACCCTCGCCGATCTGGCTCGGCTCGTGCTCCGAGGAGTTGATGGTCAGGTTCTTCAGCTTGTTCGCCCCCTTGACGTAACAATGGTCTCCCATCTTCACATCTTTGAGGATCCGGGAAGTTTTGATGACCGTCTGGTCTCCCACCGAACCGTAGTAGCCCCTCGTCGAATCGAAGCGCCCCTGGGTCATCGCCCCCAGCCGTTCCTGCAGGACCGCATCGTCCCGGTAACGCGCCCAGAGATACGCATCGGCGGTGATCATCCCGTCAAAAGGCATCACCTGCCGCGATCCCGTTTCGTTCATGACATCCAGCCAGACCCGCACCTCCTCCGGCTCGCCGTCCTTGACAATCCCGTTCCCGAACTTAGCGTGGTTCGTCGTATGCATCTCATCCACATTGGAAACGATGCACCGCTCCCCGATGATGTAATGGGCCAGATAGTGCACGTTGTACAGAGCGCAGTCGTCTCCTATATCACACTCGCTGATAAAACAATTGCTGATCCCCACCGGCAGCTTCAAGTCATGATGCTCCAGCACCGCCGGCCGCACCGCTCCGATTCGTACCAGACCGTGAAAACTGCTGTTTTTGATCCGCTTCGGATCGAAATCCCCCCGGACCTTCACATCATCCCAGTTCTCGGCACTGTTCCCGTTCAGAATCAACAGCTCCCGCTCATCCTCGGTCAGCTCCCGCCATCCGCCGTCAGCCGCCTTCGGGTTCTGCCGGTTCCTCACCGAGTACTCATCATCCCCCTCCAGGATGAACTCCCGGGGCACGAAGCCCCTGCCGACCCGTGCCTCCAGATGCAGTTTCACATTATCCACGCGCTCCCCCTTTCCTACATTCCCATATCTACTAACCAATCATTTTAGCAGAAAGTTACCACCCTATAAAGTTTTATTTTCACCATCCCGCCCGCATTGCCGGTCTCTCCCGGGGGGGGCGCCCCCGCGCTTCATAGCCGCCGGTTCGCGGCGCTCATCTTCGCGCATTCCCGAACCTCCTCCGCCGCACCTCGACCGCCCGGTTTCGCCGGCATGGTCCCGCCTTCCAGCCTCAGCCGCGTCCCGGCAGGCCCCGGCACTCTCCCCGGCTCCGCTCCTCCGCTCCGCCGGGTGCCGGGGCGGCTATTCCGCTCCCCCCTCAGCGCGGCATCCATAACAAGAGCGGACCTGCCTTTTTTTTGAATCAGAAATGCATTCAGCGCCCTGTATTATTCATGAGACAGCTTGTATAATAGGAGTGTGAAGATGAAAGACCTGGCCGAGCTTCTGGAAGATGAACTTGCCGAAGCCTTCGAGGTAAAGAACCACAAATCCCTCCACCGCTACGTGGTCCTCCTGACCAGCGGCTACGTGGAGCAGGAGACACACGAACGGCAGTTCAACACCCTGACCAGCAAAATAGATGCGACCCTCGCTGCCATGAAGGAGGGCTTCCGGCGGATGGACGATCGTTTTGAAGCCCTGCAGAAGCAGATGGACGAACGCTTCGAATCCCAGGAGCGCCGTTTCGAAGACATCAATGAGCGCTTTGATGACGTGAACAAACGTTTCGATGACGTAAACAATCGCTTCGAATCCCAGGAGCGCCGTTTCGAAGACATCAATGAGCGCTTTAATGACGTAAACAAACGTTTCGAAGATTCAAACAACCGTTTTGAAGATGTGAACAAACGATTCGAGGACATGAACTGCCGCTTCGATGAAATGAGCAAACGCTTCGACAGTCAGCACAAGCTGATGAGTCTGGGCTTTGCCTCCATGGCGCTGATAATCGCCGCCTTCAATCTGGCCGTCATTCTGACCTGAACACGGTGGTTCCAGAGTCGAACTTTCCTTGACTGCCGTCCCGATCCGAACCTATAATCAGCTATCACAGAACAAGGATACACGCATGTTAAACGGAACCACCCTAAGGGGAGTCTTCCCCGCCATCATCACTCCCTTTACCGAAAAAGATACGGTCGATCTGAAGGGACTCGAACAGATTGCCGAATTTCTCATACAGAACGGCGTCCACGCCATCATGGCCAACGGCGGGACCGGCGAGTTCTGCCACCTCCTGCGGGAGGAAAAGCGGGACGTCATCGCGGCCCTTTCCAGCTGTTCCGCCGGCCGGATCCCCATCATCGCAGGCACATCCGCCTGCAGCACCCGGGAGACCATCCTCCTCAGTCAGGAAGCCGAAGCCGCCGGAGCTGCCGCGGTCATCGCCACCCCGCCCTACTATTTCAAGCTCCCCGAACAGGCAATCATCGAACACTACGAAGCAGTGGCTCGGGAAATCTCCATCCCCCTGGTGGTCTACAACAATCCGCTGTACACCGGGAATGAACTCTCCCCCGCCGCCATCGTGCATCTCCTATCGGTGAACAACATCATCGGACTCAAACAGAGCAGCAGCGACATGGGCCAGCTCGTGGACATACTCAGGCTCGCCCCGGCCGGACAATCCATCTGCACCGGTATCGACAGCCAGTTCTATCCCGCCCTCTCCGTCGGCGCCGTCGGGATCTACTCCACCGCCGCCGCGGTCATTCCGGCCCAGATGGTCGAGCTTTACACGCTTTTTCAGGAGAAAAAACACAATGAAGCCCGGGACCTGCACATGAAGCTCCAGCGCCTGAATACCTACTTCGAATACGACCCCGGCTATGTCGCTCCGTGCAAGGAAGCCCTCCGGCTCCTCGGACTGCCGGCCGGTCCCGTACGGGCCCCGCTTCCGGAACTCTCGGACTCTGAAAAAGCCCTCATCCGGAAAGCCCTCGAGCAGCTCGGACTTTTGTAGGAACCCTGCGGTTTACAGAAGGAAATCAAGATAGTTGTTCTATTCGCAAAGGTATCCGAACCGGAACACTAATTTTGAGGATTCACACTCCTCATTCTCTGAATAACTGCCGTCTATTCCTCTATTTCCACTATCCGCCGCCGCAGGATCTCTCTCAGAACCTCATCGGGAACCGGCTTATCGATGGTAAACCGCAGGGTCGCGCCGCTTATCCTGACCCGGCCGTGCAGCTCTTCTTTCATCGCCTTCATCAGTGCAGGACTCATGGTATGGAGGGAACAGTGATTCTCGCTCACAGAAAGCCCCACCAGGTCTTTTCCCAGGCGGAAAATCGGAATGCCGTAACTGACCCGTTCGGTGACATCGGGGGCCATATCATGAATCAGCCGCCGCATCCGGTTCAGCTCCGCCCTCACCGGTTCGTCAAAGGCATCTAAATACACATCGACCTCCTCCGGCGCCTGGCGTGAAGGATTCTTCTCGGCCATCTCCCCCTCCTTTTACTCTCGCATTCAAATCCCGTACCTGAAGCATAATCCATTCATGGTTCCAGGGCCACGTTATGTGAAATAAATTCAGCGTCATATTTTATTCATTCAATTTCAGCACCTACGTGCTGTTCTGGAGAAAACAGCTTGCTTTTCAAAAATCACAATATTGCATAAAGGAGCAAAAATGAAAGCAAAACTGAATGTATCTATCCGCGGCGACGGCCAGGGTCATCTCCTGGTCCAGACTCCCTATTGCCCGGATATAGTCAAACAGATCAGAAGCGTTCCGGATAGAATCTGGGACCCGAACCATCAGGCCTGGCTGATTCCGGACACCCGGGAACACCTGGATGCTCTTCTTGCCGGACTTTTTCGGACAGGAATGTTTACCTCTCCAAACCAAGGGCCCGACAAGTCCCCGCCGATCAAGGGAAAAAACCAGGAAACACCTTCCCCCGATAAAGCTGATGAAATCCGGCTGGGTATCGACAAGGTGAGACGCCACCTCAGACTGAACGGCTATAGCCGTCACACGGTGCAGGCTTATACAAATCAGCTCGGGCAGTTCTTCCGCCGAACCGGTGCAGAACCCACGACGGTCCGCCGGGAAACCATTCTGCTCTACCTCGAAGAGATCGCCGGCAGCATCGGCCTGTCCCGGTCCATGGCAGCTCAGTGTATCGGCGCGCTGAAGCATTTCTACCGGATCAACTACCCGGGGATTGTTCCAAACCCCGCCGATTCAATCAAACCCCCGCGGCGGGGAAAGCATTTCCCTGATATCCTTTCAAAGGCCGAAGTCCGCTCCCTCATCGACAGCATCAGAAATATCAAACACCGCATGCTGATCAGTCTAACCTATTCATGCGGTCTCAGAGTCAGTGAGGCTGTCCATCTGAAGGTAAAGGATCTCGACTTCAAGCGGGGCCTTGTTCATATCCGCTCCGGCAAGGGCGACAAAGACCGCTACGTCATGCTCTCCCCGAGCCTGAAAGCTCTCTATGACCAGTACCGGCGGGAAGTCATGGTCCACTCCTGGCTCTTTCCGGGCAGAAGCCCTTCGGATCACATCTCCGTGCGAACCGCCCAGGCTGTCTTCAACAGTGCCCGTGACCACGCAGAAATCCGCAAACACGTAAGCATCCACTCACTGCGGCACTCCTTCGCCACGCATCTGCTGGAAGAAGGCACTGACCTTCGGTACATACAGGAACTCCTCGGCCACAGCAGCACCCGAACCACCGAAATCTACACCCATGTAAGCCGCCTGGACATTCAAAACATTCACAGTCCCTTCGATACTTTATTTGACAGAAAAGAGAAGGAGGAGGATAATTGATAAGGCTCCCGGGGTGGTTATTCATATGAATTTCGTGTGTTGTTCGACTTTTTGTCACACCGGTTCGAGGATGGAGAATATGCTTGCCACCGTTGCGGTTATACAAAAATAGTGTGGAGGGATAAGTACTAGTTAGGTGAAATGAACGATTTGACATTATCGTGTCTCGCCATCCATGGCTCGACGAAAATGAAAAACAGCTTAGCTGAAGAATTGTATATTGATAGGGGGTGACATAGGCGAACTTGCTGATCGTAATATAACAGTCTTGCAACAGTATGTCGTCTATTCTCTTAATTGGTAATATAGAGCGTTATATAGGTTAAGAATCCTTTGGTAGCTCAAAAAGATCGTGGACACTGCAGTTCAGTGTATGAGCTAGTTTTAGCGCAAGAACGGTGGATGGAACAAAAACATGATTTTCCACTGTATTGATTGTCTTTCGGGAGACTCCGACTAATTCAGCCAGCTGCGACTGGGTGAAACCGGCAGCCTTGCGATACTCAGTCAGATGAGTTACGAGTTTCATACCATCCCTTTAGTCCGGTAATCCCCATGAAAAGACAATAGGAGCCTCCGGTAAATGCACCCATTGCCGGGAATGCGGCTTCGACAGGAACCCACCCGCGAGTAAGCAGCAACCAGAACACCAGATACACAACACAGGCCACAGTAAAGCCGAATTTGTACGCCCTGTTTGAGTCGTGCTCTGTGCCTTCATCCCAAGCACGTTCAGAGCTTTTCTTTCCAGCGACCGCACCTGTGACTATAAAAAAAATGCCCAGGAAAGCACCGAGAACTGCAAGGATAAAGCCTAAAGGAGCAAAGATCTTCGGCAAGAACAGGGTAAGTATTCCATAGATCCAGAATACGATACCGAAGCTCCCCATGGCCGCATTCCACAAGAATGTTAGTTTTGGAGCAGAAATCACACTTGCCTCCTAAAAAAATGTAACTTATACGTGACATTATCATAAAATTACAGTATTGTATAGTAACGCAAAGGTTACATTTAGCATATTAAAGAACGGAGGATCAACGGCATGAGTAATTATACTATTTCA
>Ga0272441_10000859_pt1 | contig 66748 bp, 50 predicted proteins | sample SSMProp6N_FD_193582 | JGI IMG/M metagenome (GOLD analysis project Ga0272441, IMG submission 193582) | Marine sediment archaeal communities from Little Sippewissett salt marsh, Falmouth, MA, United States - SSM-Prop-6N | ecosystem: Environmental > Aquatic > Marine > Wetlands > Sediment ... | reverse complement strand
GACGGGGTGGTGGACACGGGCGAGACCTGCGACAACGGGGTGGACAACTCCAACGTGCTGCCCGACGCCTGCCGCGGGGACTGCCACCCGGCCCGGTGCGGCGATGCGGTGGCCGATACGAATGAGGTCTGCGATGGGTCGGACCTGGCCGGCGCGACCTGCCAGAGCCAGGGGTTCTCGGCAGGGCACCTGGGCTGCTCCCCGGTGACCTGCACCTACGACACGTCCCGCTGCGAGCCTTGAGCGTGACGATACCTAGGCTCGAGTTTCGCACTTTTTTCTGCTGCGAACGGCCGAAATCGCACCTGGCGGCGTTGCTCGTCGAATTTTGTGCTCGACGTAGGTCGACTACGCCTCCGCAAAATCCTCCTCGCGCCTTGCCAGCCACGATTTCTGCTCGTTCTCGCGACGAAAAAAGTGCGAAACTCGAGCCTAGCTGCTCCTTACCCATCCCGCCTTCCAGCAACCTGAGGACGATGGTCTGGCTCGTCTTCGCACTGGCAGGGCGCATACCCAATATGGGACTTATCCAAGGGTCGCGCTGACTGAATCGTTGAGATTTTCTGCCGGCGGCGGACGCAGCTGGTGCAATTATTTCATCCCACCGATTTCTTCGATACGTCACCATTCTTGCCCTTCTGCAGCTTCTTGAGACGCTGTACTACGTTCGCACCCCGACGTTGGCCGCTCCACCCGACGATTCGCGTGGAGTGCTCAGCACTTGGGCCGATGCGTCGCTCAAATCGCTGGTTTGGTGACATTGCCCCTGAAGTGGTCCGGCACTCAGCGTCGTATGTCGCTCCGAACGGTGGAATCGCGACGCATCGCCTGAACTGCTCGCCACTAGGGTCGATACGTCGCCTTCGGCCCGAGCGTCTGATGAAGTCGCGAGCGCTCGGGCGTGCCCGATTTCTTTCTGAAACCAAAAAAACCGGCACGCCCTGACGCCAGCGGCTTCGCCGACGTGCACGCCAGCGCCCCACGCTTGACGTCTCAACGCTTGTCAGAAGGATGAGCGTCGCGCAGCGATTCACCGCTGAGAGGGGCTAAGGAGCCCAAGTACGCGAAATCCCGGCGAACCGGATCCGGTGACAGGTCCCTCGGGGGATCGGCACCCCACTGGCACCGTTGATTGGCGCCGACTCCACTCTGGGGTATTGTACCTGGGGTCCCCCTGAGATGAAAAATATCCAAACAAAGCGCGCGCGATGGGTCACGGTGGCTGCCTTGGTTGTAGCGGTGGTGGTCGGGGCGGCGTCGTGCAGGTCTTGTCGGCATGGACCGACGGCGCGGCCCGCCGATGAGCTGGTGGTGCACATGGGGCACGAGCCGCCGCACCTGAACCCGCTGATCCAGGAGGGCGGGTGGCTCTGGCGGATCACGGTGAACAACGTGTTCGAGGGGCTGGTGCGGCGTCACCCCCGGACCTACGCGTTTTTGCCGAGCCTGGCGACGAAGTGGCGCTTTTCGCCCGACGGCAAGGTGCTGACGTTCACGCTGCGCAAGGGGGTGCGGTTTCACGACGGCCGGCCCTTTGGGGCCGACGATGTGCTCTTCGTGTTCGACCGGCTCATGGACAAGAGCCAGCCCACGGGGGCGACTCGGTCGGACTTCGCCGAGCTGCGCAAGTGGGAGAAGGTGGGGGCGGGTCGGTCGGGGGCGGGTCGGTCGGGGGCGGGTCGGTCGGGGGCGGGTCGGTGGGGGGCGGGTCGGTCGGGGGCGGGTCGGTCGGGGGCCCAGCGGGTGCGGCTGACCTTTGCCAAGCCGGGGTTCAAGGTGCTCGACAGCCTGTCCCACCTGTCCATCCTGCCCAAGCACGTCTACGGGAAGGGGCTGCTGCGCAACCACCCGGCCAACCAGCGGCCCGTGGGCACCGGGCCCTTCCGGTTCGATCGGTGGGACAAGGGCGCCTTCATCCGCCTGCGCCGGTTCGAGGGGTACTGGGGGGCCAGGCCGGCCCTGCGGCGGGTGACCTACCGCCTGGTGAAGAGCCGGGAGAAGGCCTTCGAGCTGCTCAAGAAGGGCGCCTTCGACCTGATGCCCCGGGTCCTGCCCCAGCACGCCTGCGGGGCCGGGGCGCCGGTGACCGACAAGCGCATCGCCGACCGGTACCGGATGGTCGTCTACTACCCGGTGCAGTTCTATACGGTGATCTTCAACCACAGAAACCCGCTGTTTCAGGACGTGCGGGTGCGGCGGGCCCTGTCCATGCTCGTGGACCGGAAGCTCATCGCCAAGAAGATCTTCTGCGGGCGGGCGCGTCCCATATCAGGGCCCTACTGGCGGGAGCGGCCGGGCTACGATCCGTCCGTCAAGCCCCGGCGCTTCGATCCCCGTGGCGCGGCGAAGCTGCTGGCAGAGGCCGGGTGGACCGACACCAACGGCGACGGGGTGCTGGACAAGGGCGGCCGGGACCTCGCCTTCACCTACCTGCGCTTCTCCGAGTCCTCGGTCCAGCGCCGGCTGGTGCCCATCCTGCGGGAGGAGCTCCGCAAGGCCGGGCTCAAGGTGGGCGTGGAGACGATCAGCTTCACCGCGGCCCTGGCGCGGATGCGCCAGCACAAGTTCGACGTCACCGATCTGAACTGGATGTACTACTACGAGCAGGATCTCTTCCAGATCTACCACTCCAGCGGCTGCCACGGCGGCTCCAACTACGGCTGCTACTCCAACCCCGAGGCCGACCGGCTCCTGGTGAAGATCCGCGCGACCCTCGACGACAAGAACCGCGCGGCCCTGGAGCGTCGGCTGCACCGCCTGGTCTTTGCTGATCTGCCGGGGATGTTCCTGTTCAACGTGGCCAACGTGTCCATGGTGAGCCGCCGGTTCGACGGGGTGACGCCGTCGGCGGAGTGGTTCCAGATGCGGGACGTGCGGCCGGCCCGGCGGGGAGGCAAGTAGGTGGCGGCCGGCCCCCGCGGGCGGTTCGGGCGGGGCGGTGTCCTCGCGCGGCTGGTGCTGCGGCGGTTCCTGCTGGCCATCCCCACCCTTTTTGGCATCTCCCTGGTGACCTTTGCCCTGGTGAACCTGGCGCCGGGGGAGACTACGGGGGGCTCGGGGGGCGCGGGCCTGCGCTCCACGGCGGTGACCCGGGAGGCGGCGGAGAACGTGCGGCGCACCTACGGCCTGGACCTGCCTGTGTTTCTGAACTTCGATGTGTCCGACCGGGGCAAGCGCGTCAGGCGGTCGTTGCGCGACCTGGACCAGCCGGCCACCTCGGCCCTGGCCGAGCGGCGGCTCGTCGCCGCCACGACCCTCGCGCTGGATGAGGTGGTGGCGGCCCTGGTCCGGGCCGAGCCATCCAAGCGCAGGGTGCTGCGGCGAATCCTGGCGCAGATCCTCTTGGTCATTGGGGAGCCCGGCGGTCGGGCGGTGGCCCAGGGGCCCGTCGACGCGATGCAGCGGTGGTGGCAGGGCCGGCGCGGGACCTTCCGTCCCGCGGTCGTCCGTGCCGCGGTCCAGCGCCTGGCGGCCGGGGAGCCCGGTGCCGACCGGGCGGTGCGGCGGATCCATCGGCGGGCCGTTCCAGACCTCATCGCGCGCCTCTTCGCCACGGACGTTCCTGGGGAGCGGGCGCGGCTCACCCAGGCGCTCTCCGACATCACCGGCCACGTGGTCCTCTACGATCCGCGCGCCCCGCGGGCCGAGCGGCGCTCCGTCCTGGGTCAGTGGCGGGACTGGTGGCGCGCCGAGGAGACCGTGCACCGGGACCTGTCGGGCTGGGAGCGGTTCCTGGGCACCTTCACGCGCACCCGGTACGGGCGATGGCTTGGTCGCCTCTCACGCGGGGACTTTGGCGAGTCGGTGTACTTCAAGCAGCGCGCGGCGGACATCATCGCCGAGCGGCTGCCGGTGACCCTGGCGCTGAACCTGGCGGCGCTGGTGCTGGCCTACCTCCTGTCGGTGCCCCTGGGGGTGTGGTCGGCGGTGAACCGCGGCCGGTGGTTGGACCGCGCCGTGACCACCGGGCTCTTCGTGCTGTACTCGCTGCCCACCTTCTGGGTGGCGCTCATGGTGATCATCTTCCTGGGGGGCATCGAGGGGCCCGACCTCTTTCCCACGTCGGGGCTGTACTCTTTTCGGCCCCAGGACTACCCCGCGGGCAGCTCGCTGCTGGATCTGCTGTGGCACTCGGTCCTGCCCGTCTTCTGCCTGAGCTACGCCGCCCTGGCCGTGGTGTCGCGATACCAGCGGGCGGGCATGGTGGAGGTGCTGGACCAGGACTACATCCGCACGGCCAGGGCCAAGGGGCTCGGCGAGACCCGGGTGGTGTGGAAGCACGGGCTGCGCAACGGCATCATCCCCCTGGTGAACCTGCTGGGGTTGCAGATCCCGTACCTCCTGTCGGGCTCGGTGATCGTCGAGACCATCTTCGACATCCCGGGGCTGGGCTCGTTGACGCTGCTGGCGATCCAGCAGCGGGACACCAACGTGCTCATGGGGGTCATCTCCATCACGGCCCTGGTCACCATGGCCGGGCTGCTCCTGGCGGATCTGCTCATGGTCTGGGCCGATCCGCGCATCTCGCTGGAGCGGTCGTCGGAGGCGGGGTCATGAGCAAGTCTGGCTGGGCCTCGGTGTTCGGGCGTCTGCGCCGCCAGCGGCTGACCATGGCGGCCACGGGCCTGGTGGCGCTGCTTTTGGCCACGGCCCTGGGCGCGGACTGCCTGGCGTCGGACCTGCCCATCGTCCTGTCGTACAAGGGCGACCTGCACATCCTGCCGAACCTCCGGAGGCCGGGCGGGCTCCGGCACCATGACAACCACACCCTGCGCCGGGACCTGGCCTCCACCGGGAGCGGCTGGGCCGTCTATCCGCTCATCCCCTATGGCCCCAACCAGACCCAGCCGGGCGGCGCGCTGGATCTCAACGCCCGGCCCGGGTCCGGGGAGCACCTGCTGGGCACCGACGACGTGGGCCGGGACGTGGCGGCCCAGCTGGTGCACGGGGCGCGGGTGGCGCTGCTGGTGGGGTTTGTGGCGGTGCTGATCTACGTGGTCATCGGGCTGGTGCTCGGGGCCCTGGCCGGGTACCTGCGCGGTCCGGTGGACCACCTGGTGAGCTGGGGCGTGGCGGTGATGCTGACCTTCCCGACGTTCCTGCTGATCCTGGTGATCCAGGGGCTGGTTTCGGCGCAGTCGCTCTGGGGGGTGATGGTCGTCATCGGGCTCACGGGTTGGGCCGGGGTGTCGCGGCTCGTGCGGGGAGAGGTGCTGCGGATCCGGGCCTTGCCCTACGTGGAGGCCGCCCGGGGGCTCGGGGCGTCCCACGTGCGGATCCTGGTGCACCACGTCCTGCCCAACGCGCTGGGGCCCGTGGCCGTGGCCGCCACCTTTGGCATGGCGTCGGCGATCCTCGTGGAGACCGGGCTGTCCTTTCTGGGCTTCGGTCCGGACGCGCCGAGCTGGGGGCGGCTCATCGCGGCGGCCCAGGTAAACCGCACCTCCTGGTGGCTCACCGTGTTCCCGGGGCTGGCGATCTTTGTTACAGTGCTGTCGTACAATTTTCTGGCCGAAGGGCTGCAAGACGCCTTGGATCCGCACCATCGAGCGCGGCTGCCGCGAGACTGGACCGACTGAGAGACATGCTCGGCTATCCCAAACGCTTCAGCGCGGTGAGCGGCGCGCGGATCGCGCACTACAACCAGGGCCAGGGCAACGGCCCCTGCCTGGTGCTGGTACACGGCCTGCCTACCTCCAGCTTTCTGTGGCGTGACGTCATCGCGGCCCTGCGCCGCCGCTACCACATCATCGCGCCGGATCTGCTGGGCCTGGGCGACTCCTCGGGCGCCATGGACGCCGACCACAGCCTCCACGGCCAGGCCCGGCTGGTGGAGGGACTGCTGGACCGGTACAAGGTCGAGGACGTGGTGGTGGTGGGGCATGACATCGGCGGGGCCGTGGCTCAGCTCCTCGCCCTCGGCATGTCTCGGCGGGTGCGTGGGCTGGTCCTGGTGTCCTCTGCGGCCTACGACAACTGGCCCGTGGCCGTGATCCGCAAGCTCCAACGCATCGCCGCCTGGCGGCCCGTGTGGCACGCCGCCGTGCGGGCGGGGATGACCCGCTCCCTGGGCTTCGCCGACTCGGGCTTCCGGCGGGGCGTGAAGTTTCCCGGCAGCATCGACGCCCAGACCATCGAGGAGTACCTGCGGCCTCACCGGCTGAGCGTCTCTTCGAGGGACCACCTGCGCATGCTGCTGCTGGCCCTGGACAACGACGAGACCCGGCGCGCCGCTCACAAGCTCAACCGGCTCGACCTTCCGGCCCTGGTGGTCTGGGGCGCCGACGACGCCTTCCTCCCGGTGACCTGGGCCCGCCGCCTCTCCGCCGACCTGCGGGGTGCGGCGCTGCACGTGCTCAACAGCTGCGGACACTTCGTGCCCGAGGAGCGCGCCGGTGAGCTCGCCGGGCTCATCGACACCTTTGCCCGCCGTGCCTTCGACCGCGCCCCGACCCGACACGATCCGGGTCAGCCCCGTTTTGGTACGGCGTAGCCCGGAGCGGACTTCCGGTACTAGTCCGGGTAGCCGGCGAGGATCTCCAGGGCGGCGACCACCTCGCCGTAGAGGTCGAAATCGCCGTAGACGAGTCGCTCGGCGGACAGGGCGTCTTCCAAGAGCTGCAGCCCATCCTCGGTCTCGTGCATCTGCGTGAGGATCGTGGTGAGGTCCTTCGCGAGGGCTGGCGGGAGCTGGGGCGAGTGGCTCAGGTTGTCGCCGGGGATGGGGCCCGCGAAGGCCAGGGGGCGTAGCTCGTCGGCTCGGTCGGGCAGCAGATCGTTCCACCCCGCCGAGAGGAGCTCCCCGTCGGGGCCCCGGGTGGCAAAGGTGCCGCCGAAGTCTGCCCAGCCGTTGGCCACGGCCTCGATGACCGCGCGGTGGGAGCCGTGGAAGTGCTGGCGCCCCAGCACCGGGCCACCCAGGCGGCGTAGGATCTCGGCGTAGGCGAACAGGTAGCCCGATGTGGAGTGGCGGTCCACCCAGGCCGCCGAGGCGCCGCGCAGATCCTCCACGGTCTGCAGGGACGAGCCCGCGCGCACGATCAGGGCCGCCTCGAAGGTCAGCTGACCATGGCGTTGCATGATGCCCACCATCCCGCCGCCCTGCTGGTAGATCTCCACGAAGGTCTGGGGAGGGGTCCACGCGAAGTCCACCTCACCCCTGGCGAGACAGTCGGTGAGCGTCTGGTAGTCGCCGAAGACCGTGGTGTGCACCTCCCTGTCCAGCCGGAGCTCCAGGTGGCGACAGAGCCGATCTCCCATGCGCCGGGCCACGTCGCTCGACAGCGCCGGGCTCATGCCGAAGCGCAGGGGCCTCTTCTTGCGCGGGGGGGCCACCGTGGCGTCGGTCTGGTCCGTGACGTGGGGCGGCAGGGCGCCCATCTGCCCCAGGCTGGCCGTTGAGGGCAGCCGGCCGTAGCCCTCTATGAAACTCGGCTGTCCGAAGAGGCTCGACACGAAGTCGCGGTGGTGATCGGCGTCGTCCACGTCTCGCGGCACGGCCTCTTCGAGGGCGGCGTGGAATTCCCCGGCCGTGGGGAACCGCTCCCAGAACCGCGGGTGCACGGCCCGATCGGCCACCGCGGCCAGTGGCTCGGGGCAGTCCGGGCGCTGCGCCAGCAGCGGCGGCAGGGTGCGCTGATCCGAGTCCCTCAGCTGCGCGGCGGTGAGGTCCTTCCACGCGGGCGCCCCCACCAGGGATTCGTAGAGCATCACGCCGGCGGAGTACACGTCCGTGGCCTGGAGCTGAGGCGCTCCGGCCAGCACGTCCGGCGGCAGGTACCGCGGCTTGCCCGCCACCACGCCCTTGTCGTGCAGCTCGCGTGCCAGCCCGGCGATGCCGAAGTCCGTCAGCTTGATCCGCCCGTCGTAAGAGAGCATCACGTTGGAGGGCGTCACGTCGCCGTGGATCAGGTCGAGGGGATGGCCCTCGGGGTCCTTCAGCCCGTGCACGTACTCCAGGGCGTCGAGCACCGTGCGCAGCACATGCGCCACCACCGCTGGCGCCAGCGGCTGGCCGCCGCGGGTGTGGATGTGGTTCAGCACGTGATCCAGGCTGAACCCACGCACGAACTCCATGGCCACGTAGCGCCGCCCCTCGGACTCGCCGTAGTCCAGGATCTGCACCACGTTGTCGTGGTCCAGGTGCACCCCGATGAAGGCCTCCCGCTGGAGGCTCGACAGGTGCTTTTTCGTGGTCTCACCAGTGGGGGTGAGGATCTTCAGCGCCACCAGCTTCTCGAAGCCCCCCGGTCCCATCGCCTTGGCCAGGTGCACCTCTCCCATGCCGCCGCTGCCCAGGAGTCGCACGAGCTTGTAACGGCCGAGGCGCGGTTCGTCGGGTGGTGCCGTCATGGGTCCAGTATACCTGCTACTTCGTTTCGTCCTTGTCTGCGTTGCTCGCGCCGTTCTTTTTCTTGGCGTGGGAGCGGTCCTTGCGCACCCTCTTCACCTCGGCGTTGCGCAGCTCCGGGTCGAAGTCCGGCCACCTCGCGTCCGCCAGGTCCAGCTCGTCCCGATTGACCGCCGCCAGGGTTTTGCGTCGCCGCCGGGCCACGTCCTTGAGCGCGCGCACCAGGTTCGGGTGCTTCTCGTAGACCTGCAGGTACTCCTCCCGTCGCAGCAGCAGGATCCACGACCGCGCCGTCGTGCGTGCCGTGAAGTTGGCCGGCCTGCCGTCGATGAGCGACTCCATGCCGAAGCCGCCGCCGGGATCCAGAAGCATCTTCACCATGCGGCCGTCGGTGTTCCTGTGGCTCATCTCCAGGGTGCCCGACATGAGCAGGCACAGGGTCTTGGACGGCGTGCCCTGCTCTACGATGATCTCGTCGTCGGCCACCTCGAGGATCTCGAACCGGTGGCAGATTTCGTCCCGCTCCTGCCGATCGAAGAGCCTGAAGAAGCCCGTGCGCCGGAGCATGTTGTCCAGCACGCGCTCCTCCACCACGCGCAGCATGGCGTAGAGGGAGGCGGGGTGGTCCGTGAGCAGGTCCTCGGCCTGGGCGCGGTCGAGCGCCTGAAGCTCCGCCTCCTGGGTCACCTCCACGGTGGTCTTCATGCCCACGGTGCCCACAAAGGACTGCTCGCCGATGACGGCCCCGGGACCGAGGCGGGCGATCTCCAGGGGCGGGTCGTGGATCGACAGGACCCGCACTTCACCGCTGAGGATTGAGTAGAGGGAATCACCGCCGCTGCCCGACCTGGCCACGGCGTCGCCCACCCCTACCCGGAGTCGGCGGGAGGGCGGCGCGTGTTTGGCCAGCAGGTCCGCCGAGAGCCCCTCGAAGAGCAGGCTTCGCTTGAGGACCTCGGTGATGCGCTCGTCGGGCGACCCGGCGGCCGCGTCCACCTTGGCCAGGTCTTCGGCGGAGATGCCGTAGGTGATCCCGGATCGCAGACCTGACAGCAGCATTGACGGGTCACGCCGGGACAGAACCATGAAGGTCTCTGCCGGGGCGGCATTGACCGTGGGGGCGGTGGCCGGCTTTGGCTTTGGCTTCGGCTTGCGTTTGCCGTCCGGGCCGATCTCGTCCCAGTAGGACACGGGCGGTGGCGGCGGTGCCGCGCCCACGGTGGACTTCTTGTGGGCGAAGACGTGCGGAGCCGATGCGCTCGCGGCATACTGCTCGAGGTCCAGCTCTGCGGTGGGATCCTGCTGGAAGTCCGACGCCTGCTTGCGCTGGATGGGTCTCAGGGGCGACAGGGGCCTGGGCAGCGGGGTCACGTCGAGCTCGGCGTAGTCCTGGTCCTGCACGGGGACGACATCGCCTACCTTCACCCGGCTGTTGTTGGCCGCCCGAGACACCACGCTGCCCGATGGGGCGCCGGCATTTTCGGGCTTGCCCGGTTGCTCCGCCTGGGCGGCATCCTTGATTCTGGCCGCCAGGACCTTGAGCAGTCGTCGGGCGCCCTCGATCTCGGCGCCGCTGCTCACGGCCTTTTTGCAGGCCGCCAGGGCGTGGCGGTCCTGACCGATCTTGACGTAGATTTCCGCCGCTTTGAAGTAGGTGGCGCCGGACCCCACGCCGTCGCCGACGTTCTTTTGGAGGCTGGCCAGCTCGCACCAGAGGTCGGGGTAGCCAGGGTCCTTTGTCAAGGCGGTTTCGTAGAGCTTGAGTGTCTGCGCCAGCTTGTTCTTGGACAGGAGCTTGCGCGCTTTTTCTCTCAGCTTTTCGACGTCGATGGTCATTGGCTCAGGATGTTCCGCGTGTAATCTATAGTACGAAACTAAGAATGATTCTACGCGCTGCGCCGCGCGCTCTCAAGTGAAAAACGCAGTGCTTTTGAAAAGTTGTGTTCGTTGTTGTGGGTGCGTCACGCCGCTGGCCGTGATTTCGCGGTGTGGTGGCGTGCACTACACACTACGTCGTGGTTGACCCGGCGGACACACCGGGCGATCCGGATCCTCGGTGGCGTGTCTGGGGCCGCCCCGCAGACATGTGCACTTCTACTTGACATTACAGTCATTTCATAAATATTGACTGGTCTCGTCTCAATGAGGCCCTTTGACGGCCGAGGATCAGGCGACGGGACAGGCAGGGGACGAGCCAAGGGATAGGATAGTCCGTGAAAGCCATCTACTACGCCATGAACCCCGACCATCCGCAGCCGCGGAAGATCCAGCAGGTGGCCGCGCAGCTGGAGAACGGCGCGGTGATCGCCTATCCCACGGATACGGTCTACGGCTTTGGTTGCGATCTCACGAACCGCAAGGCCATCGATCGCATCTACCGGCTCAAGAACATGAGCCCCAAGCATCTGCTGAGCTTCGTGTGCCCCGACCTGAGCGAGATCGCCCGGTACGCCCAGGTAGGAGACACGGCCTACCGAATCCTGCGACGCATCCTCCCTGGGCCTTACACCGTGGTGCTCGAAGCCACCCGTGAGGTCCCCAAGAAGCTGCTGCAGAAGCGAAAGACGGTGGGCATCCGCGTGCCCGATTGTCCGGTCGCCCTCGACCTGGTGCGAGCCCTCGGCCGCCCCATCATCTCGTCGTCGGTCAAGGACGGAGACGGCGACCCCATGCAGGACGCCGAGGACATTCGGGACCGCTACTCCCGCCAGGTCGACGCCATCCTGGACGGCGGCTTCATCATGGCCGAGCCTTCCACCGTGATCAGCCTGGTGGACGACGAGCTCGAGGTCATTCGAGAGGGCAAGGGAACCCTGGAAGGTATCCTCTAGCCTTGGACAGGCTTCCGCTCGCGTCCCACGATGTACTGCTCCATGGAGCCCGATCGGGTGGAGTCGGGTTTGATCATCTTGACCCTGCGGTATCGTGACCTCACCTGGGTCAGGAGCTCGTCGAAGCCGTGGCCCACGAAGACCTTGGCCAAAAAGGCGCTGTCTGGGGCGCCCGCCGCGTCGGCCAGGGCCAGGGCGCGGTCCACCAGGGCGACGGACCGGGCCACGTCCGTGAAGCGGATGCCCGTGGTGTCGGGCGCCATGTCCGAGATCACCGCGTCGAAGGCCTCGAGATCGCCCAGCACCGTGGCCGGGTCGACCTCGAAGACATCGCCGCGCAGGATGCGAACGTGGGCGGGCAGGGCGATCTCCACCGCGTTGCGGTCGATGCCCACCACGGCGCCGCCCGGGCCCACGCGCTCGGCGCAGTACTGGGTCCAGGAGCCGGGCCAACAACCCAGGTCCACCACGCGCCCGCCGGTCTGGATCAGCCCGAACCGCTTGTCGATCTCGGCGAGCTTGTAGACGGCGCGGCTGGCGTACCGTTCCTTCTTGGCGCGCTTGTAGAACTGGTCGTGACGCTTTCGCTTGTCACGCAGCCGGGACATTGTTCTTGGGGGACTGGGGGCGGAGGGCCGTCATCAGGCCGAGGCGTGGTCCGGCAGCGGCTTCTTGTTGGCGTACTTCATCACCACGTAGCCGTTCTTGGCGCTGGGGATGCCGCCGCGCACCAGCAGCAGGTTGTCGTCGGGACGCACGCTGACCACCTTGATGTTCTGGGTGGTGACCTTGCGGTTGCCCATCTGGCCGGGCATCTTCTTGCCCCTGACCACGCGGCCGGGGGTCAGGCGGCAGCCGATGGACCCGCCGTGGCGGTAGAACTCGTGGACGCCGTGGGATTTCTTGCCGCCGCGGAAGTTGTACTTCTTCATCACGCCCTGGAAGCCCTTGCCCGTGGTGACGCCGATCACGTCGATGATGTCGCCGTCGGCGAAGACCTCGTCGACCTTGATCTCCTGGCCCACCTCGAACTTGTCCACGGCCTCCGGGGCGAGGCGGATCTCTCTGACGAACCGCTTGGGATCCGTGTCGGCCTTCTCGAACCGGCCCATGTCCGGGCGGTTCATGCGGCTCGTCTTCTGGTCGTCGAAGCCCAACTGGATCGCTGCGTAGCCGTCCTTGTCCAGCGTGCGCTTGGCCAGCACCACGCAGGGACCGGTGGCCACGACCGTCACCGGCACCCGAAGACCATCGTCAGTGAAGATCTGGGTCATGCCGACCTTCTTACCCAAGAGACCCATTTTAGACATCGCTACCTTCTCCATAGACCGTGGGGCCAACCAATGGACCGGGGGCCCAAAGCGGACTGGTGTATAGGTGAATTCGCGGCCGGTGTCAAGCAGTTATGCCGCCCAGCGGTTGGATCGCCGCCCCTTGGGCGCGGCCACGGCCCGGTTGAGACGAATCCATGTGATATCGATCGGTTGGCCTGGTTCCAGGCGCTTCTTCCGTCGGGGTTTCCGGGTCGCCGCCCCCCTCCCACGCTTGACCACCGAAGGGAAAGCGGTTTTGTTGTGCGTATGGACACCGCGCGAAAGGCGCCATTCGTGGCGCTGGCCCTGGCGCTCTTTCTGGCCGGCACCACCGGCTGCAAGCGCCGGACCTCCGCGGCGCCTGGTGGGCTCGACAGAATTGCGGGCGACGCGATCGCGGACCAGGCACCCGGCTCGGTGCCCGGCGTCACCGTGGAGGGTGTCGGCGTGGTGCGGGTGGGGCAGCCGCTGGATCTGTCCCGGCTGCGGACCGATGGGCCGGACCGGTATCGTCGCTGGGGGCGACACGAGCAACGGGGGCGGGTGCGCTTCAGTCGGGCCTATCCCATCAGCGGTGTCTTCGGCAACCGGATCCGGCCCACGTACATCTATCTGCGGGAGGAGATCTGGACCCAACAGGGGCGGGTGGTGCACGTGGGCCAGGGCTACACCGCGGTGAAGCAGCAGTGCACGCCGGGGATGCGGGCGGCCCATGGGCGGCTGTCGGCGATGGTGCGGGCGTGCATGGTCGAGGGCGCCTTCGTGGTGCGGGACGAGGGGCGGATCCCGGGGCTGGTACATTACCTGTGCGAGCGCGGGCCAGTGGCCCTGATGATCGACATCCTGCCCAGGGTCGAGGCTTTCACCGACGAGCGTGACACCCGACCGGGGCGTTTTTCGGTCAGCCTCTTCTGGAAGGACGAAGTCAAGGATTGGCTGCGACATCGCTTCGCCCGGGGCCGGCCGTCGGATGCGCGGGCTTTCTTCACCGAGCTCGAGCCCCTGACCCGCCACCTGGCGGGCTGCAAGACCGCTGGGAATTGATCCACAGCGAGCCGCGTTGTGGGTACGATCGGATACGTGAAATGACCTATACAAGTGGCAATTCGGTGCTATGCTCCGGGAATTATGACCGATTGGCAGCGTGACATCCGTGCCTGGAGACGGCTGGTGCTGGGCGCCCTGGTTGGGGTGTTTCTGGTGGGTACGTCGGCGTGCGGCAAGGGCAAGGGGCGCGGGCGCAAGGGCAAGCGAGCCAAGCGGGTGTTCACGGTGCACCTCGAGCCGGTAAAGGCGCGGACCCTCAGCAACGACATCGTGGCCACGGGGATCACAAAACCTGTTCGCGAGATGTTCTTGTCCACCCAGGTGGGCGGCTCCATCATCCGTTTCAACGTGTCCCTGGGGCGCAAGGTGAAAAAGGGCGAGGTTCTGGCCCAGGTGAGCACGGTGGGCGTGTACGGGGATTCTCGCCAGGCCCTCGCCACCCTCAAGCGGCTCAAGGCGGACATCGGCCAGGCCGACCAGGAGCTCAAGGACACCAAGAAGCTCTACGACCAGAAGGTCCTGTCCCGAAAGAACTACGACGACGCACGGTACAAGCTGATCCGGCTCCAGGCCCAGCGCGCCGAGGCCCGGGCACGGCTGGGCGCGGTGGGAGAGCGGTACGTGGGTGGCGTGGTCCGGGCGCCCTTCGCCGGGATCATCGCCGCCCAGAACGCCGAGTTGGGTGACTACGCCTCTCCCGGCAAGGTGCTCGGCCACCTGGTGGACATGCGGGTCATCAAGGTCATGGTGAGCCTCGCCGAGGTGGACGTGGTACGGCTGGGGCGCGGCCGGCCCGTGACCGTGACCTTTGGTGCCCTGGGCAGGCGCGTGTGGCCCGGCAGGATCATCGCCGTGGCGCCCACCGCGGACGCGCAGACCGGTGCCTTCCCCGTGGAGGTGCGCATCGACAACGCCGACCGCCAGCTTCGGGGCGGCATGGCGGCGCGCGTGGTTTTCGGGGGGCCGGGCGTTCACGGCATCTTCGTCCCCGTCGAGGCGGTGGTCCGGCGCGGAGGCAAGCCCGTGGCCTATGTGCTCCCCGCCGGCGCTGACAAGGTCCAGCTCCGCGTGTGCAAGGTAGGTTTGGCCAGGGATGGCCTGGTGCAGGTCCTGTCGGGTCTGAAGGCCGGGGAGCGGTTGGTGGTCAGCGGCAACACCCGGCTCCGGGACGGCTCCAAGGTGCGTGAGGCCGGCTCCATGCGCCGCGACGACATGGGATCGGGCGCAGGATCCATGCGCGCCACCAGTGATTCGCGGAAACCCGCCATGGGCGGCGGCTCCACCACTCAATGAAAATCACCCGCTTCTCGATCAAGCAGCCGGTTCTTGTGAACCTGGTGACCATCGGCCTGTTCGTGGCCGGGCTCCTTGCGTGGCGCGCCATCCCGCGGGAGATCTTCCCGTCCATCGAGCGGCACACGGTGACGATCTCCACGATCTACCCGGGCGTGGCGCCCGAGGAGGTGGAGCAGCTCGTCACGATCCCCATGGAGACGGCCATCGCCACGGTGGACGACATCGAGACCATCACCACCCAGTCCAGCGAGGGACGGTCTTACATCCACATCGAGATGAAGGAGGACGTCAAGGACGCGGGGCGGGTGCTCATGGACGTGCAGACCGCCATCGCCCGGGTGAGCAACCTGCCCGCGGACCTGCCTGCGGATCCCAACGTGCGCGGCGTGCGGCGGCAGATCCCGGTGATGTGGATCGCCCTGTCGGCGCAGCTCCCGGAGAAGGAGCTGCGGGCCCTGGCCAATGACATCAAGACCGACATCGAGGAGATCGAGGGCGTGTCCGAGGTGCAGGTGTGGGGTATCCGCAAGGTGCAGATCACCATCGAGGTGGACCCGGTGCGGCTCGCGGCGCACCGCCTCTCCATCCGGGAGGTGATGAGCGCCGTGCGGCGCAAGCACGCCAACGTGTCCGGCGGGTCGATCCGGACGGCCCGGGGTGAGTTCCTGGTCCGTACCATCGGGCGGTTCAAGGGCGCCGAGGCGGTCAAGCGCATCGTGGTCAAGGCCGGGGCCTCGTCGGTGGTGCGAGTGCGCGATGTGGCCGCGGTGACCGAGGGGTTCGAGGAGCGCACCAGCGAGAGCCGGGTCTACGGCAAGCCCTCGGCCTACGCGGTGGTGTACAAAAAGGAGGAGTCCGACGCCATCCGGGTCACCGCCCGGGTGCGGGACTACATCGATCGTACCAAGGACAAGTATCCCGAGGGCGCGGGAGTCGTTCTACTGTGGGACTCCTCCAGGCACATCAAGCAGCGGCAGGAGACCATGAACCAGAACCTGTACATGGGGCTGGCGCTGGTCATGATCCTGCTGTTCCTCTTCCTCGACTGGCGCATGGCCCTGATGACGGCCCTGGGCATTCCCATCGCTTTTTTTGGCACCTTCATCATGATGAAGTGGCTGAACATCACCATCAACATGGTCACCATGTTCGCGCTGATCATGGTGGTGGGCATGCTCGTGGACGACGCCATCATCGTGGTGGAGAATTTCTACCGGCACCTGATGATGGGCAAGTCCCGCCTGGAGGCCGCCCTGGTGGGCTGCTCCGAGGTGGTCTGGCCCGTGGTGGCCGCGGTCACCACCACGGTGGTGGCCTACGCCACGCTGAGCTTTCTGCCGGGGCGTATGGGGCAGGTCCTCAAGGTCATGCCCATGGTGGTGGGGTTCGCGCTGCTGTTTTCCTTGGTGGAGGCGGTGTTCATCCTGCCCTCCCACCTCAAGGAGTTCGCCAGGCGGCCCAAGGGTCGCGTCAAGCTCACGCCCGCCGAGGAGGCGGCGCTCTTCGAGCGTTCCGAGTCCGGAGAACTGCACAAGTACTCGGGCAACGGGACCGGCGACGCGACCCTGGAGGCGCGGTGGTTCAAGGCGTTCCAGGGAGGGTTCCGCTGGGTCCTGTCGGGCGTGGTGCGGCTCTGGTACGTCTCCTTCCCGGTGGCCTTCCTGGTGGTCTTCCTGGTGTCGCGCTGGATCTTCACGTCCACGGCATTCATCCCCTTTCCGCAGACCACCGTGAGCCGGTTCGACGTGGCCATGGAGCTGGCCGTGGGCACCAAGCTCAGCAAGACCGTCGAGTCGGTGCGCATCCTCGAAAAGAAGCTCGCGTCCCTCCCCAGGAGCGCCGTGGACAGCTACGTCTGCGACGTGGGCCGGCTCCGGATCCGGAGGCGACAGACCCAGTACGGGTCCCACCTGGCACGGTGCCAGGTGCGGCTCGCCAAGGATGGCAAGGGCTCCATGACCGCGCACCAGGTGCTCAAGGAGCTGCGTCCGGTCCTGTCGAACCTGCCAGGCCTGGAGAACTTCGAGGTCGCCTTGACCCACTCCGGGCCCGAGACCGGGGAGCCCATCCAGGTGCAGATCCGCGGCAACGACGAGCGGATCATCGAGAAGATCGCCAACGACGTGATCACCGTGGCCCGCACGGTGCCCGGGGTGCGGGACGTGCGCCACGACCTGGAGAGCGGCAAGCGGGAGCTGCAGATCATCGTGGACGAGGAGAAGGCGGCGCAGCTGGGGCTGGACGTGACCACCATCGGCACCGCCGTGCGCAACGCCTTCGGAGGTGGCCTGGCCACCCGGCTGCAGCGGGGCGAGGACGAGATCGACGTCGTGGTGAGGTTCCCCAACAACCTGCGCACCCGGACCGCGGACATCGAGGCCCTGCTCATCCGAGCGCCCACGGGCGCGCTGGTGCCGTTCAAGACGGTGGCCGCCATCCGCGAGGGCGTCGGCCCCTCCACCCTGACCCGGGTGGACCGCAAGCGCACGGTCACCGTCTACGGCGCCATCAACGACAAGGTCACCAACCCGGCCAAGGCCAACCGGGAGCTCGGCGTGGTCATCCGGGGTGTCAAGGATCGATACCCGGGCTACGAGGTCAAGCTCCGGGGCGAGGAGGAGGAGGCCAAAAAGCTCCAGAAGGGCATCTGGGACGCCTTTCTCATGGCGCTGCTGATCATCTATATCATCCTGGCCACGATCTTCCGGTCGGTGCTCCAGCCCCTCATCATCTTTCTGGCCATTCCCTTCGGCGCCTTCGGCGTGGTGGTGGGGCTGAAGGTGCACGGGCTGCCCATATCCCTCATCGGCGCCTTGGGGGCCGTGGCCCTGCTGGGCATCGTGGTGAACGACTCCCTGGTGCTGGTGGACTTCGTCAACAAGGCCCGGCGGGCCGGGCAGCCGCTGATCCAGGCGGCCATCGACGCGGGGGCCAAGCGGCTGCGGCCCATCATCCTGACGTCGGTGACCACCATCGCCGGGCTCCTGCCCATGGCCATGGGGTGGTTCGGCGCCGAGGAGTTTCTGGCGCCCATGGCCATCACCATCCTGTGGGGCCTGGTCTTCTCCACCATCGGCACCCTCTTCGTGGTGCCCTGCGGCGTGATGCTCTTCGACGCGGTGCGGCGGGCCTTCATGCTGCTGGTGCCCAGGGATGCCACCGAGGAAGGGGAGATCACCAGCTACCTGGACGTAGCTATACTGGCGCTGTTGGCCAGCGCGCTGATGTCGATGTTCCTGGCGGCCATTCCGGCCGTGGTGGCCATCGTCTTCGCGGCCATGACCCAGTCGCGGCAGCGGACCCTGCGGCGGACTCGTGCTGCCGCAGAGGCGGCGGGCGTCGAGGGCGGTGGCGACCAGGTCGAGGGCATGGACACCCTGGAAGCGCGGGTCCGCCAGTCCTCGGGTCGGGCGCGGCTCGCCTGTACCATCGCCATGGCCGTCAACGTTGGCGTGGCAGTGCTTTCGCTGGTGTGGAAGTATGTGTTGAGCAGCTATTTCTGATTCTACCGGAGCCCATGAGCCCAGACATCCGTAACCAGCTCCGCGCGCTCTTGGAGCGCACCCTCCCAGCGGTCCTGGACCGCGCGGAGGGGCCCGACGGCCTGGTCACCGACCGGCTCGTTCTGGAGGTGTTCGGCGCGCTGCTTCGTGCCACTGACCTGCACCGGAGCCTGGTCGCCCGCGACCCCGAGGACCAGCAGAGGTGGCTCCTGGATCGGGTGGACGAGGCGATGCCTCCCGTGACCGGCTCTGCCGAGCCCGGCGAGCCTGCCGAGCCTGCCGAGCCCGCCGAGCCCGCCGAGCCCGCTGAGCCTGCCGAGCCCGCCGAGCCTGCCGAGCCCGCCGAGCCCGCTGAATGCGTCAGACCCGCAGCCACGGGATGGGTCGACCGGTACTTCGCCGGAGACCTCGCCCCCTCGTCGGAGGCCGGCCTCTGGGGTCACCTGGACGACTGCCCCGCCTGCCGAGCCCGGTACCGCGCTCTGCGCGCCGAGGAGGGCGAGGGAGACGAGCCCGTGACGCGCCGCATTCGACGCCTGGCCCGGGGCCTCCCCTGGTCCGAGGTCCCCGAGGTCGAGCCCGCGGCGGATTCCGAGCCCGCGCCCGACGCCGCGACAGACCCCGATCCCGATCCCGACGCCCCGAGCGACGAAGAGGCTTCCGAAACCCGGTTCTGGCTCACCTCCAGGGGGCGCTGGATCGTCTATGGCGTCTCCGCCGGCCTGGCCATCCTGGGCTCGGTGCTCCTGGTGCTCAGCGCCCCCGCCCGTGACGCGCGCCTCGAGGAGGAGAACCCCCGCGTCAAGGTCGTCAAGCCCCTGCCGGACCAGGGGCTCACCATCGCCTTGCTGCGTTACCAGCCCTCTGCCCTCCACGACATGCCCTGGCGAAACGTCCAGTCCGCGGTGGCCGCGGGGGATCGCCTCCTGCTGACCTACTCCCTGGACGAAGGCAAGGGCAAGCAGAAGGGCCGACCCCGGTTCCTCACCATCGTGGCCATCGACGACAAGGGGCGGATCCACTGGCTCCACCCCTACGCGCGCCTGCCCGCCCACCGGTCCAGCCCCCCTGTGGCCGTTCCCGTCCGCGCCGCCAGGCTCCCCCGCGAGCTCCGCGCCCCCAAGGGCGTCGAGCGGCTCGTGATCTACGCCGTGGTCACCGACGTGCCGGTCGGCCTCCCGACCATCGGGCGTGCCCTGGTCGAGGCCTTCCGCCGCCCGGACTTCACCACCACCGCCCCGATCCTCTCGGTGGACCGTTCCCTCCAATACCACCTGATCCTCGACGTGCTGCGCTGAAAGTCGAGCCGTGACATGACCCTCAAGCTCAGCGATCTCATCCGACACTACGACATCGACTCGGTCGACAACATGGACCACGGGCGGATCGACCTGTTCTATCGGCTCTTTCACCGGATCCTCGAGGGGTACTTCCGGGCCGAGGTGCGCCGTCTGGACCGTATCCCGGCCGGACCCGCCCTGTACGTGGCCAACCACAGCGGCGGGATCATGACCTTCGACTCCTTCGTGTTCGGCTGCGCGCTGTACCGGGAGCGTGGGCCGGAGTACATGCCCCACGGGCTGGGGCACGACATGATCGACTGGCCTGTGTTCAACCAGATCGTCGTGCCCCTTGGGGCGGTGCGGGCGTCTCACAAAAACGCCCACCGGCTCTTTTCGGCCGACAAGAAGGTGCTCGTGTACCCGGGCGGGGACTACGACGACATGCGCCCCTGGCGGGACCGGTACCGCATCGTCTTCGGCGGACGCACGGGATACATCAAGCTGGCCCTGCGCGAGTCGGTGCCCATCGTGCCCATCGTCTGCGCCGGCGGGCACAACACGCTGATCGTCATCGACGACCTGCGCTGGCTCGCCCGGGGGCTGAGGCTGGACAAGCTGCTGCGCACTGAGGTCTGGCCGCTGACCCTGTCGATTCCCTGGGGGCTCACCCTCGGGGTGGTGCCGGTGTACATTCCGTTCCCGGCCAGGTTCCTCATGGAGGCCGGGCCGCCCATCACCTTTGACCGCACGGGGCCCGAGGCCGCCGCCGATCCCGCCTACGTGCGCCACTGCGCCGACATCGTCGAGGCCGACATGCAGGCCACCATGTCGCGCCTGGCCGCCGAGCTGTAAGGAGATCTTCATGCGGGTTCTGTACGGAGTGACGGGTTCGCAGTTGACTTGTTTACTCGTCTCCGTTCGATATAGTCATGCCAACCAAGGAGGTCACTCATGCGCAATTCCCGGCTGGGTCTGGTCGTCTGTCTGGTAGGAGTCATCGCGGTTGCCGTGGTCGGCTGTGGCAAAAAGGGCGGCGACGCCGCCCAGAAGAAGGCCGGCGACGGCGTCCAGAAGAAGGTCGAGTTCAAGCCCGGCAAGCTCGTGCCCTTCACCGAAAAGACCATCGGCTTTTCGATCCTCAAACCCGAGGCCGTCCCACTGTTGGTCAAGGGCGACACGGCTGAGCTCAAGGCCGACGGGTTTCCCACCGTCACAATCTCCCTGCACAAGACCAAGGAGATCAGCACGGGCAGCGGATCGTCGGGCGGCATGGGCAGGCACACCCGCAAGGTCTACGCGCCCATGCGCAAGCTCGTGTGCCACTGCGAGGACATGGGCAAGCACGAAGACCTCGTCAAGCAGATTTGCAAGAGCCTGAAGAACACCAAGGACGCCCCCAAGAAGCCCACCGTGAAATTCGAGGCGCCCAAGGTCGAGGGCTTTCCCAGCGGCAAGATCGACAGCGCCGCCTCGGCGGCCTTTGTCAAGGGCCTAAAGGCGCTGGAGCCCCAGATTGTCGACTGCTGGAAGAAGGCCGCCGCCGCCGACGCCAAGTTCCCCCAGGGCCACCTCAACTTCCAACTCGACTACAAGGACGACGGCTCTGTGAAGCAGTCGAGCATCTCCCGCACCTTCAACTACAAGGGCCACAAGCCCCTCACCTCCTGCGTCGAGAAGCTGGTCCTGTCGGTCAAGCCCAAGCCCAAGGCCGGCCTCGCCAAGCTCGGCTGGTACCTTCGCTTCAAGCTGTACTAGTGCCCTGTCCCACTTGCCGCAGTCCTTTCCGTCATCCCCGCGAAGGCGGGGATCCAGCGCTCGCCAAGCACGGCTGGTACCTTCGCTTCAAGCTGTACTAGTGCTCTGTCCCACTTGCCGCAGTCCTTTCCGTCATCCCCGCGAAGGCGGGGATCCAGCGCTCTACCGATCGAGCATGTCTCACCCGATGCGCCTGGTGGCCGCTACCGCCTTGATGGTGAGCCTGGGCTCGGGTGGGTGCTCGCTGTCGTTCAAGTTCGGCAGGGCGCCCCTGGCCCCGCCCGCGCCGACGAAGGCGGAGGCCTGCGTGTGGAACCACGCCATCCGGATCCGTCCGGCCTGGTCGAGCACCCAGTCCGAGCACAACCCCGACGCCCGCGTGAACCGTGCCCGCAAGAGCCGCGCGTGGACCTTCTTCCAGGGCGGTCGACGGATCAGCGCCGAGGTCGTCCTCAGGACGCTGCGAGACGCGCGGCTTCAGAGAGATTATCGCGGCATCTGGGCGGCGGCCGCGCGCCGTGGATCGAGCCGCGTGCTGGGCGGCAGCACGGCCCTCGCCGCGGCGGTGGTGCTGGGCATCGCCGGTGGGGCCATGGTGCACGGCTGGCCGCCACCCCACGATGCATCTTTGTCCAAGGCCGAGTCCAACCGCGTCATTGCCGGGTTCGTGCTCATCGGCGTGGCGGTGGTGGCGTCCGTGGTTTTGCCCATCCTGATGAAGGTGGGCTACCGCGACGTGCGGGCCGCAGAGGCATTTCGCACGGTGTTCCTGTCCACCGACCACGAGTCGGCCATGCGCAAGGCCGTGGCCCGGTACAACCTGCGCGTGAAGAAGGCCTGCCGACAGCGCTTCAGCGCAGCGCCTTGAAGTGGTTGATGAGGCCGTTGGTGGAGCTGTCGTGGGTGTCCACAGGCGTGTCGCCCTCGCCCTCGCCCTTGAGCTCGAGCTCGGACCGGATGGCCCTGGCGAGGTGCTTGCCCAGCTCCACGCCCCACTGGTCGTAGCTGTTGATGTTCCACAGGATGCCCTGGACGAAGATCTTGTGCTCGTACAGGGCCACCAGGCGGCCCAGGGTGCGCGGGTCCAGGCGGCGGTAGAGGATCGAGGTGGTGGGGCGGTTGCCCGCGAAGACCTTGTGGGGCACGAGGGCCTCGATGCGGTCGGGGGTCAGACCCTGGCTCTCGAGGTCGGCCCGCAACTCCTCGGCGGTCTTGCCGCGCATGAGGGCCTCGGTCTGGGCGAAGAAGTTGGCGAGGAGCAGGTCGTGGTGATCGCCCAGGGGGTTGTGGCTCTGGGCGGCGGCGAGGAAGTCGCAGGGGATGAGCCGCGTCCCCTGGTGGATGAGCTGGTAGAAGGCGTGCTGGCCATTGGTGCCCGGCTCGCCGAAGATCACCGGGCCCGTCTGGTAGCCGGTGATGGCCTCGCCGTCCCGGTCCACGCCCTTGCCATTGGACTCCATGTCGGCCTGCTGCAGGTAGGCCGGGAGGCGGTGCAGGTACTGATCGTAGGGCAGGACGGCGTGGCTCTCGGCGCCCCAGAAGTTGGTGTTCCATATGCCGACCAGGGCCAGGAGCACGGGCGCGTTGGCGGCCAGGGGTGCCGTGCGGAAGTGCTCGTCCATCTCGTGGGCGCCGGCCAACAGCTCCTCGAAGCGATCCATGCCGATGACGCAGGCCAAAGGCAGCCCGATGGCCGACCACAGCGAGTACCGTCCGCCCACCCAGGACCAGAGCTCGAACATGTTCTCGGGGGCGATGCCGAAGTCGGTGACGGCGGGCTCGTTGGTGGACAGGGCCACGAAGTGGCTCGCCACGGCGGCTTCGTCTCCGAGCCGGTCCACCAGCCAGACCCTCGCCGACCGCGCGTTGGTCAGGGTCTCGGTGGTGGTGAAGGTCTTGGAGGCGATGATGAACAGCGTCGTCTCGGCGTCGAGCCCGCGCAGGGTCTCGGCCAGGTGCGTGGCGTCCACGTTGGAGACGAAGTGGGCGCGCGGCCCGCCCTTCCAGTAGGGCCGCAGGGCCTCGCTCGCCATGGCCGGCCCCAGGTCCGACCCGCCGATCCCGATGTTCACCACGTCGGTGATGGCCCGGCCGGTGTGCCCGGTCCAGGCGCCGCTGCGCAGGTCGTCGGTGAACACCCGCATCTGGGCGAGCACCCGGTTCACGTCGGGCATGACGTCCCGGCCGTCTACCTCCATGGGGCGGTTCGAGCGATTGCGTAGGGCCACGTGCATCGCGGCCCGCTGCTCGGTGCAGTTGATCTTCTCCCCGGCGAAGAGCTGGTCGATCCAGGTGGGCAGCGCCGACTGCATGGCCAGGGCGATGAGCAGGTCCCGGGTGCGCTCGGTGATCCGTTGCTTGGAGTAGTCGATGAGCAGGTCGTCGAGCTTCACGTGGAACCGGTCGAACCGCATGGGGTCCTGGTCGAAGAGGTCCCGCAGGTGCACCGGCTCGAGCTCCCGCTTGTGGGCGGCGAGCTGGTTCCAGGCGATTGTCTCGTGGATGGTGGGCATGGGTGACTTCGCCGTTTTTATGTTTCCGGGTCTTGCTCTTGGTCGTGCGCCCAGTGGCGGGCTAGCCGTGACTGGCGATCTGGTCCTTTGCCGCTGCCACGACGCGCTCGGTGGTGAAGCCGAACTTGACCAGCAGGTCGGGCAGGGGCGCCGACGCGCCGAAGGACTCCATGCACACGGTGGCGCCCCGCCGCCCCACGTACCGCTCCCAGCCCAGGGAGGCGGCCTGCTCCACGGCCACGCGGGCGGTCACCGCCGGCGGCAGAACCGCGTCCCGGTACGCCTCGTCCTGGTCCTCGAAGAGGGTCCAGGAGGCCAGGTTCACCACGCGGACCTTCACGCCTTCGGTGGCGAGCTGCTCGGCCGCCTCCAAACACAGGGACACCTCGCCCCCGGTGCCGATCAGGATCACCTGCGGCGTCCCCTCACAGTCGGACACCACATAGCCGCCCTGGTCCAGGTTGGCGGCCGCGTACCTCGTGCGGTCCAGCACGGGCATCCCCTGGCGGCTGAGGATCAAGCAGGTGGGCCGGTCCGTCTGGCGCATGGCGATGGCCCAGGCCGCGGCCGTCTCGTTGGCGTCCGCCGGTCGGATCTCCAGCACGTTGGGCGTGGCCCGCAGGGCGGGCAGCTGCTCGATGGGCTGGTGCGTGGGGCCGTCCTCTCCCACGGCGATGGAGTCGTGGGTGTACACGTAGATCACCGGCAGGTCCATCATGGCCGACAGCCGGAGGGCGGGCTTCATGTAGTCGTTGAAGATGAGGAAGGTCCCCACGTAGGGCCGCAGGCCGCACAGGGCCATGCCGTTGGCGATGGCGCCCATGGCGTGCTCCCGGATGCCGAAGTGAATGTTCCGTCCCCCGGGGGAGTCCGGCGTGAATACGCCCGCGTCCTCGGCGGTCAGGTGGGTCTTGTTCGACGGCGCCAGGTCTGCCGACCCGCCCACGAGCCAGGGCACGTGGGGCGCGATGGCGTTGAGCGCGGTGCCCGAGGCACCCCGGGTGGCCACGTTCTTGCCGCCGGGCTCTACCGTGGGCAGGTCGTCGTTCCACCCCTCGGGCAGGGTGCCGGTGACGATGCCGTGAACCTGCTGGGCCAGGTCCGGATGGGCGGCCTGGTACTTTTCGAACAGCGCCTTCCAGTCACCGCGCGCCTTTCCACCCCGGGCGCCCAGCCCCGCGGCGAAGTGCTCCTTGACGCCGTCGGGCACCAGGAAACGGGCGTCGACCGGCCAGCCGTAGAACCGTTTGGCCCCGGCGATCTCCTCGTCGCCCAGGGGAGCCCCGTGGGCCCCCGAGGTGTCCTGCTTGGTGGGGGCACCGTAGGCGATGTGGCTGTCGGCCTGGATCAGCGTGGGCCGCTCGGACTCGGCCTTGAAGTCGGCGAAGGCCTTCTCGAGGGCGTCGAGGTCGTTGGCGTCGGCCACGTGGACCACGTTCCAGCCGAAGGACTCGAACCGTTTGGCCATGTCGTCGGACCAGGTGAGCGAGGTCGGCCCGTCGATGGTGATCTTGTTGTTGTCCCAGATCCAGCAGAGGTTCGACAGGCCGAAGTGGCCGGCAAAGGACGCCGCCTCGCTGGAGATGCCCTCCTGCATGCAGCCGTCCCCGGCCACGGCGTAGACGTCGTAGTCGAACAGGTCCAGGCCCGGGCGGTTGTACCGCGCCGCCAGCCACCGCCCGGCCAGGGCCATGCCCACGGAGTTCGACGCGCCCTGGCCCAGCGGTCCCGTGGTGGTTTCGATGCCGGTGGCCAGGCCGTGCTCCGGGTGACCGGCGCACTTGGCGTCCAGCTGACGGAAGGCCTTGATGTCCTCCAGGGTGATGGCGTCGGCCGCGGTGACCTGGCCCTCCCCGTCCACCTCCTTGACCCCACCGAGGTGGAGGAGCGAGTACAGGAGCATGGAGGCGTGCCCCGCCGACAGCACGAAACGATCCCGGTTGGGCCACAGCGGATCCGCAGGGTCGAACCGCAGGACGCGGTTCCACAAGGCATACCCCACGGGCGCCAGGCCGATGGGCGCCCCGGGGTGCCCCGAGTTGGCCTTCTGTACGGCGTCCATGGACAGGGTCCGGATCGTGTTCACGCAGGTCAGGTCGATGTCTTGGTTGGCCACTGGATCCTCCTGGGGCGTTCGGCTCAGCGTGGGGAGTTTGACGCGTACTATAGGGAGTCGGGCCCCTCCAATCGAGAGGAAAGTGCGCCTTTTTCGGACCAGTGGTCCGGCTCTGCGCGACCCGAGGCATCCGTTGGGAGCGTCAGGAGAGTCGAATCCGAGGCCGGAACCTCGTCATGGCCCCCACCTGGGGGTTTGCCAACGGTGCATCAGTGCATATAGTATGGGCGCTCGCCGGGAATGGCCCCATCGGACCACAGGTAGCTCAAACTCATGGATCTGCAGAACATCTTCCTCAAATTCGCGTTACTCGGCGCCGCCTGGGTGCTTTGGGTGCTGGTGATACTGTCTGTCGTCAGCCTCGGCATCGTCGTGGAGCGGATCATCACCTACATCCGACTCACCGCCAACTTCGAGACCGTCTCGGGGAACGTGCGCGGGTTCTTACGGGTCGATGACGTCCAGGGCGCCATCGGGTACCTCGAGAAGGTTCCCGGGGTGGAGGCGGGGGTGGCCGTGGCGGGGTTGCGGGAGGCGGACCGGGGGCACGCCGCGGCCGAGGAGGCCATGTTCGGGGTGCGAAAGCGCATGCGCCTGGTGCTCGAGCGCGGGCTGGCCTTCCTGGGCACGGTGGGCAACAACGCCCCCTTCATCGGGCTCTTCGGTACCGTTCTGGGTATCATCAAGGCCTTCAACAGCCTCGCCGGCGCCGAGACCGCCGGGTTCAAGGTGGTCATGGCCGACATCTCGGAGGCCCTGGTGGCCACGGGCGTGGGGCTCCTTGTGGCCATCCCCGCCGTGGTGTTCTTCAACATCTTCAACCGGTGGGTGCGCCGGATCATGACCAACTGCGAGGCCCTGGAGCACATCGTCCTGGCGCAGCTCAAGGGCGAGCCCCTCGAGGCCGCCGCCGCGGCCGGCGGTACCGGCGCCGCGAAGGATGGCGGGGGCTCGAAAAAGGACGGGGACTGATGGCGGGCAAGGCCAGTTCGGACGACGACGGCGGGCTCATCGCCGACATCAACATCACACCCATGGTGGACATCACCCTGGTGCTGCTCATCATCTTCATGGTGGCCGCGCCCATGATCATGAAGCAGGCCATCAAGGTGAACCTGCCCAAGGCCGCCACGGGCAAGACCGCGCCGGACACCAGCGTCTCGGTGGTCATCAAAAAGGACGACCGCACCTACTTCATCATCAACCGCGGTGACAAGGACACCCTGCGGTTCACCATCGGCAAGGACCAGAAGGTGGTCTACGCCGTCAAGCGGAAGGCCGATCGCGACTACTCCGCCGACGCGGCGAGCACCCTGGACTACCTGATGGCCTTTTTGAAAGAGGAGTCTGCGGTGAACCCCAAAATTCGCGCCATCCTCTCGGCTGACAAGGAGGTCGAGCATGGCAGGGTGGTGAAGTACATGGACCTGCTCAACCGGGCCAAGATCTCGCGGTACGCCGTGAGCGTGGAGAAGCCCGCCCGGTCCGCCAAGCGTAAGTGATGTCGTCGCGCGCCTGGCTCAGGGTCGGTGTGGCCATCGCGCTCTGGGGCGCGGCGATGGTGTCTGCCCCCCCAGACGCCCGGGCCAGGCAGGTGGCGCCCGGGCCGCCCGGGCGTCCCCGGGTGGTGTACCCGAAGCTGGTCAAGTTCGTGCCGGCGAAGTACCCCGAGGCCGCCCGGAGGGCGAATCGCCAGGGGGTGGTACGCCTCTTCGTCACCGTGGGCGTGGACGGCAAGGTCGCCAAGGTGGAGGTGTCCAAGACGTCGGGGCACGGTGACCTCGACGCGGCGGCGATGATGGCGGTGAAGCAGTTTGTGTACACACCGGCCAAGGTCAACGGCAAGGCCGCGGCCGTCAAGATCGTCGTGGCCTATCCGTTCAAGCTGCGGTCCGCGCCGGCGCCGACGGATCCCCGGGTGCGCCGGCCGCCGCCCCGCCGTCCGCCTCGTCGTCCGCCCCGCGCTCGCCGGGTGGCCCCCCGGCCGCCCGACAGGCGCGCGCTGGACGCGGCGGCCTTCACCGAGCTTCGAGGTCGGGTGCGGGAAAAGGGCACCCGCAAGGACACCGAGGACGCGGAGGTTCTCCTCTTTGTCCCCGGCGCAAAGAAGAAGCAGCTCGGCAGGCGGGTGGCCCGGACCCTGACCGACGCGAAGGGGCGCTTCAAGCTGGGGAAGATTCCCCCGGGCAAGTACCGCGTGGTCGTGCGAGTGCCCGGCTGCTACGTGTTCCGGGTGGACGAGAAGCTCGCCCCGGGCGTGCGGCTCAAGGTGGAGTACTACGTGGAGCGCCGCTCCTACGACCCCTACGAGACGGTGATCACCTCCAAGGTCGAGCGCAAGCAGGTCTCCAAGTACGTCGTGGCCCTGCCCGAGATCCAGAAGATCCCAGGCACCCAGGGCGACGCCCTGCGGGCGGTGCAGAACATGCCGGGCGTGGCCCGCGCCTCCTTCGGTGGCGGGCAGCTCATCGTGCGCGGCTCGTCCCCCGGCGACACGCGGGTGTTCTTCGAGGGCATCGAGATCCCGCAGCTGTACCACTTCTTCGGGCTCACGTCGGTGTTCAACTCCGACATCCTCAAGCAGATCATGTTCGTGCCGGGTAACTTCTCGGTGCGCTACGGCCGGGCCACGGGCGGCATCATCGACGTCTTCACGCGGGCGGGCAAGAAGGACCGCTGGCACGGCTACGTGGACCTGGACATCTGGGACGTGGGCCTGCTGCTCGAAGGTCCCGTGGGCAAGGGCAGCATCGCCCTGTCGGCCCGGCGCAGCCACATCGACGCCGTGCTGAAGGTCATCCCCAAGGACAGGATCGGGGCTGAATTCACCCTGGCGCCGGCCTACTACGACTACCAGGCCATGCTCGACTACCCCATCTGGAAGGGGCAGTTCAAGCTGATCTTCTTCGGCTCCGACGACCGGATCAAGCTGCTGTTGGAGGACCCGACGGAGTTCGATCCCTCCGCTCGACAGATCAGCAACACGGTGCTCTTTCACCGCGCCATCGCTGGCTGGAAGCGCAAGTGGGGCGACAACGAGATCAAGGTGACGCTGTCGGGCGGCTACTCCATGACCGACTTCTACTTCAGCGAGGCCCTCCGGCTGAACCTCAAGGTCGCCCGGTTCAACGTGCGCTCCGAGTACAAGCGCAAGATCGCCGAGAGCCTCTCGGTGAGCGTCGGCTACGTGGGCGAGGCCACCTGGGCCTGGGTGGACTTCTCGGCACCGCCCATGCCCATGGAGGGGGAGATCCCGCCCCCCATCGGCAGCCAGGAGCCGACCGCGGACAAGCTCGACGGCAACCTGCAGAACCACGCCTTCTTCGTGGAGGCGACCTGGAAGCCCGTGCCCTGGCTCACCCTCATCCCGGGGGCGCGGGTGGACATCCTGCACCTGGGGCCGCTCACCGGCCAGGTGTTCGATCCGCGCCTCACGGCCAAGCTCCGGCTGCACAAGAAGCTGGTGTGGAACGTTGGGGTGGGCATTTTCCACCAGGAGCCCTTCTACACCGAGCTGTACGAGGTGTCCGGTGGCAACCCCGACATCAAGCACGAGCGGTCCTTGCACGTGTCGACGGGCCTGGTCTGGAAGCCCCGGCCGAGCCTCAGTATCGAGGCCACGGGCTTTTACAAGTACCTGTGGCGGCGCGTGGTCAGCACCAACGAGGTGCTGGATCGCGACGGCCAGATCACCACCGAGAACTTGGCCAACCTCGGGCTGGGGCGGATCTACGGTGGCGAGCTGCTCATCAAGAAGAAGCCCGACTCGGACTGTCCCAAGTGGCTCAAGCTGCAGAAGTGCTTCGGCTGGGTGAGCTACACGGTGCTGCGGTCCGAGCGCCAGGACTCCGCCGGCGACCGATGGCGCCTGTTCGACTACGACCAGACGCACATTCTCACCCTGGTCGTCTCGGGCTCCTGGCCGGGGGGGTGGCAGCTCGGCATCCGCTTCCGGCTGGCGTCGGGCAACCCCACGACGATGTTCAGCGGCGGCATCTTCGACGCCGACTCGGACGCCTACATCGGGCTGCCCGGGCCGATCAACGAGGACCGGCTCCCGCTGTTTCATCAGCTGGACATCCGGCTGGACAAGAAGTTCGTCTTCAAGAAGTGGATCCTGTCGATCTACCTGGACGTTCAGAACGTGTACAACTACCAGGCCTCGGAGTTCACGATCTACAACTTCAACTACACCCAGAGCGGCTACCTGACCGGGCTGCCCATCATCCCGTCCATCGGGATCAAGGGCGCATTCTGAAGCGGGAGGCACCCATGCGCAGCGACGCCACGCCAGAGCGAATCCCCGGCCGTCCCGGCACCTGGCTGGTCGCCGCTCTCTCGGCGGTGCTTCCGGTGGTGTTCTTTGCGGCGGGCGCGGGCTGCGTCCCGGACTTCCGCGACGCCTCGGAGCTCGACGACACGAACCAGGTGCTCGCCGTCCGCGCCACGCCGCCGGCGGTCAACCCCGGCGGCACGGTGACCCTGGACGCCCTGGTGCACTGGCCCGAGGGGGCCCCCACGCTGTACTGGCTCGTCTGCATCCCCGACGTGGGTGACACCTTCCTGACCTGCCTGAACAGCCGCATCGACGACCCCGCGACCATTCCCCTGTGTGGCCTGGATCCGGCGGCGCGGCTGTGCCTGGCTGGGGTCGGCAACAGCGTGGGCTACGACGTGCCCTCTGGGATCTTTCCCGACGACGGCGAAGACCACACCTTCTTCGTGAACATGCTCGCCGCGGGCGCCGCCATCGAGACCTGCGCTGAGGTGATGCTGGGCGGCACGCCCACGCCCGATTGCCTGCTGTCTCTCAAGCGTGTGGTGGTCTCCTATGACGATCCCGCGGAGCTGAACGTCAACCCGGAGGTGGCGCCTTTCTTCTTCGCGGGCGCCCCCCTGGACGCCACCTCCGTGGCGACGATCGACGCCACGGTCCCCGACGACGACATCAAGCTGGAGATCAGCGTCACCGCGGAGGCCACCAGCGTGGACGAGCTCTACCCGGACGGCGGAGAACCCAGCCCCTTCGATCTGGTGGTTTCTTTTTTCACGACCTGCGGCACCGTCAGCGCCGAGAAGGTGTTCGTTCCCTGCGCCCCCCACGAGGTCACCGGTGAGCCGGAATGCGAGCTCGTGTCTGTGGACTGGCGTCCCAAGACCCGGGGGGAATGCACCTTCCACGCCGTCCTGCGGGACGGCAACGGCGGCCTGGGCTGGCTCACCCAGGACTTCGAGATCCGCTGAGTGGCTCGCGCGTCACACCGCGCGGCCTGTTACGGGGAGAGACGAACTGGAGCGCGTCATCATCAAGTGTCAGTGGTCGGCGTGCGGGACTGCCTTGCAGCAGCCACACCCAGTGCAAGAGCGATCTCAGCCGGGGGCGGGAAGGACCAGGAGCCCCATGGCAAAGGAGGAGGCGTTGGCCGCGGCCGAGGCGGCGATCGCCAGGGGCCACGGCCGCGGTCTCACCCAGGCCAACAGGATCGCCGCTTCCACGACGAAGACGGACAGCTCGCCCACGATCACGAACCGGGCCAGAGGGTGCGGGGACAAGACGCGGGGGAGCAGGAAGTGGAGGGCCGGGTGGGTCAACCCGTTGGCCACCAACGCGGCGGGAAGCACCCTGGGCCAACCCTGCCTGCGGAGCAGCAGCCAGACCACGGGAACCTCAACGACCACGGTGATGATGAGCGCCCAGATGTAGGAGATGGCCATTGCTCCCTTGGGGCCGTCAGCGCCGCGGCGGTCGGGCGCTCATTCTCCTGGCAATGTGCAGCGCCCCGAGCAGAAACAGCAGCAGCGTGAGCAGCACCCCCAGGTTGGCCCGGCCAAGCGCCCCGGAACCGCCCGCGGTTGCGACGCCGCAGCCCCCTGAGTCGGTGGGGCTGTCCGTGCTGTCGGGACTCTCCGGCGGCGACGACGAGGTCCCACCGGAGACGTTGGCGCAGGTGGCGTAGCAGATGTCTCCAGCGCAGAACCAATCCCAATACGGATCGCCCTCCGGGCAGGTGGGCTCGGTGCACAGTGTGTCGTGATGGAGCGTGTCGCACGGGAGAGCGAGCGTGGTCCGAGCCTCGTAGCTACACTTCCAGTAGTCGTTGGGCTCCTCGCAAACGGGCGTGTCATCGCAGGCAAAGGAGCCCTGTCCGATCATGCAGTAGCAGGTACAGGTGAGGTCTCGCCACTCGATCGAATCGCCCACCAGCTCGGCGGTGCTACTTGAATCACTGCAGCCATAGAGGCGCTCGGTGCGCTCCACGCAATCCAACGCCGTGCTGCAGTGCATGAACAGATCGACCTCCCGCTCCCCGGCCTCGCACTCGTAGCTGAACCTCCAATCGATGCCGTCTGCGCGGGCAGTGGAGACAGCGCTCCCCAAACTTCCCAGCAGAAGAAACAATCCACATATGGCCCTTGTCATGATCCCCTTCCTCCGGCACACGCAGCCACCCCAATCGTACCACGGCGTGAATCACGCGTATAGGACAGACGCTGCCTGAAGCCGCTGTAGCAGGATCTAAGCGCGTCTACGACGGCATTCGACCGCTTACGGAGTCTTTCACCACGAGTCCTTGCAGTGAGCGACAAGGTGCCGGATCTGCATCGGCTGAGATTTGGCACAGCACGCCAAGCAGCTCTGACGCGCTCGACGTGGCGGCGGCTCAACCGGTCTTGTGGGCGAGGTCGTGCTCGCGCACGAGCTCCTCGTAGCGCTCCACCTCATAGCGATTGCCGATGACGATCGGGACCCGCTGATGCAGTTGCGTGGGCAGGATGTCCATGATGCGCTCGTGTCCGGTGGTGGCCAGGCCGCCGGCTTGCTCGACCAGGAAGGCCATGGGCGCACACTCGTAGAGCAGCCGGAGCTTGCCCTTGCCGGTCTCGGCGTCGGCAGGGTAGAGAAACACGCCTCCGTAGAGCAGGTTCCGATGGATGTCGGCAACCATGGAGCCGATGTAGCGCGAGGTGGTCTTGGCGTAGCGCGGGTCGTCGGAGTGGCGCAATTGATCGACGAACTGCTGGGTGGGTTCGTTCCAGCGTGGAAAGTAGGTTTCGTTGGCCGAGAAGCACTTGCACACCTCCGGCAGACGAATGTTCTCGTGGGAGAGCACGTATTCACCCACCTCCGGATCGAGGGTGAAGCCGTGGACCCCGTGCCCTGCGGTGTAGACGAACATGGTGCTCGAGCCGTAGATTACGTAGCCGGCCGCCACTTGCTCCCGACCCGGGCGGAGGAAGTCCTCCAGCTGACAGGTGCGATCGCCGTTGTCCAGCCTGCGAATCGAGAAGATGGTGCCCACGGACACGTTCGCGTCGATATTGGACGAGCCGTCCAGGGGATCGAACAGGATGACGTATCGCTCCCCTACGTTCTTTCCCTGAGGATCGAAGGCGACGAAGTGCTCCTCCTCCTCAGTGGCGATTCCGGCCACCCGCGGCATCCAGCTAAAGGTGGCCTTCATCGCCTCGTTGGCGAGGACATCCAGCTTCTGCTGCTGCTCACCCTGGATGTTTTCCACCCCATGCTCTCCGAGCACGTTGAGCAACCCGGCCTTCTGCACCTTGGCGCTGATGACCTTGGAGGCAAGGCCGATTCGACGGATCAGGTTGGAGAACACGCCCCGGGTGGAAACGTGTTGACGCTCCTCCTTGGCGATGTAGCTCTCCAGGGTATAGAAATCCCGCCAGTGGGTCGCCGACATGGTGTCCTCCTCTCGTGTATGGCGCTCATTATAGCAGTGTGCCTCCCCGAGGAGAATCGAGGCCTTTGCCAAAGAGACCTCGCGAATTTTTCCATCGGCTGAGTCTCAAGAACCTGGACTTGGTCCCGCGTCACGAGGTTTTTCTCATGGGGGGCGAGAAATTTCGGCTGGTGCCGAGGCGCGAGGAGGGCGAATACCGGGAGTATTCAACCGATGAGGAACGCGGGCAGCCGCGATGGATCGGGGGCCAGATGACAAGGTTGTTTGCGCCAGCCGCCTTGGCTCAATTCACCTCAATCTGGCAGTCGGAGTTGCAGCCGTCGCCGTCGGCGGTGTTGCCGTCGTCACACTGCTCGCCGTTGTCGGTCTGCACGATGCCATCGCCGCACACGGCGCCCAGGGTCTGACAGCCCGGGGCGCAGGCCGTGGCGTCGCCGCCCAGATTGAGGCCGTCGTCGCAGATCTCGCCGAACTGGGCCTGGACGACGCCGTCGCCACAGTACGGCGCCAGGGTGCAGTCCGGCATGCAGCCGCCGTAGCTGCCATCGTTGACCCCGTCGTCGCACACCTCCACGGAGCTCACGATGCCGTCCCCGCAGACGGAAGTGCACACAGACGGTGCCTTGTTGAAGTTGGTGATGGTCAGGCGGTAGTTCGAGGCGGAGGTGTGTCGCTCGGCTTGGAAGACCACCGCCTCGTAAATGCCACCCACTGCGAGCCCCAGGGTGGAGGCCGTGGCCGCGTCCAGGGTCACCGAGCCGCTCTGGGCGCCGTGCACGCCGCCAAGGTCCACTACCAGAAGGTCGTTGATGAACACCCACACGTCATCGTCGCCGGTGAAGTCGAGCTGTTCGTTGCCCACGTACTCGAACCAGAAGCGCACCTCGGAGGTGAAGTGGAAGTTGTGGCCGTTGGTTAGGGCTTGCTCGCAAGGGTTGCCGCCACAGTCCACCGTCATCCAGCCGCCGCCGTCGAAGGGGAAGAAGGCGCTGTTGTTGAACTGGTAGACGCCCCCGCCGATGTCCGGCAGCGTCAGGTGGCCGGCCACGGCGACGTTGTAGTCGGGATCCGACACGTACCAGCGATCGAAGGAGGCCTGGTCGTAGGTGCCGCTGTTGGGCTGCCACACGGGCTTGCCGTTGGTGCCCAGGGTGGTGGCCACCATGCCGGCCTCCAGGCCGTTCAAGTAGCACTCGAAGTCCCGGTGGCCATACGGAGGCGTGGCCGACGGGTCATCGTCCGGCAACCGCGCGCCCGTGCCGCAGGCCGCGATGAAGTCGCGCAGAGTCACCGGCAGGAGCACCTCGGGCGGGTCCGGCTCCGGCAGCTCCACGCAGTCGAAGCCCACCTCCACCGTGCAGGCGGCCGAGCAGCCGTCGCCGTTCATGGTGTTGCCGTCGTCGCAGGCCTCGGGCGCCCAGACGATGCCGTCGCCGCAAACCGCTGTGCAGGTGCCTCCGGAGCACTCGGGCTCACGTCTGCAGAAGGGACTGCATCCATCGCCCACGTCCAGGTTGCCGTCCTCGCACTCCTCGGAACCCTCTACCACGCCGTCGCCACACACGGTCGCGGTGCAGGGCTGTCCGGGCGTGTTGCAGGTGTAGCCATCCTCGAGGTGGCACGTGTCGTCGCAGCCGTCGCCGGTGTTCGTGTTGCCGTCATCGCAGATCTCGAAGCCCGCCAGGATGGAGTCACCGCAGGCCGCTGCCATGCAGGCCGCGCCGACCACGGGGCAGATCCAGCCGGGCTCGAGCTGGCACTGGTCGCTGCAGCCGTCTCCACTGGTGGTGTTCTGGTCGTCGCAGGTCTCGCTGCCCTCGATGTGCGCGTTCCCGCAGACCACGATGAGCACGCAGGCCTGGCCTGGCACGGGGCAGGCGTAGTCGTCCTCCACGACGCTGCAGTCGGCCGCGCAGCCGTCTCCGCCCTGGGTGTTGCCGTCGTCGCAGGCCTCGGCCGGGGCGCGCTCCCCATCCCCGCACACGGGCGGCCCCGCGTCCCATTGCCAGCCGCCGTCTTCGTCCCCACCGTCGAGCCCACTCGCATCCCCGGTGCCGCCGTCTCCGTTCCCGTTTCCGCTGTAATGTTCGCAGCCGGCGGCCAAGGCCAGGGTCAAGCCCAGGCTCAAGCCCGCTACGAACAACAAAGTCGCCTTCGGTCGTCCTCGCATTGTGTACCTCGCGCCAGTCGGCCCCATCGATTATCGCGCACTGTGGGACGACCTACAAGCCACCGATTCTGCCACCGTCTTTGCCCCTAGAAGGGCGACCGGTTTGAAGCCGTAGCGAGATCGCACTGTTGCGACCAGGCTGCGAGCTCCGACGCGTTCAAGACCTGTCCGTGACAATGCGCCAGCATCATCACGGGGAGAGACGCGGGGGAGGCCACCGGCGGGCGACATTGCGACAGGTCATGATTCGCCCGACGAGCTTGGGGTAGCGCTTGCCATACTGCGCACAGAGGCGTTTGGTGCGCGCGGTGTCGCCGCTCATGTAGTGACAGTGGATGGAGTAGTAGAGGATCATGCGGGTCTGGGGAGCGCCGCGGGCGATGCGCGCGCAGGTCTTCCAGTCCTTGCGGGACATGTAGGCGGTGATGCGGATGTGCGCGCGCTGCGCGGCCGGGAGGTGGCTCAAGCGCACGAGCTTGGGTTTGCCGTCCATGCCGCGAACCGAGATGTAGGGATCGCCCTTGGCCCCCCAGGGCAGCCTGCGGGGCGCCGGCACCATGGCGGCGACGCGTGGCGCGGGCTTGGGGCGCTGGCGGGCCTGCGCCGGGCGGGCGCGAGGTCGTACCCTCATGGGGGGCGACCTGCGGGCGGCAGCGGTGATCGGCGGTGTCTGCCGCTCGACCCGGGCCGGCGATCCGGCGTCGGCGCCGGGCGCGGGGACGACGCGCGGCGCTTGCCCCTCTGGCTGTGGTGCGACCGGCGGCGCGCGCATGGCATCGGTCGGCGGCGCGCGCATGGCATCGGTCGCCGACGCGACCGGGTGCGGGGGAGATGCCGTGCGGGGAGGGGGTTGCAGCAAGAAGACGCCGATCCCGACCAGCACCGTCGCGGCGACCCCTCCGACGACCAGCCAGACCGCCTTGGCCCGGCTACTCGGCCTCGCCGGCGCGGCGGCGGGCGCGGTCTCGTCGAGGACCCGGTGCTCGAGCTCGGCCACCGACCCGTGCCGCAATCCGGGATCCTTGGCCATGGCGATCTGGATCACGGCGTCCAGGTGCGCGGGGGGAGGGTGGCGCGTGTGGCGCGCCAGCGGCTCGGGCGGATCGGTGAGGACCTGGGCCAGCACCTCGGTGAAGGTGGAGCCGCGGAAGGGAGGCTCGCCGGTGAGCATCTGGTAGAGGACGGCAGCCAGGGAGTACACGTCGCTGCGCTCGTCCGCCGGTCGGCCCCGGGCCTGCTCGGGTGACATGTAGGCGGGGGTGCCCATGATCGCCCCGGTCCGGGTCAGGGGCGCTTCGGGCAGGGTGTGGTGCTTGGCCAGCCCGAAGTCGAGCAGCACGGCTCGGTCTCCTCCCTCGTCATCGGGGGTCAGATAGATGTTGCTCGGTTTCAGATCCCGGTGCAGCACACCCTGGGCGTGCGCCGCCCCGAGGGCGCGGCACACCTGGCGGAAGAGCCGCCGGGCCTCGGTCCATCGGAGCGGCCCCTGGCGCTCCAGCCGGCTGGCCAGATCCTCTCCTTCGAGATGGTCCATCACCAGGTATGGCCGCCCATCCTCGGCCTCGTCGAAGTCGAGGATGGAGACGATGCCCCGATGCTCGAGCTCGCCCAGGATCCGTGCCTCCCTCGAGAACCGCTCCACCGCGTCGGGGTCGGCCGCGGCCTCGTCGGACAGGAACTTGATGGCGCACCGTCGGCCCGTGCCCAGGTGCTCGGCGGAATAGACCTGGCCGGACCCGCCCCGCCCCAGGGGCGCGAGGATACGATAACGGCCGCTGACCGTGTTGGGCCGGTCAGGGGGAGGCTGCTGGTGGGAGATGAGCGTCGCCGCATGGGGAGGCGCGCCGGCACTGGAGTCCGTGTGGTCGGTGAGGGCCATGGAGGAGAAGACCTTGCGGCAGGCCGGGCAGGCGTCCAGGTGAGCATCTATGGCCAAGCGCCCGTCCTCGGGCAGGCGACCGGCGAGGTAGCGGAGGATCGTGTTTTCGTCAGGGCATGTCATGGGGCTGTTCCACGGCCAGGCGCTGGGGCGACTCGAGTGTGGGACAGGGCTCGTCTTCGTGTAGCACAGATCCCGCGTTGCGCCCAGGCGGTCGCCCTACCGGAACATCTGGGTCATCCGGGCGCGGAGCTTCTTGAGCCGGGCCTTGCGGCGCTTGGTGCGGGTGCGCATCAGCCGCTCGTGCAGCCGCTTTTTGGTGCGACGCAGCCGCTTGGTACCGCAGACCCGGAAGGCCCGGCTGGAGGTGCGGTCCTTGATGATCTGGATGCGCCGCGCGCGCCACCGGCTCCAGGCCCGTTGCCTGAGCGCGCGGATGCGCCGGTTCGCCGAGGACCAGACCCGATCCACGCATCGCGATTCTCGCTTCACCGCTCGGCGGTAGCTTCGAATCGCCCGCTGGTCTTCGCGTCCGGCGTTCTTGAGGGCCTTGCCGAACCTCTGGAAGGCGTTGCGTGGTCGCCGGGGCAGGGTGATGGCACCACTGGGGCGGGCCTTGAGGTAGCTGTACCGCTTCACCTCGAACACCGAGCCGTCGGCGCCCATGACCCAGCGGTTGGCGAACAGTAGTAGCGGCTCGTCCTTGCGCGGATAGACGTGGTTCTTGGATTGCCAGGGGATGGTCTTGGCCGAGGCCTTGTCGAAGTCGAAGGTCGGGAAGACGAAGAGCTGCTTGGGCGCCACCGCGAAGAGGCTCTGCAGCATCGCCGAGGAGCGCCAGTAGCCCTTGGGGAGCTGGGGATAGTATCGGGAGATCATGCGATCGCGCACCGACAGCCCCCCGGGGATGGTCGCCACCGGAGCCAGGGGCGTGAGCTTCGTCTTGGGGGTGCGCAGCACGAGGGTGTAGCGCGTCGCCCGCGCGTGTCCCCGGTAGCCTGTCGCCACCCCCACCTTGACCGCGTAGGTCCCCGGCTCCAGCCGCCCCACCTTGCCCTGCCCACTCCGGCAGGCCGTGGGGATGTTGCGGTTCGTCCGGTTCAGTGGTCCCAGGATCACCAGGCGCGCCGTGCCGTTGGAGACCACGCGGTATTGGATGTCGGTCAGCGGTCGGTTCACCTTGAGCATCAGCACGGGCTGGCCGGGCACCTGTACGTTGCTGCAGTAGCTGGATCGCCGGCTGCGAATCCGACCGGTCGGTTGGGTCGTGCCGCTCACCAGGATGGGCGTCGCCAGGTGCGGCGACAGGGTCACCGTTTTGAGGGTCTTCTTCCAGCCCAGGCTCCTGGGGCGGGCCGGGTCTTCGATTGCAACCGTGAAGGGCCCCACCCGGGCCCGGGAGCCCCAGTAGCTGGAGGACCGGATCTCCAGGCGACCGGCAGGCCAGGGGTTCATGGTGATCTTCCCGCGACCGCAGATGTAGCGGTTGCCCGGCAGGGCGATGTGTACCCGCCCCATGCCGGTGAAGCGCATGGTCACCCGGCCGAGCCCCTTGGGCAGGTTGACCACGGCGTCCGGACGGGCAGCCACCCAGCCCGTGCAGTTGCTTTTTGTGTGGAAGACGCGCCTCAGGGAGTGGGTTCTCACCTGGGTACGTCCGCGGATTTGTGTGGGATTGGGTTCGAACGCCGGCCGCAGGGTGAGGGTTGGCGCGGCCATGGCCGCCCCGGGAGCTGCCATCAGCGCCAGCCCGGTAACGATAAGTCGAAGTAGTCTCATTGCGTACCTCCTGGTATCTGTAGGAAGGACAAGGGCCCCGACGGTAGCGCCTTTTTTTTCGGTTTGCGCGTTTTTTCGAATGGCGCGGGGTTCCGGGTTCAGATAGAGATCCCCGGTGATGGTCGACTCCGGGACTCTCACCTCACGGTTCATCGCGGCCCTGCCCGAGCCCCTTCGCGGCCGGTGTCGGACGAGCGGCGCGCTCCAGGAGCTGGTCGCCCGCCTGGCTGAGGAGGCGTGCGCCCAATGGCCGCGGATCCCGTACCCGGAGGAGACCTTCGTCACCGACCTGGCCGAGCGGATGCCGGTGGACGTGGAGGTCACCGAACACCTGGGCTCCCTACCCGCGGCGGATCTCTACCTGGCCTACGCCTGCGCCCGCTCCATCATCGAGGCCGTGCGGGCCTTCGAAAGGCACCTCATTCCGGTGGTCGAGCGGTCCCTGGTCCGGCTCGGCGCCCAGCCCGACGCGGTGAGCGAGGTGGAGCAGGTGCTGCGCGAGCGTTTCCTGGTGGGTACGGGGGGGCGCCCCCCGGCGGCGGGGAGCTACGCCGGGTATGGCTCCCTGGCGGCCTGGGTTCGCGTGTCCGCGTTGCGGGAGTACTACGGGATGGCCCGCGAGGGTCGACGGTGGAAGCAGCTCGACGAGACGGAGCTCGGCGATCGTCTGGACGGCGCCGTGCCCGGCGTCGCCACCGGGGCCGGGGCCGGGGATGGGCCCGAGCTGGCCTTCCTCAAGGAGCGGTATCGTCCGCAGTTCAAGGAGGCTCTGTCCGAATCCATGGCCTGCCTGGACGCCCGCCAGAGAAACGTGCTCCGACACCACTATCTGGACGGGTTGCAGGTGGACCAGATCGGTCGGCTGTACCGCGTGCATCGGGTCACGGCGTCCCGGTGGCTGGCCGGCGCGCGCAAGGCGGTGCTCTCCCACACCCGCCGGCTGCTCATCGCCCGGCTGGACATCAGCGCCGAGGAGTTCGAGTCCATCGTGCGGCTGATCCACAGCCAGCTTGACCTCTCCATCCGAACCCACCTCCGGCTGGTCGACGACGGCCAGCGTTAGCGGTTTGATGAGCTGCAGGATTCGGAGCACGATCCGCTGCAGGATCCGGTGCGGCAGTTCAAGCTGGTGTCAAAGCGACCCTCTGGTCACCGCGATGATCGTGTGCATCATCATGTTCTTACTGCTACCCGTCGTCTGGTGGGTCCTGCAGCGGCCCGTGTGAACGGCGGCCTCGTTCGCCTACCCAAGCAGCGATTGATGCAGTATGCTTCCAGGGTCCCTTTCGGCCGTCCGTACCCCTGGTGAGCACGTGACCGCACAAGTCCATTTTTGTCCCGTATGTCGGCAAGGCAACGACCCTCAGGCGGTCGTGTGCGTGGCCTGCGACACGCCGGTGCCCGAGTCGGGCTGGCCGGTGGATCCCCACGTCGGAAAGGTGTTGGGCGGCAAGTATCGGGTGGAGTCGCGGCTGGGGGCCGGGGGGTTCGGCACGGTGCTGCTGGCCACACAACTGCACGGCGAACAGGACCTGGGGCAGGTGGTGCTGAAGATCCTCCACGCGGATCTGGCTCAGCAGGACAACGTGCGGCGGCGGTTCGTCAACGAGGCCCGGGCCGCGCGGCAGCTGGGCAGCCCCCACGCGGTGAAGGTGTTCGATCTGTCCTACGACGACCAGGGCGTGCCGTTCATCGTCATGGAGTACCTCGAGGGCCTGAGCCTGGCCGACGCGCTGGACGAGGCCGAACGACTGCCCCTCGGGCGGGTGCTCTCCATTGGACGGCAGGTGGCCGAGGCCCTGGCCGAGTGCCACGCCAAGGAGATCATCCACAGGGACCTCAAGCCCGACAACATCCTGCTGCTCGGCGGCCACCGGGAGGACTTTGTCAAGATCCTCGACTTTGGCATCGCCCGGGTGCCCAGCCCCACGGGGCGCGTCACCCACACGCTTATGGGGACGCCACTTTACATGGCGCCGGAGCAGATCCGTCAGCAGGACATGGACCACCGGGTGGACATCTTCGCCCTGGGGGTGATCCTGTTCGAGTGTTTGACCGGGGCCCCGCCCCTCGAAGCGACCTCCCACACGGAGTACATCACCAAGAACTGCGAGGAGGCGCCGGCACGGCTGCGCACCAAGTTGCCCGGGGCCCCGGCCCGGCTGGATGGGCTACTGGATCGGATGATGGCCAAGGCGGCGGCGGACCGCCCGGCGAACATGCAGGCGGTGGCCGAGTCGCTGATCAGGCTGGAGGCGTCGGCGCCCGCCGGGTTGCTGGACAAGGCCCCGGCGGGGACGTCGAGCCCGCCGGTCACAGGGCCCAAGCTCACCACGCTGTCGGCCTCCACAGGCACCCAGGAGCTGGCCCGGTCCCTGCGCGCTTCCCGGCGGCGCCCCTTGCTGTACGTCACCGGCGGTTTGATCGTTCTGGCCCTGGTGGCGGTCGTGGCCTACTGGAGGCTCGTGCCGGACCAGGGCGGCGGAGCCGCGAAGCCCGGCCGGGGCGGCCGGGGTGGTGGCGAGTCGGACCTGGTGGACGCAGGGGCGCCGACCCCGCGTGCCGCGCCCATGGCGGGCGTGATCGTCACCGGCCTGGACGGCGGGTCGAAGCGCCCTCGCGTGCGGCCGGCGCCCATGACGGTGATGCGCGCTGCGCCGCGCCGCCTCATGGTCCGCCGCCCCAGGCGCCCCACCCCGGCGCCGGCCATGCGGGACTCCCCTCGGGCGCCGCCCCGGCCACCGACCGTGGACGACCCCTTTGGCAGGGTGCGATGATGAGGAGATGCCTGCGCCCGGCTGTGCTGTCCGCTGCGCTGTGCGTTGCGATCGGCGCGGGTGGTCCCGGGTCGCTGGCCGCCCCGTCTGATGCGGGACGCGCCGAGGCCGTTCGCCTCGCCCGCAAGGCTCGCCAGCACTACGACAGCGGCGAGTACCCCCAGGCCATCGCCGGGTACGAGGGGGCCTACCGTTTCGTGAAGCGTCCGTCCCTGCTGTTCAACATCGCCGACTGCTACGAGCGCCTCGGCAAGCTCACCAAGGCCGTGGCCTACTATCGGCGATACCTGAAGGTGTGCGCCCCGGACAAGCGCGCCCAGGTGCACAAGCTCATCGCGGCCATCGAGCGGCGTCCGGCGACCCTCATGGTGGTCACCAGACCCCGTGGAGCCAAAGTGTGGATCAACGACAAGCTCCAGACCTGGCCCACGCCCATGACGCTGTCGGTGCAGCCTGGAAAGGTGCGCATCCGGATTGTCCTGCCGGGATACCGGGTGCACCGGCAGCAAGCCCTGGCGCGCCCGGGTGCACCCTTAAACCTGGTCATCACCCTGGACAAGCAGTCGGTGGTGCCCCGTCCGCCGCCCGTGGTGCCGACCAGCCCGGTTCGGCGGTCGCCCTGGCAGCGCTCCGCCGGCTTTGTCGGGGTGGCCGGGGGGCTCAAGAAGGCGGTGTACCAGGGCATCGACGCCCAGCCCCGGCTCAACTACAGCGTCACCCTGGACGGTGGTTACAGCCTGCTCATGGGCTCGCGGTGGCGCCTCGACCTGGGCGCACGGCTGTTCGTCTCCACCGTCGACGACGGCGAGATCTTGACCCTGATGGACGTCAGCGCCCTGGTGGGCCTGCGGGTCACCGTCTACCGGCGACTCTTCTTGGCGGTGCGGGCAGGATTGGGCCTGGCGACGCTGCTGGGCGTGTGGCGCGACAGCTTCTTTTTCAACGGCATTCACCATGCCTCGGGCGACGTGCCGGCCAGCTACTTGTCGGTGCACCTGTGGGGCGGGCTCAGCGTCGGGTATCGCGTGTGGCGTCGGCTGAGCCTGGTGTTGACCCTGGCGGCGGTGGACTACATCCCGCCGGTGGGGTACCTCAAAGAAGACGCCCCGGATTTGGAGTACATCTTTCGCTACAATTTCCACCTCGGTGTGATGGTGGAGCTCTGACCGCCGGGTGATCCGGCGAAAGGACCATACGACCATGAAGAGACGCGCGATCCTCGGTGGCCTCGGGCTTTGCGTTGCCCTTGTCGTGGCCGCCGGCTGCAGCGGTGTGGACGACAACGACAACGACAACCAGCAGAACAACAACAACGCGCCGGTGGGCCACGGCACGCTCACCGGCGAGATCTCGACCACGGTGACCTGCGACGCCACGGTGGCCGATGGCGACTGCGCGGGCACGGTGTACCTCGTGCTCATGGCGGAGAACCCCGTCCTCAACCCCATGCAGACCCCCGAGACAGTGGAGATCTTCGGCTCGGTGGACCTGGGCGCTGGGAGCTACACCTACACCATGAACAACGTCCCGGTCGGGGATTGGTACGTTTCGGGGTTCCTGGACGACGACGGAAATGCCTCCGGTGCCTTGACGGCTCCCGACGTGGGAGATCCCGTGGGGTATCCGTCGCCCCAGGTGACCATCGTCGCCGATGAGACCACCGTCGAGAACCTCACCTTCACCATGCGGTTGCAGTAGAGCGGAGGCGCCCATGACGCGGTCCTCCGCGGTAGCCCTGATCTCGGCCCTGGCGCTGGCCGCCGGCTGCCCCACCTCGCGAAGGAGCACCGACGGACCGGCGAACGTCCGGCCCCGGCCAGCGTCACCACCCGCGGTGCGCCCTCCTGCCAAAAAATCAACGGTCGCTTCCACCGAGCGGCCTGCCGCCCCGGCGCGACCTGCCGCCCCGGCGCGGCCGACGGTCAGGCGCCGCCCCCTGTGCAACTCGCCCCAGCCGGCCTCGGCGTCGGGTCACTACGCTGCCTCTCACATCTTGATCTTCTACCAGGGCGCGCTTCGGGCGCCGGCGCGGATCCAGCGGACGAAGGCCGCCGCCCGCAACCTCGCGGCTCGCATCACAGCCCTGGCGCGGCAGCCCGGGGCGAGGTTCGCGAACCTGGCCAGGCAGTGGTCCGAGGGACCCACCCGGTCTGTGGGCGGGCGACTGGGCCGCTTCCTGCCGCAGCGCATGGTTCCAAACTTTTCGGCCGCGGTGGGGGCCACCTGCATCGGCGGCATTACGGGCCCGGTGGAGACCCGGTTCGGTTTCCACGTCATCCGACGCGAGCGCCCCTGATTCACAAAGCCGAGGAGCGCAGGTGGCGGATGGACGCCTCCACCGAGCGCCGCACGTCTTCGCGGAGAGCGAAGCAGGCGTCGTGGTCTTGGTGGCACCCGGCGAGGCCGCGGGTGGTCAATGGCTCGCCGACGTGGAAGCGGAACCGCGCGGGGCGGGGCAGGGGCGTGGGGCCGAAGCCACGGACCACGGGCCAGAGGATCTCACGCCGCACGCCGAGGCGGTCAACCAACCAGCCCGCCGGGCCGCGCAGGTAGTCGTCGGCGTCGAGCACCACGTCCCAGGCATCCTCGGCGCCCACCATGGCGAAGGGCACGATGGTCGCGCCGAACTCCACCGCCAGCCGCGCGAAGCCCGAGCGCCGCTTCCAGTGGAGCCGGTACTTGTCATCCCGCCGGCGCGCCACCTCGCGGCCGCCGCCGGGAAACACCAGGAGCGACTCCCGGGCCGCCAGCAGACGCCGGCCGTTGTCGCGGCTGCCGGGTACGGCGCCGAAGTAGCGCACGGCCTGGGCCCAGCCCGGCACCTTGAAGTGGATGTGGTCCCCCAGCCCGTGCAGGAAGAGGCGGTGTCGGCGCCAGATCTCCAGATAGAGCAGCGGAAGGTCGTACAGCCCGAAGATCGTGTGGTTGCCCACGAACACCAGAGGGCGCTCGGCGGGCACGCGGTGGAGCCCGGTGAACCGCGCGTCGGTCCACCAGCGCCAGGGGGCGACCACGCGGTGGAGGGCGTCCAAGGTGGCGTCGGACGGTCGGGGCGGTACCATGGCCCATCGATTGAAGACGACCGAGCCCCTGGTGTCAACGGCCATGGTGCCAGGGACGGTAGCCCGCATGTCCCTCCAGCCGTTGATCCGCTCGTGGAGCCCGCGCTCCAGAGGTTGCCCTACAACGGGCTCCGAGGTGCCGATTCCGTTCATGGAGAGTGCCGGCCCGGCCGGGTGCGGGACTGGTGAGATTTGCGGAGTGGGGGATGTGGAGGGTGGGCGCCTGGCTACAAGGTCGGCGGGGCAAGGGCGGACCGGAGGCGGGCGGTGAGTCGGTCGGCGCTGATCCCGCTTGTGCCGTGGAGCGTGGTGACGAAGTCGCGGTGGGCGCGGCCCTGGCGGTAGGGGGGCTCCCTGGGAGGATGGCGCAGGTAGCGGTCCATCAGGCCCAGGTCCGGCTCCACGAGCAGCGACGCGCTGTACAGGAGCAGGGCGCGTCCGCGGAACATGCACGCGCCGCCGACCTTACGGTCTCCCAGACACATGTCCGACACGTCCCGACGCTCGACGCTGGCCACGCCGGCCTGGACCAGCCCCTGGATCAGCCACTCCGAGAGACGCGCGAAGTGGTCGGAGACTTTTAGCCCTGGGGTGGTGACGGCGGCTGCCACGACCACATTGCCCGGATCGAGCACCACGGAGCACCCGCCCCCGCGGCGGCGGCGCAGCGCCACGCCGTCGGCGAGACACTGGTCCAGGTGCAGCTCCGTCCGGGGGCGACTGGACCGTCCGAGCACCACCGCGGTGGACGGCGGCCGAGCGACCCGCACGCGCGCGCGTCCATCCGCCCCGGTTGCGGCGACTAGCGCCTCGTCGGGGTCGTAGGAGCCTATGCAGAGCCTCTCATTGCCGGCGTCGTTCACTCGGCGGGCTCCGCCTCATCGAGGGCCTGGGCCTGGACGGCGGTGATGGCCACCGTGTTGACGATGTCGGGGACGGTGCAGCCCCGGCTGAGGTCGTTCACCGGGCGGTTGAGCCCCTGGAGCACCGGACCGATGGCCACGGCCCCCGAGGAGCGCTGCACGGCCTTGTAGGTGTTGTTGCCGGTGTTCAGGTCGGGGAAGACCAGCACCGTGGCTCGGCCCGCCACCTTGCTGTGGGGCATCTTTTTTTGGCCCACCTCGGGATCCACGGCCGCGTCGTACTGGATGGGGCCCTCGATGAGCAGGTCCGGCCAGTCGACGGCGGCGCGCTCCTGGGCCAGCCGGGTGGCCTCGCGCACCTTGTCCACGTCCGCGCCTTGGCCCGATTCACCCGAGGAGTAGGAGAGGAGCGCCACCCGCGGCTCCACGCCGAAGGTCTGCGCCGTCCTGGCCGAGGACAAGGCGATCTCCGCCAGCTGGTCGGCGTTGGGGTCGGGGTTGATGGCGCAGTCTCCGTAGACCAGCACCCGGTCTGCCAGGCACATGAAGAACACCGAGGAGACGATGCCCACCCCGGGCTGGGTCTTGATGATCTCGAACCCCGGCCGGATGGTGGCCGCCGTGGTGTGCGCTGCGCCCGAGACCATGCCGTCGGCGCGCCCCTCGTGCACCATCATGGTGCCGAAGTAGCTGACGTCGCTCATGGCGTCCCGGGCGTTCTCGAGGGTGATGCCCTTGTGCTTGCGCAGCGACAGAAAATTGCGGGCGCAGGTCTCGAGGAGCTCCGGCTCCCTGGGGTCCACGAGCTCGGCGTTGTCCATGCGCAGCCCGAGCCGTGCGGCTTGGCTGAGCAGCTTCGCGGGGTTGCCCAGCAGGATCAGGTCGGCCACGTCCCGCCGAAGGAGTACCTCGGCGGCCCGCAGGATCCGCTCGTCGTTCCCCTCGGGCAGGACAATGGTCTGGCGACGGCTCCGGGCCCGGCGGATGAGCTCATACTCGAACATCTTCGGCGTAACCACGGTGGTCACAGAGTCGATGACCGCCGCCTCGAGCTTGTCGACGTCCACCTCCTGCTCGAACAGGCCCACCGCGCGGGTGATCTTCCGTCGGTTCGTGGGGGCGATCTCCGACCTGACGTGGCTCACCTGGCGAGCCGCCTCGAAGGTCAGGTCGTCCACGGCCAGGATGGGCAGGTGGACGCGCAGCCCCTCCACGAGCCTCCAGACCATGGGGTCGGGCTCCAGGCCGCTGGTGAGCACGAGCCCCGAGGCGTTTTCCATGGAGGCCGAGGTGCAGGCCGCCATGCAGGAGATGATCACGTCGGCGCGGTCCCCCGGGACGATCACCAGGGTACCCGCCTCGAGCCGCTCCAGGAAGTGAACGAGCTGCATGGCCGCCACGGCGAAGCCATGGACGTGGCGGTCCAGCTCTCGCTCCCCACGGAGCACCCGAGCGCCCAGCACGCGCGCCACCTCCCTGAGCGTGGGAGCGCCCAGGGTCTTGTCCTCGGGGATGGCGTAGAGCAGCTGCGAGCTCGCCACCTCCAGGCCGCGCAGCTTGGCGAGCAGCTCCCAGCGGTCCTGTTCGCTGACGCGGTTGACGATGGTGGCGATGACCTGGCAGCCCTTTTCCGCCAAGGAGTCCAGGGCGAGCTCCGTGGCGTTCATCGTCTCCTCCACGGAGCGTGTTCCTGCCCGGGCCGCCAGGAGCACAGGGCTCGCCAGGTTGCGGGCCACCTCGGCGTTGATGTCGAACTCGAAGGACGTCGAGGCGCCTCGGAAGTCGGTGCCCTCGCACAGGACGAAGTCGTGTCGCTCGGCGTGGGCGTGATACTTGGCCATGATCGTCTCGATCACCTCCGCGTCGCGTCCCTTGGCCGACAGGGCCACGGCCTCGGCCATGGTGCAGCCGAACATGTCGTGGTACTCGCCGGGGAGGTTGTAGTAGCCCGACATCAGCTGGATGTCATAGTCCTCTTCCCCGTGGTCGTGGCGCACGTTCACGATGGGCCGAAAGAAGCCCACCCGCGCGATCTTGCGCTTGAGCATCTCCATGAGCCCCAGCGCGATGGCTGACTTGCCACTGCGCGCATCGGTCGAGGTCAGAAACAAGCAATTGGACATGGTGGCTCCCCTGCCGCCCGCCGGCGTCAATCCGCCCGATGAGTATACACTGACATTGGACGCTAAACATGGTCGCATGGGCTGCGCATCACCCGTCTGGCAAGGCGCGAGCGAGGAGCGCGCGCAGCGTACTTGACGTACGTGAGCACGCACCAAAACGAGCAACGCAGCCAGGCGGGATGATGCGCGGTCAAGGCGACCATGTTTAGCCGTACAGCCGCACGGGCTCGCCGTGGGTCACGATGGCGCGGTGGCGAGCGTCGTACCGGGCGGCGACGCACTCCACGCGGCGCAGGCCCCGGGCCACCATGCGCCACCACCCCCAGGAAACCTCCGCCGGCGAGCAGGCGAGGCAGGTCTCGTCGGCCCCGGGGTAGTCGGCGCGGGTCTCCAGGACCTCCAGGTCCGCGGCCTGCGCCATGGGCTCTGCACCCGAATTCACGTAGATGATGACTCCTGTCCGCATTGGATTCTCCCTTCTTGGGTGATTGGGTCCGTCGGCGGGGCAGGGGAATCGCGTACGGCCGTGGATCGCCGCCGGTCGGGCGGGGGCAGCCCCTCTCGTCGGGGCTCGATGTGCGAAGCAGGGTGCTCCTGCGGCGACAGACCAGGCATCGGGCGTACCGGTTTCCCTGTCCGCGGCCTGGCAGGTCTTCTGGCTCGAGGCTCGTCCTACTCTCCACACCTTCCCGGGCTTCGGGCCCAGTGGCACAGGTGGATTTCGTCACCTCTCACAGCGGCGCAACCGCTCCCGATTCACACGGGATTCCCTATTAAGCGAGGTCGCGCCAGGCCGCTCGTTCACTGTTGCGGGCGAGTATCGGGCCCGGGGCTCGAGCCGTCAAGCGTGGATTTGTCTTGTGGCCCGGCCAGACGCCGTCGTATGCTGCGACCGGGAAATTAGCCTACAGGTGTAATTATGAGAGTCATTAGCTTGCCCGTGCTTGTCGCAGCGGTGGTGGGCCTGTCGGGTTGCGGCCGGGCGGCCTACGGCCTGTTCTCCTGCGGTGACGGGGTGTGTCAGGCCAGCGAAACCTGCGAGACCTGTGAGCAGGATTGTGGTCCCTGTCTGGACAACTGCGGCGACCACGTGTGCCAGCCCGCCGAGGGCGAGACCTGCGAGAACTGCCCCGAGGACTGCGGGGGGTGCCACGTGGACTGCGGCGACGGCGAGTGCGGCGCCGACGAGGACTGCGAGACGTGCCCTGAGGACTGCGGTGAATGCCCGGGCTGCGGTGACGGCACCTGCTCGGCGGACGAGGACTGCGAGACCTGTCCGGCGGACTGCGGAGACTGCCCGCTGGGATGCGGGAACGGGGTTTGCGGCGAGGATGAGAACTGCATGAACTGCCCCGTGGACTGCGGGGAGTGCCCCCCCGGCTGCGGCGACGGCGTCTGCGCGACCGATGAGTCCTGCTACGACTGCCCGCTGGACTGCGGGGAGTGTCCCTCCTTTTGTGGGGACGGCTACTGCGACCACGACGAGACCTGCCAGACCTGCGTGGCGGACTGCGGCTCCTGCCCCCCCGGCTGCGGCGACGGCGTGTGTGCGCCCATGGACGGCGAGTCCTGCGCCAACTGCCCCTACGACTGCACCTGCGGGACGGCCACGTGCCAGGACGTGCTGACCTGCGTGTACGGCTGCGGCTGGGATGAGACGTGCATCAATGCCTGCGCCGAGGGGGGGTGCTATGAGGCCCAGACCCAGGTGACCGAGCTTTTGGTCTGCCTCCAGGCCAACTGCCCGACCCAATGCACGGACCTGGCCAGCCAGACTTGCCTCACCTGCGCCATGACGTCCTGTAGCACCGAGGCCATGGCCTGCTACAACGGCACCTGCGGGCCCACCCAGTGCGGTGACGGCGTGTGCCAGCCCGCCGAGGACTGCACCAACTGCCCCGACGACTGCGGGCAGTGCCCGGACCTCTGCGGCGACGGCGTGTGCCAGCTCATGGAGGACTGCAACAGCTGCGAAGCCGACTGTGGCCCCTGCTTCTGGTGTGGCGACGGCTACTGCGATCCCAGCGAGGACTGCGCCACCTGCCCGGAGGACTGCGGCCAGTGCCCGATCCTCTGCGGCGACGGGATCTGTGAGCAGCTGCTGGGGGAGAACTGCGCGAACTGTCCCCAGGACTGCTCCTGCGGGGGCGAGACCTGCAGCGCCATCCTGACCTGTATCACCGGGTGCCAGGACATCCTGTGCCCGAACACATGTCTGGAGACCGGCTGCTACTCGGCCCAGCAGCAGGCCCATGCCGTGTTGGGCTGCCTCATCTCCAACTGCATCATGTCGTGCCTCAACCCCAGCGACCCGGCGTGCATGACCTGCCTCACCGACAGCTGCGGCGGCCAGCTCGTGGCCTGCATGATGGGCACCTGCCCGTAGCCCGGATGTTTCACATGCAAGAGCCTTTTGGGCTACCTCGTCTTCGGTTTTGGCCAGGGGGGCTTGGGATTCGGCGGCAGGACGATGCCCTTGCGGCGTAGCTTGGCGATGCAGCGGCTGCAGAGCACGTATTCGCGATCGGTGGTCTTGTTCGAGCCCTTGCCCGACTCCAGCAGGCAGCCTCGGTTGGGGCAGTGGTCGAGTCCCAGGGTGTGGCCGATTTCGTGCACGGCGGTCTTGGCCAGGCGGTGCCGGGCGTGGGTGCGGCTCCTCGACCCGCGCGCGCAGCGGTGGCGGGAGATGATGCAGCGACGGCCGCTCAGGTCCGCCAGGCCCATGATGCCCCAGTCGTAGACGCTCCCCTTGGTGGTGGAGATGTCCACGGCGGTGAGACCCAGCACGCGATGGGCGGTCTTGGGAGCCACCCGCCCCAGGTAGGTGAGCAGCTTCTCGGCGCGGTATCGGCGGCGCGGGCGGTAGTAGGCGGAGCGGGGCAGGTTGCGTCGCTTGAGCACCCTGACGCGGTAGCCGTAGAAGGTCTTGAGGGCCTTGACCACCTCGGCCACGTCCCGCTTGGAGAGGCGCCTTCCAAGGGGCTGGATGACCAGGGTTTTCGTAGAGAGGGTCGGCGCGGTCCTCCTCGCCGGCGCGGCCTCTGTCTGGACGGGGGGCAGGGCGGCCACGAGGACGCCTAGACCCGCGCCGACCAGCGCGGTCGAAAGTAGGGGGATCCGCCTGGCTCTCGTGAGAATTCTGCGCATGGGTTTAGCCTTTCAACACCGAGCAGTCATTGGGGTGTCGGAGCTTAGGTGGCGCTATTGGATCTGGATCGTCGAGGCGTCCGTCACGGGCGTGCCGAGCCAGCGGAAGTTGTCTATGACCACCGCCGTATCGATGATGCCGTCGCCCTCGTCGTGGATGGAGAAGGTCAAGGTGACGATCGCGCCCCCGGTGGCGGGCACGCGAGTGCGCAGCCAGCCCGTGGTGCTGCCGATGTAGGGCGGGCAGGGATTGGGTGGCGTGCACGTGGGAGTCGGGGTCTGGTTGCACGCCACGAAGGTGTCCGCTGCCTCGTAGCCGGTTCCCGTGATGTCGACGGTCCAGGCGGGGGCCTGCTGCATGGTGCCCGAGTTGATGGTGAGCTCGCTGCCGACGAGATCCCAGGCCACGTTGGTCCTCGCACCACTGTCGAGCTGGGGCTCCCCCTCCACCAGCACATAGAAGGTGTCCTTGAACTCGGAGCAGACATACTCGGGGTACTCCGCGGAGAGGAGCTGGTGGTCAAAGGAGAAGCCTTGCGCATTCCCCGGCACCTGCACCGTGATGATGAGCTGCTCCAGATCGTGGATCTCGGCGCCGTCCTGCAGGGCCGCGGGCGCCGGATCGATCGCGTTGGTGATGCCGAGGTCACCCGCCACCGTGTCCTGGGGCTGGCTCGAGTGGGCCGGACCGTTCGCCAGGATGACAAATGCGCAGTTTTCGCTCGGCAGGCCGTCGCCGGGCACGGTGGTCACCAGCGGGGCCAGGGCGCCCCAGGTCGGGTACGCGCCGTATCCCAACGGGTTGCCGGCGAGCTGGACGTCGATGAGCGTAGCCACGTCCAGCCCCAGCGCCTGGGCCAGCTGCGTCTCGGGCGGGTCTGAGGGGGACGTGGCGCAGTCGGTGGGGGGCGCCTCGTCCACCTCGCCGTTGCAGTCGTTGTCGATGCCATCGTCCGGCAGCTCCACGCTGGCGGGGCTCCTCAGGGGATCCCCGTCGTCGCAGTCTTCTCCGAGGTCACAGCTGGTGCCGTACCCGTCGCCGTCACCGTCCTGGCAGCAGCCGCTGGGATCGACCAGGCAGGTCGTGCAGGCGAGGGCGCCCCCGCCGGGGTATCCCTCGCTGTCGCAGGTGGCGCCCTGGAGATCGGCTCCCTCGCATTCCTCACCGGCCTCGATCACGTCATTGCCGCACGTCGAGCCGCCCGTGCAGTCGGTCGTGTCGAGGCTGCAGGTCGGCGTGCAGCCGAGGTTCCCCGACGGCAGCGAGAGCGTCGAGCAGGTGGCGCCCCGCAGATCCGTACCGTCGCAGGCCTCGTAGCCGGGATCGGAGGGGCCGTCCCCGTCGGCGATTCCATCTCCGCAGGTTTGGGAGCAGGCGCAGTCAGACCAGGTCTGGTCCGGCAAGCAGAACCGCGTGCCATCCTCGCCTCCGGCACAGTGACAGTCCTCCACCTCTCCGGCGGTGCAGACCTCCGGCTCCGGGACGCAGAGTCCGCTTTGACAGACCAGCCCCTCGTCGCAGGTGTCGTTGGGGTAGCACGGCCCCCCCTCCGCCCCTTGTCGGGGCCCCAGACCCTCACCGCCGCAGGCAACAGCAGACAGACAAATCAGCGCAAACACACCACGTACTCGCATCGTATTTCCCTCCGTATGGCCTTGATTCTCGCACAAAACACCAAAGCCAGCCACACGTAGGTTCCGCTGGGGCCTGGGCGAGCTGGATCGTGACTCTGCCCGAGTCGAGCCCGGGCATGACGGCGTTCCTGCGGCGTGGGACCTCAGCCGATCCGCTCGAACTCCGTCGGGTACTGCGCCGCGAGATCGACGTATAGCTGCTTGCCGAGGGTCCAGAAGTCCTTGTGGTGCTGCTGCACGTCGCCTGCGATCTGCCCCGGCACGCCGACGACGAGCTTTCCATCCGGGATCTTGGTGCCCGACTTCACGACGCAGCCTTCGGCCACAATCGCCCAGCGCCCCACCTCCGCCTCGAAGCTCACCACCGCCCCGATGCCGATCACGGCGAAGTCCGACACCCGTCGACAGTGCAGCGTCGCGCTGTGGCCCACGGTGACCCGCTCGCCGAGCTCCAGCAGGCCTCCGGGCCGGATGTGCATCATGGCCATTTCCTCGATCGCGGTGCCCGGCCCCAGGTGGATGGTGCCGTAGTCGCCGCGCAGTATGGCCCCGTGGCCAATGTAGCAGTCCTCGCCGACGACCACGTCGCCGATCACCCGCGCCGAGTCGCTGACCCAGGCGCTCTCGCTGATGTTGGGCACGTGCTTCCCATAACGGTATATTGCCATCCTGTACTCCTTGTGTAGGCGGTGTGGCTGCGGTCGCGCTCAGCTCTCTGGTGCTGCGGTGAAGCTCCACGTGGGAGAGGTGCTCTGGGCGTGGCAGTGACGTGCGGTGGCCGACCACTGGTAGGCGGCGCCCGGCGACAGGTCCATCCATACGGTCGAGACCTGGGAGCCCGGCAGCACCACCTCGGGCTGCCCCACCGGTGCGAAGGGCGGGAGCGACGGCCGATAGGGCAGCAAGAAATCGCTGTCGGCGTCCGTCTCCCATTCGTCGAGCACGGTGGAGTAGGTGCGAATGTGAATCTGCTGCCTGCCGGGGGAGAAGTGCATGATCCGCAGCCAGCCGCTGCCGCCGTCGGCCCGGAACTGGTAGTCCGCCAGCAGGGTGGTGGTGTCGTGGCCCGCGAAGGTGTCCGTGCGGCGTCCCTCGCCGCCGATGTGGCCGCAGATCATTAGCTCGAGGTTGGGCAGGTCGCGCAGCGCGTCGTAGGTGGCCGCGCCCTGGGCGCCCCAATCGCCCGGGTCGCCGGAGCGGATGAGGTAGTGGGACGTGACGATGGCGTAGTGGTCGGGGTGGCCGCTGATCACTCCGTGCGCCCAGTCCAGGACCAAGGGGTTCGCGTCGACGTCGTACTCGAGGAACAGGGCCAGGAACGCCGCCGACCCCGCCTCGAAGAGGATGTAGTGGTTGTGGTTGTCACCGTCGTGGTGGCCGCCGTAGTAGCCTCGCTCGGCGAAGTGGTCCACACCGAAGTAGGTGTCGAGCTGGACCGTGGTACCGTCGGGGTCACCGTTTGGGCGCTGGTCGTGGTTGCCCACGGAGAAGCCCCAGGGGATGCCGTCGGGCAGCCCCGGCAGCGGGTACTCCAGGACCGACATGGCGGCGTCGGCGATCACCCACTCGTCGGGAGCGTCGTCGCCGTTGTCGGTGATGTCACCGGCGTGGAGCACGGCGCGGATGTTGTGCTGCTGCTGGTTGTCGGCGACCCACTGCGTCTGGTCGGAGAAGATCCAGGGGTGGCTCTCGGCGTAGTACTGCGTGTCGGGCAGCACCACCACCGAGAAGTCGGGATCCACCTCCCGGCCGCTGAATGTCACCTCCACGGGGGAGGTGGCGTCCCCTGCCACCCACACCGCGAGCGTGGCGCTGTCGGTGCCGACCACGGCGCCGTCAGCGGGCGAGACGAGGCTCGGCTCGGAAAGGGGCCGGATCTGCACGAAGGGCGCCCCGGGCGCGACCCAGGTGCCCCCCTGGACCTGGCCGGCGAGCCCGCTCACGGAGTCGGCGGCGGTGGTCCCCGCGGTCTCGTCCAGCCCCCACCGGGCCACCAGACCGTTGCCCGAGGTGAGCTCCGCCGCCAGGCCGGCACGCAGGTCCTGGGCATCCCGGGCGTGATCCCACACCCGCACCTCGTCGAGGGTGCCGCCCAGGGCGCCCGCGGGCACCCCGCCCGAGTCGAAGGCCGCGCCGAGCCCGAAGTGCTGGATGCTGTCGTGCCGTGGCGTGGCGTTGGCTGTCAGCTGGGCATCGAGGTCGCCGTTGAGATAGATCCGCCAGGTGTCCCCGTCGTAGGTGACCGCAACGTGGTTCCAGGTGTCGGGCACCAGGGGCGTCTGACCGACCACGGGGTGGTTGGCACCAGAGGCCAGGTCCTCGAAGTCGGCGGCCAGGGCGTGGGTCTGTTCGTGGATGGCGAAGAAGTAGTTGCAGTCCACGTCGCTGCCGTCGGACTCGCCGCGCCCCTTGGTGAGGATGGGGATCCCCTGCACGCCCCCCGAGCCGGAGCTGGCGGTCTCGCCGCCTCCCGACCAGCGCAGCCAGGCCTCCAGGGTGAAGGTCGCCAGGCCCAGCTCGGGTGCGACGCCCAGGGTGACGTGGTCGTCTGTGCCATCCAGCTCCAGCCCACGCCCGCCCGGCTCCGGGCACAGGAGCCCGCTGCAGGCGGCAGTGGAGCCCGAGGCGTCGCAGGTCTGTCCAGTGGCCCCACAGTCCGTCAGGTCCACCCAGGTCAGACACCCGTCTCCGCCCCGCGTGCAGGTCTGCAGCAGGGCGCCGCTACAGCGTCGGGCGTCGGGCGTATCGCACAGGTCGATGCAGCCACCGTCCCCGCCACCGTCCCCGCCGCCGTCGGCGCCGCTCGCCCCGGGGTCCTTTCCACAACCCGCCGTTACCGCGAGGCCAATGACAACCAGCAGCGCTACCGTGGACCGCGTCGAGCACATGGTCACCTCCAACCCCCGGAAGATACCACGGCACCGCGTCTCCCCGGAGGATCCCTCGTTAGTCGACCTGACCCCAGTCGGAGGGCTCCGCGCCGACCTCGAAGTGCAGCGTGCCGCCGTCCACGATGTCGGCGTGGTCGAACCAGGGCTCGGTAAGAGGCGCGCCGTCGAGGGTGACGTCTTGGACGTAGTGGCCAAGATCGAGGCCGTTGGCGGTGATGGTCAGGTCGCCGCCGGCCAGGTGGACCACCGCGCGATCGAAGGTCGGGGTGCCCACGTAGTAGCGCGTCGACCCCGGCCAGGGGTAGAAGCCCAGGGCGCTGAAGACGTACCAGGCGCTCAGCGTGCCGCAGTCGTCGTTGCCCGCCAGACCGTGTGGGCCGAGGTCGTAGTGGTTGGCCATGATCCAGCGCACCCAGCGCTGCGTGCCCTCGGGGCGGCCCATGGCGGCGTACAGGTAGGGCGCGTGCAGATCCGGCTCGTTGCCGTGCCAATAGTAGGGCAGGGGACCCCAGTAGCCGAGCGTGTTGCTCTCCCAGTGGTCGGCGGACAGGTCGAAGAACTCGTCCAGTCGGGCGACGAAGGCCGCCTGGCCCCCCATGAGCTCGGCCATGAGGTCCGGGTGCGGGCTGAGCCAGAGATACTGCCAGGCGTTGCCCTGCTCGTAGTAGTCGTACCACTTGGTGTCCACCCAGTCGCCGCCCGGGGGCTCGTCCCAGCTCCCGTCCTCCAGGCGCCCCCGGAAGAAGCCGACGCCATCATGCCAGAGCGTGGCGGCCGAGCGCGACTGTTCGAGCAGGGTCGCGGCCTCCGTGGCTCGGCCCATGGCGGTGGCGAGGTTCGCCAGGGCGAAATCGGCCCAGTTGTACTCCTGGGTCTTGGAAACCGCGTCACCGGCGAGGTCGGTGGGCACGTACCCCTGGCTCACGTAGTGGTCGATCGCGTCGCGGCCGGCGCAGCACACCGGGCCGCGGGCGCGGTCCCAGCTGTAGCTCCAGCCGGCTTCCGCGTCGAAGCCGGTTCGGCCCTTCAGGTAGGTCTCGGCCAGGACGATGTCCGCCGCGGTGCCGCACATGGAGCCCGAGTCGCCGAAGCTGAGAGGCCACCGCGGCAGCCCGCCCCAGTGGTCGGCCATTCGCACCAGGGACTCGGCCATGTCTTCGGACGCCTCGGGCCGGAGCAGGATCAGCAGGGAGTTCTCCACGCGGTACGTGTCCCAGAGGGAGAAGTCGGTGTAGAAGGGACGGGTGCCCTGGTGGACCTGGTAGTCGAAGCCCAGGGCGCGCTCGTCGTGATCCGAAACCAGGGTGGGATGCAGCAGGGCGTGGTACACAGCGCTGTAGAAGATCCGCTGCTCTTTGGCGGTGCCGCCCTCCACCTCGATGACGCTCAGTTGATCGTCCCAGGCGGACGCGGCCCGGGCCCAGGCTTCGTCGAAGGAGGCGACCCCCTCGTCGAGTCGGTTGCCCTGGGCCCCGGTCGGGTCCGTGTAGGCGACGCCTACCTCTGCCCACGCCGTGACGTCCCCCACGAGATCCAGGGCCACCCAGGCGCCCACCTCGGTGCCGTCCGCCGTGGCATCGCCGCTCAAGAAGACTCCGTCCTGCCAGGTGCCGTGGGTCACGAAGTCTCGGTCGAAGACGGCGTCGAAGTGGACCGGATAGATGGGACCCCACTCACCCTGGGCCCACATCGAGCCCCGGACACGGCGCTCACCGGGCAGGATCTCCACCTGCGACTCGAGGCTGTACCCCTGCCCCATGGCGCGGGCGACGTCGATGACCACCACCGCCTCACCCGCGGGTGTGGGCGCGGGCCACTGCCAGCGGTGATAGCCCACGCGTGTGCCCACCGTGAGCTCGGCTCGCACGTCGCTGTCGTCCAGCGTCACGGCGTAGTAGCCGGGTCGGGCCACCTCGGTTTCGTGCGACCAGTGGCTGCGGTAGCCCGCGTCGAGGACCTTGGCGGCCTCGATGCCCACCGTGGGCATGAACAGGATGTTGCCGTAGGCCGGATCCCCCACGCCGCTGATGTGTGTGTGCGAGAACCCGAGCACCATGGGGTCATCGTAGCAGTAGCCGCCGCCGTGGTTGAAGGTGGGCTGGGCGCCGCTGTGCGCGCTCGTGTCCGGGCTGAGCTTCACCAGCGAGAAGGGCTGGGTTGCGCCCGGGAAGGTGTTGCCCACCCCATAGCCGTCGCCGCCGGTCCCCACGAACAGATCCACGGCCTCGTAGGGGCTCTCAGGATAGGGCAGACCACCGTCGAGCCCGCTGGCGTCGGGGCTGCCGCCGTCGGCGTCCGCGCCATGACCGTGGCCGCAGGCGACCAGCGCCACCACGGCCGGCGCGACCAGTCTCACAATGAGCCCCGCCATTGCGGCCGGCACGAACGGCACCACTCGTGGACCTCGCGCACGGGGGCTCGGGTTGAATCTTCGGTGGTTGACGTTGCTCATGGCTAGGCATTATCGCCCCGTCGCGCGGCTGTTTGCAACAGTGCCCTGCGGCTGTCCCTCTTGCGTCATGCGATCTGCCCGACGCCCGTGCTACTTTGCCTTGAGCCGTTTGCTGCGTGGGCCGAGGTAGTAGGCTCCCGCGCCGAAGACGCCCAGCAGAACAACGATGATGATCCAGAGGGTTTTTTTCGGATCGGCGCTGTCCATCTTCGTGGCGCAGTCCAACAGCATCAAGATCCAGAAAACGAAAAGGCCGACGCTGATCAGCAGGATGACGACCTCCGACATACCGGGCATGGCTTGATCTCCCTTCGTAGTCAGTTCAGGAATCGGCGACGCACCCAGGCCAGCAGCGCGGCCTCGTTGTGATCGTCCCGATACCAGTCGCCACCATTGACGTTGTCGTAGGCGTCTTCGTAGGCCCAACGCGCGGAGATCGTCTCTGCGGCGGGCTCGGCGGAGGCCAGCGCCGCGACTGCGGCCAACCCGGCCAGGGCACTCGTTGTCGCGGGCCTCATGTGACGCATGCATCGCATCTGATGACTCCTTGTCAGTCCGACAGCCGATCCGCCAGGAGCTCCCCGGCCCGGGTGGCCATGGCCATGATGGTGATCTGGGGGTTCACGCCCAGGGAGCTGGGGATCACGCCGCCGTCCATGAGGTACAGGCCGGGTACGTCGTGGGTCTGGTGATCGGGGCCCACCACGGAGCGGCGCGGGTCGATGCCCATGCGCGTGGTGCCCAGGGGGTGGTAGGCCGTGAGGTCGTAGTCCCGCGGCCTCAGCCGCGCCCGTCGGAACCGCTCGATGTCGGACTCGTCGTCGAAGAAGGGGAAGCCGCGCACGGGGAGGTGTACCCGCACGGCCCCTGCGGCGAAGAAGACCCGCGCCAGGATCTCGGTGCCCCGCCGCAGCCGCGCCATATCCTCGTCGTTGACCGAGTAGGTGATCAGCGGCCGCCCGGCGGGTCCGCGGAACACGTGGCCCTTTGCCGTGTCCTTGATGGCCATGCCGAAGGTGACCTGGCGGTCCATGGACTCGGCGAAGGCCATGAAGGTGTGGCCCACCTCGTGGGTGTTGGCGGCGAGGAGGTCCGGCGGCGTGGTGCCGCCCTCGAAGAGCAGCCCCTCTGGCCAGAACTCGTGGATGCCGTAGCCCTGGGGCACCGTCCGGAACCCGTCGGTCCTGAAGTCGAACTCGCCGGCCATGCCGATGGCGGGGTGGATGGTGAGGTTCCGGCCCACCTGGAGGCTGCGGTTGGCGATGCGTTGGCGCAGAAGCATCAAAGGGGTGAGCAGGGAGCCGCAGGCCAGCACCGTGGCCCGGGCCCTCACTGTGAGCCGAGCGCCGCCCGCGGTCCTGGCGACGAGCCCCACGGCCGCGTCGCCCTCCATCAGCACCCGCTCGGCCAGGGTGGACGTGAACAGGAAGGCGTTGGCGCGCAGGGCGGCCGGGATCTGCGCGACGTTGGTGGACCGCTTGGCGTCCGTGGGGCAGCCGAAGGCGCAGCGTGCCTGGGCGTCGCAGCCGGGCGCGTTGCGGGGCAGGGGACCGTGGGCATACCCGAGGGCGTCGCAACCCTTGGCGATGAGTCGGCCCACGTCGCCGATGTGCTTGTCCTCGCTGGGCGCGACCTCCAGATACTCCAGGGTGCGCTCCACGTAGGGCATGAGCTTGTCCGGGGCGAGCTGCCGCAAGCCGAAATCCCGCACCCAACCGTCGAGGACCTTCTCCGGGGGCGGCAGGGACGTGCCGGAGTTGATGACCGTGGTGCCGCCCACGGCGCGGCCGATGGGGATGAGCACCGGCACGTTGCCCAGGGAGAGGACGCCGCCGAAGTCGCGGTACATGAGCCGCTGCATGGCGATGGTGTTGCCGTTGAACTCCTCTCGGGTGTGAAGCTCCCCCTCCTCGACGATCACCACGGCCAGGCCGGCCTCGGCCAGGGACTTGGCCGCAGCGGCGCCCCCGGCCCCCGTGCCCACCACCGCCACGTCGCACTCCAGCTCCTCGTCGTCGGTGAAGTCTCGGCCATCGGTGATCAGGTCCATCCACGGGGCCTGTTCGCGCTGGGACGGCACCTCCACCTCGTAGGGGCAGTCGAGGGTGTCGTACACGGCCGGGTCGTGGAAGTGCGCGACCTTGACGGTGGCCGACACCATGCGCAGCAGCTGCCGGCTCGTGAAGGAGCCGTTGACCATGGACTCCAGCACCTGGTGGCGTCTTGCGTCCGGGAGGCCCGTGAACGTGCGCAGATGGCCGGACAGGGTGCGGTACTCCAGCAGGTACAGCAGCGCGCCGAAGCCCTGCTGCAGCAGCGGAGGAATGACCGACAGGAACTCCTCCACCCGGTCGAGTGTCTCGGGGCCGGGGCGGCCGAAGCGGGCGCTGCCGGGGATGATGGTCTCCGCCAGGGCCGCGAGGATGTGTCGTTCCCGATCCGAGAGGACCCTCTGCTTCATAGGCTGCTCCACGGGGCAGATTGGTTCGACCAATATGCAAAAGTCACCGGACAAAATCAACGAACCGGACCGGCGCCCTACTCCCGGCGAAAATACGCGCGTCTCTTTCGCGGGCCGGATGCTACTGTAGGGAGAATGGAGAATACAATATGAGTGACTCCGACCTGCGGAAGATCCTACGCGGTGTAATGAGGGACCTGGATCGGGGGCGGCTGCGTTTGCGCACGCCGCTGCGTCTGGTCAAAGGGGCGATGATCCCCGCTGTCATGGCCGCCTCCCTGGGGCTGGCCGGCTGCGACACGGACTCGGTGGGCAATGCCCAGGACGCGCGCCCCGATGTGCAGAGCTTCGCGGACGCGGCCTACATGGCCCCGGACGTGGCCCTGGACTCCGTCGCGCCTGTCTACATGGGGCCCATCGTTGACGGGGGCGTGGACGCCGAGGTCGTGGCCGACGCGGACGTGGACTACGACGCCGAGGCCGTGGACTCCGGCCCCAACACGCTGTACATGGGGCCGCCCCCCATCGAGCCGGAATGAGCGACCGCGAGCTCCGTCGGATCCTCACCGACATCATCGAGGACCTCGAGGTGGGGCGCTTGCGCCTGCGATCCCCGCTGCGGGTGGTGCGTCGCGCGATCCTCCCGGCGGCCCTGGCGGCGTCCTTGGGGTTCTTCGCGTGCGACAGCGAGCCCGTGGGCAGCGCCAGGGACGGGGGCGTGGACGCCAGGGCTGACGTGGGCCCCCTGCCGGACGCCATCTACGCGGCGCCCTTTGACGCCTTTCTGCCCGAGGACGCCACAGTCGATGAGGACGCCGATTTCACTGACGCCGAAGCAGTGGACTCAGGCCCAATCGGCGTGTACTTGGCCCCTCCGCCTATAGTTCCAGATTGATTTCAAGTAGTTGCGCGGCAGTGTGGTTTATTTGACTACATTATCCTACATGCGTACACTAAGGGTATCCCCGTGGGGTTTCTGTGCCGGAGGATGCCATGCGACGTCTCTTCATGCTCGTGAGTCTGGTGCCCCTGGCGGTGCTGGTGCCCGGCACCGCCGCCGCCGTGAATGTTGGCGACCAGGCCACGGGCTTGTGCTTGAAGGACGCCCAGGGGCGCACCCACCGGCTCGCCTCGTTCCCCAAGCGCATCCTCGTGGTCTGGTACGAAGGGGTGAGGTCCCGGCACCAGAACCAGTGGGTCAAGCGTCGGCTGGCCGAGCTCCAGCGCGCAGGCAAGCTCAAGGTGCAGAACTACGAGTCGGTGGGCATCGCCAACTTTCACGAGTCGGCCTTGCCCGGTGCGCTGATCGTCGCGGCCATTCGGCAGCACTCGCAGAGGTCCTCGGTGAGGATCCTGCTGGATCGGGACGGCGAGCTTCGCCGCGCCTGGGGCCTGCATCACGGCCGTTCCAACATCTACGTTCTCGACGCCAGACGCCGTGTCATCTGGCGCAGCTCCGGCCCCCTGACCCGCCGCCGAGGCCGCCAGCTCGTGCGCATGATCGTGCGCCGTTCGCGCTGAGTCAGGTCCTCTGACGGGTCGCACATTCCTAGTCTCCCGCGAGCGGCGCTTTCCCGCTATAGTACGGGCCCGGTGGTCGGAGGAGCCCTGTGAACGGATCTCGCATCAACGCAGACGGGCGGCGGCGGCGCCTGGTCGTGGTGGGCGGCGACGCGGCGGGCATGAGCGCCGCGAGCCAGGCCCGACGTCTCGCGCCGGAGCTGGAGATCGTGGTGCTGGACCTGGGGCCGCACATCTCCTACGCCGCCTGCGGCATCCCACTGCTGCTGGACGGCACCGTGGTCGATCCGGCGGTGCTCACCGTGTACTCGCCCGCGTCTGCGCGCGCGGAGCGTGACCTCGACGTGCGCACGGGCCACCGGGTCCAGACCCTGGATGTGCGGGCTCGCAAGGTGGGCGGCGTGGTCGTCGACACGGGTGAGCCCTTCGAGCTCGACTTCGATCGCCTTGTCCTGGCCACGGGGGCCCGACCGGTGAGGCCGCCTCTGCCCGGGGTGGACCTGCCTGGGGTCTTCGTCGTGCGGCGGCTGCAGCACGGCCTGGACCTGCGCGCGGAGCTGGACGCCCGGCAGCCCAGGCGGGCCGTGGTGGCGGGCGCGGGCTTCGTGGGGATCGACCTCGCCCAGGCGCTACGGGCGAGGGGCCTCGCCGTGACCCTGGTCAAGGATCGCGCCACGCCCCTGCTCGGGCTTGAGCCGGAGGTGGGCGCCGTGGCCGAGGAGGCCTTGGTGCGCAACGGGTGCCTGCTGCTCAGGGGCGCGCCCCTGTACGGCATCGACGCGGGCCCCGACGGTCATGTGTCAGGGGTCCGCGCCGGAGGCGAGCGACTCGACGCGGACCTGGTCGTGCTGGCCCTGGGCGTGCGCCCCTGCGCGGATCTCGCCGACCAGGCGGGCCTCCGCCTGGGGCCCAAGGGCGCCATCGACGTGAGCCCGTGCTGCCAGACCAGCGAGTCGGCGGTCTACGCCGCGGGAGACTGCGCCACCCAGGTCCACCGGGTCACGGGCCGGTCCGCCTTCATCACCCAGGCCCTGGCCGCCAACCGCCAGGGCCGCGTGGCCGGCGCCAACGTGGCGCTGGATCTGGGGGGCGCTGCCGGCCAGCGCCAGCCGCGGCCCGAGCATCCCGGTGCGCTGGGCACGGCGGTCCTCAAGGTCTTCGACGCCGAGGTGGGGAGGACAGGCCTTACCCTTGCGGCGGCTCGGGAGGAGGGGTACGACGCCGTGGTCACGGTGATCACCGACCGCACCCAGCCGCGCTACTACCCCGTGGGCGGCCCCATGAAGGTGGCTCTGATCGCCGAACGGCGCACGGGCAGGCTCCTCGGAGCCCAGGTGGCCGGCCACCCGGGCGCCGCCAAACGTATCGACACCTTGGCCACCGCCCTTCACGCCGGCCTCGATCTCGCTGCCCTCGCCGACCTCGACCTCGCATACGCCCCGGCCTTCTCACCGATCCGCGACCCGATCCTCGTGGCCGCCCGCGCCGCGTTGAAGCGAATCTGACCCGGCTGAATCTTCGCTTTTTGTGGGCTGGAGCACCAAATTGTTTTCGCTACTGATGAGCCGTCGGGCTGTGTACCATGGAGACATGGCTGAGCCGAGAGGGTAATATGAAACGCTTCGCGCAGTGGATGACAGTTTTGGTGTTGGGGCTGGTGGCCGCCACGGTCAAGGCCGAGGGAACGAGCGAGCTGGGCGTTTGGCAGGGGCTGGAGGCTGCCACCGACGTCTATGCAGAGGTGGACGATCCGGCCAACCAGGCCATCTGCTGGTCGGGGAGCGGCAGCGTGGACGTCTACGATCCGAGCGCCGGGCTGGTGGGCACGATCACGTCGGGCACCTGCATCCCGGCGGTGGTGGGGGAGACCGGGGCGTACCTGGTCGACGTCCTTGCCAACCAGACACCTGGCAACGCCTGGGACATCACCTTGTGCGACACCTCCGGGGACGGGACCTGCGACCTGCCGGGGGATGCGCTCAGCGGGCGGGTCTTCTCCACCCGGTGGCGATTCAACGCCGGGAGCTACGCCGAAACCCGCGCGGTCAACGGCAGCTTCTACGCCCTGCTCCCGGGTGGGGACAGCGGTCGGGACACGGTGGTGGAGCTGCGGCTCGACGGGCTGGCCGGCTATGTCTACGACGTGGGCGTCAACCAGACCGGTGTGGACGGCGTCAACGCCGGCCGGAGCGTGCCGGTCGCTGGAAACAGCTTCACACCGGCGTTTCCCCTGTTTCTCAATCCTCCGGACCTGGCGCTGTACAACCCGCTCCAGCCGGTGATCACCAACTTCACCTACAGCGGCGGCCCGGCCGGCTGCAACCAGGTGGCCCCGGGGCTCACCACGGGCAGCTTCGAGTTCGACAGCAACGTGATTGGGACCTATCACCTCGAGTGCGATCTCGACGGGGACGGGATCTTCGACATCACCGACCCCGACGATCTGCTCATCATCGGTGTGGCCGTGATCGGGCTCAACCCGGTGTCCTGGAACGGCATGGACAACTCGGGCAACCCCGTGCCGGTGGGGACCTACGACTGCCGGGTCTCCCTCAACGTTGGCGAGTTCCATTACGTGGGGCAGGACATCGAGACCAGCTACGAGGGCCTACGGATCTTCGAGGTGGACGCCACCCTGGCCCGCTCGCCCCTCGACATGTTCTGGAACGACACCTTCGTTCAGGCGAACGCGGTGACCATGCCCAACTTCGACACGAGCCCCGCGACGTCGCCCACGGGGGGGCTGGATTCCGGCGATCCGGCGCTGGGGGCGTCCCCCCACGGCATCGCGCTACCGGGCAACGCTCGCGCCTGGGGAGAGTTCGCCAGCTCCGGCAAGGGCAACAACGCCTTCCTGGACACGTTCACGGTCACCCGCCAGGACACCAGCGGCAGCCTCCAGGTCATCGTGGTGGATCCCACCCAGGACAGCGACGGCGAGGGCGTGCCAGACGTGATCGAGGATTGTGATCTCGGCACGGATCCTGGCAACCCCGACACGGACGGTGATGGCATTGACGACAGCGTCGAGAGCGACGGCGGCAACCCGGTGGACACCGACGGCGACGGCACGGTGGACTCGCTGGATCTGGACTCGGACAACGACGGGATCCCCGACTCCATCGAGGGATCTGGTGACAGCGATGGGGACGGGACTGGTGACTGGCGGGACCCGGACTCAGACAACGACGGGATCCCCGACCTCGTCGAGGGCAGTGTGGACACCGATGGAGACGGGCTGGCCGACTACCTGGACGCCGACTCGGACAACGACGGGGTCACAGATGGCTTTGATCCAGGCCGGGTGAACCCGGACGTGTGCGGGGATAGCGACGCCGACGGCTGCGACGACTGCGCCGTGGGCACCGACGACTTCGGGCCCATGTCAGACGTCTTGCCGGGCAACGACGGCCCGGATCTGGACGCGGACGGCGCCTGTGACGCCGGTGACCCCGACGATGACAACGACGGCGTGGTCGACGGCTCGGATCCCGACCCGTCCGATCCCGACGTGTGCGGAGACAGCGACGCCGACGGCTGTGACGACTGCGTTGTTGGCACTGACGACTTCGGGCCCATGTCAGACGTCCTGCCGGGCAACGACGGTCTGGACACCGACGGGGACGGACTCTGCGACGCCGGGGATGGGGACGACGACAACGACGGCGTGCCGGACGGCTCGGATCCGGCCCCCTTGAACCCGAGCGTGTGCGGGGACAGCGACGGTGACACCTGCGACGACTGCGCGGTGGGCACCGACGGCTTCGGACCCCTGTCAGACGCCCTGCCGGCCGGCGACGGTCTGGACACCGATGGGGACGGACTCTGTGACGCCGGGGATGGGGACGACGACAACGACGGCGTGCCGGACGGCTCGGATCCGGCCCCCTTGAACCCGAGCGTGTGCGGGGACAGCGACGGCGACACCTGCGACGACTGCGCGGTGGGCACCGACGGTTTCGGGCCCCTTCCCGACGGGGACCCGGCCAATGATGGCCCGGACGCCGACGGGGACGGACAATGTGACGCCGGGGATGGCGACGATGACAACGACGGCGTGGTCGACGGCTCGGATCCCGACCCGTCCGATCCCGACGTGTGCGGGGACAGCGACGGCGACACCTGCGACGACTGCGCGGTGGGCACCGACGACTTCGGGCCCCTTCCCGACGGGGACCCGGCCAACGACGGCGCGGACGCCGACGGGGACGGACAATGTGACGCCGGGGATGGCGACGACGACAACGACGGGGTGGCCGACGGCGCGGACCCGCAGCC